>Ga0082335_1004224_pt1 | contig 22034 bp, 23 predicted proteins | sample Subgrocontami58m_FD_72375 | JGI IMG/M metagenome (GOLD analysis project Ga0082335, IMG submission 72375) | Subsurface groundwater microbial communities from S. Glens Falls, New York, USA - GMW37 contaminated, 5.8 m (SPADES assembly) (version 2) ...
CCAGGGACCCATCACCGGTGGCGCCGGAAAAGATTGAGGCGCCGGCGGCCAGGATGACCAGGGTCGCGACGGCCGCCGCCAGGCGCACGCTGCGCCCGGAGAGCCAGCTTACCGGAAGTCCCCGCTTCCCGGCCGTCCGCGGCTCTTATTCTGCGGCGGGCTCCCGGCGATAGCCAGGAATCTGACGCTCCATGAACTGCACCACCTGACCGAGACGGTTGAAGCCCTGGCAAACACCGCTCTGGACGTGGTTAATCTTGCCGCGCCACAGTCCCGGCCCCTCGCTCCAGACCCGGACTACGAAGGACTGGGCCTCGTCGTCCGGCAAGATACCCGACTCGGTCATAACCTCGCCTCCCTTCCGTGAGCCTCATGGCTTCATGTTCAGATTGCGGGCGCATCGCATATGGCGTATGGTAGCTCCCATCAGCCATAGGCCTCAACTTTGTTCAGCCAACATATCTCTAGCCCGCTTACGGGCTGAACCGGGGGACATAAGCCCCAAAGAGGCCGACCGCGTCCGGTCGCGCCACCAGCACGGCGGCGCCCAGCAGGACTATCACCACAACCAGGAGCGCCAGGGACCATGGCCTGCGGAAAAGCCTTCTTAGCATGTTGCTCTCCTCGATAACTCTAACTCGAGCTGCGCGTCATTCTGTGGAGTGTAGCTGAATACCCCGGCTGGGCTACGGGCACCGCCCGAACAGAGGCCAGCAACCGTACCGGGGGCTGCCTCCTAACGTAACCCCAAACAGGCTGCCCTCGTTTACTTGCGCCACCAGGAAGGCCGCCCCCAGCTGCACCACCAGCCCGCCTACCAGGACCAGACTCCACGGCTTGCGCGCCAGCCTGTGCACCATGCTTCCAAACATCACTATCGCCTCCTTCAGACTGATTTCGCCCGCATTATATAACCCCCGCGTGTCACTGAGCGTGTCACCGGGAGTGGCGAGTTGAACTCGCTCATTTCGAACTATCTTTAATAAATCGTACTGACTTCCTTGCCAGTGTCCGGGGCTAGCGGCGCCGGAATTGCTGGATGAGAGACTCGCCGATCCTGGGCGACCACTCCCCGTAGACCGGCGACACCCGGGCACGGAAGGCGTTGGTCTCGTCGGGCGATAGCTCGGTGACCGTCATACCCTGGGTTAGCAGCAGGCTGACCTGCGTCCGGGCAGCCTCGCGGGAGAGCCCGGTCTGCTCCCTGGACGCCTCGACGGCGGCCTGCTTGATTATTTCCTGGGCGGTACTGGGCAAGCCCTCCCAGTCCTCCTTGCTGATCCCCAGGATAAGTGCGTCGTACGAGTAATTCCACATCGTAATGTGTTTCTGAACCTCGTAGAGCCTGGATGACACGATAATGTCTATGGGGTTTTCCTGGCCGTCTATTTCCCCCTGACGGAGGGCGGCGGCCACCTGGCCGAAATTCATTGCAACCGGGGCCGCCCCCAGGGTTTCGTAAATAGAACTGTACAGCTTCACCCCGGGAATGCGGACCCTCAAGCCGCGCAGGTCATCGGGACGGCGCACGGCGAGCTTGCTGTTGGTCAACTGGCGGAAGCCGTTCTCGCCGAAGGCCAGCCCGGCGATCCCCCTGGCCCCAGCGGCCTCTAGCAGTTGGTCGCCGGCGGGTCCGGCCAGCGCCGCATCCACCTGTGCGTAGTCGGTGAAGAGCCAGGGCAGAGAGATGGCGGCGAAGGACTGGTCCAGGTTGGAATAGAGCAGATTGGAGTGATAGGTGAAGTTGATGCTGCCATTCTGGAGCATAGTCAGCTCTTTCACCTGATCGCCGCCGGCCAGCTCGCCATTTGGGTAGACGGAGATAACTATCTTGCCACCCGTGCGCTGCCTGACCAGGTCCGAGAACCAGCGCGCCCCCTTGGTCCAGGAAGAGTCCTCGTTTGTGACCACGCTCATCTTCCAGATGCGAACGGGGATGTCCGCGGGCGCCTGGGCGGTGGGCTTCGCCTCCACCTTGAAGGTCGAGCCGGCAGGCGCGGCACCGGGAGCGCAGGCGCCTGACGCCAGGACTAGCCCCGCGACCAATACGGTCAAACTACGTCTCATGCCATAAAGCATCCGGTCTCTCCGTACAAATATCGGCAATCTGAGCTGGCCTCCTCGATGAACCTTAGCTTCCACTTCCTATGCAGCATCTCCAACCGCAACGTCTTGAAACACCATCTTAGCACCCGTCGTTCCGCTTGCTCCCATCGGGCATAGTCGTGTCACAAAACTGCGCAAACGTCCATGTGGCCCCCAGCAAGTTGGCCCCCTTTCAGGTCGGCATCGCTACGATTAGCACTGATAACCAGGCGTTGTCTTCGTGGAGCCGTCCACCCAGGTGGTCTTGCAGAACTCCGCACCGTCGAACTCGGCCGAGGCAACCTGCGTCCCGGTCAGGTCGGCCTCGCTCAGCAAGGCCCCGCGCAGGTCGGCGCTGGTCAGGTTGGCGCCGTTCAGGCGGGCCCCGCGCAGGTTGGCCACGCGCAGGTTGGCCCAGGTCAGGTCGGCGCCGGTCAGGTTGGCCCAACTCAGGTTGGCCCTGTACAGGTTGGCTCCATTCAGGTCAGCTACGTTCAGCTTGGCAAAGCTCAGATCAGCATAGATCATGAAAGCGTTGGCGCACTGGGTGTTGGGCTTGATCTCGCAGCCGCCGACGTTCAGCCCGAATAGGCTGTTCCGGGCCGGTCCGGCCACGAAGAAGGCCGCCCCCAGCAACACCACCAGCCCGCCCACCAGGGCCAGGCTCCAGGGCCGGCGCAGCAGCCTGCGCACCATGCTTCCAAACATCGGTTTGTCTCCTTTATGCGGTTTTCGCCCGCATTATGTAACCCCCGCGTGTCACTGAGCGTCTCACCGGAACAAGTTCGCAGTCTTCAGGTGTCACTCGCCAGAACTGCCCGACTTAGGAACGGTTTCAAACCCCCGTGGGAAGGAGGACCGTTCTTCCGTCTTGGCTGAGGCAAGCCCCAAGGCTACGTTTTGAGCTCAGCACCCGTCGTTCCGCGTGTTTCCATCGGGCATAGTCGTGTCACAGAATCTGGTATGAGTTAAGTTGGTCCCACTCAGGTCGGCCCAATACAGGTTGGCGTCGCTCAGTTTGGCGCTGGTCAAGTCGGCCCCGTTCAGGTCGGCCTGGCTCAGGTTGGCGCTGGTCAGGTCGGCCTTGTTCAGGTCGGCCCCGCGCAGGTTGGCCCCGCTCAGGTTGGCATGGCCCAGCTTGGCGCTGGTCAGGTTGGCGGTGAACAGGTCGGCGCCGTTCAGGAAGGCCTCGCCCAGGTCAGCCAACCACAGGCGGGCTTCTTGCAGTTGGGCGCCGGTCAGGTCGGCGCCGGTCAGGTGGGCGCCGTCCAGGCGGGCACCGCGCAGCTTGGCCTGGCTCAGGTTGGCCCCGCTCAGGTTGGCCTCTCTCAGGTCGGCCTTGGTCAGGTTGGCCCCTTCCAGGTTGGCCCCGCTCAGGTTGGCCACTCTCAGGTCGGCCCCGCTCAGGTCCTTACCGGCGCACTGGGTATTGGGCTTGATCTCGCAGCCTCCCACGGTCAGCCCGAATAGGCTGTTCCGGGCCGGTCCGGCCACGAAGAAGGCGGCTCCCAGCAGCACCACCAGCCCGCCCACCAGGGCCAGGCTCCAGGGCTTGCGCAGCAGCCTGCGTACCATGCTTCCAAACATCGGTTTGTCTCCTTTATGCGGTTTTCGCCCGCATTATATAACCCCCGCGTGTCATTGAGCGTGTCACCGGAACAAGTTCGCAGTCTTCAGGTGTCAGCCGTCAATTGCCAGCCAGCAGATACCCAGGAAAAGAATGGCTACGGTACGAGTCCAGTCCCGGCCTACTCGCTGTCCCCCATCTTATCTCCCAACGCCCCCCATAAACTCCGCCCAGAGGTAGGCTCCCGGGCTTCGATGGTCTGGCCCAGGCGTCCCCAGAGAGGCTCGGTTTCCGGCGGGAGAATGGAGCGGACGTAGGACATGCAGTAGACGCCTACGGCTCGCCGTAGGGCATCCATCTCGTCCCGCAACCCCGCCACCTGTGACGCCAGTTGCTCCCGCAGCTTGGGGTCCGGCGTCATCTCCTGGGCCTTGCGCTTGAGACCAAGCTGGGCCTGGAGCCGAACGAAAGACTCCACTTGCTTGCGCTTTGCCGGGCCGAAGCGCTGCTCCACCGGCTCCAAGAGCAGGTCCAGGTCGGCCATTCGCTGGACCACGGCCGATTCTCGGCTGGAGACGCCGACCGCAACACCCAGCGTCTCCTTCAGCCAGCGGCCCTCTTCCTTCAATCCCCAGAAGATGAATCCGGCTACCAGGGCGAGCCCGCCGAGGCCCAGCAGCACGGCGAAGATGACAGTGAGGCCGCCCTGGGCGTTGACCACGTTGTTGAAGCTGATGTGCAAGGCCATGGCGGCGGCCCATCCGACCGCTAGCGAAGCCGGGCGGCTAATCCCCCGGGCGAAGCGCATCCTGCCCAGGGCGATGCCCACCAGGGCGCTGGATGAGCCGTGCATCAGGGAAGTGGAAAAGCCCCGGGCGAGGCTGAGGCCCATGCCCTCGTCCGCGCCCGACCGGGCGACGTAGAGGATGGCTTCAAGGACGGCGAAGGCAGTGCCGGAGGCAAAGCCGTAAATGGCGCCATCCACAAAGTAGGTGAAGCTGGGACGGCGCACCAGGTACACCAGGGCCAGGGACTTGAGGATTTCTTCGTTGATTGGCGCCACCAGGGTTGCCAGCAAAGTGAACCCGACGAACCCCAGGGCGAAGGTGTTGGCGAAATAGGCGCCCACGAACGCCACGACGCCCCATCCCAGGCAGAGCAGAACTGCCTTGAAGCTGCCCGAAGCGTACAGGTCCAGCCACCGGACCAGGTAGAGGAATACCAGGGGGACCGCCACCGCTATCGCTATGGCCAGTACCAACGCTCTATCCTCCAGGCACTTTGGTCATTGGGCCCGGGGCACGGGACAACATCGCAAGGACCATCTCCCCTTCCCCCCGCCAGAAATCCCGGGAAGATGGCTAGATGCCCGCCCTGCCCTTGCTCGTCTCCGCCGGGCGCCACACCCTTCGCCTGCCAAGCCAGAGTATACACCCAAACATCCCATTCTCCAATAGCGATCCGCTATGGACTGGGTGCATATCTTGATGTAGTATGAGTGCAATTCCTCCGGCAGCAGTTCCATCGGCGGCGGGCGGACCCAAACGAGGGCCGGAAGACCAAAGCGGGCGGTGCAAGTGAGACTACAGACCAAGCTCTTCCTGGCCATCATCGGTCTCCTGGTGGTCACCGTTGTCGCCACTGCTTTCGGCGTCACCTCCGGGGCGACCCAGGCCATGGTGAGCCAGACAGAGGAGGATGGTATCGCCATCGGCCAGATGCTGGCCCGCAGCGCTAACTTCGCAGCGAGGGTGCCAAATCAGGTAGAAGAAATCGTCGGCGACCAGATGGTTGTCGAGGCGCGCATCACGGCCAATCTGGTGTCGGTGGCTGAGGGGCGCGCCCGCATGTCTCCCTCGGAGATCAAGGCTGTGCTCCAGGATATCACCGATCATACGGTCTTGAGCGAGTTCTGGATAACGGACGAGACAGGGGACGCCTATCTATCCAACACCGGTATCCAGTTTAAATTCAGCCCGGACGCCCAGGTGCAGCCACAGGCCTCCGCCTTCTACCGGCTGCTGGGGGAGAAAGACGCCGTTGTTATTCAGGAGGCTCGTAAGCGTGAGATAGACCCCAAGATCTTCAAGTACGTTGGGGTTTCCGGCATAGACAGGCCACGCATCGTGCAGCTCGGCTACGAGGCTACCGTGCTGGACCAATTGATTCAGGACATCAACGTTCAGAAGCTGGTGGATGAGCTCACCGGACAGGGCAACGTGGCCTCGATCCGCATCGTGGGCGCCGGCGGCCAGGAGCTTGCCTCCAGCACGCAGCCGGTCAGCGGCATAGGCATAGCGCTAAGCGACGAGGATAAGGGCTTGCTGCAAGAGGCTTTGAGCTCCCGCCAGGTCCGTTCAGCCCTGCGGGACGACGCTTTCCGGGTGGCGGTCCCGCTTCTAGACCGGGAAGGGAACGCCCAGGTGGTGGCAATGGCCTATCTCCTCATGGACGGCGTGGCCGCTGCCGTCCAGACAGCCGTCCTCCGCAGTCTGCTCTTCGCTGTGGGAGTCATCGTCGTAGGAGCAGGCATCTCCTTCTTCCTGAGCAACGGCATCACCAGGCCCATAAGCGCGCTGACTGGCGCCGCCCGCCGGATCGAGGAGGGCGAGGGGTTTGACCCGCAATCTCTGGCAGCGGTGGCGGAGGGCAAGGATGAGGTAGCCCGCCTGGCCCAGGTGTTCGCCCGGATGGCCGCCCAGGTGCAGGCCAGGGAAGCAAAACTCAAGGAGCAGGTCCGGGAGTTACGCATCGAGATAGACCACTCCAAGAAGGCCCGGCAGGTAGCGGAGATTACCGAGAGTGATTACTTTCAGAACCTGCGCGCCAAGGCTCAGAAGCTACGAGAGGAACGAGAGGAGTAGGGGGATCATGGCCAAGATCGTGTCCGTTCACTCTTTCCGGGGAGGCACCGGAAAATCGAATACCACTGCCAATCTGACCGCGATCATCGCCCAATCTGGCAAGCGGGTCGGTGTGATTGACACCGATATTCAGTCCCCGGGAATCCACGTGCTCTTCGGCCTGGACGAGGAGAAGATGGACCGGTCGCTGAACGATTATCTGTGGGGCAAGTGCGATATCGAGGAGGCCGCCTACGACGTCAGCCCGGCGATGAGGCTGGGCCAGGGCGAAGTGGCGGTAATGGGCGGAGGCGTATACCTGATCCCTTCCAGCATCAAGGCTGGCGAGATAGCGCGGGTCCTGCGGGATGGCTACGATGTGAACATGCTGAACGATGGGTTTCGCCAGCTCGTCAAGCGCCTGAAACTGGACTATCTTATGATAGATACCCACCCCGGCCTCAACGAGGAGACACTCCTCTCCATAACGATCTCGGACATACTGGTTATCATTCTGCGTCCCGATCAACAGGACTTCCAGGGCACCGCCGTGACCGTGGACGTGGCCAGGAAGCTGGATGTTCCCAGGTTGCTGCTGGTAGTCAACAAGGTGCTCTCCTCGATTGACCCGGAGACCGTCAAGAAGCAGGTAGAGGAAACCTACGATGCGCAGGTCGCGGGTGTCCTCCCCCTGTCTGAGGATATGGTCGGCCTGGGAAGCAGTGACGTATTCTGCCTGCGTTTTCCGGACCATCCCCTCTCCCAGCGATTGAGGGAGATAGCCGCCCTGATTATGGCGGATTGACGAAAGGGGGTCAGCAAATGGCCGGCGGTCTCTTCGACCGGTTGAACCAAGAGATGGAGGCGCGCGAAAAAGCCTCCGGGCTGAGCATGGCCGATGTCCTCACGCTCCCCGACGTGCAACGCAAGCTCTTTAACTGGATGATGCGGCAGGAAGACGTGGGCCTCGGGGACCTGGCCATTTATTCGGGCCAGGACGCCGCGACGGCCGGTATGGAGGTTGCTGCCCTGGTCGAGCAAGGGTTTGTGCGCGAGGTCAGGGTCCGTGGAGAGGTCCGCTACCGGGTCCGTCTCGCTGCCAAGCGAGGCCGGCAGGTGCCCTTGAACATCTGGCAGGCCTTGGGCGACAAGGTCGAGGAATAGCAGGAGCAACGAGGATGCAATGTTTTCATTGCGACCAGGCCAGCCGGGGCGTCTGCCGGTTTTGCGGTCGCGCGCTATGCAAAGACCACATGAATAAGAATATGCCGTACATCATTACCATCTTTGTAGGGGACCAGAGTGTGCCTAAGGCGGTGGTGGTGGCCGATGCCCTCTATTGCGGCGTTTGTAAGCCCCAGCCAGAGCCGATCGAGATGCCGGAGTTATACTAAGCGAAGCCGAGAAACTTCGCTCCAGCCGGAGTGTCGAACCACAGGTATTGCCGGCCCCGAACAACGTAGCTGCAACTTGAGGTCTACCTTGGCAGGCGGCCAGTGCACCGAGGCTTTCTATACAATCCACGACTCCCAACTTATCGCCGCGTTGCATAGCCGAGGCAAGGCTCTCCCGCAAAAAGTCGGCCGCCGCCATGTGTTCGCCACTGGCCAGGGCGATGTGTCCCAGGTGTTGAAGTGTCCAGGCGATATAGCGCTTAGCCGCCACCCGTTGCGCCAGACCCAGGCTCTCCTCCTGTAGTGCACGGGCGCGCTCGAGTTCGCCGCGAGCGTAAGCTACGCGCCCGACGAAGTGCAGCCCCAAAGACAGGCCCCAGATGTCCTGCAAATCTCGACGCGTTGCTAGACTTTCCTCAAGGTGGATGGACGCGCGCTCATAATCCCCTTGATCATATGCGGCGCGCCCCAACCCGTGCTGTGCCCACGCAATACCCCACCGGTCAGCCAGGGATTCGAACAGGCGTAATGCCTCAGCACTTGAAGCCTCCGAGTCCCTGAAGCGGCCCTGGTTCAGCCTCACATAGCCAAGCACTCCCAACCCCAGCGCTGCCGTCCAGATATCGCCACCCGCTCGTGAGATAGCAATGCCATTCTCGAGAAGTAGCTCAGCCCGGGCTAGATCCCCTTGAAGGTAAGTGAGCGTTCCTGTCCGCACCATGAGCCTCGCCCGGTCCTGTGGCGGTACCAACCTGCTGGTTTCCAACATCTGTTCCAGCCAAGCACGGCCCTCGTGGTAGTGACCATGTAGATGCCAGAACCACCCCAATGCCCATCCCAACCGCCAGCCGACTTCCAATTCACCGTGACCGCTCTGGGACCAGGTTAGCGCTGACCGCAGGTTGTCGTGGTCCCGCTCCAACCGGGCTAGCCATTCCTCCTGTTCACCCGCGTGAAGCTTCGGTTCCCCCTCCTCAGCCATGGCCAGATAAAAAAGCGCGTGCCTCCGCCACATGTCTGACAGTTCGCCATTGGTCTCAAGTAACTCGACGGCGTACTCACGGATTGTTTCGAGCAGCCGGAAACGAGGAACGCCCGGCGAAGGCTCATATGCCTGGACCAGTCCCTTGTCGACCAACGATGCCATGGTTTCGAGAGGATCGGCGCCTGGACTAACGGTTTCGACTACGGCTGATGCGGCCTCGAGGTCCCAGCCTCCGACGAACACCCCCAGGCGTCGAAACACCGCATGCTCGTCGGCGGACAGCAGCCTGCTCACCAGGTTTAGGGAAGGGCCGAAGAAGTCCTTCTCCCGGTGCTCGGCCTCTCCCGTATTCAGAGCCATCCGGACCCGCAGTTCGCCAATGTCCCCCCAGTCCCTCGGCCTTCAGGGCCTTCTGGGCGGAGAGCGCGGCGGAAAGGCCGTCAGATGCCGAGGAGAAGGCGGCGCAGAAGGCATCGCCTACGGTTTTGAAGACATAGCCTCTCCAGGACTCGATAACCTCGCGAAGCAAGCGGTCGTGGCGCGACAGGGCCACTTTCATAGAGTCGGGGTGCTTTTCCCAGAGCCTTGTGCTGCCTTCAATGTCCGTGAAGAGAAAGGTCACTACCCCGGTAGTATCCCCCACGGGGGTTGAGCCTGCATTGTCGCTCAAACGCCGGCCCCCTCTATCCAGCGTAACAATTGCATTATAACAGTATCCCCGTTGCTGACACCATCAATCACGACCGTACCAACGATGTTGTAATTTGTACTGCGCAATAGTACCTTTGGGCCAATCTGCTGCGCGCCGGCTGGCACATGGTAATCTTGCGACTGGTTGAGCTGGGCTACTTGCGCCGTCATGCCAGCTATGGAGCGCAAGAAAGTGGTTCACATACGAGGATAAGCGTCCCTCCGGAACCGGTCCACGGAGTAACGGCCTACCTCAGCAGCGTCCGGTCGATCTTGCCGAGGATATTCCTGGCTATCGAATCGACGAACTCGACCGACCTGGGACGCTTGTGCCGGGGGAGCGCGGTGCTCTCCAGGCAGTATTTCTCGATATCCTCCGCCGTGAGGTCCGGGCTGCGCCGGACAATCTGGGCTTTGACGGCCTGTCCCCATTTCGGGTCCGGGATACCGAACACGGCGACGTCCGCTATCTGGGGGTGCTTGCCCAGGAAGAACTCCACCTCCTGGGGGTAGATGTTCTCGGCCCCGCTGATGATTACGTTGTCCATGCGGTCTACCGGGTAGAGATACCCGTCAGTGTCGATCCTGACGACGTCTCTCGTATAGTGCCAGCCCCCTTTAGCCTTCAGCTTCTCTTCCGAAGAGCAGAAGTACTCGACGATTGACTGCGGCCCCCTGGTGATGAGCTGTCCTTCGCCAGGGGGTGTCACGAGATCATCTGGGTCTGACTCGCCGTCTTCCTTGACGGCAATTACGCGTACCTCCTGAAAGTAGTGAGGCTTGCCTATGCTCTCCCACTTGTCCTCCGTGTCCAGCCCCGTGTGGCAATAGGTCACGGCGGTACAGGCCTCGGTGGTCCCGTAGGTGTTCAGGACGTCACAGCCCAGCACATTCCTGATGCTGTTCAAGAGCTCCCTGGGAAGCGCGGAACCGCCGCTCTGGATCAGGCGAAATGAGGAAATATCGAGGTCTCCTAGCTGAGGTCTGGCGTCGACCATCTGGAACATCTGGGTCGGGACCGCGAACGCCTCGGTTACCCGGTGCCGGGCGATTAGCCTGAGCGCCCGCTCTGCCGTGTAGGTGCCGATCATGACCTGGGCCGCTCCCATTACCACGAAAGCAACGAAGAAGTTGGTGGCAGCCCCGATCACCACCGGCGCCAGGCTCATGCCGATATGGCCTCTATCCAACCCCATTCCCAGGGAGTACTGAATGCCGGTGATGATCTGCCCCTCGTTGGTAAAGGCCGCGCCCTTGGGCCTGCCGGTTGTGCCCGATGTATGGATGACGTTGCATAGATCTGCCGGCCTGATGCTGACGGGCGGAGGCTCCGATGCCGGGTATCCGTTGATGTTATCGAAGCTTCTTGCGCCCTCGCAAACCGGATGGCCGGCACAAATAAAGGCGCAATCTTTCACATCGGGCATCATCTCCAGTACGGTTGGGGAGAACTCGCTGTTGAAGATGAGGGCCTTCTGCTTCTCTTGGAGGACCGCATGTTTGATCGGGCCGGCGGTCAGCCGGTAGTTCAGGCATGAGGAAATGGCTCCCAGCTTCTGGCAGGCCAGGAAGCCGATGGCGAACTCGACACAGTTGTTGAGCAGGAGCCCGACTACTTTGCCCTTGCTGACTCCGAGATCGGCCAAGTAGTTGGCCATCCGGTTGACCTGCGCATCGATATCTCCGTAGGTGTATGTCCGGTCGTTGTAGATGATGGCCGGGCGGTCATACCATTTGGCGACGGTGCAGGCAAAGTTGTCTCGTAAGGTACCAAGCATGTCTAACGCCTCCAAGCTCAGGATGCAACACCACGGCTGTTCCGGTTACTCAATTAATAGCACTGGCAGGTGGATGGTTTATCGGTGGCGTAATTATACAACTGCCGTAAGGGCTGTCAACTGCTTGATGCGCGTCCGGTTACTCAACGCACTTGGCTCCAAAGGTAAATTATTTTACAGCAATGCACAAGCGAACGTCTGTAAGATGATTGCAGTATTCGGGAGGCGTCTGGTGAAACAACATCTGGTCTGCTGCGGAATCCTTAGGCGTGAGGTAGGTCTGCTCCTGGAACGCAATATGCTACCGGCAACCGAGGTCCAATACATGCCGGCCGGTCTGCACGTAGACCTCGACAAGCTCAGGGTTGCTCTCGAGAGAGCGCTTTCCTCAGAGCAGGACTCTGCGGGGTTGTTACTCCTGTATGGCCGACAGTGTCACCCGGAGATCGCCGGTATCGCCGAACAGTTCGGTGCCACCTTAGCGGCCCCGGGGGGATGCCGTGACTGCATAGCACTGCTCCTTGGCAAGGAGACTCTGGCTGAACTTAATGCTGAGGCGAAGACGTTCTTTATCACTCCCGGCTGGCTGGAGAACTGGGAGCAAATATTCAAAGAGGGTCTCGGCTGGGATAGCGTGGATGCGCGGCAGAACTTCGGTTACTACGAGCGGATTGTGCTGCTGGACACGGGTGCGGGCACATTGGATGACGAAAAGGTTCTGGCTTTTTTCGACTACACGGGCGTGGCAATCGAGATTCGTCCGATAACGCTGGACCGGCTTGCCCGGACGCTCAGCGGAGGCTGTATGCCGGATGACTAAACCAGTTCCGGGGACGGGCGATGGGCACTGTAAAGAACTTTACTGAATGGGATGCTTAACATCTCCTATTATTCTGTCACCCCAGATAAACATACCAGAGGAGGCACGAGAAATGACAGCAAAGGAAGAACTCACACAACAGATCGTTAGCGCCTTGGCTCGGGCAAGGTTCCCAATCTCAACCCCCGAGGAGCTGCTGGTGGCCTTCCCTAACGGAGCCGACACGACCTGCCGATCCGGCGATATCCAGATGACGGCGGGCGCGGCGGGTAAGCTGCTGACTGACGCTGACTTCCCCTTCACATCGGCGGGGCAAGTAGCAAACACCATCCTTAGCCGCGCCGGACTATAATCACAAGCGTTCCAGGTCACCGAAGCAAGGGCATCCAGGCGTCTCCATGCGCTGGCCCACCTCGATGCCCTGCTTCGTGGTGCTCAGGAGCCGGAGGCTAACAATAAACCGGCGGTCATCATCTGTCAGAATTTCACCAGCCTTTCGCAGATCGTGAAGCACGTTGGTTACCATCACGCGTGATGCCCCCACCAGTGCCCCAAGATCCTCGTGGGTGAGACGAAAACCGAGACGAAGTCCCTGTCGTGTCTCCTGACCGTACTCCCTCGCCAGACGCACTAGGCTATTGATGACACGCTCCCGCACATCACGAACTGCGGCATCCGCTAATTGCTCAGAAACCTGAGAGAGCTTCGCCCCAAGCGTCTGTATAACCTTCACGGCGACATCAGGATTACTGCCCACTAGCTTCTCAAAGTCCCGCTGCTCACACGCGCATATACGCGATGTCTCCACCGCCTGTGCAGACATCGACCGAATTCCCTTGGTGAATAGGGTCTCCTCTCCGAACAGATCATGAACCGTCAGGAAGCCCAGGATGACCTCTTTCCCGTCCTCGTAGACCTTGAAGAGCTTGATCCTTCCCTCGGTAATCAAGAAAATTGTGGATGCCGGGTCTCCTTCTGAAAAGAGGATCTCGCCCTTGGCAATAGTGCGTCTCCTTGCGAGCTCGTGAACGAGTTTCTTATCGGCAGGAGCCAGCTGACTGAATATCCATAAATCGGTCATGCAATTGATTCGAGCCATAGTTCCCCCTTCGACGTCTCAAGGGTGCAATCACGCCCACGCATCCCCGGCGCACTTGCTCATTAATATCATACAACTTCCTTACGCAGCCTGAAACGCAAGACTCGGTCCTTCTTCAGCTATATAGAGGGGCGACCCGCTTTCGGACCTGATAAGCTGGTACGTGAACCACGTCACAACCGTATTGGACAAGCAACAACCGGTTAGGTTATAATCCGACCGGAACCGTGGGTGATTCTCATTTTTCAACTGCAAGGGGTGATCCTATGTCGAACTCCCAGGCCCCGGCCCGCCTAGTGGACGCTGAGGCCAGGGCGGCCTCCGCCGTGGAGGGGCAGATTATCTCAAGCCCGGAAGAGATTCAAAAGATAGCCAGGAACCTGCGCCGCCGCATCATTACGATGATCGGGCAGTCGGCGAGCGGACACCCGGGAGGCTCCCTCTCTGTAACCGATATCCTGGCCTCACTCTACTTTGGCATCATGAGGCATCGCCCCAACGACCCCAAGTGGCCGGACCGCGATCGTCTGGTATTGAGCAAAGGCCACGCAGCTCCCGCTCTCTATGCAACCCTGGCCGAGGCCGGGTATTTCCCGGTTGAATGGCTGTCTACCCTGCGACAGTTGAACAGTAACCTGCAGGGCCACGTTGACCTGCACCGGACTCCAGGAGTGGAGACCTGTTCCGGCTCGCTGGGGCAAGGACTGTCGATAGCCACGGGCATGGCGCTGGCCGCCAAGATGGACAGCAAGGACTACCGTGTTTATGCAGTCTTGAGCGACGGCGAGTGCCAGGAGGGGCAGACATGGGAAGCGTCCATGTTCGCCGGCCATCATCAACTGGATAATCTGACTGTTGTTGTAGACAATAATGGCTGTCAGCTTGACGGCTTTATCTGCTCTATTCTTAACCTGGACCCGCTGCCGGCCAAGTGGCGGGCTTTCAACTGGCATACGGTGGAGGTGGATGGGCACAGCATCCCCGAGTTGCTTGGGGCGCTGGAAGAGGCCCGGGCCACCAAGGGTTCCCCCACGGCCATCATCGCACACACGATCAAGGGCAAGGGGGTCAGCTTCATGGAGAACAACAACGCATTTCACGGTAAGGCCCCGACGCCAGAAGAGGTGGCGCGTGCCCTAGAGGAGCTTGCTTGATGGCCTCTTTCCCAATGGGCGGAGCGACCCGCGAAGCATACGGCAAGACCCTCGTAGAGATTGGAAAGCAGGACCCGAACGTAGTAGTCCTCGATGCTGATCTTTCCAGCTCCACTCAGACAATCAGTTTCGCCAAGGCGTTCCCCGACCGCTTTTTCAATATCGGGTTGGGCGAACAGAACATGATGGGTATCGCGGCCGGCCTGGCGCTATCGGGTAAGACCGTTTTCGCCAGCAGCTTCGCCGTGTTCGCTACCAGCCGCTGCTACGACCAGATACGCGTCTCGATAGCGCATTCGCGCGTTGACGTTAAGATTGTGTCCACCCACGCCGGCATCAGCGTCGGAGAGGATGGTGCCTCTCACCAGGCAATCGAAGACCTGGCTCTCATGTGTGCGCTTCCCGGATTCACCGTAATAGTCCCTGCTGATGAGATAGAGACAGCGCAGGCTATCCGGGCTGCGGCCTTCACGCCGGGTCCTTTCTACGTTCGTTGCGGGCGGCCTAAGGTGCCCGTGGTCTATTCGCCCGACTACCACTTCGAGATCGGGAAGGCATCGCTCATGCGAGACGGTGCAGATATCACCCTGGTTGCCAACGGCCTCATGCTGGCGGCGGCCCTGGAAGCTGCCGATGCATTGGGGCATGAGGGGGTTAATGCCCGCGTCCTGAGTGTTCCCACGCTCAAGCCTTTCGACCAGGATGCCGTTGTAAAGGCGGCCCGGGAGACCGGAGCGGTGGTTGTCGCAGAAGAGCACCTTCTCCACGGAGGCCTGGGAAGCATCGTGGCGCAGGTCTTGGGCGAGCATCAGCCTGTACCAATTGGCTTCGTGGCGATGCGGGACACCTACGCCGAGTCCGGCAAGCCTGATGAGCTTCTGGCCAAGTACGGCCTCACTGCCGAGGATATTCGCAAGACAGCCCTCAGCACACTAGACCGCAAGAAGGCCTGACTTGCCTGCTCTTGATAGGTCTGTTCGCTCCAAGGTAGCTGTCGTCTATACCAAGCCGGCCACGGTGCTGGATGACATCTGCTCGCTAATGGAAATGGCGGGTTACCGCCAGCACCTGCCTCAGGATAAAGAGACCATACTGAAGGTCAATATCTCCTGGCAGCACTTCTTTCCCGCCTGTTCTACCACTCCCTGGCAACTGGAAGGTGTAATCAAGGCCCTTCAGGCCGGTGGCTACCAGAACCTGATGCTCGCCCACAACAAGACGGTTGTGGTGGATGCCCACGTGGGCGAGGTCAATAACAAGCACAAGCCGGTTGCAGAGAAGTACGGGATCCCCAGCGTTTACCTGTTCAAGCCTCCGGTCCAATGGTTTAAGTATGAGCCTAAAGAGCCTCTCCTGGTGCTGGACAAGGTCTTTCCGGAGGGCATATACTTCCCGGACTTGCTTCTAGGACGCAACATCGTACACCTGCCTACTATGAAGACCCATGTCTTCACCACCATAACGGGCGCCATGAAGAACGCCTTCGGAGGGCTTCTCAACGATAACCGCCACTGGACGCACTCTGTCATCCACGAGACCCTGGTCGATCTCCTGACCATACAGCAGGATATCCATCCAGGCATCTTCGCGGTTACGGACGGCACCTTCGCCGGCGACGGCCCCGGCCCGCGAGCCATGCGACCCCATGTGAAAAACGTCCTGCTCGCCAGCGCCGACCAGGTGGCCATCGATGCTATCGCTGCCAAGATGATGGGATTCGACCCCCTGTCGCTGGACTTCATCCGTCTGGCGCATGAGAAGGGCCTCGGCTGCGGCGACCCCCGTGAAATCGACGTAGTCGGAGCAGACATATCAGGCGTCAACTGGCAGTTCGAGGGCAACCAGGAGACCTTCGCCAGCCGGGGGCAGAAGCTTATCTACCACGGGCCTCTCAAGCCCATGGAGAACCTCCTGCTTCGCAGCCCTATCGCCCCCTGGTCCTTCCTGGCGTCCAACCTCTACTTCAACCACTACTGGTACCGGTTTATTGGTCAGCGCCGGGTTGAGCAGTCCCTCAAGACCGATTGGGGCAAGCTGTTCCTTAGCTATTAGACGAGGCAGTTCATGCGCCTGCCTATTCTTTACTCTTGGAAGATTGCCTCGTCCGAGTTAAGGGGTTCTGGGACTACCTCGACGTAGGTTCAGGGAGTCAATCGCGTGCTTATCGTCAGGTCGGTAAACCGTGTGCCTGTTCGTCTAACTAACGAACGATGGATGCACATTGTCAGCAGGCACCCGGAGATGGAATCTCAAAAGGATAAAGTCTTGGAGACCGTAAGCGCCCCTGACGTAGTGCAGTGAGGCGACATGGGGACTCTTCTGGCCTCAAGACTCTATCCCGAGACGCCTTTGACAAGGAAGTTCCTTGTGGTAGTCTACAGGGAGATAGGGGCGGATGACGGCTTCGTGCTCACTGCATATTTCACGCAAATGCCGTCAGGAAAGAGGCAGGCGATATGGAAGCCTTGAAGATTCTTGACAAGAAAGAGAACCTGAACTGGGACTACGACGAGGAAGCCGATGTTCTCTACATTAGCATGGGAGAGCCCGTTCAGGCTCTGGGTCTCGACGTAGGAGAGGGAATGATCGTCCGCTATCGCGAAGAGACCGGGGAAGTCGTTGGTCTGACAATTATTGGTGTGCGTGATAGGACGCTTGCGGCAATTAAAGGTGTAAGCAGCAGGTGAAGATGCAGTATTACCATAAGATCTGGCTGGTAATGATCTTCGGCTGGGTGACGAACTACATGATTCGCAGCGGTCTGTCGCCCGTCCTAATCCCGGTGATGGACGAGTTCGGCATTTCCCATGCCGAGGCCGGTATCCTGGCCTCGGCTGTCTTTTACTCCTATACGATGATGCAGCTGCCGGCCGGGCACCTCGGAGACCGAATTGGCAAGAAGGCCATCGTTGTCCTGGCCACTCTCGGCTGGGCGGTATCTTCCCTCCTGACCGGCTTTGCCCGGTCCATTGAGTGGCTCGTCACCTTCCGCTTCATGACCGGCATCGCCGAGGGCAGCTACTTCAGCAACGACCGTCCCATCATCGCCGCTTATACCCCAAAGGAAAAGATGGGCATCGGGCAGGGGCTTTCCTTTACCGGGCTCGGGATCGGCATGGCCGTGGGCGTGCTGTTTGCGGGTATAATCGCCCAAACCCTGGGATGGAGGTGGGTCTTCTACCTGTTCGCCATCCCATCCGTGGCCGCTGCTATCGTGCTGGCTGTTGTGGTACGTGAGCCGCCAAAGGTGGCCCATGTTGCCGGCGAGGAGCCTGTGTCGTACCGGGCGGTTTTCAAGAATCGTGACATCTGGCTGTACAGCCTGGGGGGTGTCGCTGCCGTATATGTCCTCTGGGTCCTGGGTACCTGGGCGCCTGCTATGTTCCAGGAGGTAGGTGTCAAGGAGCTGGCTGTGGCGTCTACCTTCTCCAGTCTATTGGGCATTGCCGCCGTACCCGGGCTGCTGGTGGCGGGAAGCTTCAGCGACTGGATGGCCCGCCGGGGCAAGGGACGCAAGGCGCAGATAGCCGCCCAGATGCTTCTGGCGGGGATCTGCGTGGCCCTGATAGGGTGGGCGGTACAGGAGAAGGCCAGCCCGGTGCTGCTGGCGGCTTTGGTGTTTGTGGCCGGCTTCTTCTTCTGGGGTATCTGGGCCCCGACCTACGCCTTGCTCGCGGAGATGGTGCCCCCCAGGGTGCTCGGGACGGGCTACGGCCTTACGAACACTATCCACTTTATCGGTTCGCTGGTGGCTCCCGTGGCTACCGGATTCATAAAGGACGCCACGTCATCGTTCGCCGGGGGGGCCTACCTTGGCGCCTTTGTGACGATCGTGGGCGCAATTGTCTTCCTCGCCATCGGGCCGGCATTTCGCCTTGGCCCGGAGCGTTGTATCGGCGTAACCCCGGAAACGGCCCCAAAACCGGCTTGAGAGTGATATGACATTAGAGAAGCTACGCGGGCGCCTTTTGATATCCCTGGTCCTTGGGCTGGTGGTTATCGTGGTCTTGATGGCCTACGGCGACTTTGCTCAGATCGGCCAGGCCGCTGCTATCTTCCAGTGGACCCTTATCCCGTTTATCCTGGGTCTGACCCTGGTGAACTATCTCTTGCGCTTCGTCAAGTGGCATTTCTACCTGCACGTCATCGGCGCAGGTGATACGCCAGTCAGCGATAGCTTCCTGATGTTCTTCAGCGGGCTCTCCATGGTCGTAACGCCTGGTAAGCTCGGGGAATGGCTCAAGAGTTACCTCTTGAAGGAGTCCAGGGGAATTCCTTTTGGCAGGTCCGCTCCCATTATCGTTGCGGAGAGGCTCACCGATGCTGTAGCGATGCTCTGTTTGGCCAGCGGAGGCTTCCTTATGACCCAATCCGGCTGGCAGGTCGCTGTCTCGGTCCTGGGCCTGGCGGCCTTCATGGTAGTTGCGTCTCAGTACAAGCCTCTTACCGACCTCTTGCTGGCCCTGGGGGAGAGACTGCCCCTGCTCTCGTCACGGATGCACCATGTCCGGGAGTTCCTGGACAGCGCTCAGACGCTACTCCGTCCCCGCAATCTTGCTGTGGGAATCGGGCTGGGGTTCATCTCCTGGGGCGCCGAGTCGGCGGCCTTCTTCCTGATCCTGCTTGGTATGGGCTTGCAGGCGACCCCATTGATCTTGACTCAGGCGGCCTTCATCCTGAATACGTCGACGCTGGCCGGATCACTGGTCATGCTTCCCGGCGGGCTGGGAGTAGCCGAGGGGGGCATCACCGGGCTGTCGCAGTTGTTGTTTGGGATGTCTGCAGACCGAGCGGTGGTATCCACCCTCTTGATCCGCTTCTGCACCCTCTGGTTTGCCGTAGCTCTCGGTCTGGTGGCGCTCACCGTCTTCAGCCGGAAGCTCTCGCGAGCGAGAGATCTCGGGCCCGCACTCGTCGAGACTGTTGCAGTGGACTGACTGCGCTCCGTTAGCAGGTATCCGGTAGGGGCGATGGCTCTGCCTCGCCCGATGCCCGCCTGACCGGCCTACTTGCCTCCGTTCCCGTTGCCCTGGTCGAAGACGTCGTCGCTGTAGACACCGGCTTCAAACCCCTTGTAGACGGAGACCACGAAGTCTTCTCTGGGCACGTCGGCTGAGACGACCAGCTCGTCGTCTACCACCTCGATAAGCTCCAGGACGTCCTCTTCCTTCATGTCGTTGTCGACCGTCAGGGTGCCGTAGACGATGTTCTGGGTGTAATGAAGGTCGACATGGCCGACCCTTCTATCGTCCTCACCGAGGACGATGTACGCTTCAGAGGAAGCGGTGCGGCACTGCCGCTGGAAATAATAATCGCTCATTGAGCCTCCCGGTTGGGTTAAGCCTTCCCATGACTATAACAGGAAGTTGACCCGCCTTCAATGCGTCAACTGCCCGGCCACCAATTTGCGGTAGAGCTATTTGCCCGCGCTGACTTGATGGAATTTCGCTTTGCTGCTACAATTCCGCGAACATCGGCACCTGAAATACTCCGTTTGACCGTTTTCGGGCAGGCTTCTACGCTTGGGGAACGGCGGCGTGGGAGGGCTTGTAGTTGGAGTTCCGAAGCGGTCGACTTCTTGTCTACCTATGCGTTCCCTTCTTATTGGTTGTGCTCGCACTATCTCATCTCGATTCTCCTGTACCGAGCGTTGATGCTGCAGCGCCTCCAACCGTGACCCCCGTCCCGGCTGTTCTTCGGGAGCCCGCGACTGCTACACCCACCAATGGTAGCTGGGTGCGTGTCAGCCCCATGCCCACTGACCGCAACCTTAACAAGGTCTACTTTAAGGATAACCAGACCGGATGGGCGGTGGGCCAGGATGGCGCGGTCCTCAGGACCATCGACGGCGGGATTAGCTGGAACATAGCTTCCGCTGGGGTCACCAATACGCTTTCGTCCGTGAGGTTCACGGATCGTCAGAAGGGCTGGGCCGTAGGGGATAGCGGGACTCTGCTCAAGTCGGCCGACGGAGGTGTGAACTGGACGGCGCAGGCCTCGGGAACCAGCCGTTCGCTGGGGGCGGTGGACTTCGTGGACGGGCAGAGAGGCTGGGCTGTAGGGGCCGGCGGTGCGATCATCAAGACCGTGAACGGCGGGGATACCTGGACTTGGCAGGCCACCGGCACGAATGAATCCTTGCGCTCAGTGGTCCTGGCGAACGCCCAGACGGGCTGGGCGCTGGGAGAAGGCGGGACGATCATCAGGACCACCGACGGGGGCGTCACCTGGCTGCAACCCGAGTCCGGACCCGTTGGCATCAGGTCTCTCTCCTTCGTGGATACCCTCAATGGGTGGGCCTCCGGCGACAACGGTACAATCATGAGGACCACCGACGGCGGTGCGACCTGGACCCCCCAGATCTCGGGCGCCACCCAGACCCTTTCACTGGTGGATTTCGTGGACGCCCAGAAGGGTTTCACTAGCTCCGGGAGCAGCTTCTGGAGGACGGCGGATGGCGGCGCCACCTGGACGCCTGGAGGCAGCATTACGGCCACAACGGCGTGGGGCACTTATACGGGCTATTTAAGCCATTTTCTCGATGCCCAGAACGGCTGGGGTTTGGACGGCGGAGCAAGTATCTTCAACAGCACGGACGGAGGGGCGACTTGGTCGCGTCACGTCACTGGCGTCGGGGGTAACTTTCAATCTATGAGCTTCGTCAATGCGACGACGGGGTGGCTCGCCGGCGGGGGAGCACTCATGAGAACCCTGGACGGCGGGACTACCTGGAGTCACCTCACGCCGGGCTACCCGTATCCGGGGCACGACGAATTGGTCTCGCTGCAATTCCTTGACACCCAGACAGGATGGGCGCTTAGTTCGAGGGCCTCTGGAAAGACGCTTCTGAAAACTGCGGACGGTGGGGCATCCTGGGTCGAGCAAACGGTCGTCGCAGACCCTTCGGGAGGCTCCGTCAGCTCCTATTTCTTCCTGGATTCCGGGAGGGGGTGGGCTCTGGTAAAATGGCCAAGCTGGAGCAGGCTGTACAAGACCACTGACGGAGGCGCTACCTGGGACTTCGTGTTCCAGGGAAGCATTGAAGGGTCTCTCTTCTTCACGGATGCCTTGAGTGGCTGGGTCAATCTGGGTAACGGCATTACGAAGACGGCGGATGGAGGCCAGACCTGGACGACTTCCTACTGGTCGCCGGCCCATCCAGAGATGCATTCGAGAAGCATATTCGTTGTGGATGCCCAGACGTGGTGGGCCGTGGGAGTCGGGGGCACGGTCTTGATGACAGGCAATGCGGGCGCCACCTGGACCAGCGCCGGGACACAGGCCATAGGATCAGTCAACGATCTCTACTTCACTGGCCAGCTTGGCTGGGCAGTCGGCCCGAACGGTTCGATTCAGAGGACTGACAACGGCGGACAGACCTGGACGCTGCAGGCCTCCGGCACGACCGACTCTCTCACGTCCGTGCGTTTCCTGAATAGCAGTACGGGCTGGGTCATTGGGACCAACAGCGTCCTGAAGACCACCGACGGCGGAGCCACCTGGGCGCCTACCACTACAGGCAAGGCCGAAACCCTCAGGTCGCTGGGCTTCGCCGGCGCCCAGACCGGCTGGACGGTCGGTACTTCGGGGGCCATCCTCAAGCACATCGCCTCCGGCCG
>Ga0082335_1004226_pt1 | contig 22031 bp, 23 predicted proteins | sample Subgrocontami58m_FD_72375 | JGI IMG/M metagenome (GOLD analysis project Ga0082335, IMG submission 72375) | Subsurface groundwater microbial communities from S. Glens Falls, New York, USA - GMW37 contaminated, 5.8 m (SPADES assembly) (version 2) ...
TGCAGCGGCAGACGCTCTCCAAACCTTCAAGCCAATCGAATGTGAAAACTTCTTCACACATGCAGGCTATGGCTTCGATTAATGGGAATCTGCTCTAGTCTGCGGCCATGTCGCGCGACAAACGCCTGCAGGACCGTTCGATCTATCCGCACTGGTGCACCGACACCGTGCGCTTCTCCGACCAGGACGCCGCCGGGCACGTCAACAACGTGGCGCTCTGCGCCTATCTCGAAACCGCCCGCCTGACGTTCATCCGGGATGTCGGAATGATGGCCCATGGCGAGGACGGCGTGCGCGGCATCTCGGCCGGCATGAATGTGAGCTTCCTTGCCGAATCGCACTGGCCGGGCCAAGTCGAACTCGGCACCGGCGTGATCAGGATCGGCACCAGTTCCATCACTGTCGGCTCGGCTGCCTTCAAGGACGGGCTCTGCATCGTCGCGGCCGAAATGACCGTGGTCCGGCTCAAGGGCAAAGCGCCTCATCCGATCGATGCGAGATTGCGGATAGACTTGGAAAAGTATCGCCTGAAGGACTTTTAGGCGGCTTGACCGGGCCGGGGGCCATCCCTATCTTGTCTTTGCGAATAAGTCGCAAATGCATAACGGTTCTCGCGTCCATGTATCTCTGCATCTGCCGGGCCATTCGGGAACGCGATGTCGACGCCGCCGTCCGGGCGGGCGCCCGCCGTCCCGCCGACGTGTTCCGCGCCTGCGGCAAGAGCCCGCAATGCGGTAGCTGCGCCTGCGACCTGCGCCGGCGCATCGCCGAGGCGATCGCACGGGAAAATGCGAGCCCGCCGAGCCTGCTGGCCGCCGACTAGCCCGAGGCTTCGCTCTCGCCAATCTGCGTCTGCAGATAATTGTGCTCGCCCACCTTCTCGAGCAGGCCGATCTCCGTTTCGAGGAAATCGATGTGCTCTTCGGCATCTTCGAGGATATCGACCGCGATCTCGCGGCTGACATAATCCTTGGCCGTTTCGCAATGCGCCACCGCAGCCACCAGCGCGGTGCGTGCCGCGGTTTCGAGCTTGAGGTCGGCGGCGAGGCATTCCGGCACCGTCTCGCCGACCGCCAGCTTGCCGAGGTCTTGGAGATTGGGCAACCCGTCCAGAATCAGGATGCGCTTGATCAGCTTGTCGGCGTGCTTCATCTCGCCGATCGACTCCTCATAAATCTTCTTGCCCAGGCGTTCGAAGCCCCAGTGGGTCATCATCCGGGCATGCAGGAAGTATCGGTTGATGGCCGTCAGCTCGTTCTTCAGGAGCTTGTTCAGCTCAGCGATGATCTGCGGATTGCCCTTCACAGCGCACCTCCTGGCCGATGAATTTCGCCTAGAGATACTCGCCGACGCGCCCGACGCAACCATATAATATGCAACTAAGAATCATTAGCTAAAAAGGACCCACAGAACGCGCAAAACCTGCACGCGACTTGTGAAGCCATGGCCTGTGAAAATGCGACGCAACAAAAAACTGACACGCGCGTTGCATAGTGTCGGTGAGCGTCAACATCAGGAGTACCCGTTATGCCGTTGGATAAAGCGAAAGCCCCCTTCACCCTCCCCAAGCTGCCATACGCCGAAAATGCCTTGGCGCCGGTGATCTCGGCCAACACCATTTCCTTCCACTACGGCAAGCACCATGCGACCTACGTCAAGGTGCTGAACGAGCTGATTGCGGGCACCCCGTACGAGGCCCTGTCGCTGGACGAGATCGTCGTGCGCGCGGCCGGCGACAAGGACGCGGCTGCCAGGAAGATCTTCAACAACGCCGCCCAGGCGTGGAATCACGAATTCTACTGGCACAGCATGACGCCGACGGCCGCCCCGCCGACGGGCAGGGTCAAGGAGGCGCTGGACAAGAGCTTCGGCGGTCTGGACGCCTTCAAGAAGGCCTTCACCCAAGCCGCGGTCGGCCAGTTCGGCAGCGGCTGGGCTTGGCTGGTCAAGGGCAAGGACGGCGCGCTCGCGATCGAGACGACCTCCAACGCCGACACCCCGATCGCGCATGGCGGCACGCCTTTGCTGGTCGCCGACGTATGGGAGCACGCCTACTACCTCGACTTCCAGAACCGGCGGCCCGATCATCTCGCGGCTTGGCTCGACAATCTTGTTAACTGGTCGTTCGCGGAGAAGAACCTCACCGCCTGAGGAACGGCCGTCAGTAGCGGAAGGTGATGTTCACTGCGCCGAACTGCGTAAAGCGGTCCTGCTGGTAAAACTCGGGCGTGCGCAGCACCTGCGTGTAGGTGAAGCGCACGCCGCCATAGAGGACAGCGACGCCGACCTGGGCTTCGCCGACGAAGGGACGATGGCCGACGCTCAGGCTCTGGCCGTCGGTATTGCCGTCGAGGAAGATGTTACGCGCGACCGCCTGGACATCGATGCCACCGAACAGATACCAGCCGAAGCTGCCGTCGCCGATGAATGCCTCCGAGCCGGGCAGCGCCGGACGGGCGCGTGTCGGGCCGAAATCGTCGCGCAGGTTCTTGCCGATCCGCCCGGTGCCGCCGACGCTGGCATAGGTGGCGACGTTGCCGAGGGCGGCGCCGAGGCGCGGGATGAAGTCGACCTCGAGTTTCGGATCCTCGATCAAGATGGACCGGCCGGTGCGCCAGCGCCGCTCGAAGGCAAGCCCCAAGGTCAGCTCGTTGTGCAACTGGTTCGCCCAGCCGTATGTGGGTGCAACGCCGATCAGGGTGTGCCAGTTGTTCTGCACGAACGCGCCGCCGGCCATCGGGCCGATCACGCCGATGTCGAGTTGCAGCGTGTCGAGCCGCACCGGCTCGTCCGTGCCGGTTTTCCGGTCGGGACGCTTGTAGGTGTTTTGCAGCGCGAAGGAGCCATAGAGCCACGCCGCATAGGGCCGATCATTGTAGATCGGCTGGGTGGCGTACGTATCCTCCGGCGTATAGATATTCTGGCCGAACGACACGGCGACGCGGCGGATCACCGAACTCGCCGGCGCCTCGCCGAAGAATGTCGGCACGGTGGTCGCTGCGACTAGGCCAGGCTGCATCTCGGTCAGCGCCGGCGATAGCCAGCCGACACGGAGGCCGTTGGTGTAGTCGCGATCGGACCGGTTGAGACGACTAAACACGTCGTTCTCGACTTGGAACGTATAGATGCTGCGCTGTTCATCCTCGCTCGCGGATGCACGCGGCGGCGGCGTCTGGGCCCAAAGGCCGAAGGTGCTCGCCAGAAGCGCCGCCATCGCCAAGGCGATGGTCGTGGCGACTTTGCCTTCCATGACACAAGTAACGCCGCAACCGCTGAAGGGTTGCGCCTTATCTCATATTGGCTGGCGCCGCCGGATTCAGGAGCTGCGCCCGCCAGCGCACGGCGATCAGCAGTGTGAAGCCGATCCCCATCAGGCTGTAGAGCGAGCCCGTCGCCGCGAAGCCGGCATGCTCGACCAGCGGCCCCGACAGCAGCAACCCGACCGGCAAGCCGTAGACGGCCAGCATGCGCACGCCCATCACCCGGCCACGGAAGGCGGGCTCGGTAACGCGCAGAAGGATGACGGCCATCGGCACCATGCAGAAGCTTTGCACCAGTCCCGCCACGAACAGGATCGCCTCGCCAAGCAGCGCCTGCTCCACCCAGGAGAAGGCGAGGTTGAAGGTGAACCATGCCAGCGTGCAGGCGATCATGGTGCGTGCCGGCCGGATTCGCGCACCATGGGTGGACACCGCGATCGAGCCCAGCAGGGCGCCGCCGGCGAAACTCGCGATCAGCCATCCCAGGCCAGTCTGGCCGAGGCCATAGATGTCCCGGGCGACGTAGGCCAGCAGCGAACCCACGAGCGGATAGGCCGCGAAGTTGACGAGGAAGGCCAGCAGCATCACGGCGCGCACGACCGGCGTCGACCAGACATAGGCGAAGCTCTCCTTGAGAGACTGCAGCGGCGGGCCGTGCGCCGGCACCTCGCCGAGCACCCGGACGCGCTTGGTGCCGACGCCGAGCGTGAGCGCAAGGCTTGTCGCATACACGGCGCACACCGCGACGTAGGCGAGCCCCGAACCCAGGGCGGCGACGAGCGTCGCGCCCGAGAGGGCGCCCACGATCCGCGCCGAGTCGGCCGTGGTACGCGACACGCCCATGGCGCGCATCAGGTAGTCGGCCGGCATGGTCTCGCCGACCAGCAGGTTGCGCAGCGTGATGTCGGAGGGACGCACCAGCCCGACCACCATCGCGAGCGCGAACACCGGCACCGGCGCGGCGAGACCGGTCAGGAAGAGCACCATCAGCGCCATCGCGACCATGACGTAGGCCGCCCGCATCAGGCAGAGCAGGTTGCGGTATCCGATGCGGTCGCCCGCCATGCCGAACAGCGGCGAAATCAGCGTGCCCAGGAACTGCAGCGATCCGAACACGGCCAGTGCCAGGACCGACCCGGTCGCGACCAGCACGAACCAGCCGAGGATCACGCCTTCCATTTCGAACGCCCAGGACGCAAGCAGGTCGGCCGGCCACTGGAACCGGAAGCTCCTGATGCGAAATGGCGCCAACGCCGGTACGCGCGCGATGAGACTCACGTCTTGGTCGTTCCCCTCCCCCGTCCGGCGTCTTGTGATGCGCTTGCGGGGACGGGCAACCTGCCCCCTCAGGACGGGAGCGGCAACGACGTCCTCCTCATACCGCCCCTTGACCAAAGGCTGGGCTCGACCGCTGAAGCCCCTACAATTTGTGGCCTTTTTGACATAACCGACCTGTGAATATGCCTCTCATGCACTTGCGTTGTCGGGCCGCTCAGAGCAGTGTGACCGCTAATGTGCCTTCTGGCGGTGGAAAGCTAAAATCGGGACCGCACGCGGGTTCTTAGTGTTGGAGAAATCCGCAATGGGCGGTGCAACGAAGCGAACGACGTTCCATTTGGTGCTGATAAAGCCGACGCACTACGACGACGACGGCTATCCCATTACGTGGCTTCGGTCCCATATTCCGTCCAATACGCTGGCGGCCCTCTATGGCCTGGGCGCGGATTGCCGGCAGCGCCAGGTGCTGGGCCCGGACGTCGACATCCTCATCAAGCCGTTCGACGAAACCAATACCCGGGTCCGGCCAGACAAGATCATGGCCGACATCGAGCGGACGGGCGGCAAGGCCCTGATCTGCCTGGTCGGCGTTCAGTCCAACCAGTTCCCGCACGCCGTCGATCTGGCGCGTCACTTCCTCAAGGCAGGCCTGCCGGTCGCCATGGGCGGCTTCCACGCCGCAGGCTGCCTGTCGATGCTGCCGGTCGTGCCGCCGGAGATCCAGGCAGCCATGGACATGGGCATCTCGATCTACGCCGGCGAAGCCGAGGAAGGGCGTCTCGACGAGGTGCTGCTCGACGCCTGGCACCACAGGCTGAAGCCGCTCTACAACTACATGGACGACCTGCCGGGCATTGAGGGCGCGCCGACACCGCATCTGCCGCCTGCCGCGCTCGCCCGCAACGAGGGCCGCAAGTCGAGCTTCGACCTCGGCCGTGGCTGCCCGTTCCAGTGCTCGTTCTGCACCATCATCAACGTGCAGGGCCGCAAGAGCCGCTTCCGTACCGCCGACGATCTCGAAGCGATCATCCGCGAGAACTACAGGCAGGGCATCACGTCGTTCTTCATCACCGACGACAACATGGCCCGCAACAAGCACTGGGAGGACTTCTTCGACCGGCTGATCGAGCTGCGCGAGAATGAAGGCATCGCCGTGTCGCTGATCATCCAGGTCGACACCCAGTGCCACCGCATCCCGAACTTCATCCACAAGGCGCGCTGGGCCGGCGTCTACCGCGTGTTCATCGGGCTCGAGAACGTCAATCCCGACAATCTGCTGGCCGCCAAGAAGCGTCAGAACAAGATCACCGAATACCGCAAGATGCTGCAGGCGTGGCACAGCAGCGGCGCCTCGACCTGGGCGGGCTACATCCTGGGTTTCCCGGGCGATACGCGCGAGTCGATCATGCGCGACATGGAGATCATCAAGAAGGAACTGCCGCTCGACATCCTCGAGCTCTTCATGCTGACGCCGCTGCCCGGGTCCGAGGACCATCAGACGCTCTGGAAGCAGGGCGTGTGGATGGACCCCGACCTCAACAAATACGACCTCCATCATCGCGTCGTGCACCATCCCAAGATGAGCGACGCCGAGTACGAGCAGACCTATCGCGACGCCTGGCGCACCTACTACACGCCCGAGCACATCGAGACGGTGGCGAAGCGCCACGGCTCGATCCCCGGCCGCAACCCGGCCGAACCGGCCCATTTCATGACCATGTTCAAGATCATGTTCGAGGCCGAAGGCGTGCATCCGCTGGAAGGCGGCATCGTGCGCATGAAGTACCGCCGCGACCGCCGCTACGGCATGCCGATCGAGCCGATCGGCGTGTTCCATTGGAAGCTGGCGCTCGAGACCTGGCGCAAGCTCAGGATCTACGGCCGCCTCGCCTGGCAGGGCTGGCGCATCGGCCAGAAGGTCCGGTTCGACCCCAAGCGCCACGAATACACCGATCTCGCCCTGCAGCCCGTGGTCGACGACGACATGGACAAGTTGTCGCTGTTCGCCGACACGGCCGGCGGCGGCGCGGCCGTCAACAAACGGCGCGGCGAGGACCTGGCCCGCGCCAAGGTCGCGGCCCAGCAGAACCAGCAGCGTCTCGAAGCGGCGGAATAACGGCCACTCTTTACTCTGGCCGTCACGACGGGGCGCTTCACCAGAACTGCAATCACGGTTGCCGGCTTGTCCTCGGCGTGCGCTTGCCGATCTGCGTGATAGCGCGCACAATTTTACAAAATGAAGAAGGTTGCGTGCGCGTAGCGTCTCCAGCAGGAGATCGCGCCGGCAATTGGCGCGGAGCTTTGGGGGCATCCGTGATTACTTCGTTTCAGCGCCGCGTGGCGCTCGCTCTTTCCGCTTGCGCCGTACTGACCGCGATGCCCGACGCGGCCGCCCAGGTCCAACCGGTTTCGACCGCGCAGGGCGCCGGTTTCGTAGGCATCCCGCAGAACACCTCCAGGGAGACCGGCATCCCGTTCTTCTCCAAGAGAAGGGCCGACACTGTCGATGTCATTATAGCCCGTGCGCGTAAGGCCGTCGCCGCTTGCGAAAGCAATGACTACACCTATTGGAAAGGCCGTTACGAGACGGAGCGGGACAAGAAGTACTCTGGCGAGGAGTCCTTGCCCATCACGAAGGAGCAGGAAGCCAGAGACATGGAGAACATGCTCCGCGCCTACAAGGACAACTTCCCGGCCTATCCGACTCCCTGTCCCCCGGAGAGCGCGGCTACCGACTCGCCTTTAGGACCGTGGAGCGCCGTCCTGATCGGCGGCGGCACCGTCGCGCTCAACGGCAGCGGCGCCATCACCGGCGTCGACACCTTCTTCGGGTCGGGGAATTTCCTGATCGACAACCGGTCGAATGGCGCCTCGTCGAGCACCGTGCCTATGCTGGGCGGACGCATCCGTCACACCTGGCAGAACCAGGACACCTTCAACGACGTGGTTGGCAGCTCGCTCACGAACTTCTGGAGACGCACGAGCTTTTTCGTCGAGAGCGGCGCGCAGACCAGCTTCGGCGCCCAGTCCTTCTTGCAGTCTTTCAGCGGCGTCAGCGGCGTGCCGCAGGGCTACGGCAGCAATACGGTCAAGGAGAACTTCCAGATCCCGGTTCTGATCGGCGTTGGCTTGCCGCTCACCGGTCCCGGCCAGCCACCGGTCTTTCTCGATCTCTATGGCGGCATCACCCTCGATAGCTGGAGCCAGACGCTGCAGGGCCGCGAGGCCGGCGCGCCTGGCGGCGCCGGCTTCTTTAACCAAAACAACCGCTTCACCGTCGACCCGACCATCGGTGGCGGGGTGCGCATGGTGGTGAGCGACATCAAGGGCAGTGGCTTTCCCGCTCTCATCGTCGGAGTGGGAGCAGAACTCAGCTTCCGGCCCGGCAGCGCGGTACAGGCGCAGTCATCCAACTTCCCGAGCGAAACCTACTACGGAACGGTCAACGCGCAGGCTAACCTCTCGATCCTCGCCCGTATCGGCATTCCCTTCGGCGGGACGCGCTGATCGACCGCATCAGTGCAACACGGGCGGCTTTACCTCGCTCAGGCCGTCGGCCTCGGTGGCCGAGATGGTGGTTCGCACCATCGTCCGCTCCTTCGCGTAGTCCCACGGCCGGCCGCGATGGAGCATGGCGCGGTTGTCCCACATCACCGCGTCGCCCTGGCGCCACTTGTGGGTGTAGACGAACTCGCGCCGCGTCGCCTCGTCGAGCAGTTGCGCCAGCATCTGGCGCGCATCGCGCTCATCCATGCCGTCGATCGCATAGGCGTGGCTCGCGACATAGAGCGCCCGCCGGTCGTTGACCGGATTGCGCCAGTTGAGCCGCCAGCGCACCGGCGGCAGTGCCTTGCGCTCTTCGGCATTGGCGAGGTCGGGATGAATCTGGTCTCGGCTGTTGGCATAGGAGTGGGTGGCCACCGCATCCTGCAGGCGGGCCCGCAGGTCGGCCGGCAGTCGCTCCCAGGCCAGCCGCGTCGAGGTGTACTCGGTCTCGCCACCCTCGCCCGGCAGCACCCTGGCCGTCAGCACCGAGGCCAGCGCCGGCGTCTTCTTGAACGACGAATCGGTGTGCCAGAGCGCATTGGCCTGGGCGACCAGCACCTGGCGATGGGTCGGCGGCACGACCTCGCCGTTCTGGTCGACGTTGGTCAGCCGCGAATAGAAGCTGTTGGCGCCCAGCGAGGCGACCTTGGTGAGCTCCAGCGGCCCGAAGGCGCGGCTGAACGCCACCTGGATGTCGTCGGCGATCGGCTGGTCGCGGAACACCAGCAGCGAATGGGTTTCGAAGGCCTCGCGCACCGCCTTGTAGGCGGCAGCGTCGATGGCGACGTCGAGCAGAGTGACGCCCTTCACTTCGACGCCAAACCCCAGTCCCAGTGGAACCAGTTCCATCGCGTTCCTCCTCGCGGTTCTTTTATGTCCTGGATTTTATCGCACGGCGGGTTCCTGCGGCTATAGTGCGATTCTTGCATTGAAGGCATTGCAGCATCCCGATGGCCGTCTCCTCCCGCACGCCACTCCTCGCATTCGTCTCCGCCGCCACGCCGACGGCGCGCGCCGCCCGCGCCCGCCTGGAGAAGCGCTACGGCGCGGTCAAGCCGGCGCAGGCCGACATCATCGTGGCGCTGGGCGGCGACGGCCTGATGCTGCAGACGCTGCACCGGCACATAAGGCGCCGGACGCCGATCTACGGCATGAACCTCGGCACCGTCGGCTTCCTGCTCAACACCTACCGGGAGACCGGCCTGCTGCAGCGCCTGAAGCGGGCACGCCAGGTGACGCTGACGCCGCTGCGCATGATCGCCACCAACACCCGCGGCCGCACCTTCGAGGTGACGGCGATCAACGAGGTGTCGCTGCTGCGGTCCAGCCGGCAGACCGCCCGTATCGCCGTGTCGGTCGACGGCAAGAAGCGACTCGCCGAACTCTCCTGCGACGGCGCCCTCGTCGCCACGCCGGCCGGCTCCACCGCCTACAACCTCTCCGCCCATGGCCCGATCCTGCCGCTGGGCGCCGGCCTCCTGGCGCTGACGCCGATCAACGCCTTCCGGCCGCGGCGCTGGCGCGGCGCGCTGCTGCCGCGGACGTCCAAGGTCGAACTCGCCATCCTCGATCCGCACAAGCGGCCGGTGGCGGCGGCGGCCGACTCGGTGGAGATCGCCAACGTGGCGAAAGTGACCGTGACCGAGGCCACCGACATCGAGCTCACGCTGCTGTTCGATCCCGAGCACGACCTCGAGGAGCGCATCCTCAAGGAGCAGTTCGCGCCTTGAGTGGCAATGCAGTCTCCTTCAAGCCCGAGAAGAAACGCATCATCGGCCACGACGGCCTCGGGCCGCTCGCGCTGGCGCTCGCCATCGGAACGGTCGGCGGATTCGTCTTCGACTGGCTCCGGATGCCGCTCGCCTGGATGCTGGGCGCCTGCATGTTCTCGACGGTCGCCGCCTTCTTCGGCCTGCGCATCGGCATGCGGGTGCGCCTGCGCCAAGGCATGATCATCGTCATGGGCGTGCTGCTGGGCGCCGGCTTCACGCCCGACCTGGTGCAGCGGCTCGGGCAATGGGCCGTCAGCCTCTGCGTGCTGAGCGGCATGACCATGACCGGCGCCGCGCTCTGCTATTTCTGGCTGCGCCGCGTCACCGGCTGGGACAGGCCGACCTGCTACTTCGCCGCCATGCCCGGCGGGCTGAACGACATGACCATCATGGGCGGCGCCATGGGCGGTGACGAGCGCTCCATAGCCCTTGCCCATGCGCTGCGCATCCTCACCGTCGTGCTCACCATTCCGGTCTGGTACCGCCTCGTGAACGGCGCGCAGACCAGCGTCCTCACCATGGTCCATGGCCCCACCGGCAACGACTACCGGGACTATGCCATCCTGATCGGCTGCGGCATCGCGGGCGCGATCGCCGGACGCCTGCTGCGCCTGCCCGCGGGCTTCATGGTCGGTCCGATGATCGTGAGCGCCATTGCCCATCTGGGCGGCCTCACCGATTCCAAGCCGCCGGGCGAGCTGGTGGCGGCGGCCCAGGTCGTTGTCGGCACCGCCATCGGCTGCCGCTTCGTCGGTGCCGCGCTCGACCAGCTCCACAAAGAAATCGCGGCCTCGATCGGCGCCGCGGTGATCCTGATCGGCTGCGCCGTGTCCTTCGCCAAGATCACCGTGGCGCTGACCGGCCTCAACCTCGACGCGACGGTGCTGAGCTACGCGCCCGGCGGCTTCGCGGAGATGAGCCTGATCGGCCTCGCGCTCGGCATAGAAGTGGCGATGGTGGCCACCCACCACCTCTTCCGCCTGTTCCTGATCATTTTTACCGGACCGCTGGTGTTCCGGTTCTGGCTGCACCGCCCCTGATCAGGCGCGGACGGTGATGCCGCCGTCGACCACCAGCAGGTGGCCGTTCACGTAGGCGGCCTCGTCCGAGGCGAGGAACAGCGCGGCGTTGGCGGTGTCCCAGCCCGTGCCCATCTTGCCGGTGGGCGAGGCGCGGTCGCGCAGCGCGATCATCTTGTCGTAGGCCTGGTTGTGGTCCTTTTCGCCCTTGGCGTACTGCTCGGCCAGGAAGTCGATCATCGGCGTGTGCATCAGGCCGGGCAGGATGGCGTTGCAACGGATGCCCTTCTCCGCGTACTGCGAGGCGATGGCGAGCGTGAGCGAATTCACGGCGCCCTTGCTGGCATTGTAGGCGAGATAGGAGATGCCCTTGGGGCTGCGGATCGAGGCGATCGAGCTCACGTTCACGATCGAGCCCCTGCCCTGCTTCTCCATCACCGGAATGACGTGCTTGGCCGTCAGGAAGAAGCTCTTCACATTGACGTCGAAGACCTTGTCCCACTCGTCCTCACTGAGGTCGACCGGCCCGCCCTGCGAGCCGATGCCGACATTGTTGTCGAGGATGTCGACCCGGCCCCACTTGGCCAGGCAGGAGTCGACCATGGCCTTCACGTCGGCGTTCTTCGAGGCATCGGCCTCGAAGGCGACGGCGGTGCCGCCCTCCTTCTCGATCAGCCCCACCGTTTCCTCGGCGGCGGCACGCTTGCGGTCGACGCAGAACACTCGAGCGCCCTGGCGCGCGAAGGTGACGGCCGTGCACTTGCCGTTGCCCCAGCCCGGGCCGCTCGAGCCCGCGCCAACCACGATCGCCACCTTGTCCTTCAGTCTGCCGCTCATGTCGTTCACTCCCTTTGCAAGAAGCCTAGCACGGGCTTGAGCCCCAGGATCACCAGCCGCGATTCGGCCGTATCGCCCCACGGACCTTCGTCGCCGACCTCGAGGCGGCGGCCGACCAGATGGACTACCGAACGGCGGTCCGGCGCGTCGGCGAAGCGCACGATGCCCTTTGCCCGCAGGATCTCGCCCGGGGCCTCGCGCAGCATGGCCATAAGGGCGTCGCGCGCCACCGGTTCGGGCCACGTGTAGGACCAGCTCGCGAAAGCGTCGGCGGTGGACCCGCCGGCCGAGACGCCGGTCCGATCAAGTCCGAACAGCAGGTCGAGCGGCACGTCGGCGTGTCGCGCCTCCAGGACCGCTGCATCCGATTGCGTACCGAGCCATGCTCGCAATGCCGGCAGGTTGTCCGCGAGATCGGTCTTGTTCAGCAGCAGGAGGTCGGCCGCCTTGAGCTGACGCTGGATCGTGTCGCCGACCCGCCGATCGGCGGCGCGCGCCCGAACCTCGGCGGCGTCGACCACCACGATCACGCCGTCGCGCGCGAGCTGCGGCTCCAGGGTGGCGAGGTCGGCGATGCGGCCGGGATCGGCGACGCCCGAGGCTTCGACGACGATGTGGTCGAACTGCTCCTGCCGCTCCAGCAAGCCGAGCAGCGTCGTCACCAGCGAATCGCCGATCGTGCAGCACAGGCAGCCGTTGGCGAGCGCGATGGTGTCGCCGCCGTGCGCTGTCACCAGGCCGCCGTCGATGTCGAGCGCGCCGAAGTCGTTCACCAGCACCGCGAAGCGCCGGCCGCCCGCGCCGCGCACCAGACGATTGAGCAACGTCGTCTTGCCCGCCCCCAGGAACCCGCCGATGACGGTGAAGGGGATGGTCATCTTCCGGACCGCGGCGCCTCGAACACCTTGCCGCCCAGCACGGTGCCCCAGACACCGACGTCCTTCAGCTTCTCCGGCGGTACGGCCAGCGGATCGTCGTCGAGGACGGCGAAGTCGGCACGCTTGCCGACGTCGATGCTGCCCAGCTCCTCGTCGAGCTTCAGCGTGTAGGCGGCGCCCAGCGTGATGGCGCGCAGCGCGTCGGCCACCGGAATCTTCTCGGCCTCGCCCAGGGTGCGGCCCGAGGCGGTCAGCCGGTTGACCGCGCACCAAGCGGTAAACAGCGGCCCGATCGGCGTCACCGGCGCGTCGCAATGGATGGCGAGCGGCACGCCCACTCCAAGCGCCGTGGCGCAGGCGTCCATGCGCTCGGCCCGCTCCGGGCCCAGCGTCTTGGCATAGTGTATGTCGCCCCAATAGAAGAGATGGTTGGCGAACAGGTTGGCGCACATGCCCAGCGCCTTCATGCGGCGGAACTGGCCGGCGTCGGCCATCTGCGCATGCTGCAGCGTATGGCGATGGTCCCAGCGCGGCGCAGCGGCCAGCGCCCGCTCTACTGCCTCGATCGCCACTTCCGAGGCCTCGTCGCCGTTGGTGTGGATATGCACCTGGAAGCCGGCGCGGTGATAGTCCAGCAGGATGCGGTCGATGTCGTCGGGACCGACGTTCCACACGCCGTTGGGCGTGCCATCGTAGTAGCCCGGCCAGCGCATCCGCGCCGACAGGCCCTGGATCGAGCCGTCAGTCACGATCTTGACCAGCTGGAAGCGCAGCCGATCGTTGTTCTTCTTCATGAGCGCCTGAAGGCGCGGCACTCCCTCAGCGGGCGCAATCGACGTCGCGGCGAAGGCCGGCAGCAGGCGGATCGGAAAATCGTCCGAGGCGGTGGCCTTCAGGTAACCCTCGACCGTGCTGTCAGCCAGTTCATTGTGCAGGTCGGTGGCGGTGGTGACGCCGGCCAGCTGCGCCACCCTGGCGAACCGCCACACCGCCTGCTCGTCGCTGAGCACGGCCGCGATCTCCACGCCCGCCGCGCGATAGGCCATGTACTTGGCCGCCATTTCCTGCAGCTCGCCCGTCGGCTCTCCCTTCGCATCCTTGACGATGCCGTGCACGTTGGTGGTGCGGGTGATGCCGGCCTTGGCCATCACCGCACTATTGGCGTTGGCGACATGGAAGTTGGAGTGGATGATCACGACCGGCCGCTCCGGCGAGATCTTGTCGACGTCGGCAAGATCCATCCGCCGGCCGCCGAAATAGATCGGGTCGAAGCCCCAGGCGAGCAGCGAGGCGCCCTTGGGCAGGGTCTTCTGGTGGGCTTGCAGCACCGCCACCACCTCGTCAATGCTCTTCAGCCCCTTGAACCGCTTGCCCTCGGGACTGATGCGATCGAAATAGCCGACATAGGGGAATTTCCACACGCCGCCCTCGAACGCATGGCTGTGACCCTCGACGAAACCGGGCAGGATCACCTTGTCGGCGAAGCGCGCGTCGAGCTCGACCTCGCCCCAGCCCTTCAGCTCTTCCAGTGGACCCGCGCCCAGGATACGACCGTCCCGCACCGCCACGTGGGTGGCGAAAGGCCGGTTGGGATTCATCGTGATGATGCGGCGGGCGGAGTAGACGGTGATGGTCATGCGGACTTTCCGGATTTCTTTCTGGCGTGATGGGTGAGAGCGAGGGCGAGGCAGTGACGCAGGGCCCGGGCCGGCACGCGATCCTTGGCATCGAACAGCATGGCACGCCGGCCCTCGCAGGCGAACGTGTCGGGGTAGATCGAGCGAAACTGATCGAGCAGGCCGCTCCGGCAGTGGAAATAGACCGCGTAGGCGTCGTCGCGGCCCTTCAGACGATCGATGCGGACCGTGGTGCCGCTGCCGCTCTCGGCCGTGAGATAGCTCGGTTGGCCCCATTTCAGGGTTTCGGTCAGCCGCCCCACGCCCGGCGTGGTGGCGGCGACATCGAACACCATCTCACGCAGCGCCAGCAACCGGGCGCGAACGGCAGGCGGGTACGCCTTGAACACCGCCGCAACCTTCGCGTCGCCGAACCGTCTCATAGTCTACCTTAACACGCCACTGGCGGCGCGGGAGCCCACGTGGAATGCTCGGCCCAACAAGCAAACGGAGGAGCGTCCATGCGTCGTCGTGCGTTCACCACTTCTGCCCTCGCCTTGCTGGCGGCACCGGCCATCGCCCAGGAATGGCCGGCCAAGCCGCTGCACATGGTCATCCCCTACCCGCCTGGCGGACCCTCCGACGTTTCGACGCGCATCGTCATGGAGCGCGCCGGGCAGATCCTCGGCCAGGGCGTGCTGTTCGACAACAAGGCCGGCGCCTCGGGCATGATCGGCGCCGAATATGTGAAGAACCAGCCGGTCGATACCTACACCTTCCTCACCACCACCACGGCGATGGTGTGCATCACCCGCCATCTGCAGCCGATCCCGTTCGATCCCGAGAAGGATTTCATCCCGGTCTCGCGCATGTCGACGTCGTGGGGCGCCCTCGCCGTCCACCCGTCGGTACCGGCCAGGACGCTCGCCGAGTTCGTGGCCTACGCCAAGGCCAACCCAGGCAAGATCAACTTCGGCTCGGCCGGGCTTGCCACCATCACGCACCTGTTCGGCGAAATGCTCAATCTCGAGGCCGGCATCCAGATGGTGCACGTGCCCTACCGCGGCAGCGCGCCGGCGACCAACGCGCTGCTGGCAGGCGAAGTCCAGGTCCAGTTCGACCAGACGACGCTGCCGCACATCAAAGCGGGCAAGCTGCGCGGCCTCGCCATGCTGGCGGAAGTGCGCCACCCCGACTTCCCCGACATTCCGACGCTGCGCGAGCAGGGCTACGGCAAGGACGGCGGCGATTCGTGGTTCGGCGTGCTCGCCCCCGCCGGCACGCCGCTGGCGGTGGTCGCCAAGCTCGACCAGGCGATCGCCGTGGCGCTGCGAGCACCCGACATCATGGCGAAGGTGCACAACGGCGGCATGCGCGTCACCTATCTCAGTCCCGCGGACTTCAAGGCGCGCATCGCGGTCGAGAACAAGGCATTCGGCGAGATCATCAGGAAGGGCAACATCAAGCTGACGTGACGGTTTGCTCCCGATGCCGCACCGTCAGCCCTTTCGGCGCTCCATGAACATTCGGTCGGTCTCCGCCGCCAGCACGCCGCCCAGCAGCAGCCCGCTGTAGAACGGCGATGCCGCAATAACGGCCTTGGCGGCGATGTCGATCTGGCCGATGCCCGCCCGCCGGATGCCGTCGATCGACGAGGCGAACACGACGCCGCCGATGCCGGCCCATACCAGGGCGCTCATGCACATCGAGCAGGGCTCGCCCGTCGTGTAGAGAACCTTCTCGCCCCAGCCCCGGTTGCCGTTCAGCCGGACGTAGTCGTTCATGCAGGCGATCTCGCCGTGCAGGATCGGATTCTCCCGCGAATTGTTGACGCCGCGCGCCATCACCTCGCCGCTGTCGGCCCGCACGATGACCGCACCGAAGGGGTAGACCGGATTGCGCCGGGCCTCCTCGATCGCCTGGCGCATCGCCTGCTCGTGCCGCGCCATCGAGATCGGCGGCAGCGCGGCGCGGGCCGGCCGCGCGCCGGCCACGCAGACCAGCGCTCCCGCGCCGGCCAGAAGCCTCCGTTTCGAGATCATGCGTCGAGTTCTCCGTCGGGTTGGCTCACGAAGATCACCATCGCGAGCAGCGTCATGTAGAAGCGGAACGCGGCCTCCTGGCCGTTCCAGGCCTTCGACTGCCACATCGCGAACCATTCGCCGCCGATCACGATGAAGCCGGTGAACCACAGCAGAAAGCCGAGGCCGGCGCCCATGACGGCGTATTTCTTGGCGGCATTGAACCGGTCGGCGTTGGACCGCAGGTTGGTCGCGAGACGGACCGTCGCGAACGCCAGCGTGGCTCCAACCGCGGCTTCGGCGAGGATGATCAGCCAGTACCCCAGTGTCCATACCGCCGGCGAGGCGATCGCCCGTTCCCTCAACGCGCTTCCAGGAAACGTCGTGTCCATGCTGAGCGTGTGACGCACGAACTGGTAGTTCGAGTCGTAGTCGACGAGGTTGTTGAAGGTCACCAGAAGCGCAAACAGCGCCGTCGAGGCGACCATGGCCGTCTTCACCAGGCGGGTCGTGGGCATGGCTTACGATCTCCCCGGCAGCAGATTAGCGCCCGAACCAGGCACGCCGCCACAGGCAGGAGAGCAGCAGGGCCACCAGCAGCCCGCCGCCCGCCGTGACGAAGGCGAAGCGATAGCCGGCGAGGAAGCCGGACATGCCCCAGATGCCCTCGGCGCCGCGTGCCTGCAGCGCGGTCAGCACCGAGGCCCCGCTCACGATGCCCAGCGTGCGCGTGAGCAGCGCCAGGCTGCCGGCGACGCCGCGGTCGCGCGGCGGCAGGGTCGCCGTCACGATGTCGGTGTAGGCCACCGTGAGCAGGCCCTGGCCGACCCCCTCCAGAACCAGCAGCAGGGCGACGAGGCCCACGGGCGTCTGCAGGCCGGTGAAGCCCAGTGGCAGTAGGCCGAGCCCCACGCAGGCGACGCCGGCGAAGACCGTGGGCCGCTGGCCGATGCGGCGCACCAGCAGGGCCGAGAGCGGTGCACCCATGAGGCTGCCGGCGAAGGCCATCGCCAGTACGATGCCGGTCATCAGGGCCGACAGCTTGAGCACATTCACCAGATAGTAGGGCGTGAGCAGCAGGATGGAGAAGCCTGCGAGGTTGGCCAGCACGTTGAGCACGTTCGGGACCACGAACCGCGCGTCGGCGAACAGCGCCGGCCGGATGATGGGCTCGGGCACGCGATTGGCGCGCCGCACGTAGGCCACAAGCACGACCAGGGCCACGACGCCCAGCGCGAGCGCCCACAGGCCCGCGACTTCCTTGCGCTGCGACAGCACCAGCGACAGCAGCAGCGTGCTCATGCAGGTGGCCAGCAGCAGCGCGCCCGCGGCGTCGAACGGCCGCGAATCAGGCTTGGGCGACGGCAGCAGGCCCGAAAACACGAGCGTCACGAGGGCGATCGGCACACGCACCCAATAGACCGCCGGCCAGCCCCACACTTCGACCAGCGCGCCGCCCAGGAACGGCCCGACTGCCGCCGCGAGCGCCATGGAACTGGCGTAGGCCGCCAGCGCCCTGGTGCGTTCCTTTTCCGGGAACAGTGAGGTCGCGAGCGCCGGCGTGCAGGACAGCGCCAGCGCCGTGCCGACGCCCTGCCCCGCCCGTGCCCACAGGAACAACGGCCAATCGGGCGCCGCGGCGCAGGCGGCGCAGCCCACCGCGGAGATCGCGAGGCCCGCGCGGAAGATCAGGCGATGGCCGAACAGGTCGCCCAGCTTGCCGCACACCAGCATCAGCGAGCCGTAGACCAGCACGTAGCAGATCACCAGCCACAGCACGTCGCCGAGCGCGAGCTTGAAATGGCCGGTGATCGCCGGCAGCGCCACGTTGACGGCGATGTCGAGCGGAGCGAGCGAGGCGCCCAGCCCGACGATGACGAGGCCGACGGCGGGTCGAGTCATGCTCTTCCGGACCGCGGGCGTCCCGCCCGCTCACGATCATGAAGCGCGCGAGACGCGCGCGGTCCTGAAGAGGTCAGAGGTGCTTGCCCAGGAACGCCAGCATGCGCTCCCACGCGGCATTGGCCGACTTCACGTCGTAGGCCTCGCTGCGCTCGTTCGAGAAGGCGTGGGCCGCTTCGTAGCGGAAGATCTCCGGGCTGTGGCCCGCGCCCTTCATGGTTTTCTCCAGATCGTTGACGACCGCCGGCGTGCACCAGTCGTCCTTGTTGGCGAAGTGGCCCTGGATCGGCACCTTGATCTTGGCCGGATCCGCGAGCTGTCCCGGCGGGACGCCGTAGAACGGCACGCCGGCAGCGATGCCCGGCACGCGTGCGCAGGCCGCGATCGTGAGCGCGCCGCCCATGCAGAAACCCATGACGCCCACCTTGCCGCCACCCCCGCTTCCCAGGCCCGCGAGATGCTTGACGGCGCCGGCGATGTCCTGGTCCGAGGCACCGACAAAATCGAGGCCGCTCATCATGTGGTTGGCTTCGTCCGGCTTCTGCGTCACGCGCCCCTTGTAGAGGTCGGGCGCCAGCGCGTTGTAGCCCGCGCGCGCGAAACGGTCGGCGACGCCGCAGATCTGGTCGTTGAGGCCCCACCATTCCTGGATCACGACGATGCCGGGCTTTCCCTTGCCGGCTTCGGCCAGGTAGCCCTTGCAGGCGCTGCCGTCCGGACGCTTGAAATCGATCATGCTGCCCATGGTTTCCTCCTCGTTTGTGTCGTGAGCTTAGAGCTTCGAGCGCAGTTCCGTCTTGAGAATCTTGCCGTAGTTGTTCTTGGGCAGCGCTTCCACGAACTTGTAGTCCTTGGGCCGCTTGAAGCGCGCGATGTTGTCGAGGCAGAGGCGGTCGAGGTCGGCCGGCGCCACGCTGGTACCCGGCCGTGTCACCACGAAGGCCACGACGTCCTCGCCCCACTCCGGGTGCGGACGGCCGACCACCGAGCACTCGGCGACGGCTGGATGCAGATTCAGCACGTCCTCGATCTCGCGCGGGTAGATGTTGGAGCCGCCCGAGATGATCATGTCCTTGGAGCGATCCTTCAGGGTGAGAAGCCCCTCCTCGTCGAAGGCACCGACGTCGCCGGTCCACAGCCAGCCGTCGCGCAGCGACTTGGCCGTGGCCTCGGGGTTGTTCCAGTAGCCCGTCATCACGGGATCGCCCTTGCAGATGATCTCGCCGACCTCGCCGACGGGAAGCTGGCGGCCTTCCTCGTCGACCACCTTCACCTCCATGCAGGAATCGGCGCGACCGGCCGAGGCCAGCCGCTGTTCCCAGCGCGGGTGGGTGCGGTCGGCATGATACTCGCGCGACAGATGCGTGATGGTCATCGGGCTCTCGCCCTGGCCGTAGAGTTGCGCCAGCTTGTCGCCGAGCAGGTCGAGGGCGCGCTTCAGGTCCGACACGTACATCGGTGCGCCGCCGTAGGTGATCAGCCTCAACGCCTCGGGCCTGAGCTCGGAGACGCTGCCGTGCTCGATCAGGCGCTTCACCATGGTCGGCGCCAGGAAGATGCTGCACTCGGGCCAGCGGTTCATCAGTTCGACAGTCTCCGGCACCTCGTACTTGCCGCTTTCGGGGAAGACCTGCACCGACCCCCGCGTCAGCATGGGGAAGTTCCACAGGCCCGAGCCATGGCTGATCGGTGCGGCGTGAACGATCGAACCGCCGCACGGCGGCCGGTCGACGTCGGCGAAATAATTGAGCGTCATCGCCAGCAGATTGCGGTGCGTGAGTGTGGCGCCCTTGGGCCGGCCGGTCGTGCCCGAGGTGTAGAAAAGCCACGCCGGATCGGTGGGCTCGGCATCGGCCATCGGGCTGGGATCGCCGACCTCCATGAAGGTATAGGCGCGCGTCGTGACGTCGACGATCTCCTTGAGATCGGGCGCCTCGCGCGCGGCCTCGGCGATGGTGCCGGCGAGATCGGGCGTCACGAAGCAGAGCCGGGCGCCGGAATTCTCCAGGATGAAGGCGAACTCCTTGGCATGCAGCTTGGCGTTCATCGGCACGGCGCAGAGGCCGGCATGCCAGATGGCGTACATGACCTCGATCGATTCGACGCAATTGGTCATGGCGAAGGCAACGCGATCGCCGCGCTGCAGTCCGAAGCGGACCAGCAGGTGCGTGCTCATGACCGAGACCTTACGCCACAGGTCGCGGTAGCCGAGCCACGGCGAGGTGCCGCGCGCCAGGGCGGGCAGGTCGCGGAATTCCTGGGCCGAGCCCAGCAGCAGATGAGCAATGTTCATGATATTCGATCCTCGGGCCGCAGAACTATTGCAGGCGCGGCATCGTCCTTGCAATGTGCCGCCTATGCAGGATTTCGATTTCGCCATCATCGGCGCCGGCATCGCCGGGGTTTCCGCCGCCTATCACCTTGCGCCCCAGGCCCGGGTGGTCGTGCTCGAACGCGAGCACGTGCCGGCCTATCACACCACCGGCCGCTCGGCGGCATTGCATTCGGAGACCTACGGCAGCGCCCAGATCCGCGCCATCACCGTGGCGTCGGGCCGCTTCTACCGCCAGCCGCCCCAGGGCTTCGCCGACCATCCGCTGCTCACCCCGCGCGGCGCGCTGATCGCCGGCCGCGCCGAGCAGGAAGCGGCGCTCAAGGCCGCGGCGGCCGACTATGCCCGCCTGGTGCCGAGCGTGCGCTGGCTCGACCCCGACGAAACGCTCCGCCGTCAGCCGCTGCTGCGGCCCGAGGCGGCGGCGGGCGGCGCGATCTTCGAGCCCGAGGCCGACGACATGGACGTGGCCGCCATTCACGGCGGCTTCCTGAAGGGCGCGCGCGCCGCCGGCGGCGTGTTGCGTCTCAACGCCGAGGTCGTGGCGCTGGACCGCAAGGATGGGCGCTGGCTCATCCGGCTGCGCGATGGCGTGACGGTGGGCGCCGCCACCATCGTCAACGCTTCGGGCGCGTGGGCCGACGTGCTGGGCGAACTGGCCGGCTGCGCGCCGATCGGCCTGGTGCCGAAGCGGCGTACCGCCTTCACCTTCGATTCACCTCCGGGCCTCGATCTGGCGCCACTGCCGATGCTGATCGACTTCGACGAGAGCTTCTATTTCAAGCCCGAGGTCGGCCAGTTCCTGGGCTCGCTCGCCGACGAGACGCCCTCGCCGCCCTGCGATGCCCAGCCCGAGGAGATCGACGTCGCCACCGCCGTCGAGCGCATCGAGACGGCGAGCACGCTCGCCATCCGCCGCATCAAGAACAAGTGGGCGGGCCTCAGGAGCTTCGTCGCCGACAAGAACCTCGTCGCGGGCTTCGATCCCAGGGTCGAGGGCTTCTTCTGGCTTGCGGGCCAGGGCGGCTATGGCATCCAGACCGCCGCGGCCGCCGGGCGCCTGGCCTCGTGCCTGGCGCTGGGCAAGGGATTGCCGGCCGACCTGGCCGAACTCGGTGTCGGCGAGGCGGCGCTCTCGCCCGCCCGCTTCGCGTCCCCCTTCACGCCGCAGTGATCGTGCGATCACGGGGTATCGCCAAGGCCTGACTTCCCGGTGAGGCCGTCGAGGCGGCATGGTTGCGTCGTGGAGACGCCGTCGTGCCCTCCGCGACTGATCTCAACCAGGGAGTGACATATGACCAGGAAGACATTCATTGCCACCGCCGCCGCCATCTTCGCCGCCGGTACCTTCGCCTCGGCCGCGCATGCCGAAGGCGTGAAGTGCGGCGGCGTCAATTCCTGCAAGGGCACCAGCGCTTGCAAGACCGCGTCGTCGGCCTGCAAGGGCCAAAACGCCTGCAAGGGCCAGGGCTGGACCGAGGCCAAGACCGCAGCCGAATGCACCGCCGCCAAGGGCAAGGTTCTCTAAGCTTCCCGGCTCCCCCCCCCCCCCCCCGCCCCGTGGGCCCGC
>Ga0082335_1004227_pt1 | contig 22028 bp, 21 predicted proteins | sample Subgrocontami58m_FD_72375 | JGI IMG/M metagenome (GOLD analysis project Ga0082335, IMG submission 72375) | Subsurface groundwater microbial communities from S. Glens Falls, New York, USA - GMW37 contaminated, 5.8 m (SPADES assembly) (version 2) ...
CGGTTGGCGTCGCAAGGTCCGAGCCGCCTTCGCCGCCCGCGACGGCGCCCCAGGCCGCCGCCACCCGGGTCGCAGGGCCCGCCGTCCCGCCAGCACCCGAACCGGAAAATCCGACGCTCGGAAGCTGGGTGATCCAGGTCGGCTCGTTCGCCGAGCCGCAATCGGCGCAGCTTGCCCTCGAGCGCGCCTCTGCCGCCCTGCCCAACACGATGCGCTCGACCGCCGCGGCGACCGTCGACGAGGTTCAGATGGCCAACAAGGTCTTCCATCGCGCACGGCTGACCAATCTCTCGCAGGAACAGGCGATCGACGGCTGCAAGCGTCTCGAGAAGCAGAAGATCTACTGCTCGCCGCTGCAGGTCACCGCCTGGAATACGCCGGGCGCGCGCTGAAGGCGCGCCGCAGCCGCTCCACGAAGGCCCGTTTGTGGTGACGCTGCCAAAGCGCCAGATCCCAGAGATCGCCGCTCGGCTGCAGGCGGCTTACCAGTGGCTCAAATACTGCGACCGTGACCAGCGTTCCAAGCGCTCGAACCCTTAGCGGGACGATCCGATATCCAGGCCCCTCGTATGCCGCGAGGCAGGCCACATCGCGGGGGCTCAAGCCACCGACGACAGCTCCTGCGACTTCGCCGCGCGGGTCCGGAACGACTACCGGATAGCTTGCGCCCTTGGCCTTCCGCCGCGCATGGCCCAGCAGGATTGCCGGCATGAAGGCCTGCGGCGGCAGGCGCCGGCCCAGCACCAGCGCGGTGACATCACGGTCGAGTAACGTGCCGTAGAAGAAGAACCGCATCAGTGATGCCCGGCGGACGCCTCGTCCGGTAGGCTGACGCCGCTTGCGGACAACGCCCCCTTGAGATCAGCCATGAGGCGCACTAAGCCCGCGTCGTCGGCCGCCTCGCAGCGTGCCACCAGTACGGGCTGGGTGTTCGAAGCACGCAGCAGCCACCATCCATCCTTGGTACTGACCCTGACGCCATCGATGTCGGATAGCGTCGCCCCCGCCTTCAGCAGGCGCGCCTTGACCTCGTCGACGATCCTGAACTTGTCCGCATCAGGACAGTCGAACCGCAGCTCCGGTGTGTTCACCGGCTGGGGAAGACCGTCACGCATATCGGCCAGGCTTTGATCGCTGTTGGCGACGATATTCAGCAGCCGCAGTCCGCAATAGAGCGCGTCGTCGAACCCGTAGAACGTGTCGGCAAAAAAGACATGGCCGCTCATCTCGCCCGCGAGTGGCGCTCCCATCTCGGCCATCTTGCTTTTGATCAGCGAATGACCGGTCTTGAACATCATGGGCTTGCCGCCGGCCTTGGCGATCTCGTCGAACAGCACCTGGCTCGCCTTGACATCGGCGATGATGGTTGCCCCCGGATGCGTCTTCAGTACATCACGCGACCACAGAACGAGGAGCTGATCGCCCCACAAGATGCGTCCCTGGCCGTCGACGGCTCCGATCCGGTCGCCGTCGCCGTCGAAGGCGATGCCGAGATCGCAGCCGTGCTTCTCGACCTCGCTGATCAGTTGCTTGAGGTTCTCCGGCACCGTGGGATCGGGATGATGCGACGGAAAGGTGCCATCGACTTTCTCGTTCAAAATGAAATGCTCGCCCTGCAGCTTGCCGACGACGGCACGGATCGACACGCCGACGGCGCCGTTGCCCGTGTCCCACGCGACCTTGAGCTTCTTGCCGGGCTTCACGTCCTTCAGCAGCCGAGCCGCATAGTCGGCCAGAATGTCCTTCTTCTCAGACTTGCCCTGCCCGCTTTCCCAGTCCGCCTTGGCGGCCATCGCCCCCAGGGTCTGGATATCGGCACCGAAGAACGACTTCTTGCCCATCATCATCTTGAAGCCGTTGTAGTCCGGCGGATTGTGCGAGCCCGTGATCATGATGCCGCCGTCGGCATCGAGGTGATAGACGGCGAAATAGAGCATCGGCGTCGCGGCAAGGCCGATGTTCGTCACGTCGATCCCGGCCGAGGTCAGGCCCTCGATGCAGGCCGCCGCAAGCTCCGGCGAGCTGAGGCGCCCGTCGTAGCCAAGGGCCACGTGCTTGCCGCCCTTGCGGCGGACGAGCGTGCCGAGGGTCCGGCCGATGGCGCGGGCGTCCGCCGGATGCACGGTGCCGCCCACGATTCCGCGGATGTCGTACTCGCGCAGGATAGTGGGATCGAACTTGTGCGCCGTCTGGCTCATGCAAAAACTCCGAAAGGAAGTTGATATCTAGGGACGCGGCTGGGGACGGCCGACCCCCTCATAGGCAAAGCCGAAGCCGCGCATCTCTTCGGGATTGAAGATGTTGCGAAGGTCGACGATGCGTGGTTGGCGCATCACCTCCTTGATCCGCCGCGGATCGAGGCCGCGGAATTCGTGCCATTCGGTGATGACGACCATAACATCGGCCCCCGTCACCGCCTCGTAGGCGGTCTTGGCGAAGGCGACGCCCGGCAGCATGCGGGCCGCCTCCTTCATCCCTTCGGGATCGAACGCCACGATACTCGCACCGGCCGACTGGAGCGCAGGCACGATGTCGAGCGAGGGCGCATCGCGCATGTCGTCGGTGTTGGCCTTAAAAGTCACTCCGAGGACGCCGATCGTGAGGCCGGCGACCGAGCCGCCGCAGAAGTCGATGACCTTCTGCGCCATGCGCTTCTTGCGCGTGTTGTTGACCTCGATCACCTGCTCGACAATGGTTTGCGGCGCGTCGACCTCGCGCGCCGTGTAGGCGAGAGCCAATGTATCCTTGGGAAAGCACGAGCCGCCGAATCCCGGACCTGGGTGAAGGAACTTGCGGCCGATGCGGCCGTCCAGGCCGATGCCCCGCGCGACGTCGTGCACGTCCGCACCGACCTTTTCACAAAGGTCGGCAATCTCGTTGATGAAGGTGATCTTGGTCGCCAGGAAGGCGTTGCCGGCGTATTTGGTGACCTCTGCCGTCTCGATATTGGTGAATACCATCGGCGTCTGTATGAGGTTTAGAGGCCGATAGATGGCTGCCATTACGTCGCGCGCGCGCTGGCTCTCGACGCCGATCACCACCCGGTCGGGCTTCATGAAATCCTCGATCGCCGCACCCTCGCGCAGGAATTCCGGATTGGAGGCAACGTCGAATTCCACAGCTGGCTGCGCACCACGGATGATACGTGCCACCTCCCGGCCAGTGCCGACCGGTACCGTGGATTTGGTGACCACCACGGTGTAGTGGCGGATGGCCTCCGCGATCTCGGCCGCAGCGGCATAGACGTAGCTCAGGTCGGCGTGACCGTCGCCGCGACGGGTCGGCGTGCCCACGGCGATGAACACCGCGTCAGCGTTGCCCACTGCTTCGCCGAGATCGGTGCCGAAGGTCAAACGATCCGCACGAACGTTGTCGGCGACCAGCTTGTCGAGCCCGGGTTCGTAAATCGGCATCTCGCCGGTGCGCAGGCGGGCGATCTTGTCGGCATCCTTGTCGATACACACCACGTCATGGCCGAATTGTGCGAAGCAGGCGCCGGACACGAGCCCGACGTAGCCAGAACCGATCATGGCGATGCGCATGGCGTCAGCCCTTCATCAAGCGTTCGATCAAGGCGCGGCTCTCGGCCGTGGTGTCCGCTCGACTTAAAGAGATGGCGATATTGGCCTCGAGGAAGCCGAGCCGGCTGCCGCAATCGTAGCGCCGCCCGGCATAGCGCAAAGCATGGAATGGCGAACTGCCGATCATCCTCGCCATGGCGTCAGTCAGCTGGATTTCGCCGCCGGCGCCGGTTTCGTGGCGGTCGAGATGGTCGAATACCTCGGGCAGGAGCACATAGCGTCCGATCAACGCCAGGGTCGAGGGCGCCACCTCGGGCTTGGGCTTCTCGACCATACCGGTTATTTCGGCCAGCCCGTTCATTTCGTTCTTCACCGCGGCGATACCGTAGTTCTTGGTCTGCTCGCGCGGCACGTCCATCACCGCGACCACGCTGCCGCCCGTCTTGTCGTGCGCCTGGGCCAGCTGGCCGATACAGCTCGGCGTATCAAGCGTGAGTTCGTCGGGCAGCAGAACCGCGAACGGCTCGCGGCCGATCCAGTGGCGCGCACACCACACCGCGTGGCCGAGGCCGAGCGGCTTTTGTTGGCGCGTGAAGATCGCGTTGCCCGGTTTGATGGTGGCGCCCTGGATCTCAGCAAGCTCGGACGCCTTCCCGCGCTGCTGCAGCGTCATCTCGAGTTCGTAGGCGTGATCGAAGTGATCTTCCAAGGTGACCTTGTTGCGACCGCTGACGAAGACGAATTCGTCGATCCCCGCCTGCAGGCATTCCTCGACGGCATACTGGATGAGCGGCCGATCGACGACCGTCAGCATTTCCTTTGGCATCGCCTTGGTGGCGGGCAGAAAGCGGGTGCCCAGTCCGGCGACCGGCAGAATGGCTTTGCGGACGCGCTGCGCCATGCTCATCGACCTCGTTCAACAATTACGTATTGTATGGGCAATCCGGCGGTTTGACAGGAGCCACCGGGTCGCGACGCGGAAGGTTGCGGTTGATGCCATGGTGCCAAAGTCACGGCAAGGTCATCCCCTCAGCAAGACGTCCTTAGCCTGGTTGATGCGCGCCGCAAGGTCGGCACTGCCGCCGACGTCAGGGTGCATGCGCTGTATCAGGCGACGATGGGCGGCCCGGATCTCCTCCGACGTGGCTCCCTCGGCCAATCCCAGGACGGCCAAGGCCTCGTCCCGCGACATACCTGCGCGTGACCCGGCGGGCGGCGGGCGGCGGGCGGTGCCCCAGTCGGCGCCGAGCCGGCGGTCGAGATAGGCCTCGAGGACCTTGAGCGAGTCGGGATCGGCGGCGCATTCGGAGTGCAGCTCGAGCAGTTCGCCGTCCGCCAGCGAATCCAGGACACGCCCGACGAAGCGGCCGGACAGCACCGTGCCCCCCACGTCGCCCGTGCCGTGGTCGATCCATGCCTGCAGGAATGCGGTGCGCACTTCCGTTCGTTGCCCCGTCCCCGGCGAGCTGAAGCCGCCGGAGGGCCGGCGGCGCACCGCCCGGGCGATCAGGGCGGCGATCACGACACCGGCCAGCCCGGACAGCTCGGGCAGCAGGCCGGGCAAGAACCGCATCCCGAAGATCAGCAACCCACCGATGCCGATCATGCCCAGGACCACGAGAACCGGCCGCAACAGACGGGCGAGCGAGGACGGATTGGCGCGCAGGAACCAGGCAACGCCGAAGGCCATGACGGCCAGCAAGACGAGCGCCAAGAGGATCGCTGGCATGGCTCACTGCCGGGGGGGGACCGGCGGCGGCGCGGCGGGCGCCGCCGGCGATGCCGGCTGCGACTGCGACTGTTCCAGGCGCTCGCGCTGTATCTCGCGCCAACGCGCGACGTTGCGGTTGTGCTCCGGCAGCGTGAGCGCGAAGGCGTGGCCGCCCTGCCCGTCGGCGACGAAATAGATGGAGCGGTCGCGCGCCGGATTGGTTGCCGCCACGATCGACGCCCGGCCCGGATTGCAGATCGGCCCCGGCGGCAGGCCAGTCACCACATAGGTATTGTATGGAGAGGTCGACTGCAGATCGGCACGCGTGAGCTCGCGATTGAAGGTCGTCTTACCCCCGGTGAGGCCGTAGATCGTGGTCGGATCGCTTTCGAGCTTCATCCGCCGTCGTAGCCGGTTGATGTAGACGGCCGCCACCCTGGCGCGTTCGGCCGGAAGGGCGGTTTCCTTCTCGATGATCGAGGCCAGTACCAGTGCCTCGCGCCGGTTCGCCAGCGGCAGGCCGGGCGCACGCTTGCGCCACGCCGTATCGAGGGTCTTCTCCATCGCCTCCTTCATGCGCGAGAGCAAGCCGTCGCGAGTGTCGTCGCGCGAGTAGAAGTAGGTCTCCGGCAGCAGGTCGCCTTCCTTGACGTCGATGGTGATCTCCCCGGTCAGCGCCTCGGTCTTGCGGACCAGTTCGAGGACCTCCGCCGTCGTCACGCCCTCGGGCACCGTCAACCGGCGTTGCACGACCTTGCCGGACTGCAGAATGTCCACCAACGCTTCCATGGAGGTGCGTGCCGGGATCTCGTACTCGCCCGCCTTGATCGGCTTGGGCGCGGGATCGATCATCAGCGCGATGCGAAACAGCCGCGCGTGGGCGATGACGCCTTCTTCCTGCAGCACTTTCGCCATCGTCGCCGGACCGGCGCCGCGCGGAATCACCACGGTTTTCGTCGCCTGAAGCGGCCCTTCGGCGACGAGCAGCGCGTGGCCGATATACAGCGCGCCACCCATCAGTGTCGCGAACAGGGCGATGAAGAAGAGAACCCAACGGAAGTAGCTGAGCACCCTCAGCCTCCGGCAATCAGACGGGGCCGAAAATCAACGACGCGTTGGTGCCGCCGAAACCGAACGAGTTGCTGAGCGAATAGCGGACCTTGCGCTGCTTGGCCTGCTTCGGCACCAGATCGATATCACAACCCTCGTCCGGCTCGTCGAGATTGAGCGTCGGCGGAACAACCTGATCGTTGATCGACTTGATCGCGTAGATCGCCTCGATTGCGCCGGCCGCGCCCAGCAGATGGCCGGTTGCCGACTTGGTCGACGACATGGAAAGCTTGTAGGCGTCCTCGCCGAAGGCACGCTTCACCGCACCCAGTTCGATCACGTCGGCCATGGTCGAGGTACCGTGGGCGTTTACGTAGTCGATCTGGTCGGTATTGAGCTTGCCGCGCTTCAGCGCGGCTCGGATGGCCCGCAGCGCGCCGTCGCCGTCCTCCGACGGCGCCGTGATGTGGTAGGCGTCGCCGGAAAGACCGTAGCCGATGATCTCGCCGTAAATCTTGGCGCCGCGCTTCTTTGCGTGCTCGTACTCTTCGAGCACCACGCAGCCCGCCCCCTCGCCCATCACGAACCCATCGCGCCGCTTGTCCCACGGCCGCGATGCCTGCGTCGGCGTGTCGTTGAAGTCGGTCGACAGCGCCTTGCAGGCATTGAAGCCCGCGATGCCGATGCGGCAGATCGCGGCCTCCGCCCCGCCGGCCACCATGACGTCGGCGTCCTCGAGCTGGATGAGGCGTGCCGCATCGCCCAAGGCGTGCGCGCCCGTGGCGCAGGCCGTGACAACGGAATGGTTCGGGCCCTTGAAGCCGTACTTGATCGAGACCTGGCCCGACACGAGATTGATCAGGGCCGACGGAATGAAGAACGGGCTGACGCGCCGCGGCCCCCGCTCCTTCAGCACCAGCGACGTCTCGTAGATGGTCTGGAGGCCGCCGATGCCGGAGCCGATCATCACACCGGTGCGGGTGAGTCCCTCTTCGTCCTGCGGCTTCCAACCCGAATCTTCGACCGCCTGTTCGGCGGCCGCCAGGCCGAAGACGATGAACTTGTCGAGTTTGCGCTGGTCCTTCGGCGCGATGTAGGCGTCGACATTGAAGTGCCCGTTGGCTTTGTCGCCCTTGGGCACTTCACCCGCGATCTTGGTGGCAAGATCCGACGTGTCGAAAGCCTGGATCGAGCGGATACCCGACTCGGCCGCAAGCAGCCGTCGCCAGTTGGTATCGACGCCGTCACCCAACGGCGTCACCATGCCCATACCCGTAACGACAACTCGCCTCATCGCCCGCCTTTCCTGCTGCAGGAACCGGCGAAGATCAGGACTTCGCGTTGCTCTTGATGAAGCCGATCGCGTCGCCGACCGTCTGGATCTTCTCGGCAGCGTCGTCGGGGATCTCGATGGCGAATTCTTCCTCGAATGCCATCACCAGTTCGACGGTGTCGAGGCTGTCGGCGCCCAGATCGTCGATGAACTTCGCATCTTCCTTCACCTGCGCCGCTTCGACGCCGAGATGCTCCACCACGATCTTCTTAACGCGCTCGGCAATATCGCTCATTCTCTTGTCCTTCCCGTATCTTCAAATACCGTTTCGCCGAAGGGGGTTGGCGATTTCCGGCGTTCCTAACATAGCTCCCCGCCCATTGGCTAGGGCCGAAAAGCCCACAGAATCAGGCACTTGTAGGCCATGCCGTCAAATCATCGCCATACCGCCGTTGATGTGCAGCGTCTGGCCGGTGACATAGGCCGCCTCTTCGCTGACCAGATAAACCACACCGGCCGCGATCTCGTCAGGCGTGCCCAGCCGATCGGCCGGCACCCGGGCAAGGATGCCCTTTTTCTGTTCATCGGTCAGGCCGTCGGTCATTGGCGTGGCGATGAAACCGGGCGCCACGCAATTGACCGTGATGCCGCGCGAGGCCAGTTCCTGGGCCAGCGACTTCGACATGCCGATCAGGCCGGCCTTGGCCGCAGCATAGTTGGCCTGGCCGGGATTGCCGGTCACGCCCACGATCGACGTGATGCTGACGACCCGGCCGAAACGCCGCTTCATCATACCGCGCATGACTGCGCGCGTGAGGCGGAAGGTGCCAGTGAGATTGACCTGGAGCACCTTCTCCCATTCCTCGTCCTTCATCCGCATCGAAATGTTGTCGCGTGTGATGCCGGCGTTGTTCACCAGGATGTCGAGCTTGCCCATTGCCGCTTCGGCTTCCTTGGCGAGGCGGTCTATGTCGGCGGCATCGTCCATTCGGGCGGCCACAACATGGGTCCTCTCGCCCAGCGACGCCTTGAGTTGCTCCAGCGCCTCGGCACGCGTACCCGAGAGCGTGACCGTGGCGCCCTGCCGGTGAAGCGCACGGGCGATCGCGCCGCCAATGCCACCGGAGGCACCGGTAACGAGGGCAGTCCTGCCACTCAGATCGAACATCGCCGTTCTCCCTCAGACCGTCTTCAGAAAGGCTTCGATGTCGCCCGGACTGTTCAGTGCCATCCCCGTCATGTCCTTGTCGATACGCTTCACGAGTCCGGACAGAACTTTTCCCGTGCCGCATTCGACCAGCGCTTTGACGTCCCTCGATTTCATGTACTGCACGCTCTCGCGCCAGCGCACGAGGCCGGTCACCTGTTCGACCAGGCGCTGCTTGATGGCTGCCGGATCGCTGATCTCGGATGCCAAGACGTTGGCGACCAAGGGCACCCGCGGCGGCATCAGCGTCACCTCCCCGAGGGCTGCCTTCATCGCATCCGCCGCTGGCTGCATCAGCGAGCAGTGGAAGGGTGCGCTCACCGGCAGCAACATCCCGCGCTTGCACCCGCGGGCCTTGGCTGCCTCGATCGCCCGCTCGACGGCATCCTTGTGGCCGCTGACGACGACCTGGCCGCCGCCGTTGTCGTTGGCCACCGCGACCACCTCACCTTGCGCGGCCTCGGCGCAGGCAGCCATCGCCGGTTCCAGCTCGATGCCCAGAAGGGCCGCCATCGCGCCGACGCCGACCGGCACCGCCTTCTGCATCGATTGTCCGCGCAGCTTCAAAAGGCGCGCGGCGTCTGCGAGTTTCAGCGACCCGGCGGCAGCCAGGGCCGAGTATTCGCCGAGGGAGTGGCCGGCAACGTGGGACGCCATCGCCGGCAGCGGCTTGCCACCATCCTTTTCCAGGATGCGCACGACGGCCAGACTGACGGCCATCAGGGCCGGCTGGGCGTTTTCGGTCAGGACCAGCTCGCTTTCCGGCCCTTCCCGCATCAGCTTGGACAGATTCTGCTTCAGCGCCTCGTCGACTTCACCGAAGACGTCCCGGGCGGTCGCAAAGGCCGCCGCGAGGTCGGCGCCCATGCCGACGGCCTGCGATCCTTGGCCCGGAAAGACGAAAGCCCGACTCATGCGCGTTTTCCCCCTGATTTGATGCGAATTGGCGCAGTCATACCGGGGTACTGCACGCAGTCAAGCCGCACGCGGAACAGCTTGATTTCGGGCTGCGGGCCTGTATAACCCGCCCTCTTCGGGGCCTAAATCGGCCCCGAACTCCTTGCCGGTCCAAGCGTTCCGCGAAGGGCCGGCTAGATCCGGGTGGTTAGCGGTCGATCCTTTGTCCTTGCGACGATGGACACGACGAACTCCGGGTCACCAACAGCCACAAGGAGCCAAAGCTACATGGCACTCTACGAAAACGTCTTCATTGCGCGTCAGGATGTTCCGCAGACGCAGGTGGAGGCACTCACGACCCAGTTCGCCGACATCGTCACCGGTCTGGGCGGCACCGTCTCCAAGAAGGAGTACTGGGGCCTGCGGTCGCTTACCTACCGCATCAAGAAGAACCGCAAGGGCCACTACACCCTGCTCAACATCGACGCTCCCTCCGCCGCGGTGAAGGAGATGGAACGTACGATGTCGATCAACGAAGACATCATCCGCTTCCTGACCGTGCGCGTCGACGCGCTCGAAGAAGCCCCTTCGGCGATCATGGTGCGCAGCGCCGAGAAGTCCGATCGTCCGGGTGGCGATCGCGGCGATCGCTGGGGCGATCGTCCGCCGCGTCGCGAACGTCCCCGCTTCGGCGAGGAAGGTGGCGTGCCGGCCGCAGCCATCAGCACGGGAGAAGAAGAATGAGCGCCCAACGCCGCCCCTTCACGCGCCGCCGCAAGAGCTGCCCGTTCTCCGGCGCCAACGCGCCCGTGATCGATTACAAGGATGTACGCCTTCTGCAGCGCTTCGTCTCCGAGCGCGGCAAGATCGTGCCGAGCCGCATTTCTGCGGTGTCGTCGAAGAAGCAGCGCGAACTCGCCCAGGCGATCAAGCGCGCGCGTTTCCTGGCGCTCCTGCCCTACCTCATCGCCTAGCCGGGAGACCGAAACATGCCGATGAACGTCATTCTGCTGGAGCGCGTGCCGAAGCTCGGTCAGATGGGCGATGTTGTGAAGGTGAAGCCCGGCTTCGCCCGCAACTTCCTGCTGCCGCAGAAGAAGGCGCTGCGCGCGACCAAGGACAACATCACCTACTTCGAATCGCAGCGTAAGACGCTCGAGGCCCAGAACCTCGAACGGCGCCAGGAAGCCGAAGCCGTCGGCGCCAAGATGAGCGACCTCAAGGTCATCCTCATCCGCCAGGCGTCGGAAGCCCTGCAACTCTACGGGTCGGTGACCTCGCGCGACATCGCCGACGGCGCGGTCGCCGCCGGCGTCAAGATCGAGCGCAGCCAGGTCGAACTGGACAAGCCGATCAAGAGCCTGGGTGCCCACAAGATCAAGGTCCACCTCCATCCCGAGGTCACGATCGAGATCACCGCCGTGGTGGCGCGTTCGCCCGACGAGGCCGAATTCCTCGCCAAGGGCGGTGCGCTGGTGGCCGAGAACGAGCGTGCAGCGCTGGAGGCGGCGGATGCCGCCAAGCGCGCCGCCGAGCAGGCGGCCGCATTGTTCGAGGCCAAGCCCACCGAGGACGAGACCGCCGAGGGCGAGAGCGCCGACGCTCCGGCCGCCACCGAGGAAGTGCCGGCCGAAGAGAAGTAGAACGCGTGCCGCCCGGCACCGTGTCTCCGATCGAACGCATGCCATCGCTCCGCGGTGGCATGCGTTTTCTTTTGGCTGGATCATGATCTGGCGCCTGGGCGCGCTGGCGGTGGCAGGAGTCGTGGCACTGCCGCTGCTCGGCGTCGCTTCGAGTCTCCTGACGTGGCAGGGCGACCTGTGGCGGCACATTGCCGAGACGCAGCTTTCCGACATCGTCAGCAATACCGTGGTCCTGCTGGTGGGTGTCGGCCTCGGCACGACCGTCATCGGCACCGGCACAGCCTGGCTGGTCACCATGTGCCGTTTCCCTGGCAGCCGGACGCTGCAGTGGGCGCTGCTCCTGCCGCTCGTGCTGCCGACCTACATCATCGGCTATGCCTACGCCGACCTCCTGGCCTTCGCCGGCCCGCTGCAGGTGGCGCTGCGCGCCGCGACCGGCTGGGCCCACGGCGACTACTGGTTCCCCGATCTCGGCTCGGCCAGCGGCGTCGCACTGCTGTTCACGCTCGTGCTCTATCCCTACGTCTATCTGGCGGCGCGCTCGGCGTTCCTGAGGCAGTCGCAGGCGCTGCTCGAGGCGAGCCGCATTCTCGGACATGGCCCATGGCGGACGTTCCTGCGCGTCGCCCTGCCGCTGGCCCGTCCCGCGATCGCCGCCGGCGTGACGCTGGCGCTCCTCGAAACGCTCGCCGACTTCGGAACCGTGCAATATTACGGCGTTCACACCTTCACGACGGCGATCTACCGGACCTGGTACGGGCTGGGCAACCGCGAGGGCGCGGCACAGATCTCGCTGACCCTGATCGCCATCGCCGTGCTGCTGATCCTGGTTGAACGCCGGTCGCGCGGCCATGCCCGCTTTCATGTCGCCTCCAACCTGCGGTACCACGCCGAGCCCGTCACCCTCGCCCCAGCAGCGGCGCTCGCGGCAGCGCTGGCCTGCGCCCTTCCCGTCCTGATGGGCTTTCTCCTGCCGACGATTCACCTGGCGCAGCTCGCCCTCACTTCCGGCGTGGCGCTGGGCGACCGGCGCTTCCTGGGCGACGCCACCAACAGCCTTACGCTGGCGGCGGCCTCGGCGGCGATCATCGTGGCCCTCGCCCTGTTTCTCAGCTACGCCGCCCGCCTGGTACGCCGTCGCGGTTTCTCCCGCGTGATCGAGTTCGCTTCGCTGGGCTACGCCATCCCCGGCGCGGTGATCGCGGTCGGCGTCCTGCTGCCGCTGGCCTCGGCGGACCACGGCATCAGTCTGCTGACCCAGGGCCTGTTCGGAATGCCTAGCGGCCTGCTGTTGAGTGGCACGGCTTTCGCGCTGCTGATCGCCTACGTCGTGCGCTTCCTGGCCGTCGGCATGGCCAATATCGCACCGGGCCTTGCCGCTATCGATCCGGCGATGGATTCAAGCGCACGCGTGCTGGGCGCCCGGCCGCGCCAAGTCCTGCGCTATATCCATCTCCCAATGCTGCGCGGCCCCGCCCTGACGGCCGGGGTGATCGCCTTCGTCGAGGTGCTGAAGGAACTGCCGGCAACGCTGCTGATCCGGCCGTTCAATTTCGACACGCTCGCGGTCGGCGTCTATCGTTTCGCGTCGGACGAGCGTCTGGCCCAAGCGGCAGTCGGCGCCATCGTGATCGTCGCCGTCTCGCTGGTGCCGGTGATCCTGCTCAGCCGCGCGATCGCGGCCCCTCCGCCGTTCTCGGGCGGATCTACTTCCAGCCCGCCCGGTCCATGATCTTGAGGGCCTCGGCGTTGTTCTGGGCGTAGACGCGGGCGTTGAGCTGGTCTTCCTTGAAGGTGCCGAGCGATGCCAGTTCGGGCGACAGCGCAACGCCGGACACGACCGGGAACTCGGAGTTGCCCTCGGCGAAGTACTTCTGGGCCGGCACCGACACGAGATACTCCAGGAACTTCACCGCCGCTGCCTTGTTGGGTGCGTACTTGGCCACGGCACCGCCGCTGATGTTGACGTGGGTGCCGCGGTTGGACTGGTTGGGGAACACTAAGCCGACCTTGGCCGCGACCGCGCGGTCTTCCGGCTTCTTCGAGCGCATCAGGTTGACGTAGTAGTAGGTGTTCGAGACGCAAATGTCGGCCTCACCCGCGGCAACGCCCTTGATCTGGTCAGTGTCGCCGCCGCGCGACGGACGTGCCAGATTGGTGGCGATTCCTTTGGCCCAGGCTTCGGTCTTTTCCGGCCCGATCGCCGCAATGAGCGAGCCGACCAGGGACTGATTGTAGATGTGGCCCGAGGAGCGGATCAGCAGCTTGCCCTTCCATTTCGGGTCGGCGAGATCCTCGTAGTTCTGCGGCGCCGTCGCGGTCGTGAGCTTTTCCTTGTTGAACAGGATCACGCGCGCCCGCTTGGAGAAGCCGAACCAGTTGTTGTCGGGATCGCGCAGATGCGCCGGCACCGACTTGGTGAGCACCGCCGATGTCACCGGCTGCAGGAGACCCATCTGGCGGGCCCGCTCGATCCGGCCGGCATCGGTGGTGATCAGCACGTCGCAGGGGCTCCTGTCGCCCTCGGCCTTGAGCCGCTCGACCAGCGGATCGGGCTCGGCGTCGATACGGTTGATCTTGATGCCGGTCAGATCGGCAAAATTGCCGTACAGCGCTTCGTCGGTGTTGTAGTGCCGCGCAGAGTAGAGGTTGAGCGTCGCGCCCTGCGCCCGCAAAAGCCGCGGCATCAACATCAGACCGAGGCCGGCCGACAGCCCAGTAGTCATCAAGATGCGTCGCTTCACTTCAATCTCCAAATGCGAGTGCGTGTCAGTCACTGACCTGTTAACATCCAATCATAGCGACTGCAAATCGTTTGCACTTGTTCCACATCAAAGATCGCGGTTTTTGATGTGCGACCCTTTGCCTTGAAAATGCCATTTGGCTTAACATTTCACCTTAACGAGCACTCGGACCAACGGGTGGACCTTCAGTCCGCCCGACAGATCGTTGCCCCGGGGGAACGACGATGCTGCTAGCCAAAGTACTCGCCCGCGTGCTGGGCGAAGGCCAACTGACGATCATCGACGCCGCCGGCCGCGAGCACCGCCTCGTGGGTGTGAAGCCTGGGCCCGACGTCACGCTGCGTGTCCATACTTGGTGGACCGGCATTCGGCTGGCACTCCGCCCGCGGCTGGCATTTGGCGAGTCCTACATGGACGGCAAGCTCACCGTCGAAAACGGCGACATCTACGACCTGCTCGACCTCCTCGGCCGCAATATCGCTGCCGTCGAGTCCACGCCTGTGGTGCGCTGGTCGTACGCCCTCCAGAAATTCCTGCGACTGCTTGAGCAATACAATCCGATCGGTCGGGCACAGCGCAACGTCGCCCATCACTACGACCTCAACGACCAGCTCTACGACTTCTTCCTCGATCGCGACCGCCAATACTCCTGCGCCTATTTCACGACGCCGGGCGAGAGCCTGGAGCAGGCCCAGGTCGACAAGAAGCGCCATATCGCCGCCAAACTGCTGCTGAGACAGGGCCAGCGCGTGCTCGACATCGGCTCGGGCTGGGGCGGCATGGGCTTGTTCCTCTCCCACCAGTTCGGCGTCGATGTAACCGGCGTCACGCTGTCCAGGGAACAGCACGCCGTCTCCAGCCGGCGTGCGCTCGAGGGCGGCGTTGCCGATCGGGTCCGCTTCAAGCTGCTGGACTATCGGCAGGAGCCCGGGCGCTACGACCGTATAGTCTCGGTCGGCATGTTCGAGCACGTCGGCGCCGCCCACTACGTCGAGTACTTTACAAAGGTGAAGGAGCTGCTGACCGACGATGGCGTCATGCTGCTGCACTCGATCGGCCGCATGGAACCGCCGGGCGGCACCAATACCTGGCTACGCAAATACATCTTCCCGGGCGGCTACACGCCGGCCCTGTCCGAGGTCCTGGCGGCGATCGAAAAGGTCGAACTGTGGGTAACCGATATCGAAGTGCTTCGCCTGCACTATGCAGAAACCATACGCCACTGGCGCCAGCGCTTCCATGCCAACCGGGAAAAGGTCAAGCAGACCGCCGGCTACGACGAGCGCTTCTGCCGCATGTGGGAATTCTACCTGGCCGGCTGCGAGGTTTCTTTTCGGTACATGAATCAAATGGTGTTCCAGATCCAGATCGCCAAGCGTCAGGACGCGGTGCCGCTCACGCGCGACTACATGGCCGACGTCGAACTCGTTGAAGGAACGACGCCGTCGATGGCGGCGGAGTGACGGGACTCGGTTGTCCCCAGCTTTCAGGCTATCCTAGAAGGGCTGCTGCATTAGCAGTGGTGAATGCCCCCTCGCGTCCGTAACAAAGGCTCTACATGGAGCCATTAAAAGACTCGACCAATGTCACACGCCTCCCAGGCGGCGCCGACGCGCGCCTGCGCGAGCCGCCGCACAATTTCGAGGCCGAGCAAGCGCTGCTGGGGGCGATCCTCGTCAACAACGCCGCCTACCAGCGCGTCGCCGAGTTCCTCCGCCCGGAGCACTTTGCCGACCCGCTGCACGGCAAGCTCTTCGATTCGCTGTCCCGCCTGATCGAACGCGGCCAGGTGGTGAGCGCCGTCACCCTCAAGACCTACGTCGAGCAGGACGAGGCGATGAAGGCCGCGGGCGGCGCGGCATCTTATCTTGCCCGACTTGCCGCCGCCTCGGTGCACGTGATCGACACCGCCGCCTTCGGACGCACCGTGCACGATCTCTACCTGCGCCGGCAGCTCGTCGATCTCGGCGAGGAGGTCGTCAACGGCGCCTTCGGTGGCGACGTCGATGAAACGGCGCTGCATCAGATCGAGACTGCCGAGAAGAAGCTCTTCGAACTCGCGACCACCGGCCAGACCGAAGGCGGCTTCAAGCCGTTCCGCGCGGCGCTCACCGAAGCGACGGTCGCGGCCGAGGCAGCCTACCACCGGGTCGGGCAGCTCACCGGCGTGGCCTCGGGGCTGTTCCAGCTCGACCAGCTTCTGGGAGGCCTCCACCGCTCGGATCTCATCATCCTTGCCGGCCGCCCGTCGATGGGGAAGACGGCGCTGGCGACGAACATCGCCTTCAATGCCGCGCGAGCCTACCGCGAGGAGCATGGGGAAGACGGCAAGCCCAAGGCGGTCGATGGCGCCGTGGTCGGCTTCTTTTCGCTGGAAATGTCCTCCGAGCAGCTCGCCACCCGAATGCTCGCCGAACAGGCCGAGGTGCCGTCCGAGAAGATCCGCAAGGGCGAGCTGATCAGCGGCGATTTCGACAAGGTCCTGTCGGTCAGCCAGGAACTCGAGCACCTCAATTTCTTCATCGACGACACGCCCGCCCTCAGCATCGCCGCGCTGCGTACCCGAGCGCGCCGGCTGAAGCGTACCCACGGTCTCGGCCTGCTGGTGGTCGACTACCTCCAGCTACTCAATCCCTCCGGCAAGTCGCGCCAGGAAAACCGCGTGCAGGAGGTCTCCGAGATCACGCGTGGCCTCAAGACCCTGGCCAAGGAACTCGACGTGCCGGTCCTGGCGCTGTCGCAGCTCAGTCGCGCGGTTGAGCAGCGTGAGGACAAGCGACCGCAGCTCTCCGACCTGCGCGAGTCGGGATCGATCGAACAGGACGCCGACGTCGTCATGTTCGTCTACCGCGAAGAGTACTATCTGCAGCGTGGCGAGCCGACGCGCCGCGCCGAAGAGAACGACCAGCGCTTCAACGAGCGCCACGATGCCTGGAAGCAGCGCTGCGAACAGACCTACGGCAAGGCCGAGGTCATCGTGGCCAAGCAGCGCCATGGCCCCACTGGCCTCGTGCGCCTGGCCTTCGAAGGCCAGTTCACCAAGTTCGACAACCTGCCCGCCGACGAGGAACGGCCGGGCGGCCCAGCCTTCTAGAGCCTTCGATGTCCTCTCCTGTCGACGACGCCACTCGCCGGGCCGGCGCGATCCTGACGATCGATTTGGGCGCGATCGCCGCCAACTGGCGCGGCTTGCGCGACGCCGGCCGCGCCGACGGCCGTCCGGTCGATTGCGCCGCCGTGCTCAAGGCCGATGCCTACGGCACTGGCCTCGCGATCGTAGGGCCCCGGCTGGCGGCGGAAGGCTGCCGGCAGTTCTTCGTCGCGCATATCGACGAAGGGATAGAACTCCGACGTGTGCTGCCCGGGCATCCGATCTATGTCCTGAACGGCCTGCTGGCCGGCACCGAGGGTGATTTCGTCGAGCACGGCCTCACCCCCGTGCTCAATCATCTCGGTCAGCTCAACGCCTGGCGTGCTGCCGCGCAGCGCTTCAACCAGGCGCTCGATGCCGTCATCCATCTCGACACCGGGATGAATCGGCTGGGCTTTGGCCCGGAAGACGCCCAGGCCCTGGTCAACGAGCGCGGTCGTTTGCGTGGACTTCGGCTGGCCTTGTTCATGAGCCATCTCGTGGCGTCCGAGGAGCCCGCCAATCCGATCAACGGCGAGCAACTCTCCCGCTTCAGGACGTTCGTGAAGGCGATGCCCGGTGCACCGGCATCGCTGGCGAATTCCTCCGGCATCTTTCTCGGGCCAGATTATCACTTCGACCTGATGCGGCCGGGTGCCGCCCTCTACGGGATCAATCCTCTGCCGGGACAGGACAATCCGATGTTCCCGACCGTGACCCTGCAGGCACGAATCCTGCAGACCCGTCGCGTTGACGCTCTGCAGACCGTTGGATACGGTGGAGCGTGGCGCGCGGCGAGGCCGACGCGCGTTGCCACCATAGGCGTGGGATATGCCGACGGTTATTTTCGTGGCTTGATGAACCGCAGCGTCGTGTACATTGGCCAGCAGCCAGTGCCGGTGATCGGCCGAATTTCAATGGATCTCGTGACGATCGATGTGACCGAGGTCGCCGAGGCCGACTCGCAGCCGGGTACTTCCGTGGAAATCCTGGGTGCCAACCTGTCTCCCGACGACCTTGCCGAGCGGGCACGCACCAACGGATATGAAATCATGACAGCCCTCGGCCGGCGCTATCACCGCGTGTACGTGGAAGGCCAGCATGACGCCGTGGAAGAAGACGCGGTGGGAGAAGCGACGTGAACATTCCGCTGCTGACGGTTCTCGGCCGCATGTCGTTGGCTTTCCTGGAGGCGACCGGTGCGGTCACGGCGTTCGCCTTCCATGCCGTGCGCCAGGCTGTGCAGCCGCCCTACTACCGTCGGCAGATCATCAGCCAGATGCTGGAGATCGGCTACTACTCGCTGCCCGTCGTCGGCCTGACCGCGATCTTCACCGGCATGGTCCTGGCACTGCAGAGCTATACCGGATTCGCCCGCTTTTCGGCCGAAAGCGCCATTCCCAACGTCGTTGTCGTATCGCTGACCCGTGAACTGGGCCCGGTCCTTGCCAGCCTCATGGTGGCAGGCCGCATCGGCGCGGCCATTGCCGCCGAAATCGGCACCATGCGCGTTACCGAACAGATCGACGCGCTCACCACGCTGTCGACCGATCCCTTCAAGTACCTGATAGCACCTCGCCTGATTGCGGGAATCGTCACCCTGCCGATCCTGGTTTTGGTCGCCGACGTCATCGGCATTCTCGGCGGCTTCCTCGTCGGCGTGTACAAGCTCGACTTCAACGACACCGCCTATCTGCGCAACACGTTGGATTTCCTGGAGTTCCAGGACGTGTTTTCCGGCCTGGTGAAGGCGGCCGTGTTCGGCTTCCTGATCACCCTGATGGGCTGCTATCACGGCTACACTTCGAAGGGCGGCGCCCAAGGCGTCGGCATGGCGACGACCAATGCCGTGGTCTCGGCTTCGATCCTGATCTTCACCTTCAACTACTTCATCACCGAAGCGTTCTTCGCCCGATGAGCGCCGCCGCCAAGATCGCCTTGCGCGACGTCGCCAAGTCCTTCGGACCCAAGAAGGTACTGCAGGGTATCGACCTCGACGTGGCGCCGGGCGAATCGATGGTGGTGATCGGCGGTTCCGGTAGCGGCAAATCGGTCCTCCTGAAGTGCATCCTCGGATTGATGACGCCGGATCGCGGCTCGATCTGCGTCGATGGCGAGGAAACCGTGGCGTTCAACGACCGCAGCCGGGCGCGTGTCATGCGCAAGTTCGGCATGCTGTTTCAGGGCGGCGCGCTGTTCGATTCGCTGCGCGTCTGGGAGAATGTCGCCTTCGGCCCGATCCAGAGCGACGGCATGAAGGCAGAGGAGGCCCGCGAGGTCGCCGTCGCCAAGCTGGGCGCCGTGGGCCTCGGACCCGAGATCGGCGAACTGTTTCCCTCCGAACTTTCCGGTGGCATGCAGAAGCGCGTGGCGCTGGCCCGTGCCATCGCCCGCGAACCCGAGATCATCTTCTTCGACGAACCGACCACCGGCCTCGACCCGATCATGGCCGACGTCATCAACGACCTGATCGTGAAATGCGTGAGCGACCTCGGCGCCACGGCTGTCTCGATCACCCATGACATGGCGAGCGCACGCAAGATCGGCCATCGCATCGGCATGCTCTACGAGGGCCGGCTGATCTGGCAGGGGCCGGTCGCCGACATCGATCACTCCGGCAACGCCCATGTCGACCAGTTCATCCATGGTCGCGCCGAGGGGCCGATCCGCATGCAGGTCCGGAAACTCTGACCATGCCCCCCCCGCCCAGCCTCGCCGAGGCGCGGCGTTGGTTCGCCGAGGAACTGCGCGCGATTTGCCATCTCGGCGACGAGCGCGTCGTCGAGGCCTTCGCCACGGTGTCGCGCGAACGTTTCGTCGGCCCCGGGCCATGGCGTGTCCTTCATCTCGCCGACGGTTACTGGACCACACCCGACGCCGATCCGCGCCGGCTCTATCACAACGTCCTGGTGGCCCTCGACGAGAGCAGCGGGCTGAACACCGGCGAGCCGTCTTTGTGGGCCCACCACTTCGATCGTCTCGGCATCAAATCGGGCGATCGCGTCCTGCAGGTGGGCACGGGCTCGGGCTACTTCACCGCCATCCTGGCCGAACTTGTCGGACCCTCGGGACGCGTCCTTGGCCTTGAAGTCGATGCCCGGCTTGCGAAGGCCGCCGAACAAAACCTCGCTGACTGGCCGCATACGACTGTGCGCCTCGTCGAAGGCGTCGTGCCCGTCGACGGGCACTGGAACGCCATCATCGCCTTCGCCGGCGCGACCGCGCCACCTGCGGCATGGATCGACGCACTCGCTGAAGGAGGCCGCGCGCTCATTCCGCTCACCGGCAGTGAGCGCTGGGGATTCATGCTGCGCCTCGACCGAGGGCCCAGCGGCATCGCTGCCCGCTCCGCCGGGCGTGTCGGCTTCTTCCCTTGTGCCGGCGCGCGCAACGACGGCGAAGCTGCGGCGCTCGCGCAGGCGCTGGCCGATCCGGCGGGCCAGCGTGCACTCAAGTCTCTGCGCCGCGACCGCCACGACCAGGACGAATCGTGCTGGCTGCACCACGACGGCTGGTGCCTGTCCAAACGCGAGTTGCACTGAGATGGCCCGCCCGCTGAAGCGTTTCGTCTGCCAGTCGTGCGGCTCCGTCACCACCAAGTGGAACGGCCGCTGCGAATCCTGCGGTGAGTGGAACACCATCGTCGAGGAATCGGCGCCCGCGCCGGGTCCGGCTGGCGGCGGCCTGGCGCGCGGCGGCAAAGGCCGCCTCCTCGAATTCGCCGGCCTCACGGGCACTACACCGCAGCCGCCGCGCTACAAGAGCGGCATCGCCGAATTCGATCGGGTGTGCGGCGGCGGCCTCGTCGTGGGTTCAGCATTGCTGATCGGCGGCGATCCCGGCATCGGCAAGTCGACGCTGCTGTTGCAGGTCGCGGCGGCGCTGGCGCGCCAGAACACGGCCTGTGCCTACATCTCGGGCGAGGAAGCACTCGACCAGGTGCGCCTGCGGGCCGAACGGCTGGGACTTGGCGATGCGCCGGTGCAGCTGACGGCCGCCACATCGGTGCGCGACATCGTGGCGACGCTCGAGCGCGCCGATGCGCCCAAGGTCGCGGTGATCGATTCGATCCAGACCATGTGGCTCGACACTGTCGACAGCACGCCCGGCACGGTCACGCAGGTGCGCGCCTCCTCGCAGGCGCTGGTCGAGCTTGCCAAGCGCCGCGGCATCGCCGTGCTGCTGGTGGGCCACGTCACCAAGGACGGTGCCATCGCTGGCCCCCGCGTGCTCGAGCACATGGTCGACACGGTGCTCTATTTCGAAGGCGAACGCGGCCACCAGTTCCGCATCCTGCGCACGGTCAAAAACCGCTTCGGTCCGACCGACGAGATCGGCGTGTTCGAGATGTCCGATCGCGGCCTTGCCGACGTTGCCAATCCGTCGGCGCTGTTCCTGGGGGAACGTCGCGGCAACGTCTCGGGCGCCTGCGTTTTCGCCGGCATTGAAGGCACGCGGCCGCTGCTGGTCGAGATCCAGGCACTGGTGTCGCCCTCCTCCTTCGGCACGCCGCGACACGCTGTGGTCGGCTGGGATTCGAACCGGCTCGCCATGGTGCTGGCTGTGCTCGAGGCGCGTTGCGGCGTCGCCATCGGCGCCAATGACGTCTATCTCAACGTCGCCGGCGGCCTGAAGATCGGTGAGCCGGCCGCCGACCTGGCGGTCGCTGCGGCCGTCGTCTCGTCGCTGGCCGACGAGCCGGTGCCGCCTGAAATGGTGGTTTTCGGCGAGATCGGCCTCGGCGGCGAGGTCCGTCCGGTCGGCCAGCGCGAGGCCCGCCTGCGGGAGGCGGCCAAGCTCGGCTTCCGCAGCGCCCTGGTGCCGCGTGGCCGGGCCGGCCCGGCGCCGGCGC
>Ga0082335_1004228_pt1 | contig 22024 bp, 18 predicted proteins | sample Subgrocontami58m_FD_72375 | JGI IMG/M metagenome (GOLD analysis project Ga0082335, IMG submission 72375) | Subsurface groundwater microbial communities from S. Glens Falls, New York, USA - GMW37 contaminated, 5.8 m (SPADES assembly) (version 2) ...
TATTAACTGTAAAAGACGGTTATGCAAGAAATTATTTAATCCCCCGTCAAATTGCTTATCAAGCAACTAAAGGAAATATTCTGGCACTTGAAGAAGAGAAAAAACAGATCCTTAAAAAGGAAGTCAAGGAATTAGAAGCTGCTCAAAAATTTGCATCTAATCTTGAAAAAGTATCAATTACAATTCCGGTTAAAGTTGGCGAAGAAGATAAGATCTTCGGAACTGTTACAAACCAGATGATCTCCGATTCGTTAAAAGAAAAAGGTTACGATATTGATAAGAGAAAAATCGAAATTACTGAACAGATCAAGTCGCTTGGAATTTACAGTGTTTCAATTAAACTTCACCCGAGTGTTTCTGCTACTGTTAAGACTTGGGTTGTAAGAGAATAGATCAAAATATTTTACTGCCCCGATTATTTTCGGGGTTTTATTTAAGCAATATTTTAATACTAATTTTAAAACTAAAAAACACATACCAGAATGAAAGAGCTAAGATTCAGAATCATTATGATTGCAGGTGCAATTGCTCTCTGTTTGTACTTACTCTATCCTACTTACAAAGACTATCAGAACAATAAAGAAGTTACTGTTCAGTTAAAAGGATTACAGCAAAGTATTAAAAAGAGCAGCCCCTCATTCACAAATGCTCAGATCAAAGATATTATTACATCTAAAAAAGACAGCATTCTAACAAACAATCCTGATTACCGTTCAGCTAGAGAAAAGAGAATTAAACTTGGTCTTGATCTTCAAGGCGGAATGTACCTTGTGATGGAAGTTAACACTGCTAAGCTTCTCGAAAAATTAGCAAGAGACCCTGATGATCAATTCAAACAAGCCTTAAAATCCTCCGAAGCTGAATTAAAAGATTCCGATGAAAATGTTGTTTCAATTCTTGCTAGGAAAATGAAGCAGCAAAACATTAGAATGAGCAGGTATTTCGGTTCGATCCGTGAAGATGATGATGCAATAACTTCAAAACTGCTTCAGCAAGAATCAGATGCTGTAACAAGAGCTATCGAAATTATCAGCAATAGAGTTAACCAATACGGTGTATCCGAACCTAGTATTCAAAAACAAGGTTCCAGAAGAATTGTTATTGAGCTGCCGGGTATTGCTAGAGAAGAAGAAGCAAAAAGATTACTTCAAGGCAGTGCTTTATTGGAATTCAAATTAGTTAAAGATGCCGATTTCGCTATTCCAATAATGAATCAAATAGATCAGGCACTTGCAGGTAAAACAGAAAAAGACTCTGCTTCAGCAAAAAAAGATGCTGCTTCACAAACCGATACAACAAAGAAAGATCAAAAATTAACTGATGAACAATTTGCAAAAGAACATCCGTTCTTTGCTGTTGCCCGTTTACTCGATCCTCAAGGAAGAATTGCCGATGCTTATGTTAAAGAAAGCGATAAAGGTAGAATAAACGCCTTCTTAGAAAATCCTGAAGTGAAGAAAGTTGTTCCGGATAATATCGAGTTCATTTATGATCAAAGACCTGAAATGGATCCAGACGGAGAAAAATATTACCGGATGTATATGGTAAACAAAGAAGCATCTCTTACAGGTGGAGTAATAGTTGATGCACAATCCAACATTGACCCTTCTACTTCGGCTCCTATTGTTAACATGCAAATGAATACAGAAGGTTCAAGGGATTGGGCTCAGATTACCGGATCAAATATTAATAAACGATGTGCAATAGTTCTTGACGGAGTTGTTTATTCAGCACCAAATATTATTGGAAAAATTCCTTCGGGTAATTCACAAATTACAGGTTCCGCTAATCTTGAAGAAGCAAAACTTCTTGAGATCGTATTAAAAGCGGGTGCACTACCGGCTCCCATTGAAATTCTTGAACAAAGAACCGTTGGTCCATCACTTGGTCAAGATTCAATAAGCCAAGGGTTTAATTCTGCCTGGATTTCATATTTATTAGTTGCTCTATTTATGGCATTCTATTATAAAAAAGCTGGTACGTTTGCAGATGCAGCTTTAGTCTTAACAATTTTATTATCACTTGGAGTTTTAGCAGCGTTTCAGGCAACATTAACATTACCGGGTATTGCAGGTATAGTTTTAACTATGGGTATGGCAGTTGATGCAAACGTTTTAATTTTTGAAAGAATACGGGAGGAGTTAACAACCGGCAAAACTCCTAAAGCTGCAGTTGATGCCGGATTTAAGATTTCTTTTTCGGCTATCTTTGATTCCAACATTACAACACTATTAACCGGAATCATTCTCTACCAATTTGGCAGCGGTCCTGTTCAAGGTTTTGCTCTAACTCTTATAATTGGTATTGTAACAAGTTTATTTAGTCAGTTAATATTAGTTAGGATTATTTTCGATTTTATTCTGGCTAAGGGATATAAAATTAATGTTGGTTAATTTGTAGGAGATTTAACTAAATGCGAATATTTCAAAATTTAAATATTAATTTTTTAGGTAAGCGAACGATTTTCTATTTCATTTCCGCTATTTTAATCTTACTTGGCTTTTTAAACATATTAACAAGAGGATTACATTTGGGAATAGACTTCAAGGGAGGGACCGAAATTGCTCTTCAATTTGAAAAACCCGTTGATATCACCCAGATAAGAAATGATATTGATAAACTTGGTTTAGGGAGTGTTGAAGTAAAAACATTCGGCAGCTCTAACGATATATTGTTAAGAACAGATTTACAAGAGATCCCGGCCAATGTCATTCCGAAAGTTAAATCAAAAATTGAGTCTATAATTTCAAATACTTTTCCAGGATTACAAAGACGTATTACCGATTCAACTTCAACAACAATTACTATTACATTTCCGGATAGTAGGACTGCAGATATATTAAATAACAAATTGTTTGAAGCCGGCTTTCAAACATCAAAAGCAATTGATGATACTGCAAATACAAGCGTTATTATCCGCCTAACAATTTCCGATTTATTGAAAGAAAATCTATCTACGATTTATAAGGGTAATCCTTTCATAGTTTTAAAAGAAGATAAAGTCGGTCCTAAAGTCGGGCAGGAATTAAAAAGAGATGCTGTTATTGCGGTTCTGTTATCATTGGTTGTTATTCTAATCTATATTAGTTTCAGATTTAAGTTCACATTTGCCATAGGAGCTGTTGTAGCTTTATTTCATGATGTCTTGATTACTTTAGGATTGTTTGCAGTTCTTTATGGAGTAATACCAGGGTTGAATTTGGAATTTTCTATCACTGTTGTTGCTGCATTTCTTACGCTTATCGGCTATTCAATGAATGATACAGTAGTTGTTTTTGATAGAGTTAGAGAGCATTTAAAATTACATAAAACTCTCTCGCTGGAAGAAAATATGAATAAAGCAATTAACAGAACTTTCAGCAGAACTATTATTACAGGTTTAGCAACATTATTTAGTGTAACCGTATTGATCATTTTTGGCGGAGAAGTATTGCGTGGATTTGCTTTTGCACTTTTTATAGGTATGATTACCGGAACTTACTCTTCCATATTCGTTGCAAGTGCTTTCGTTCTTGAATATGCAACCCGAGCTCATAAGAAGATAGAATTTTAATTCTTAGAACATTTGGTTAGACAAAAAAACCCGACCAGTGATTCATGGCTGGGGTTTTTTGTTTTAAACCTATTTGATGAATGAAAATAAAAGCAACCTAAATTAAAAGTCCCCTCTCAATCCTGCCTGCGGTACATAGGCGTCAACTTAATTTCACATTATGATTTTATTTTTTTCTATAAGCATTTATTCTAAAATAGGTTAGAAAAATTTCCATAGCTCTTATTCATCCTCTACGAGGATGTTTGTTGTGTGTTTCTTTCATTCTACAATAATTGAACATCTACGATGTTCCACTAACAATGACCTCGTAGAGGTCACATTATTGTAATAAAAAAATTCAAGAAATCCTCAATAATCCTCGTAGAGGATTAACAAATAATTGCTGTTTTTATTGCTTATCAATATTTTTACCTGTCTTTCCCCTTGGTAATTATGAGTTAAGTTGACGCCTATGTGCCTGCGGTAGGCAGGATGGGACAACAGGGGTATGTAAGAGAATGTTTATTTATGTTCCTTAATCCACTCCTCAATAGCATTCATCATTTGATTGAGCTGTGACATTAAAGATGAATAAGATTTACCATCATTTCACCTTTATTACTAAACTTGTTATGTCGTCGGACTGTTCAGCACCGTGTGTGAAATCTTCAACATTGAATTTAATATGTGCAAGAATATTTTGAGCGCTTTCTTCATACTTTTGTAAAGCTAATGCTTCTAATCTCCCGTCTGAATATTCTTCCCATTTATCATTCATAGCTTCTGTTATTCCATCCGTAAAAAGAATAATTGCATCACCGCTTTCAAGCTGAATAGTTTCGGAGATATATGGAATCATTGTTTCCATAACGCCAAGTATCATTCCGCCTTTTTTAAGTTTTGTAATATTGGAATTTCTTATATGAAGCGGAGGATTATGACCTGCATTAACATAAGTAAGTTCTTTTTTAACATTATCAATTATTCCCCAAAAGAAAGTGATAAAGCTTCCCATAGTTGTATTTTCAGCAACAAGATCATTCATTAAACCGGTAGCTTCTGCAAGCTGCATTTTCATTTTGCAAATTGATTTTAAGAATGCTTGTATGTTCGCCATCAACAATGCAGCAGGAACTCCTTTTCCGGAAACATCGGCAATCGCAAACAAGACTTTATCTTCTTCTAATTTTACAATATCGTAATAATCGCCGCCAACCATGCGAGCGGATTTATTAAATGCGGCAATTTCAAAATTTGAAAGTTTGGGAAACGATTTTGGTAAAAGATTATTCTGAATATTCCTTGCAGTCTCCAAATCTTTTTCAAGCCGCTGCTTCTCAAGTGTTTCCTTAAATAGACGCGCGTTTTCAATTGAAATGATTGCAAGACTCCCTACTGAAGAAACAAATTCAATATCAGATTTAGTATACTGAAGTTCATTCTTTCTTTTACCAAGAAGAATTAATCCCTTTGTTTCCCCTTTTATCTGCATCGGAACAATAAGATCAACGCCTACATCGGCAAAGGGTTTGTATCTATCAACTAATTCAGTTCTGGCAAGCGGTTTTATAAATTGGCTCGATTCACACTGCTTGAGAGTATTTCTTAAATGATTTTCATCAAATCTATTATCGAGAAAATGTAAAGTATTGGCAGAGCAGGATATCACAGCATATTTAGAAACGAGCATCTGCCCGATCAAAGAATACACAAGCATTTTGCTAACCATTTCTATCTGCAATATTCCGCTGAATTCTTTGCTAAGATCGAATAGAGAACTTAGTTGATTTACCTTTGAATCCAGATCACGATTTACACGTTTTAATTTTTCTACCATTATAGAATTCTCAATAGCGGTTGATCCGACATTGAGAATTGTTTTTAAAAAATTAATGTCTTCTTCTTCGTAGTGTTTGCCTGTTAATCTTTGCCCAAGAATTAATATCCCTTTTAACCCTTCGGATGATTTAATATCATGAACAATTGGAAAGTTATTTTCTTCGATATACGAACTTAATTCACCGCTTGTTTCATAATTGTGAATTGTAATCTTCGGAAATTTCGAAATAACATTATTAGGAATACCTTTTGATACTTTCACTTCAAAATAATTTTCATCGTTTAGAAGTGCAATCATTCCTTTCGTTGTATGAAATTTTCCAAAACAAGTAAGGAGAACATTATTAAGACTAAAATTTAGATCGAGCGTAGAGTTTATAAGGTTGCTGAAATCAACGAGAGCTGAAAAATTTCTTAGTGCCGCATTATTATCTAATTGCTGCATGCCTAATTAGGTAGATACTTTACTAAAATGACTTGGTTTTTATTTCCGCTAAGAGTAGAGTAATTCACTTCATCCATAAGTTTCTTTATTAAGAACACTCCAAGACCGCCAACCCGTTTCTCTTTGTAATACTCACGTAGATTAGGTTCGGGTACTTTGTTCGGATCAAAATGTGAACCTTCATCAGTAATTGAAATGCTGAACTTCGGGTCATTAAATTTTATTTTAATGATTATGTTGCCTTCGGGAGAACTTTTATAAGCGTGTTTAATTATGTTGGTACAAGCTTCGTCAACAGCAAGTATTATCTTGCCTACCGTATCTTCAGAAAATCCGCTTTGATCAGCAGCAGATTTTATAAAATCTCTTATGACGGCAAGATTGTCGGTTTTGCTTTTAATGAGAAGCTCTTTCTCAAATATTTTGTTGTAAGAATTCAAGTCTATCCTTGATCGCCAAATTTGTGAACAGCTTCTTTTTCTTCTTTGTAGAATTCGTATAAAATAGGAAATCCTAAAAGATCGAAAATGTTGTAAACATTTTCTTTCATGTTGGAAAACTTTATGTCGCCTTTGTTTTCCCTCATAGTTTCCACATAAGCCATAAAGACACCAAGACCCGCACTGCTGATATATTTCAACTCGTTGAAGTTAACAACGACTTTAAACTGTCTTTCATCGAGCAGTTTGTTGAAAATATTTTCGAGCTCGGGCGCTGTGTGGGCATCAAGATACCCTTTCACATCAATCACACTTACGGAACCGACACCCCGTAAGTTTACATTGAACTCCGCCATTAAATATCTCCGCTGTTATTAATTGTTTTGATTCCACTTGAATATTACAAGTGTGATGTCATCATGTTGAGAATGATTTTTTGAAAACACGCTCAACTCTTTCATTATTGCATTAGAAATTGAATCTAAACTTTTTTCACGATTATTGAGAACAATGGTACCTAATCTATCATAGCCGAAATCTTCTTCCTTATGATTCTTTGCTTCCGGGATACCATCAGAATAACATATAATAATATCATTATTCTTTAATTGAATTTCCATCTCTTTTAATGAAGAAGCAAATCCTGTGTTGTAATCAAGACCAAGACCAATCCCCGGCGGTTGAATACTTTCTATTCTTTCTCCGCTGCATAGTAAAATTGGTGTATGTCCGGCTCTTGCAAAATTTAGTATACCGTTCTTTTTATTTATTATACCGTAAATAGCTGTTACGAAATTTCTTTTATCTAAACTTCTTTTCAATGTATCATTGGCTTTGATCAAAAGCTCTTTTGGGTTTGTAATAATTCTCGATAATGATTCGAATATACCTTTCACTTCTGCCATAATAAATGCTGAGCTAATTCCTTTCCCGGAAACATCCGCAACTACAAAACCGAGGAGATCATTACTTAGTTCAAAGAAATCATAGTAATCACCGCCTACTTCAAATGCCGGAACAAATAATGCAGAAATTTCAAGTCGGCTTGAAGTTGGAACTGTACTTGGAAGAATTTTCCTTTGAATATCCCGGGCAACATCAAGTTCTTTTTCTAATCTTTCTTTCTCGATTGATTCTTCGATCAACTTAGCATTTTCTAAAGCAACTGCCGCATAATCTGCAAATGCTTGAACTGCTTTTTTTTCATCCTGGTCAAAATTATTATCTCTCTTTCTGGCAGCAAAAAGATATCCGTTAATTTTCTTTTGAACTTTTAAAGGAGCAATTGCGATAGATTTGAATATCTGTCCGCTTTCGTTTGTATTGGATATGATAGAATCATATTGAATAATTTCAATTGAATCATAATCGTTTTTACCGGATCCTAAAAGATTATTAGTAATTTTATCCGCATCAACATACCCGATATTATGAACAGAACTTAACTCAATATTTTTAGCTGATTTTAATACAAGCCAGGCAGAATCAGAATTACAAACTCTTGTTGTTATTGTAGTGATAGTTTCGGCTAATTCCTTAAAATCAAAAACTTGAGTGATAAGATTTGTTAAGTCCATCAAAGAAGAAACTTCATCGGCTTTCCTATCAAATGCTTCCGCTGTCGGTAAATGGAAAAGAGTTGTAAAGAATATTATGCTAAAATTTATTGTTCCGTAAATCATAACCAGACTCATAAATGTATGAAGCCCGGGAGAAAAAGTGTAAACGACTTGACGCATTATGCTATTATCTATAAAAGTTGCAAAATTCATTCCGAATAAAGCCGATAGAATAATTGCTATTACTAATAAATAGTATTTCTGTTTTTTTGTAAGAAAAGCAATCCAAGAAACGCGTGTGGAATTAAGACAAATTAAAACAATTGTTACTACATAAAATGCATCTTTTGGATAATCGAATGAAGAATCAAAGAGAATTAATATATTAGAGAAAAAGCTCAATGCGAAGAAAACGAGCATAGTGTTATAGAAAGTGCTGAGATCTTTCTTCTGACGAAGAAAAAATAATTCACGGAATGTTGAAAAGATATAAACTATTGATCCGATAAAAACAAAAGTTAATAACACAGAAAATAGAGAATTGAAAAATCCGATTCCCTTGCTGTTATCCGGAGAACCTAAAATTGAATTTGCAATTGAAACTATAAAGAATAATAGTGCGGCAAGTATTCCGGCATTTAATACTAAAGTTAAAGGAGAATCAACTTTAGAATTCAAGAACTGATGGACATAGTGATAAAGGGAAAAAACTGTAAGGAATACAAGTAATTCATTAATAATTGCAAGAATATTTGTATAATGAAGCGGAAAGATCAAGTTGAATAAAAAAAGCAATATGGAAACTAGAATAGCATTTTCTAGTCCTCGTGAACGAGCAATATTTTTTAATTGATTGCGCATACTTTACAATTTGTGTCCTAATAAATTTATTTTAACAACTACCATAATGTTAGTTCACTCTTGTGGAATCTGTTTTTCGATAATCATATTTCTTTAAATCTTTTTTCAATTTCATCATAGCTTCACGAATTTTTGCTTTTGCCAATGAATCTTTTGCAACGTATTTATGACCAGCGATTGAATCCATTTTTGCACCAAACTCTTCTAATTTGCTAAAATCCTGCTTAGAAAGCATTTCCATAGTTTTATTAACTATTTCATAAGGATCAATCAGTTTCGATTGGACATCTGCGTGTGCTTGAGGCGGAGAGGGTACTTTCGGTGGTTTGTAAGATTTTCCTTTGGAAAAATAAATTGGAAGAGAAATATTCTTTAATTGTCTTGCTGCCTCATTTAGTTTTACTCTTATGCTATCTGAAATAAAATCCGACAAACCATTAATCGTTTCTGCAGGAATTACTACTTTAAATAGATTAGAATCCAATTTGAATGAATAATCAGATTCAGCAGTAACAGAATGTTTATTTTTTACTCTTTCAGGCAAAACATCAAAATTAAAATCATACTTAGGTATTGAAGGGTGTTCAACAGATTTACTCTTTTCAAAATCTGCCAAATGTTTATTAAACTTTTCCTGATCCCACTTAAAATAAGTTCTGGCAACAGTATCCGGTGAGATAAGTATATATTCATTGTAAAGAATTTGTTTTGCAGAAACTATCATATTCGATATCTTTTCATTATTGTAAAATTTATAAGCATTCGGAAAAAGTTCTTTCGATTTAGTTTCATCAACTTTTTGTGCAAACGATATTAGATCCGCAAGCACAGCCTGCTGCAAGTCCGGCAGCCCTGGATTTACGGCAATAGTGCTTTTATCATTTACTAACACAGATGAGTAGATTTCTTTTTTATACGAACTTAAAATCGAATCAGCTTCAGCTTTTTGTTTTTCATTCAATCCAAGAAGTTTTACGAATGTATCATAATTTTTAGTCTGCCGGTTATAAGAGGCGGGTTTTATTTCATATATATTATTACCGGGTTCATCTTTCGAAATTAACAGAACTTTATTTTTCCCTTTATCAAGCGGGATGCTCTGATACAACGCAAAATTAAAAACATCCTCATTGTTAATCTCGGTCTCAAAGAGAAGCGGTTTTAAATTTTTGGCTATGGCAAGTAAGTTATTTTTTCCTGTTTCGATTATTCGGCTAATGTCTCTCTTATTATATTTGAAAAAAAACATCAGTGCTATAGTGAGCAAAAATAAAATAATATAGGGGACAAATTTTTTGAAATTATCAAAACTTGTTATTTTTTTTTTTGCCTGTCCTTCCATTTGCTAAGCTCTTAATTCTTTTTGATAAGGTTCAAGAATCAATTTTAAACTTTCACGCGCACGAAATATTCTTGATTTAATTGTTCCGACCTCTGTTCCCATTTGATCTGCAATTTCTTTATAACTAAATTCATCAATATCTCTCATTACAAGAGGAGTTCTCAATTTTTCAGGAAGCTTTTCAATTGCGCTTCTTACCAGATTTGGAATATCAACATTTTCAGAAAATGGTCCGGTACCATATTCAGTATCAGAATCTTTTATAGGAACAAAAATGCTTCGCACTCTTTTTTTACGAAGATAATCTCTGCATTTGTTAACTGTTATTCTATATAACCATGTAGTAAATTTTGATTCGAACCGAAATTCTTTGAGATTATGATAAACACTTATAAAAACATCCTGAGAAATATCATCAACAAATTCTGCATCGCTCAAAGTTAAAAAGATTAAATTTCTAACCTTATCTTTATGTTTGAGAACAAGTGTTCGAAATGTTGTATCATTACCTTTAATGAAGGCTTTAATTAACATAAAGTCTTCATCTTTCTCATTCTTGCCTTCGCTAAAATCAAATGTTTCTTGGTCTTTTAATAAATCCATAGTTTTAGACGATGATAGGGGTTTATTGTTCCTCTCAAACTAAGCATTACTGAAATCTTTTTTTCAAAAGAAACGGAGATAAAATGACTTTCTTTTTAGTCGAGTATTCAATAATTTACTTATGAATATAAATATTTGTGCATTATTATATCCAATCAGTAAATTTTTATTTTGATTATCATTATAAAATATAACTTCGATATATAACTTAAATTAAAATTCAGGAGAAACTATGAAGGTCAAAACAATTGAGAAATATGGGGCTGTTGTAATAGAATTAAAAGGAAATGTAATGGGCGGGCCTGAAGTTCAGGAATTCAGCGATATCCTTCATAAACTTATTGATGACGATAAGAAAAATGTAATAGTTGATTTAGCTGAAACAAAATTCATGAATAGTTCCGGTCTCGGTATGTTAATTAGTGGTTACACAACTATGAAGAACGGCGGCGGTTCAATGAAACTTGCTAATGCTACAGAAAAGATCGAGAGTTTACTTGTAATAACAAAACTTATAACTGTGTTTGAACATTATACATCTGTTGAAGACGCTGTTAATAGTTATAAATAATCTTTGCAGAATTATTTTACTTTATAGCTCCGGTATAAAATGCCGGAGTATTTTTTTTCCTACCAAATTTTTTAACGAGGCATAGATGAGTGTTACTGTAATTGTCGGCAGTCAATGGGGCGACGAAGGAAAAGGAAAAATCGTCGATATCCTAAGTGAGCGTTATGAAATTGTGGTGCGCTATCAAGGCGGGGCAAATGCCGGGCATACAGTTCAAGTAGGAGATCAACAATTCATTCTTCATCTTATTCCATCAGGAATATTGCGTGAGAATGTTTTATGTTTTATTGGTAACGGTGTAGTTATAGACCCCAAAGCTTTACTTGATGAAATAAAATTATTAGAAGGAATGGGAATTAGTATTGAAGGAAGACTCTTCATCAGTCAAAACGCTCATTTGATTATGCCTTATCATAAACTATTAGATTTGATCAATGAAAGCAGCAATTCGAAAATCGGAACAACTGGAAGAGGTATTGGACCGTGTTACATTGATAAATACGCTCGGAAAGGAATTAGAATTGTTGATCTATTAGATCGCAAAGTTCTTGAAGAAAAAATAAAACTAAATATCGAAGAGAAAAATACTTTACTCAAAAAAGTTTACAACCAAGAAGAGCTTAATGTTGATGCAATCATTAAAGAATATATAGAATTTGATAAAGCTATTGACCCGTATATAACCGACGTTCCTTTTGTTTTGAATAATGCTATAGATGAAGGAAAGTCAATTCTATTGGAAGGTGCACAAGGTGCTCTGCTTGATATTGATTTCGGTACTTATCCATTTGTCACTTCTTCAAATCCAACTTCAGGCGGCGCAAGCACAGGTTCCGGAATACCACCGACAAAAATTTCTTCTGTAATGGGAATTGTAAAAGCATATACAACACGTGTTGGTTTGGGCCCATTTCCAACCGAATTACTTGGAGAAGAAGGAGAAAAGTTAAGAAAAATCGGCGCTGAATACGGAGCTACTACCGGAAGACCTAGAAGATGCGGTTGGTTTGATTCATTTCTTTTGAGTTACTCCCGTATGATCAATGGAATCGAACGCGCAGCAATAACTAAACTTGATGTCTTAAGTAATTTTGATCAAATAAAAGTTTGTGTTGCATATGAAATTCAAGGAAAGAAATTAAAATCTTTCCCAACAGATGTGAACAAACTTATGAATGTTACTCCGATCTATGAATCGCTTCCAGGATGGAAAACCGATTTAACTAACATTACGGATTACAACGAATTACCCTCTGAAGCAAAAGATTATTTACAATTCATTTCACAAAAAAGCGGGTTTGAGATCAGCATTATCTCAGTAGGACCCAAACGAGACCAGACAATAGAACTATAAAATAATTTTTACCATATCTAAAATTTAATTAGCAAAATCCGTTTTTGTAAATTCCATTTAGAATTATTTCTCTTTGGAGAGTAAAATGAAAATGACCGGCGGTCCCGCTTCAATGAATATTAAACTTGCACTAATTATTATTGGTGCAACGATTGCGCTCGGAACACTTTATTACACTCAAAATCTAGTTAGCCGGCTGCAGCAACGAGAAAAAGATATTGTTCAGTTATATGCCAGCAGTCTTGAATACGGTGCAAGTACAGAAACTATTAATGCAGATTTTACATTTGTTTTTCAAAATATTATAGAAAGAATTGACTTCCCACTTATTCTAACCGATCAAAATGACCAGGTAAATTCCACCGGAGCTGGAAGCGGTTATAAAAATATCGAACACGATCCAAAACTACCCGATCAAAAATTAAAAATTTTTCTTCAGGAAAAAGTAATTGAACTCTCCAAACAACACGCTCCCATTTTAGTCAAATCCCCTTCGGGTACAATACTTCAAAAAATTTATTATGGTGATTCTGATATTATTCAGCGTCTTCGTTTTTACCCTTATCTGCAAATATTATTTGCTCTAGTTTTTCTGATCATTGCTTATACAAGTTTCAGTTATGTTAAAAAAAGTGAGCAAAGAAATATTTGGGTAGGAATGTCTAAAGAAACAGCTCATCAACTTGGTACACCTATTTCTAGTATTATGGGGTGGAATGAAATGTTGAAGATGAATTATTCTAATCATGATAAAGTACTGGATATTTCAGATGAGATTGGCAGCGATCTAACACGATTAAGTAAAATCACAAAACGATTTTCAAAAATCGGTTCAAAACCGGAATTGATTGATGAAAATCCTTATGAAATAATAGAGAATGTTATCAATTATTTTCAGCGGCGTTTACCTCAGCTTGGCAAAAACGTTTTGATTTCTATTGAGGGCAATAAAGAACAAAAAGTAAAACTAAATATTGAATTATTTGAATGGGTCATCGAAAACTTAATTAAAAATGCACTCGATGCAATTGATAACAAAGAAAGGAAAATTACTTTTAAAGTGGAGCATATTCGCAATAAGATTGAAATTGAAGTTACCGACAACGGTAAAGGGATAGAACACAACAGAAGAAAAGATATTTTCCGGCCCGGTTATAGTACTAAAAGAAGGGGTTGGGGTTTGGGATTAAGTTTATCAAAAAGAATTATTGAAGATTATCACAATGGAAAAATTTTTGTAAAACAATCAATTATTAATGTCGGTACTACTTTTAAAATTATTTTGAATTCATCCGAAGAAATTACCTGAAATTTTTTCCTATAAAGTACCCCCTAATATATCCCGACTGATAGTCTGATTAGTAATATTTAGCGAAATTCATTTCCAAGTTTCAAGAATACGTTTATTCTTATTCCCAAACTCAAGGATATGCGCTCCTCCTATTCGTGCTCCTCCTATTCGAAATAATACTAAAGTTTCTAAATATTTAATTGGTATGTTCTTTGAGTATATAATAGTGCCCTAATTATTGAATGTGTTAAACCCTCCTATATAACAGATCAAACTGCTATGGTTCGCCCTCGACCATAGCAGTTTATTTTCCGAGATAATTCAAAAAACAATTGATTAATATCAAACCATAATATTTTGTAAATTTGCCCCTCAAATAATCTTAGTGGTTTAATGAATAATTCTAAAACCAAACGTCCTTCTTGGGATGAATACTTCTTAAAAGTTGCTATGCTTGTTTCTGAGCGTGCTACTTGTCCTAGAATGCATTGCGGATGTGTCCTTGTTAGAGAGAAACAAATACTTTCAACCGGGTATAATGGTTCAATTCCCGGTGATGGGCATTGTGAAGACGACGGATGTATAATTGCTGATAATCATTGTATTCGAACTATTCATGGGGAAATGAATGCAATACTTCAATGTTCGTCTCACGGTATAAGTACGCAGGGAGCGACTGCATATATAACAAACATGCCTTGCACAAACTGTGCAAAAGCCCTAATTACCGCCGGCATAAAAGAAATAGTAATATTTTCTGATTACCATGATACATTGGCTGAAGAGTTCTTTAAGAAAGCAAACGTTAAAATTAAAAGATTATCAATCCCCAATAAAAACATTGAATATGATCTTGAACGTTTTAGCTCAGCAAAAAAATTCAAGTAATAATTGATACCGATAGAGAAATAGAAATGAATTCAAAATACATTATTCTCATCACCCATTATTAACCGGCAGAAAATGAAGTTAAGTAAAGAATATCTTGAGAAATATCTAAAGCCGGAAAATTTTTTTAACAGAGATCTCAGCTGGCTTGAATTTAACCGCAGAGTACTGGAAGAAGCCCTCAATCCCGAATTGCCGTTATTAGACAAAATAAATTTTGTTTCTATCTTCTTTTCCAACCTTGATGAATTTTACATGATTCGTGTCGCAGGAATTAAAGAACAATTGCGCGCCAAAGTTATTGATACCTCCATTGATGGACTAACACCCATAGAACAGTTACGAAAAATAGAAAGTACAATCCAGCCAATGTTGAAACAACTGTCTGATTTTTGGCGAGAAGAAATTATTCCCCGGCTAAAAGAAAATAAAATTTATATTTATAATAACTTAGATGAGATCACCAAAGAAGAACGGGATGCTCTCAATCAATATTTTCTAAAAGAAATTTATCCTGTACTTACACCTTTAGCATTCGACCCTGGCAGACCATTCCCCTATATCTCAAATTTAAGCTTAAACTTTGCTATATTAATTAAAAAACCCACCGGCGAAAAGCATTTTGCGCGCGTTAAAGTTCCGGGTATTATTCCAAGATTACTTCGTATTGACAATATTGTAAAATCTAAACCTAAAAATGGTTCTAACGATACATACAAATACGTTTGGATCAGTGATCTTATCAAATCAAATTTGAGCTTACTTTTTCCGGGTCTTGAAATAGTTGAAGCTTACAAATTTAGAATTACACGGGATACCGACCTTGAAATTCAAGAAGATGAAGCAGACGATCTTCTGCAGATGATAGAAGAAAATATAAAGCAACGAAAATTCGGTTCAGTTGTTCGGCTTGAAGTGGAAAAACAGATGCCGGAATATATGATTGATACATTAATCGAAAATCTGGAAATCTCCCGCGATGATCTTCATGTAATTGACGGTAATCTTGGTTTAAGCGATGTGATTTTACTTTATGATTTACAACTGCCGCACTTGAAAGAGAAACCGTTTCATCCGGTTACTCCAAATATTTTCGAAGAAGAAGAAAATATCTTTTCTCTCATTCGAAGAAAAGATATTATGCTGCATCATCCGTACGATTCATTTAATCCTGTAATTGAATTTATTAAACTTGCTTCTCGGGATCCTGAAGTATTAGCAATAAAACAAACACTCTACAGAGTTGGACCAAACTCCCCTATTATAAAATATTTAATAGAAGCTGCCGAACGTAAAAAACAAGTTGCTGTTTTAGTTGAACTTAAAGCACGTTTTGATGAAGAGAATAATATTTTTTGGGCGCGCGAGCTTGAAAAAGCCGGAGTGCATGTTGTTTATGGTTTATTAGGATTGAAAACTCATGCTAAAATGACCCTTGTTGTTAGAAAAGAAATTGATGGCGTTAAACGTTATGTTCATTTGAGTTCGGGTAATTATAATATCGATACAGCTAAAATTTATTCTGATATTGGTTTGTTCACAGCTGATCAAGATATCTGTTCTGACGTCTCAGAAATATTTAATTATCTTACCGGTTATTCTGAACAGAAAACATTTAGAAAATTATGGGTCGCACCGGTAAATAAACGGCAAAAATTTCTTGATCTGATTGAGAGAGAAATAAAGAATGTAAAGACAAATGGAAAAGGACATTTAATTTTCAAACTAAATGCCCTTGTGGATCCACTCTTAATTGCTGCTTTGTATGAATCCTCAGCAAAAAATGTTAAGATTGATTTAATTGTTCGCGGTATCTGTTGTTTGATACCGCAAGTACCCGGTTTAAGTGAAAATATTCGTGTTATTAGTATTGTAGGAAGATTTTTAGAACACGCACGGGTCTATTATTTCTATAATAACGGAACCGAAGAAATTTACTGCAGCAGTGCCGATCTAATGCAGAGAAACCTTGATAGAAGAGTGGAGATAACCTTTCCGATACTTGATACCGACATAAAAAAATACATTAAAGAAAAAATCTTAGATACTTCTTTATCTGATAACGAAAAAGCAAGAATATTATTACCTACCGGAAAATTTATTTTTAATAAGAAGGTTTATACAGAAGAGAAAGTAAATCATCAAGAATTTTTAATGTCCCGTCAGCATCCGGCAAGTAAGAAAATATTACCTATAGAGATTGCTGAATAAATAACAGAAATCCTTTTTTCATATTACCACACTAATAATCTCCAAATTTGAGTTACAAAGAAACAGACTATCAGACCCATTGCTATAGGAAGAAATGTAGAAAGCATAGCCCATTTTACGCTCTTTGTTTCTTTATAAATTGTATATATAGTTGTTGAACAAGGATTATGCAGAAGACTAAATAACATTAAATTAATTCCCGTTAATAATGTCCACCCACCCGCATGTAAAATATTTGCTGTGTCGTTAACAGAATCAAGTTCAAACATTACACCGGCACCGGCACCCATTGCCATTTTTGTAGTTAACACAGTTAGCATTAAAACTGTTGGAATAACAATTTCATTTGCCGGTATTGCTATTACATACGCAAGAATAATAACTCCATTCAAACCAATGAGCAATGCAAATGGATCAACCGAATGAATAAAATATTCTGCTAAACTCAGTCCGCTAATTTGAATATTAGAAACTAACCAGATAACAACTCCGGCTGGTACCGCAAAAACCACTGCACGCCATAATACAAAAATTGTTCTGTCAATAAGTGATGTGTATAGTGTCTGCAATAATCTTGGAGGACGGTAAGGCGGTAATTCCAAACTGAATGCAGATGCTTCTCCTTTAAGAACTGTTTTTGAAAGTCCCCAAGAAACTATCAGACTAAAAACAACGCCAAGTATTGCAATAGCAACAACTGCAGCTGCAGAAGCAATTCCCGCTAAATATGCAGGGACGGTACTTCCTATAAAAATAGTTGCAATTAAGATTTGAGTGGGCCATCTGCCGTTACAAAGTGAAAAATTGTTTGTAATGATTGCGATTAATCTTTCGCGCGGACTATCAATAATACGTGTTGCTATAACTCCTGCAGCGTTACAACCAAAGCCCATACTCATAGTTAATGCCTGTTTGCCATGTGCACCAACTCTTCGGTAAAGATTATCCATATTGAAAGCAACACGAGGCAGATAACCGAAATCTTCAAGCAGAGTGAACATCGGAAAGAAAATCGCCATTGGTGGAAGCATTACACTTATAACCCATGCTGCTGCAAGATAAGCTCCATCTATTAATACCCCGGTAATCCACCATGGTATTTGAATTGAGTTGAAAAAATTTTTTATTAATGGGTGAAGCGTATCAACTAAGAGAGAAGCAATCCATCCGGACGGTATGTTTGAACCTACAATAGTAATCCAAAATACGACCGATAGAAGTATAAACATGATCGGGAAACCGGTCCACTTTCCTGTTACGATTCTATCAATAAATCTATCAAGATTAAATTTTGATTTTTCTCCGATATGAGTTACAACTTTACTTGAAATCTCGGAAGCATCCTTATAAATGGATTCAAGAATTGAATCGTGAAAATTGTCTCCAACTTCCCATCTTAACTTATTTGCGGTAGACAATATTTCTTCAGTTCTATTCATCTCTATGATTCTCAATATTTTGATTCAAGTAAACCGGGACCGAGAGCTTTATGAACTCTAATAGCTAATCCAATAACAATTTTTGAAAGCTCACTCATTCATTCTTTTTATTTTGCGTCCTTGCGTTTCCTTTGCGTACTTGGCGTGAAAAGATTTTCCTCGCAAAGACGCCAAGATTTCGCAAAGAGCGCAATGTTTCTAATTTATTTACAATTCTGTGAATACCCTCTTTTAACAACATCACATTGAAATTTATCAATTGTTGCTATTTTATTCTCAATCATAACTTCTTTGCGCTTATGCTTTACGGGTATATTCATTCGCCAAAACTTTCAACCGGTTTAAGATTACCAATTTCACCAGAGCGAATTGCATCAATAACTTTTTGATCACCTTCTAACAGACGAAGTGCTATCCAACGTGTGTTTGGGAGATCTGGAAATGCATAAGAAATTTTTTTATTAAGTTGATCTACGGCGCGCGAAACATCTTTTATTTCACTGCTGAGACGATGCGGTTTACATATAAACTGTCCGGCTGCTACATCATGGATATTTTTTAATAGTTCTTGAATTCCAATACCTTGTCTTGCTGCAGCAGGTACAACCGGGATGCCAAGATTTTTTGATAATAAACGATCATCAATCTTAATCTTATGTCGAGAAGCTTCATCAATTAGATTAAGACATAAAACCGCACGGTCTGTAATTTCTAAAACTTGTAGTACTAAATTTAAATTCCTTTCAAGTCTTGTTGCATCCACAATAATTACTGTTACATCCGGTTGACCGAACAAAATAAAATCGCGGGCTATTTCTTCATCATCACTTGTGGAGAGAAGAGAATATGTGCCGGGCAGATCAACGATTTTAAATCTCTTATTCGCATACTGAAATGCACCTTCTGCACGTCCAACAGTTTTACCGGGCCAATTGCCTGTATGCTGTTTCAATCCGGTAAGATTATTAAAGACAGTACTTTTTCCTGTATTTGGATTTCCTGCTAATGCAACAACATAATCAAAGTTGGACATATCAATTCCAAGCTTGACAAGATTTGCGAGATTGTGCGCAGGACAAGTTGCGCAATTATTGTGATCTATATTCATGCTACTAATTTCCCATCAATTCGTTTTATATAAATTAAACTAGACTGATTTTTTCTTAAAGCAATTGTTGCACCTCGAATATCATAGCCGGTTGGATCTCCGCTTAAACTTTTTAATTGTGCACGCACAACGGTTCCGGGTACAATTCCAAAATCAAGTAATCTTCTTCTCTGCTGTCCACGCATAGCTTTAGAAATGCCAATAACAATTGCTTCTTCATCCTGATTCAGTAAAGAAAGAGTTTCAAATGATTCTTTCACGTTTTCTTTTTCAGTGATTGGATAAACAGAAACGTTGGAAGCAAGAACCGGCGCCAATACACATTCTTCTCCGTCTGCTTCAAAACTTATTCTCCCTTTCGAGTTTTCAAGAAGATAGATTTGCATTCCGGGATAAAGTTTTAATGCTGATAATTGCGCATAAACTTCTTTCGGTTCATCTTCAATATGAATTATTGTTGCAAAAGTTCCGCTTTCAAGATTGTTCAGAGTTAAACCTTTTCTAGTCGGGATCTCCCCGTTTTCTGACGGAATCGGATCTCCGTGAGGATCTAGAAGAGGATTTCCCAGCTGAGCAGCAAGTTTATTGGCTTCTTCGTTTGATACTTTATGCTCTTTTTCTTCTGCGATAACGTGCCAATCAGTTTCATTAACACTTGTTTTTTCTGCAAGATATTTTTCTAATAATCTGTGAACACGAATAACCCTAAGCGCATATGATCTTCCTTCCGGAGTAAGAGTAATTTTATTTTCAACGGAAGAGATCAAATTCATAGCTTCAAGCATAGATATAATATGTGCTGATCTTTCTCCACTTATAAATAAACTTCCGCTGATACTGTTAAGCGAACAATCAACACCTTTATATTCACAATCGTATAAATGTTTAAGCGCATCTTCTATTAACTCTCGCGATCTATCTTTTTTCATTTTCATTAATCTTGATACGAGTCCGCGTTGCGGCTTGAAAAGAAAAAACAGTATTACGAGGATTAAAACTCCGATCAATAATTCAAATATTGGGTTCAAATCAGTTCCTCAAATTCATTTAAGAGCTTTTACAAAAATTGATTTAGAAATTTTTTCACTGAGAAAAATTTTTTTGTGATCAATTTTCACTACAACAGAATTGTCAAATGATAATTTGTCAATCACTTCCAGCTTTGTATTAAGAAGCAGATTATTTTTTGTTAAATAGTTCATTAACTCGCTGTTCTGGTCATTAACCCGGATTATCTGATAAGTATTTCCGATTTGTACTTCATTCAAAGAAATTGATTTTGGAATTTTAGGAAGCGTACCGTTCTTTTTAGGAATTGGCTCACCATGGGGATCAAAATCCGGGAAAGATAAATACTCATCAATTTTATCTACTAACGAATCGGATGAATGGTGCTCTAATCTTTCTGCTTCATCATGAACTTCACTCCAGGACATTCCCAGTGCTTTTATTAAAAAAGATTCCCATAAACTATGCCGTCTCAAAACTCCTAAAGCAATCTTCTCACCTTCAGCCGTTAATTCCATGCCTCGATATTTTTCGTATGATATCAATCCTTCTTGAGAAAGTTTTTTAGCCATATCACTAATAGCTGCATTCGAAACTGATAGCTTATTAGCAATTTTAGAGGTACTGGCGTTTTCACCAATATTATTCTGAATAAAAATTGCCTTTAAATAGTTTTCTTTTGAAATCGTATACATAATGTTTATCGTTTATATAAAAAAGTTAAGCATACTTAACTTAATAATCAAGTAACCATAAATATTTCTCTCCATCCATATTTTTAATGATGAAACCATCTCTAAAGAAAAAATGTTAAGAATATGTCGGTTGCAGTAAAATTGCTATTTTTGAAACCAAATTTTGGAGAAATAATGCTTACAAAAGAATCCGTCTTAAATGCGTTAAGTAAAGTAAACGATCCGGATTTACATAAAGATCTTGTTACTCTTGGAATGGTAAAAGAGATAAATATAAATGGAGAAAACGTTTCTGTAACTGTTGAGTTAACAACTCCTGCTTGCCCGCTAAAAGAAAAGATAGAACAAGATTGCGTTGATGCAATCAAAAAAGAAAATCCTTCAGTAGGAAAAATTTCAATCACAATGAGTGCAAAGGTTCAACATAGTAAGAATCAAAGAATGAGCGAGATTTTACCCGGAGTAAAAAATACAATAGCTGTTGCAAGCGGAAAAGGCGGTGTTGGGAAAAGCACAGTTGCCGTTAATCTTGCGGTCGCTCTCGCACTGGATGACGCCAAAGTTGGTTTGATTGATGCCGATATTTACGGGCCAAGTATTCCAATGATGCTGGGAATAAATGATAAACCAAAAATTTTCCAAGATACAGCTACTGCAAAAATGGTTCCTCTAGAAAATTATGGAATAAAAGTAATGTCAATTGGATTCTTAATTGATGATGATGCACCGGTTATTTGGCGGGGACCAATGGCGAGTGGAGCTATAAAACAATTTATGAGTGATGTACATTGGGATGAACTTGACTATTTAATTTTTGATTTACCACCCGGAACAG
>Ga0082335_1004230_pt1 | contig 22021 bp, 21 predicted proteins | sample Subgrocontami58m_FD_72375 | JGI IMG/M metagenome (GOLD analysis project Ga0082335, IMG submission 72375) | Subsurface groundwater microbial communities from S. Glens Falls, New York, USA - GMW37 contaminated, 5.8 m (SPADES assembly) (version 2) ...
TCAGGAAAAGGGAAATGTTCGTGATCCTGTGCTTGAAACTGCATACAAAGATGTTGAGTTTTTAAGAGACCAGCTCCAGCAAGGAACTGAGAAGTTCTTTAAGTTTGCTTTGTACTTCACAATTTATGCCGACAACTTAAAAGAGCTTGATCAGTATTCTTCAATCTTTGAAAGCACCATGGCCGCAAAGCTCATCATTACTAAGCGCTCGGTATTGCAGACTAAAGCTGGTCTAAACTCAACCCTGCCTTTGTTTGCAGATGAGATTGATGTTAACACAAACATGAACACCTCGCCTTTGTCGACCACTTTTCCTTTTGTTTCTGCAGATCTTTCAAACAACGAAGGCATCCTTTACGGCATTAACAGACACAACAACAGCCTGATTGTTTTTGATCGTTTTAAAATGGAAAATGCAAATACTTTGGTTTTTGCAAAATCCGGAGCTGGAAAATCATACGCTGTTAAACTAGAAGTATTACGCAGCATGATGATGGGTACAGATGTCATCATCATTGACCCTGAAAATGAATACAAGCATTTAGCAGATGCGGTTGGTGGTACATATTTAAATATTTCTCTAAACTCCGATTCACGTATTAATCCTTTTGATCTCCCTTTGCCAATTGCTGGGGAAGATAATGCCGATGTTTTAAGGAGTGCAATCATCAACCTGATGGGATTAATGAACTTAATGCTTGGGAAGTTAAGTCCAACTGAAGAAGCGATTATGGACAAAGCTTTGTGGCAAACGTATGCATCTAAAGACATCACAGAAACCAGTGACTTTAAAAATGTCACTGCACCAACAATTAGCGACCTGGTAACTATTCTAGGGGGTATGGTTGGAGCTGAAAGTTTGTCTCAGCGTTTAACAAAGTATAGCGAGGGGACATTTTCCGGGATATTTAACCAACCAACTAATGTCATCTTAAACAACCAGTTAATCGTCTTTTCAATCAGAGATTTGGAGGATACTCTAAGACCAATTGCCATGTATGTGGTCTTAAACCACATCTGGAATGCAGTTCGTTCAGAGCTTAAAAAACGCATTTTGGTTTTAGATGAAGCTTGGATCTTAATGCAGTTTGAAGACTCAGCAAGGTTTGTCTTTGGTATTGCCAAGCGCGCCCGTAAGTACTATTTAGGACTAACTACAATTACTCAGGATGTGGCTGACTTCATGAGCTCGCCATATGGTAAACCAATTGTTACCAACTCTTCAATGCAGCTTTTGCTAAAGCAATCACCAGCAGCTGTGGATATTGTTGCAGAAACCTTTTTCTTAACAGAAGGTGAAAAGTATTTGCTTTTGGAAAGTGAAGTTGGTGAAGGAATTTTCTTTGCTGGCTTAAAGCATGCCGCTATTAAAATCTACGCCTCTTATGTTGAAGACCAGATCATCACCACAGATCCAAAACAACTCTTAGAATTACAACAAGCAAAAAACCAGATTTCTGAAGAAGGGAGTTAAAGCATGGTTGATACTACTGCAGAGCCAAAGGATCAGGAAGAACAGCTCAGTCCTTCTGAGCCTAAACTTGATGCTGCCGGACCTTCCAATCTAGCAAAGTTTTCTAATTTTAAAGATGCCGGAGCAGTAGCTGCAGCAAGAAAAACTAATACTACAACAACTGCCTTTAAGCGCATGTCTGACTTAACTGTTGTCAGGAAACGTAAGTCAGCAGATTCTGTAAATGCACCAAACAAAGAAAATCCTCAAGAGCCAGAAAAAGAGCAAGAACAGCAAACTCCGCCAGAAGAGCAAGAACAACCGCAAGCAGAACAACCAAACGCACCAGAAACAAACCCTGAAGCAGAGGCTCAAAGCCCAGAAGCCACTCCTGAAGCAACACCAGGAGATGTTCCTACTGATGATGGGCGAGTGCGAAATGAACCAGAGCCTGAAAAAGAGAAACCAGAACCAGAAGAACCAGAAGATGATCAGGACGAAGATGATGACGATGATGATTTAGAAGCCGCAATGTTAGATGCTCAAGCTGAAGACCAGGCAAGAACAAAAAAAGCTCAAGAAGTAACTGTAATTGCACAACAAAAGCTAAAGGAAGATGCAGAAGTCTTGGCCGGAAAAGAGTTTGTTTCCTTTGTTTGGTCCACAGTTTTAGAATCTTTGGGTATTGGATTGCTTTGGGCAATCCCAACCTTTGATGTTTACATCTTGTTGGGACTGTTTTCTAAACGTCCCTTGTATCATCAATTGCCAAAATGGCAAATCGCGGGTATATTAATATTAAATGTCTTAGTTTTTCTTTTCATAGTTATGCTCATATCGCTTGTATTCAAAACAGTCTGTACTGGTATAGTTGCGGGGACGTTTAGGAAAGTTGGTTCTCTGTTTAGCGATACAGCTGGTAATATTGATGAAGTTTGTAAACAAGTTAAACCTTTAATTGAAGGCTTGCCTGATCTAGGCATCTAAAACAAAAACATGAACAAAAGAGTTTTAATCGCATTAGGTAGTATTCTTGGCTTAATCATAGTCATAGTTGTTTTCATTGTCATAGTTAATTCCAGAAGTAAAGCACCAGCTGTTACAGAGAACAACAACCCTGAAACAACTCAAAACAACACTGAAAATCAGAACCCAGCAGCAAGTCCTGACCAGCTAACTAAGCTTAGTGATGGTGCTGTGCTTGCACCAATCTTGTCATATGATGGCAAGGCTTCTTGGTTTTTTACAGCAGATGGTCATCTTTACAAGTTAAACCTTTCAACTGGGTTAAAACAAGAATATCTACTACCAACATACCTTAATGTTACAGATGCGATCTGGCCTTTAAATGGCAATGATTTCATAGTCGTTACAGGAACAGGTGCTACAAAGACTTTTAACTATTACAACGCAGAAACAAAAGCATTTAGCGAATATCCATCAAATGTGAAGTCAGTTGATTTTACGCCAGATGGCAAGCACGTCATTTACAATTGGGTTAGTGGCGCTAAGTCAACGCTTAGTCTTGCTGATCCTGACTTAAAAAACTTTCAAAATGTTCTTGACTTACCAGCAGGTGGTTTAACACTAAAAGTTTCGGCTCTAGGAAACAAAGTTTTTGCATATGACCATGCTAATAGCCAGGATGGTAAGTTAAACCTTGTTAATCTTGATTCAAAAAAGCTTGTAACTTTAAGAACAAGTCAGGACAATGCTGTGCTTTGGTCTCCAGATGGTAAGAAGTTTGTTTACAACAGAGATCCAGACGGTAAAACTGAAAACAATTCCTTGTGGCTTGGAGATTCAGAAGAGGTTACTAACAGACAATTAAATATTTCAGGCGCTGTTTCTAAAGTGGTCTTTGATCAAAGCGGTAAGTATCTCTTTGTAGCCTCTGTTGGTTTAGATGATCAAACAGAATCAATTTGGAAGATTGATTTACAGTCTCTGCAAAAAACAAAAGTCTTTAAGGTTAAAGACTTAGTTACTAAAATTGATGCTTCAGACTTGTTGATTAGTCCTGATGCTCAAATCTTGTATTTCAAGAATGCAGATGGATATTTATACTCGGTAATGTTATCTTCCGAAGTTAAGTAGCTATTCTAAGTGAATAATCTTTTCGTTTATTAGTTTCAAAACCTCCGGAAGCGCCAAAAGGCCCGGATCTTTTGCATATATTCTTTTTGCCCAAGTTTGCGCAAGTTTTGCAGTTTGGGGATCATAGTCATAGAAGCGGAAATATGCAAAACCAGATTGTTCTTCACCAAAAATGTTACCAAAGCCCCTGGTTTTTAAATCAAGCTCTGCAAGCTCAAAACCATCTGATATCTCAGAGAATTTTGTTAGTCTCTGTCTAATTCTTTCATTTTCATTCTCTGAGAAAAGCAAACAGTAGGATTGGTGTTCTGATCTACCAACTCTGCCTCTAAATTGATGTAGTTGAGCTAAACCAAAGCGTTCTGCGCCTTCAATGATCATGACGCTGGCATTTGGTACATCCACACCAACTTCAATAACTGAAGTGCTTACAAGGATGTTAAACTCTTTGTTTAAGAAGCGCTGCATGACGGTTTCTTTTTCTACTGCTTTCATTTTTCCATGTAACAATCCAATCTTTAGCTTCGGAAAGATTTTTTGTAGTGCAAGGTGTTCCTGGGTTGCAGATTTAACCCCGAGCTTGTCGCTTTCTTCAATTAGGGGAGTAACCACAAAGATTTGTCTGCCTAAAGCAACTTGCTTTGATACGAAGGTATATGCATCAGGACGTTCGCTGGTGTTTACAACCTTTGTTTTAATTACTTTTCTACCCTTTGGCATTTGTTTAATCTGCGATATTTCTAAGTCACCAAAAAGCGAGAGTTTTAAGGTTCTTGGTATGGGTGTAGCACTCATTGAAAGCAGGTGTGGATAGTTGTTTTTGCTTTGTTGTTGTAAGTGCGCTCTTTGTCTAACACCAAATCTGTGCTGCTCGTCAATTATTAACAGCGCGATGTTTTTAAACTCTACAGAACTTTGCAAGGCTGCGTGTGTTGCAATGACTAACTGTGCTCCGCCGTGTTTAATTTCAGCAACAAGTTCTTTTCTGTTTGCTTTTGAAGAGTTGTTGATTGAAGCTTTTTTGCCGGTTAAAAGAATGATGCTTAGCTTTTTGTTGTAATCTTTAAAGTATTTTAAAGCACTGTTGTAGTGTTGTTGCGCTAGTATTTCTGTTGGACAAAGTAAAACAACTTGTTGTTGTAAGGCAAGCGCTTGTAGAGAGGCGATGAAAGCAACAAGGGTTTTTCCTGAACCAACATCTCCTTCTAGAAGTCTGTTCATCGGAATTTCTTTTTGCATGTCTTTTAAAATATCCCAAGCTGCTTTTTTTTGATCAACTGTTAGTTGCCAAGGAAGTTTTTTGATGAAGTCTTGAATTAACTCTTGGTCAAAGGGGATTGGTGTTGCTTTTTCAGCCTCAATTTCTGCTTTGTGCTTTATGACAGCTAATTGTGCGTTGAAAACTTCTTCAAAGCCCATTCTGTATTTTGCTTTGTTAAAGAGTTCGTTGTTTTCAGGAAAGTGTATGTTCGTTATTGTTTCCTGAATACTTAAAAGGTTTAATTCAGTAAGCATCTCTTCCGGTAAGTATTCTTTGATTTCTGTAACTTTTTGTAAGGCTTGGTACATACAGGTGCGCATGTTTCTTAAGGAAATTGCACCTGCAAGTTTGTATATTGGGATGATTCTACCTGTATGAATTGAAACTGGGTCTGAGTCTTCAATATGAAGGACTTTTTCCCAAACTGGGTTTTGAAGCTGGAGCATGGAAACTCTGCCTTTTTGGTAGAGTCTAACAGTGCCTGCTAGGAAGACTTCATCACCATCGTTTAAATATTTTGAGATATATGATTGGTTAAACCAAACCACCATCAAAGAGCCGCTTTGGTCTGAAACAATCGCCTCAGCGCGGTTTATACGCCCGTAGAAGGCGTTTACAGCCTTGATCTGGGTAACTTTTGCTTTGATGCTAATTTGTTGTCCTGGCTTAACTTCAGAGATCTTTAATACATTGGAAAAGTCTTCATAACGGTAGGGGAAATAAAAAAGGAGATCGGGGGTTGATTTAATACCCAATCTGCCAAGTTCTTTTTCTAGTTTCTGTTCTGTTTTGTTAGCTGTGTTTTCAAATATCATATGGTGATCCCGGCTGGGCTCGAACCAGCGACCTTCAGCTCCGCAAGCTGACGCTCTAATCCAACTGAGCTACGGGACCTTGATGTGAGGCTTTTTAAAATCTCAGCCTTCGTGCAAGTCTTTGGGCAACGGTTTCGCGGTTTGGAGTTGATTCTGGAAGGTGTTTTTTTAATACTTCAGAAACTAAAGCAGGGTCAATACCGTTTAAGGGAACTATGATGAAACGGTTTAAGTATGCTGTAGTTTCAAAATGCAATTGTTGTGCTTGTTCGTGGTAGATGATCCAGAATCTTTTGATGTTGTGGTAAGGGAAGTAAACGTTTGCAACACTAACCCCTTTGTCTGAAAGCACCACCTCTATTTCTCTTGGTCGTTGTTTGGAGAAGAAATATATTGCCAGCATAGCTACAGCAATGGTTAGTGCTGCCATCCAGTCACGCATGAATACCTCATAACCAATCATTAACAAAGCGACAATTCCAAGAGTTAAATACCAACCAGTTCCTTTTTCATAGTGATCAAACTCTATTGTTGTCCAGGTGTATATTTCGTTTTTGTTGTTTTGATTTTGTGCCATATTTTCGTTTTGGCGGTGGGGGAGGGATTCGAACCCTCGAGAGATTCATCACCTCTACTAGTTTTCAAGACTAGCTCGATAGACCACTCCGACACCCCACCAAGGTATCAAAAACAGTTTTCGGGAATGGTGATGACTTTTTGATTTTAACATCAAAAGTGTTTTTTAGCAATATTTGTTGGTATTTAAAAAGCGCACCCTTTTAAGGTACGCTTTGTGGTTATTTAACAAATGATGCTGGTGGTTCAATTATGAAACCAGTGTGTGTATCTTTTTTGTTTACGACTGGATCTGGGAAGATTTTAGTTTCAGGAATTATGCTTTTAGGCTTTTCTTCTTTTGCTTTGTCAGCTGCTGCTTTTTCTTCTACAGCAGTTAACACGACAGTGATTGTATCAGCAATGTTTTCTTGTTCTTTTAAGTGCGCCAGGATTTTAACTGTGTCTCCAACGTGTATATCTGAGGCAGTTAACAAACCACCGTCTTTGTTGAAGGTTTCGGTGCTGTTTAATATCTGGAAGGTGTTAATACCGACAACTAGAGTATTGTCTTTGATGCTTTTTACCTTACCGCTGGTTTCTACTTTAGCAGCAGGACTAATTACAGCATTGCTTTCTTCGTTTGCTGCAGCCACAATCTTTTTAATCTCGTGCAAAGCAGTTTTGGTTTGTGCTTCATTTTCTGAAGCTCCTTGAATATCGCTTTGAGCAACTAAGGTGTTCTGGCTCTTAGCTATTGTTTCTGCTTTTTCAATGATCGCTGTATTGTCAGAGGAGATTGCTACAGCAACTTTAACTTCTTTTAAAGCAGCTTTGGTTTGAGTTTGAAGTTCAGTAATAGCTGCTTTTGATTTTTCTGAGTCATTTTCAGAAAGCGCTTGTTTTGCATCTTGAAGTCTTTGAACTGCAAACTCAAGTTGTAAGTCAGCTCTTTTTTCAGGATTTGAAGTAATTGTTAAACGGAATTGTTGGAAACTCTTTTTTAAGCTAAAGAGTGTTTCTCCAGGTAAGCTGTTTGCAGCCGCAAAGCTTGTTCCTGAAATTAATATGACAATGCTTGCAAGTACTGCAGAAAGCATTCTAAAGGATGAGAAGAATTGTGTTGCAAAGGAGTGGTTTTGTTGATGTTCTAAATAGAATCTTCTTTTGTTTGGTTCTGGTACGTGTTTTTTAGGTAGAGCAGAGACTTGAGAAACCATCGCAAGCATAGAAGCAAGCTCTTCTTGAACATTTTGTGGATAGTCAGAAACAACCAGAGAAATGTTTTCTCCGTTCTTTATTCTTGCGATCGCATGATCTAGGTATTGTTCAATTTGTGATTGCATTTTTCGGTTCTTGGCTAGGTGATTTTAATTGTTGTGCTTTGTGTTCTAAGAAAAGTTCTTGTAGCTTTTGAATTGCTCGGTGTTGGGTTACTCTGATTGACCCCTCGGTTCTTGAAATGAGTTCTGCGATTTCATCGTTATCCATTTCTTCCATGAATTTAAGCTTAACGATGATTTGTTGTTCGGGAGTAAGCTTTTTTAAGAGTTCCAGGAAGAGCTTTCTTTCAATGACTGTGTTGGCATCTTCGCTGAGGTTGTCTTCTGATTCTAGGATGTTTGAAACATCTTCTAGATCAACAAGCTCTCGTTTCTGTCGGTAGTGATCAATGATCAGGTTTTTCGCTATCTGATACAGCCAACCGCTGAAAGATTCTTCTTTAACACTTGATATTTTAATCCAGGCTTTGATGAAGACCTCTTCTGCAATATCTTCAGCCAGTTCTTTGTGGTTTACTCTGAAAAATATGTATCTATATATTTTCTCAAAGTAAAGTTCGTAGATCTGACCAAAAGCAGGCTCTTCACCCTGTTTGGCTCTGAAGACCAGAAGTCTTTCTCTTTCCGGGTCTTTCTTAGAAATTCTAGATTGTCCTAGATTATCGGACATATATGGTGCTAACTTATTAGACGTGTTAGTTAAGTAATTGTTACTAATTATACCACGTTTTGGGATATATTACGGTATATTGTATGATTTTAGGCAAGTTTTTGTTAATATACCTTTATGAAGACAATGACATTCAAAGAAAAAGTGTACAAGATCGTTTCAAAGATTTCCAAGGGTAAAACCCTAACTTACGGCGAGGTTGCAGAGCTTGCAGGAAGTCCTGGGGCATTTAGAGCAGTTGGGAATATCATGAGCAAGAATTGGGACCCTAAGATTCCATGTCACAGGGTTGTTAGAGCAGATGGGAATCCTGGGGGTTATAATCGTGGAAAAAGAAACAAGGTTAGAATATTAAAAAAAGAAGGAGCTATATGATTGAAGAGTTTAAGGAGAAAGAAAAGAATTTAAGAAGGGAATTAAGAGCTCAGAGTATTGGATATATTGTAGCTGCCCTTGGTTTGGTTGTTGGTCTTTCATGGAATGATGCAATTAAATCTTTGATAGATCATTTTTTTAAGACTGACGGTTCTGGTATTGCTGTAAAGTTTATTTACGCAATTTTTGTTACAGTTTTGATTATTTTGTTAAGTCAGTTTCTGATGCGACTTGGAAGAAAAGAAGAATAACTAAAAACCCCGGGAAGCCGGGGTTTTTAAATGTTTTGTTTTAGAATACTTTTCCAGGTCTCCAGGGAGTTCCAAGCATTGGCAGTATGTATCTATCTAAACCAACCCAACCCGCAACTCTCCAGGCAAGGATTAAGAAGAGCTGAAGGAAAAGCAGTATTGGGTTTACGCTAACTGTTCCTGCAAGTAGAAAGTTCATGTTCATGAAGCTTCCGAAGAAAGCTGCAATTCCCGTGAATATCCCGAGGATTAAAGCAACGCCAACAAGGATTTCGCCATATGTGACCATGTATGAAAAGCCAACAGCATGTTGACTGACAAAGCCGTTTAAGAAGTCAGCATACCAGCCTGAAACATCAGGGTGCAGTCCTGATGTTTTGTTTAAGGCGCCTGTTACGAATCCTTGGACTGCAACTCCTGCTTTTGCACCAAGCCATACTGGGCTTTCTAGTTTTTCCCAGCCAGCAATGAACCAGGACCAACCAACATAGACTCTGATTATTAACCAGATCCAACCATAGCTCGTGTTTGCAAAAAGGTGTTTTGCAAACAAAGGCTCTGGTATATGCACTGCTTGTGTTTGTGTCATGTTTTTGTTTAATTGTTTAATTATTCACTAGTTATACCATCAAAATGTTCTGTGTCTTGCTCTGCTTGCTCTTTGGTTTGGTGTATTGTTTTGTCTTTGTGGTGTGGTGGAGAATATATTGTGTAGAGTTTTAGACTTTCTGTTTCTGATGTGTTTATGATGTTGTGTTTAGCACCCATTGGAACAATTACAGCATCACCATCTGAAACTTCTTTTTCGTTTCCATCTATTATGACTTTTCCATTTCCTTTTTCAAACCTAAAGAATTGATCTGAATCATCGTGTATTTCTTCACCGATTTCTTCTAGTGGTTTAAGGCTCATCAAAACAAGTTGTGAATGTTTACCTGTGTAGAGCACTTTTCTAAAGTTTTCGTTTGCTATGGTGAGTTTTTCAATGTTGTCTTTGTATCCCTGCATTTTTTTGTTATTTAATGAATACTGTTGCTAAAACACCAGCAGTGACTAAAACACCGCCAGTGATGTTTCCTAGAGTTGGTTTTTCACCAAGGAAGATGAAAGCAAGAAGAATTGTTAAAGCAACGCTTAGTTTGTCTATGGGAGCGACTTTTGAAGCTTCTCCTAATTGTAATGCTTTGTAGTAGAAGAGCCAGGACATTCCTGTGGCTATGGCTGAAAGGATTATGAAGGTGTAGGAGTATTTTGAGATTTTAAGAAGGTCTGAAGCATTTCCTTGCATGAAAACTATGCCCCAGGCAAAAACAACGATTATTACCGTCCTTATCGCAACTGCCAGGTTGCTATCAACCCCTTTTATCCCTATTTTCCCAAAGATAGCAACTAATGATGCAAAGAAAGCAGAAAGGATCGCGTAAATTACCCAGTTCATATTTTCCTTATTAATTCCCCTTAATTATACACCAGCCCTTAAACAATCTCCAAAAGTTTGCTATGTTTCAGGTATGGAAGTTTTAATTATCGGTGCTGGTAAAATTGGACAAGCAATTCAAAGTGGTTTTAAAGAAGACGTTTTGTCCGTGTTTTGGGACAAGGATCCAAGCAAGGTTCCTAATCAGAAAAGCTTGGAAGAATCACTTGCTTTGGCAGATCTAGTGTTTTTGTGTGTTCCATCAACTGGACTATTGGAAGCGCTTACTGCTTTGAAAGACCACTTAAAGCCTAAGACTTTTGTTGTTTCTTTAACTAAAGGCATGGAACCAGAAAGTGCAAAGTTTGCTGCAGAGCTCTTTTCTGAATATCTTCCAAAAGAAAACTTTGCTTTGCTTTCAGGACCAATGCTTGCAGATGAATTGATTTCAGGTAAAAAGGGAAGCGCTGTAGTAGCTTCTGATAACAAAGAGATATTTGAATCTTTGAGAGCTTTGTTTAGAGAAGAGTTTCTAGATTTAGAATACTCGGACGATGTTTACTCTGTTTCAATTTGCGGAGTCTTAAAAAACGTATATACAATCTCTCTTGGTATTGCAGATGGGTTGTCTTGTGGTAAGGATGTTAAAGGGGAAATCTCTGCTAAAGCGATAACTGAGGCAATGGCAGTCATTGCAGAGTTAAAAGGAAACCCTGAGGTTTTTTTGGGAACTTCTGGAGTAGCAGATTTTGTTGCAACATCAACCAGCGCTGATTCAATGAATTTTAAAGCAGGCAAGAGTATTGCAGAAAACAAAGAATACCACATTAGTGAAGGAGTTAAGTCTTTGCCGGTGTTGGTTTCTAGATTGAAAGATGTTTCTGTATATCCTTTGCTGAATAGTATTTACGAAATATTACTTAAAAAGAAACGGCCTGAAGATTTAATTTAATTTCGTTGTATTAATCATTAACATGAGGGCGTTAATATATGACCAACGGATTACTAAGTCACGAGCTAGAAAAATTAAGGCATTTCATTCAAGAGCACAAGATTGCAGTACTTGCGACAGTTGATCAATATTCTTTACCCGAAGCTGCGGTAGTGGGTTTTAGTATGGGTGAGAATTTTGAGCTGTATTTTGGAACTTCTCTGGATACGAGAAAGTTTGAGAATATCCGGAAAAATCCCCGGGTTGCTTTGGTGATTGGTTGGGACAAAGGCAAGACTGTGCAGTATGAAGGGGAGGCAACAGAGTTGTCTGAAGAAGAGGTTTTAAATTATCAGCAAACAGCGCTTGCAGATGTTCCTTCAATTGCAAAGTATGTGCACCGTCATGAAACTGTTTTTTACAAGGTTAAACCAAAGATGATTAAATATACTGATGTTTCAACTCATCCTTGGGAAGTTTTTGAGCTCGCTGAGTTTAATTAAATAAAGAAAAAACCTCTTTTTGAGGTTTTTAGGTAGCTAAAAAAACGTGCACGTAAAGCGTGTACGAAAGAAACGCTTTTCTACCTATTCGTTATGTGCGCTGCTGTGGGCAAGATTCCAGAGCCAGGCAAAGACATAACCCATGAGGTAGCCTATAACTGCGGTGACTATGACCAGGAGAAGGGCATTGCCAAAGGAAAACTGAGCAATGCTGTATTGGAAGTTCATGAAATGTAAACCAAAGATCCAATCCATGAATGGTTTGGCTAGTTTAACAAGAACCATTAAAGCCCAAACCAGATGAACTATTCCAAGTAAGCCACCAAGTGCTAAACCTACTTTATGTGAGTTTAGATTGTGCATATTTGTTTCTTTTATGATGTTTCGACCTTTGAATATATTCTAGCACTTTTTATATTTGTACATATTAACCCCATTGACAAAATCATAGATTTGTGGGAAAATGCGCATACAACTTAAACCCGCGGAGGAATATGCGGCGGTATACGAGCGGCTTTCGTTAGATGCGGTTGGGATCAGAAGTGATCTCTTCCTAGCTTCTGACCCCTACAACCCATCTTCGAAACAGATGTGATGAGCACTGTTCGGAAGAAGAGAAGAAAGAACTAGGACCCGACAGGGTCATCCTCGAGTGTGAGAGCACTTGTCCTAGTTTCCCGACCTGGGGTTTTGCCTTCTTGCTCAGTCGGCAGACCGATGAAGACCAGATGGCCCGGAACTCTCTTTGGGGTACTTCAAGAAATCCCAAACAAACGGGCAGGCGGGTAGAGGCAACTTTAGGAAGACACTTTTCCTAAAGTGTAAGGTCCTCGGGGGACTGAGGCGCCCCTAGAGCCTGAGCCATCGCGAAGGTGGCCCTTGGTAAGTTAGACCTCATACCGCAAGAGAACAAAACACCCCAGCTGAGAAGTCTTTCAGCTGGGGTCGTTCTTTTTTAATATGTTTGTTTTATTTACTTTAGTTGTATTTCTGCTTCTTTGAGGAAGGTTAAATCTCTAAGCACCATAAATCGTGCTTCGTAGTTTTCGTTGTTAATTTCACCTTCCAGTGTTTGTATTGCAGTTTTAAGGTCCATCCAAACTGGTTCAAAGCCGTGAGCTATCTCATCATCTTCTAAATCGTTTGTTCCTTTTTTTCCAACCAAGGAAGCAATGAAGCAGTAAGAAGTTTGATGTTCTTGAAACCCGTTTCTATATTCTTCGATGATGCCAAGCTCTTGGAGGTTGTTTGCTTTGCATCCTATTTCTTCTAGGAGTTCTCTTTTCAAAGCAGTCTCCATATCTTCACCTTCTTCAATACCACCACCAGGAAGTTTGTGGTATGACTTTTTGGTTGCATGCAGTAAAGCTACTTTTTTGTCTGCATCAAAAACAACAGCGCGCGCAGCACTTCGTAATTTGTATGTTTCAGGTTCTGGATTGTTGTAACCAACATCAGTATCGTAGATTGTTTTTAGTGTTTTCATACTTGTATTATATCCTCCACATCCGTGTTTAGGCAAAGCTTGTTGACTAAACAAAAGGTCTGGAATACAATGCTTAGTCCTTCTAAAGAAGGGGGATCTGGCGGCTGTGTGCCAAGCTATCGCAAAAACACAGTAATGGGAGTTCTCGGGAGGAATTATGTTCGTAACCTTTTCGTGGCCGTCGGCGCCACGAGCGCTTGATAAAAGCGCGGAAGCGATCGCTCAGGCGATCAAGGCCTCGGGGCGGCTGGTAGGTTTCCTCAAGCCGTTAACGTCCGTGCAGGGATTGGATCCTGCGCTGGAAAGCTCCGAAGTTCTCAAGATGGAATTTCAGGGGCTGAGCTATGATTTCTATCCGATGCCAATTTGGGGGGTGTACAACATCTCCCTCTGGCAGAAGATCGAAGATGTAGCTGGCCTACTTCGTGAGTTCGTCGGTGTTGAGCCACGGGTCTTGATCAACGGCGATCAGAGCGTGCTGTCCTATGCCGCTCAGGAAGAGAACCGTGCTCGGTATTTCCGGCAGGCTCTGGAGTCTGCGCGTCAGGATCTGATGGGTACACGTACTTGGATCAAAGACCCACGACTGGCTCGGATCCGTATGTACATCGACGACTGTTTCAGGCATGAATCCGGCGTCGAGGTCGTTGGGTATCGCCGGGTCGAGGTTGAACCAGAGGCGTAGGTGCGCGTGTGGAACAAGGAGGATGGTATACCCCGGCGGGCAGTGTTGCCGCCGGGCGAAACAAAGCGGAACGTTGATATATATCAGCGTTCTTTGCATTTGTACACTAAAATCGACCAGCAGGGTGTTGCTGGTCGATTTTAAGTTCTGTCCTCATTCGCTATTCTTTCAGAAGTTTTTTTACCTGCTTGATCCTGGTAAATCCAGTGCGCACAACATCATCGATAAGGGTAGTGCCACGATTGTTCTTGTGCAGGGTTTCCAACATCGCAGCAGTCATGCCACCTTTGGTTGCAACCTGTCCAGTTATTTGTTCCAGCGGCAATTCTGTATTCAGGCACAGGGCTGCAGCATTTTGGAAAGTGTGTGCAATGATTTCCCTGGCCATGTTTTCAGAGAACTTCGAGCAGCACACGGGCTTGGTATAGCTTTGGATGTGATCTGCAACAAGACCGAACAAACAGCCGGAGATCAGGATTGCTTTGTCTAAAGCGCGTTCATCAGGAGCCGTCCAGTTGCGACCCAGAAGCTCCAGGATGTTTTCTGCTAGTTGCTTTTGTTCTGGGTTGATGTTTCTGTGGCTGAGCCAGACATTGGTTCCGTTTCCGTTTTGGATGCCAATGGTTGTGGCGCATCTAACGATGTTGCTGGTTTTGAGCATACTTTGGATAGTCCTAAGCTTTAGCACAGCAACAAGTGAGATGTAGAGGATGTTTTTGTTAGGAGAAACAAGTTCCTGACAAATGTTCTTGAATTGTCCCGGCTTGATGCAGATGAAGGTGATCGTGCTTTCTTTGACAGCGTTCGTGTTTGTTTCTGCAAAGATGCACTCCGGAAACTGTTCCTTGAGCTTTTGCTGACGCTCTTCTCTGATCCAACCAAAGATGATCTGGTTGGGTTTGAAACCGCTTTGTAGCAGGCGAGAGGCGAGCATGCTGCCAATGTTACCAGCTCCGATGATTGCAATCTTCTGGTTTGAGAACTCCATATTTCCTCCTGGAAATTGGGAAAAGAAAAAAACTGCTCCGAAGGAGCAGTGATCTATGTTTGAAAATTTCCAGCACAAATCACTTATCCTTCGGATATGTGAGTAGGTGGAACTAAGTTTGAGGAAATGTATTGCATGTGTTTAAAACAAAAACTCGTCTTTATTACCCTTAACATTAAAGAGTAACAAGGACGAGTTTTAATCGTGATACCACCTTGCTTCGCCTTACTATTGCTAGTAAAGCCTTTGCAGCTGACAATCATCAGCTTTCCTTTATAACGGTAGGAATTCCGGTACTGCTCATCGCAGACAGCTCCCTGGCTGGTTCACCTTTTTTAGAGGTTACTATTCAGTTCACAGCTTTTAGATTTAGTTGTAAATGAAGTATATGGGGGAAGGAGGGGAGGTGTCAATATGGGGGGGTTATCTTATAAAAGAGGGTTGGGTCAGGCATGGGTGTCAAAATGAGATGGTCCTAAAGGCTTGAAGATGCGCACCTATTTTATCCTGTACTTGGCGGAATATAGATATTCGATATGGAGAATTTAGACGACATCTATTCCAAGGTTCGCAAGGTCATTTTTTAATTTTCTTAATCCAATTAAAGCGTTTGGATGACATTTAGATATCCTCTTTTTTGAACCACATACGCAGTCTAAATGTCCAGGAATATCTATTCTCTGCAAGTAGGAAAAATAGCTTGAGCTATTTGTATTAGTATCTTCGTCTAAGGCGTGTAAAGTTGATGTTACTAATTTTTTGTCTCCAAACTTTTGTTGATCCATGTAATATTCTAAGGTTCCTAAACCAGAATGTCCGTGTTCGCCCCAAGGACGCGTATTATTCTGTTCAAAGAAGCTATTACTGTATAAAAATGGGATTACCAGTTGTTGAATAAAATCAGGCAGATTGAATTTTTTAGGGAAGTAAGACTCCTCCGCTTGCCTGGCGCATAGACAAAGCATATAGTCAGGATAAGCGTGAAGGTCTTGGATTTTTAAATTTAATTTTGATCTTAAATTTTCTATTCGACCACCAATCTCTCTAGTTTCTGGTAGGATTGAATTTTTTGCTTCTATTAAAGCTATATCCAGTTCATATCTGTCATAGATGTGGAATTTATTTTGAATTGCGTTTCTGTTTCCAGAGCTTAAGGTGTAAGAACCAGTGTCCGGATTGTAAATCATATCAAAATCCAGAAATCCGCTAAGGTGTTCCACGCCTTCTTTTGTTGAGATGCGGATTTCTGGATAGCTAGTTTCTAACCATTCTTTATCTTCTTCTGATAATTGCATTTTATGCTAGCCAAGGTTTGCTCGGTGGTCGGTTAATTGTAATAGGAGCAGGTGTTGCTATTGATTGTCGAGGCAATGGATTACCCCTGAATATAATTTCCCATTTATTTGGGTTAGTTTCATTTATTGTTTTCAGAGTTTCGGCAGCAATTCTAGATATTGTGTCTTTTTCCTGATCAGAAAGCAATTTGGATACCACATTGTTGGTATTTGCTGGGTCAGTGAGTTCAACTTTCATGCTAGTTGAGAACACTCCCATAGCTTTGGTGAACGCCATCTCTGGGTTAGTTTTACTTTGATAGCCGTCCAAGGCTCTGATAACTAAAAGTTCCAAAATAAATGTGCGCAAGGAAAGGTTATTTCGCTTCTTCCAAATTTTAACTAGCTTAATTGCGTCTTGGCAGTCACTTTTTGTGACGTATTCAATATGCGTTTTAAGGTTGGTTTGCATACGTTCTTTGTCGCCGTTACGGATATGCAAGAATACATCTTTGCTTCCGGTGATGAACCTACCGGGAACAACATCAATATGGTAATCCTGGTTTTGTTCGTTAGTTTTCAATCCATGTATGCGAATTGCAGAGTTTTTTAATTCAACTGTATAACGACCTGATAGTTTTGTATCCACATCATCATATATCTGTTTAAGGCTTCTGGTGTCAGAATCAGGAAAATAAACTACAATATCCAAGTCGTAGCTTTCTTTTATAGCGGTTCCTTTGCTGAGGGATCCTGCGATTTTGATCACTGGATCTTGCCCGAATTCTTGCCTTAAAAATTTCTCTACCTCATCTTTATGAGCATCGAGTCCAGTGTGCTCTGCTGGTGTGAGTTCTTGCGATGCAAGTAAACTCTGAAGGTATGTTGCCATACAGTCCTTTCTAATTAATTTTAAGGGGGTAAATAAACCCGCCTTTGTCTTTATTATTGTCGTACGCGTAAACTTTTGGGTCTGATTTTGGAACTAGTTCTTTTCCACACAGTACTGCTATTGGAGCTGGGATTGCGGGAAAGATATGAATTTCTACCTTGGAGCCATGAAAAGCTCGTATATTTGTGATTAAATTTCTGTAGACTGATTTAAATTTTTCCAACTTTGATCTTTGATTCAGAAAAGTTGGTTCCGGGTTTGGGATAGTTATCTCATAAATACTTGAATCCGGCTGAAAGAATCTTTTTATTTCAGTTTTTTGTATTTTCCCGCTCAAAGACAGAATCAGTGCAACTTTCTTAGCTTTCTTATTGTTTTGCGGCTTGTGCACTATATAATTAAAATTAACAGCCTTCTTGTCTTCTGGCTTCCATGTCCAATTATCTGTATCTCGGTGTTTTTGGTATAAATTGACGCTAATGATGTTTCCTAATTGATTCCCAAAACGCATTAATATTGGTATTGGACCCATGGCAAAAACAGACAAATGCTCGAATCTTTGTCTGGTGTTATCTTCAGTCAATTTATTTTTAACGTCCCGGTCAATTTCCTTTAAGAAGTTATTCCAAAAAGCTTTGTCGCCGCTTCCTGACTTATTAGTGTAGTCGAAGAGGACACCACCTTCGTCTCGCCAGCGAGGTGTTATTGCGTCTTCAGTTTGAGAAAGACTGATTTCAGTTTTACGTTCGCCAATATTAGCCATAAATCTTATTATTGTTGTTTTCACATCATCTCCGGCATCAGTCTGATTTTTGATTCTGGCTTCATGCTTTTGTTTGTATCTTTTTAGTAATTCTACGGGATATTTATTTTTATTTTTTTTATCCACTAATTTGTGGTGATAAGGACAAAGCATTATTAGGTTTTCAAAGTCTATTGCTTGTTGTAGGGATAGTTTTTTATTACCCCGAGGGCCATCAGAACTTTGTGCAATAATATGTGCCATTTCTGCAAAATTGTCTTCTTGCAAGGTTAGACCATCTCTCCAGATATAGTTATTGCAGCCGGAAAATTCGCACCGTCCTCCAGAAAGGACCCAAAGTTTTAATTTTGTCCACTCTGGGATTTTGGTGCGTTTTGTTTTTAGCGTTCGTTGTTTTTTGTGCATTTATTTTTGCGTTAAAGATAAATTAAAAATAATCAATTTCATTATTGATTTTTCAGAGAAAACAAAATTTTGTTGAGATCTCAGTTAAGAATCAAGGTAAACGTATTCAAATTTGTTTGGTTTTGGTATTTTGATTGAATCAATAACTTTGCCGAATATCTGGAAGTCGTGTTGCATAATAATAGGGGAGTAGCCCGCATCTGAAGTTACTGGACTGAGAATCGTTGCATTGTTTGTAAACAATATTTTTTTGATTACAGCCATGCCATCAATTATAGCGACGACTAGCTCATTATCATGCGCTTCTTGTTCAATTTTAGTTATGACGTAATCCCCGTCATTTATACCAGCATCTACCATACTTTGCCCAACTGCTTTGATTGCAACGACTTTCTTGGGATCAATATTTTGTAACAATGCTTGGTTAACTTGAATGTACTCATCGTACATTTGGTCCGCCAACACGCTTGCATTGTCACAGCCAGCAGCGCTTATAACAGGTAGTGTGATTGTATTTGACTGCCCGGGTTCATCAAGAAGTCGGATAGATCGTTTTTGATGTTTCACCCTGTGGATATATCCCTTGCGCTGGAGAGAATCCAAATATTGGGTAACTGACCTGAGTGATGGAACTTTCAGCAAATCTCGCAGCTCTACAACGCTTGGTGAAGTGCCCCATTTAGCAATATAATTGCGTAAAATAGCGTAAAAACGTGCTTGGTTTGGAGTTAATGGAGGTCTGATTGGATCTGCCATAGCTCAATTATAAATGATTTATAAAAATGGCGCAAGTGGCAGTTCTTGCATAAACATATATAACAAGTTATGCTAATTTAATAATTGAATATAAAGAAGATTCTAAAGATTTTGCCAGGTTCTATTTGAAAGATTACAAAATATTAAAAGCAATTTCAAAAAGGAGCCCTGGAAGTATCTGACCCCAAGGCTCATCACGAGGATATTAATTTGAAAACCTATGCAAAATATATTCTCCGAGAAGGAAAAAAAGAAGAAATAAGGGAGCTAATGGGCTGTTTTAAGTCAATCATAAAAATTACGAAAGGTATTTAATAATTATTTAATGGATTTTGTGTATACTTAATGTAGCGATTATGAGTTAAAGAGTTATTTTGAATTTTATGATAAAATGACAATATCAGATGCCTAAGAATAAACAACAAACTAGAATAAAATTAGAAATGCCTACCAATAAACTATTTGGGTTGTTTGAGATAAACAAAGACCTAGATGGTATTTTGGATAAGCTAAGTAAAAATTACCAGCAAAACAAAGAGAATAGTATTTTTGAAAAAACAAATTTACGAAAACACTTAGGAATTTATTATACACACCCTTTTATTGCAGAAAAGATAGTAAAAGATACTTTATCAGAGTATTCCGATAAGGATTTAACAAAGCTTACTTTCTATGAGCCATGTGTAGGCCTTGGAATTTTTATTATAAAATATCTTGATTATATTTTTGTGCAAAGAAAAATTAATACCGCATATATACAGCAAGTAGTTGATAGTATATTTTTTTCTGATGTTGATGAAGAAGCGGTCAAAATATTTATTAAAATATTGCCGCTTTATATTAAACAAAAGTATGATCGACTAATCACTGTAAATCCTAAAAATTATTTTATAGGGAATGTTTTATTTAATGTTGGAAAAATAGTAACAAAAAATGATCCCTTGAAAAGGTTTGGTATAGAAAGTGGTTTTGATGTGGTAATTACCAATCCACCATACCGTTTGCTTAAGGCTAGCTCTAATAAATATGATACAAAGGATGAAAATTCTAGTATAATAAATTTTATTAAAAAAAATAAAATTTATAAATTTAATGAAGGAAGCCTAAATTTGTATAAAATATTTGTAGAAGAAATTTTAGAAAATTATACAAATAATAAAGGTAGAATTGGATTGCTTATTCCAAATAGTATTCTTAATGATTTGCAGAGCGAGAAGTTAAGGAAAAGGATATTTGAATTCGAAACAAGTAGTTTTCATATTATCCCCGAAAAGAATAGTTACTTCCCAGAGATTACCCAAGGGTTTTGTTTCTTTTCAATAAATAAAGCCAGAACAAGTAAGGGTTATTTAAGTTTGGTACCGAATATCATTCGTAATGATGATATAAAATCATCACCTATAAAAATTGAAATTAAAGCGCTAGAGCTTATTTCTGATAGCTTGCCTGTAATTATAGAAAATGAGTTAGGATGGCAAATTCTAAAGAAGATCCAAAACGAAGCAAAATTAAAGACATTGCATGTTCTAAAAAATCTAAGAGGGGAATTAGATTTAACTATAAACAAGAAGTATATTACTAATTCTAGAACGCCCTTAAGGTTGCTTAGAGGAACAAATATTAAGGAATATGATTATTTAGAAGGGGATAACTACGTTCAAGAGGAGTTCCTTACCATGCTTAATAGTAAGCAGAAGTATGTAAAAATTGAAAGATTGGCATGTCAGCAGATATCTAATATTCATGCGAAAAAAAGGCTTAAATTCGCCAAAATAAAACCAAATTATATCCTCGGTAATTCATGTAATTTTATAGCAATCGAGACAAATTTGTTTAAAGATGATATTATAGATATAGATTACTTGCTTGTTCTATTTAATTCATTCTTACTGGATTGGAGATTTAAACTCACTAGTTCTAATAATCACATAAATAATTATGAGTTAGCGGATTTGCCTATCCATAAGCCTACAAAGGAAGAAGTTAAAAAGATTAAATTTTTGCGAAAGAATAGCAGGATTGCTTTAGAAAACTATATTCTTGAAATGTATGGCTTAAATAAAAGTGAGATATATTATATTTTAAATAAATACAAAAATTATCCTTATGCCTAATAATCATGTAACCTACAAATTGAGCGATCTTGATATGAGAATGGTTAGGGCTATTCCACAAGGTGGAAATTGGAAGCATATACCACTAGATATCCCATCTAAAAGAGTCCAAAGAATAAGAGAAACAGGTGGCCGAACAACTTTGTATGGTCGTTTAAGTTGGAATAAACCAAGCTACACAATAACAACTTATTTTAATCGTCCTGGTAATGGCACCTATATTCATCCTGTTGAAGACAGGGTTATAACTGCCAGAGAAGCCGCAAGATTGCAGTCTTTCCCGGATGACTATTTATTTTATGGCTCAAAAGCTTCTTTTTGTGTCCAGATAGGGAATGCGGTACCGCCTTTAATGGCATATAGTGTTGCAAAGAAAATGAAGGCCGTTACTAAAACAACAAGAGTGCTAGATCTTTTCTGTGGTGCTGGTGGTCTGAGCAAGGGCTTTGAATGGGCAGGGTATAAGATAATTGCTGCCAACGATAATTATGCCCCCGCTTGTGAAACATATAAAAATAATCACCCTAATACATTTTTTGTAGAAGGTGATATAACAAAAAAAGACATAAAAGATAAGCTACTGAGAATTATCAAGAAAGAAAAGATTGATTTAGTTATTGGGGGCCCTCCATGTCAGGGTTTTTCGAACGCTGGTAAAAGATTGATCGACGACCCTAGAAATTTTTTATTTAAGGAGTTCGTCAGTATAGTCGATAAAGTTAAACCAAAAGCATTTTTGTTAGAAAATGTGGAAGGTATTTTAACTAGTAATGGTGGAAAAACATTTCAAAGTATTAAAGAAAGTTTTGAGGAATTGGGTTATAAAGTAGTAGGCAGGAAGCTACTAGCTGCCAATTATGCAGTACCTCAAAAAAGGAAGAGGGTTGTATTGATAGGTGTGCTAAAAGGGGATCCAGAAAAATGTTTTCCAAAACGGATCTTTTCTGAAGATAAGGAATATTTGACAGTTGAAGATGCGATTAGTGATTTACCCCCTATACAGATTACAGCCGAAGGGTATCTAAAAATTTCACATCCAAAAACATT
>Ga0082335_1004231_pt1 | contig 22017 bp, 17 predicted proteins | sample Subgrocontami58m_FD_72375 | JGI IMG/M metagenome (GOLD analysis project Ga0082335, IMG submission 72375) | Subsurface groundwater microbial communities from S. Glens Falls, New York, USA - GMW37 contaminated, 5.8 m (SPADES assembly) (version 2) ...
AGGAGATTGCTGGGGCCGGCCTCCCCTGGTTTCAGGCAGTCCCCTGATCTGCAACGTCAAGAGGGGGGTGGCGATCCCCGCCATAAACTGCATATAGTAAGATCCGCCTACGCCGAAATAAGTAATAAGGATGCCGGCCAGGGCCGGCCCCACCCCCCGGCTGGCATTGAAAGCCGCCGAGAGAAGCGCCACCGCGTTGAGCAGCCTTTCCTTACCCACCAGATCATGGACCAGGGCCATTCTTGCCGGCGTCTGGAAGGCCTGGGCGGTACCGGCCAGGAAGGCCGTTACGTAAATGTGCCAGATTTCGACCCTGTGGGTTACCACCAGGGTGGCCAAAATAAAACTCAGGCCGGCATCGATGAGGGCGGAGATTGAGAGCTGAAACCTCCGAGAGCTTCTGTCCGCCACCACGCCGGCAATCAGACCGAACAGGAGCATCGGCGCCCCGCGGGCCGCGGTCACCAGACCGAGGTGCAAGGGTGAATGAGTAATATCATATACGAGCCAGCCCCGGGCAATCAGGTCCATCCATTGGCACAAACCGGTACCGACCTGCCCCAGCCAGAGGTAGAGGTAACTTTTATCGGCAAGTGAATCAAAGGTATGAAAGCGGTTCAACATGAAGTTAATTTTAACGCCCCCTCATCTCTGACCCATGGCAATCACTAATCACTGCAGGTAGCCCCTTTCGCGCCAGAAGCGTTCCGCCGCCGGATGCAGGGGAATGTCGAGCGGTGTGTCCGGCGAATCTATGCACATGCGGTGCAGGGGTAAAGGCGGCTGCCGCGGATCGCCCATTTGCCACTGGATAAGGTGCTTGCGCGCTTCGAGCGCTGCGCAAAAATTAGTAATCAGCAGGTCCGGCGCCTCGACATGGGTAAAAATGGGCCACCCGCTGAAATCGACTGTCGGTATGTCCGCCGACAGGGTGGGATAAAGCGCCTTTTCAATGATGCCGCGCTTGAATCCCTGAGTTGCCAGCCGGGCCAGACGGTCTTCGTCGATGGGTAGAAAGTGCCATCCCAGGTCATCGAGAGGGGCGACCCACTGGTGCACCGCTTCGTCGAAAATCGCCTCCAGTTCACCGCTCCTCGCCCGGTCCAGGCGCGCGTTAGGCATCGGCTGGTCATAAGAGACATATCCGCCCCAGGACCGGATATCCCCGAAACTGAAACCGTGAACCTTCAACACTTCATTTACCAGCATGCCGGTAGCCAGGTCCAGTGACCCACGGGTCGAGACGCGCAGGGGATAGCGCCGTTCCCGGATCTGGTCCAGCGAGGTGATCCCCGTCTTCTTCGCCACGGCAAAGCCCAACTGGTCGTAGTGCGGCATAACGGTAATGACGGCCAACGGATGAGGCCGGTCAAAGGGGCCGACCCCCTGGTAGGCCATCTTCAACAAGGCCTCCGGGTTCAGCATGGAGATGTCGAGTTTCCGTTCCACCACATCCTGAATCGTCCCCGGATTGGCATTGCAGTAAATGCGGAAGACGCCCGTCTCATCCCGGTCGCTGCGGAATTCCAGGTAAGTGGCACGGTAAGGCCAGGTCCCGGCGGCTACCATCTCCGAGGCGACCTGAAACATAAGCCGCGGCCTGATCACCCCCGCCAGAACGCGCTGGTCAACCACCGCTATCCCGGCGTTCTTTCCACTGTCTTCTCCTACTGTTCCGTTTTCAAACTCCATTGCTGTCACCTCGCCTTCGAGTGGACTCACTTAATCTGGGATAAAACCTTTTTCAAGCCTTCCTGATACTGGGGCCGTTGCCGGATGTTCTCTTCAATCTCGAAGTGGTATTTCTCGCTGGCCCTGGGAACATACATGGGGTGAACACCCTCGGGCGGCACATCCACCCGGGCGCTGCCGGCGCCAATCGCCCTGACGGCCACTGTTTGCCCCTCATGACTCAAGAACCAGTTGAGAAAGACTATCGCCGCGTTGGGATGGGGCGCCTTCGCCGGCATCCCGAGAGCCCCGTTGCTGGACGTCGCCCTGCCCTTCTCCTTCAGCGAGGCGGCAGTGATATGCGCACCGGCTTTCAGGAACTGACTGGTAGCCGGAAGTTGAGGCCACAACGACACCGGATATTTGCCCCTGGCGGTCCATTCCACCTGCTGGCGCATATCCTGAGCGATAATAGTCTCCTGCTGCTTTATCAGCGAGACGATGTAATCATATACCTTTTCATTGCTTCCCCACTCGAGGGCCAAAAAGTATGAACCAGACAAGGCCGCGCCCGAGACCGACGGATCGTACATCACCGTCTTGCCTTTCCATTGCGGCTTCAGCAGGTCTAAATACGACGAGATTTCTCCCTCTTTGATCAGGTCAGTATTGTAGAAGATGTCGGGATTTCTCAGAAGCAGATAGGCCACTACCAGGCCTTCCCTGTCGAAAAAGGGCAATTTGCCGTTAAACCAGGCCTTGGGGTCCCTGACTTCCGGCAGGATGAGCATGGGCTCAATAGGGGCAAGGATTCCCTGTTTTTTGGCATTGGTCGTTGAGGTGGCGCCGGGCATAAACACATCCACCTGATTTATTCCGGACCGGTGTTCAGAGATGAGTTTCGCTTCCAGATCCCGGCCCGAAGCGATCATGACGTTCAATTTCAGGCCGAACTTTTTAGAGAAGGCATCGGCAAGGGCGATCCGCGTATCCGTCGGCGCATTCAGATAAATTTCCACTTCCCCCTCTTTTTTTGCCGCCGCCAAGGTCTCCTCCCACCTTTTCTCCCATCCCCCCTGAACCGCAGCCGACGGGGTTTTTGCTGCGGATGCCGGGGACTGACTCGCCGCCGACAGGGCTGTTCGGGTTTGGCTAAGAATTAAAATGCCCACCAATAACCACAGTACCCCAAATACCTTGATATACTTCATAGTTCACTCCTCCCTATTTATTACTTGTTCAATTGAGAGAAAACTTTTTTCAATCCTTCTATAAATGGCGCCCTCGCCAGAGTTGTTTCCTCATCCTGCACAAAGTTTTGTTCTCCCGGCTGGGGGATAAACATGGGAGCAATACCCTCTGTGGATACATCTGTCCGGGAACTGGGCGCCGCCATAACTTTGACTGCCAGGGTCTGGCCCTCGCGGCTCAAGAACCAGTTCAGAAATATCGTTGCGGCATGGGGGTGAGGCGGTTTCATCGGTATAGTAAGCCCTCCGTTGCCGGGTGTAACCCGCCCTTTTTCCTTGAGGGGGGCGGCAGCCAAGTGGGCTCCTGCCTTCAGGAACTGATTCGTGGCCGGAACCTGGGGCCACAAAGCCACTGGATATTTGCCGCGGGCGACCCATTCCACCTGCAGGCGCATGTCTCTCGTTACGATGGTATCCTGTTGTTTTATCAGGGAAACAATGTATTCATAGGCCTTTTCATTGCTTCCCCACTCCAGGGCCAAATTGGCTGAACCGGCCTGAGCCGCGCCGGACCGGGTGGGATCGTACATCACCGTCTTGCCTTTCCACTGGGATTTCAGCAGATCCAGGTAAGATGTTATTTCTCCGTCTTTGACCAGGTCCGCGTTATAGATAACATTGGGGTTTTTGAGGGACAGAAAAGCCACAATCATGCCATCCCTGTCGAAAAAGGGCAGCTTGCCGTTGATCCAGACTTTGGGCTCCCTGACTTCCGGCAGGATGAACAGCGGTTCTATAGGGCTCAGGATTCCAAGCTTTTTTGCATTGGTCGTGGAGGTGGCTCCCGGCATGAACAGATCCACCTGGTGGATACCGGAACGGTATTCCGAAATCAGCTTAACTTCGAGGTCGCCACCGGAACCCATCATGACGTTCAATTTCAGGCCGAACTTTTTAGAGAAGGCATCGGCAAGGGCGATCCGCGTATCCGTTGGCGCATTCAGATAAATTTCCACCTCCCCCTCTTTCTTTGCCGCCGCCAGGGTCTCCTCCCATCTTTTCTCCCATCCTGCCTGAACGGTTGTTGACTGGGTTCTCACTGCCGATGCCAGGGGTTGGACAACACCCGCCGACAGGGCGCCCCGGGCCTGGCCAAGAATCAAAAGACCAGACAATAACAACACTGCACTAAGTACTTTGATACTCTTCACAGTCACCTCCTCTAAGGTTTGATTGCCCACCTTCTCTATGTTGAAAGTTTCCCCAGAACTTATTTCAACACCCTGGCACAGGAGCTGGCACCGCGAGTTATTCCCCTTTATTCAATAGCGGCCTCCTTCAATCCTTTCATATATGGCGCACTTCATGGTTTCCCCCTTCTAAGATCGTTTGCCGCATAATAAAAGAGACAAGTGCGGTTAAGCCGCCGATCAAGTGCATGGATGGCAAGACAACGAACTTCTCTGCCTCGGCAACGACGAACACATAGCTTCCCGTCATAACTTCAAAAATAATCTTGATTACCACACCGGCAAGCAACGCCCGCCACCAAAGGGCGGCTGGACCACCACTCTTTGCCTCGCCAAGTCCCAGGTAAACTACCATCATGACCGCCAGACCGGACAAACCTCCGTAAAAACCGACTTCCCGGCGGGCAAGCAAGAGGAACAGGCTACCCGATACAGCGGCTATCGCACCTTGAATTCCCACTGCCAGCCGCTGGTTTCTTTCGATCAGCCAACCGGCAGCTCCAACGACGAGCGCATTATAGAAGAAATGATCCGCGGAAAAATGGACGAAAACGCATGTCAGAAGCCTCCACAACTGTCCGTGCAGTATGAGCTCCCGGTCGTAGATGAACATCCCGGCCGCGAAAGGTGAAAGATAGCTTAAACTGCTAACGGCCAGGATCAGCAAAGTGACGATTGGTAATCCCTTCTTCACCGGCTTTTCCTTCTTTCCCGGTAAAGGGCAAGCCCGCCCAGCAGAAAAACCAGGCTGGTTGCAAGGAAGTCCAGGCTCCCCCTGCCGGTATATTCCGGTCTATGCTCCACCCGATAATCCTGGGGAGAGGCCTTCACTTTTTCCTTGAACGCCTCCAGCTGGGTTACCAGATTGGTCTTCATGGAATTATTGGCTGCCACGAAACCGTCATCCGAATCACGGCGCAGTTGCTCGCTCAGGTTGACCAGCGTGGCAGTCCCCTTTATGTGGCTGGTGCCGGGGGCGCGAAAGAGAAGCTTGTGGCTGGGAATGTGATAGACGGCGGTGTCCATCATTGTACTGGTATCGTTTTTCTCTCCCTTGATAACATAGGCGCCAATGATGGTCCAATAACTCAGTGATAACAAGCCTTCATCCGTATGCTGCACCTGGTCGTACGAAACCAGGGCGATAACGTCGATCCCGTACATATTGCCGATCTGGTCCACGTTGGTAAAACCTCCCTTGGGCATGAGATAGGCAGAGGGTATTATTTCAAGGGATTTAATGAAGGGGTGTTTGCGAAACTCGGCAGCCACCTGCTCCAGCAAATCGAGCTTCCGTGCTTCGCTAAGGTTCTGCTGGCCGGGCTTAGTCCCGGCTTCGGGAACAAAAGCAATTCCCACCCTGAGGGGCAGTGAAAGAACGGGAATGGAAGGCTCAACGGCGATATTGTCATTTTTCGGATAAAGATATTGAACAACGCTGCTAGAATAGCGGATTTGTTTCCCCTGCACACCGTAGCATCCTGCCAGGGCAATAAGAATAATCAGAAAAGTTAATAGAAATTTCAGAATTACCGTAAACTTGAAATGAGCTTGCATTTGCTTCTCCTGACGATTAATAAATAACTAACCCGGTCTCTTTCCCAACTGCTGTGTGATCGCGCCAAATGGTCAAGAGGTGGGCTCTTGTATGCCTCCGCTATGCGCCGCTGGCGCATCGGCCAAGCCCCGCTTATCGCTTAACGATAAAATGCCTGCTGCTCAGGGTACTGTTTCTTTACTTCAAAGGTGCAAAAAGCTGCTCGGCAAGCTGTCTATACTTTTTCGATTCCGTAAGGATAAATTTTTCCTTCTCGTCCGGCATGGAGAAATATTTCACCCCCGGAATTCTCGTCTCAAAAGCGTCAATCCCTTCAGGAGGAACATCAATCCTGCGGCTCTGCTTCCTAACACCCTTCTGATTCACGGCCTGTCCCTCACGACTCAGGAACCAGTTGATAAAAACCTTGGCGGCATTGGGGTGAGGCGCCTTGTTCAATACACTCAGGCCGCTCCCGGCGGAGCCGGCAGCAGAGCCTTCTTTCATGTCCGGAACTGGCCTTATTGGAGCCCCCGCTTCGATAAATTTTGCAATCGCCCCGGTGGTCGGCCATAGAGCTATCGGATATTTCCCTCTGGCCAGCCAGGTTGCCTGGAGATCTTGATCCCTCGTCATCATATTCTTTTGCGCGGCCAGCTTGCGAAAAAAGTCTTGGTCAACCAGCGAATTATAGACCATAGCGCTGAAACTTTGATTGGCTATACCCGCGATAGTAGGGTCATTAATCAATATCTTATCTTTCCATTTCGGATGCAGCAGGTCATAGTAGGACTTTATCTCTCCAGGTTTCACCAAGTCGGTATTGATAAAAACCATGTGAATCGGATACAGGGCGAAGTTAAATATATAGCGCTCCTCATCCGCCCAGTTAAATTGGCCGTCATACCAGAATTTCTGGTCTACCACTTCCGGAAGCACGAGAAAAGATTCTAAGGGGTCAAAGGCGCCCGCCGGCTTTAAGGACTCTACCATCGAATTCTGTCCCGTGATCATCACATCCTGAAGATAAAGGCCGCTTCTTCTCTCTGACATGATCTTCGTCGTTACGCTGTTGCCCCGGCCAGTGGTAATAAGCAAGTTGATGCCAAACTTCTCTTTAAAAAGCTTTACAGAATCTCTCAAGCCGCCAACGGTAGTACCACCGGCAATTGCCACTTCGCCTTCTTCACGCGCTTTGCGCAAAGTCATTTCCCAATCGGCCTTCCAATCGTCTTTTTTGATAACCTGAGTTTTCTTTGCCCCCGGCTCTGCCGCTTTAGATCTTTCCATCGCCGCCCCCCCGGAAACCAAGGATAATAATGCGGCACCCACCAGCAAGGTTATTGGCCTGGACATTCCTGCTTTCATTTTGGACCTCCTTATCCGTCAATACTTCTTATGTTTGGTCCGAGCCGATTATCATTTTGGAAGGCGTTGGTGAAATGTAAGGGAAAGTTAACGGTGTGTCAAGAGAAACCGGCCTTTGAGCAGGGGATATCGGAATAAGTCCGCCTTTTGACGACGGCAGGAATCCAAGGATACAAATGGAATCCCTCCCCTTTAGCCGACTGCTCCTTTCAGGTATCCTCGTCGCTTGTCCGCCGGAAACTTCTCGATCGCATACCGGAGCATCGTCCTCGGCATCTGCCGGTAATGAGCAACGAGAAATGCCTCTTCTTTTTGGAGGTCACGCTTGCCCACCTCCCTCAGCATCCATCCCACCGCCTTGTGAATCAAGTCTTCCTTGTCTTTCAGCAGTCTTTCGGCAATCCGCAGCGTCGGGTCAAACAGGCCACGCTTAATAAAGTGAAAGGTCGCCAGGATTGCCATTCTCCTCTCCCAGATGCTGCGAGACCGCGCCAAATGATCAAGGGGCTCTCGGCTCTTGTCGCTAAGGAATGCCCCCACGATATGCTCCGCCGACGCATCGACCAAGTCCCAGTTATTGATAAACTGCATGCTGTTCAGGTACAGTTCGTAAACAGCGGCCCGACCCGCCTCGTCCGCCTTGCCGTATTGGCGCACCAAAATCAGGAGCGCCAGCAACCTGTCCTCATGATACGTGCTGCGGAGCAGCCGTGCGGCTTCTTCGAGACTAATGGCCTGGTTGACTACCGAGAGCCGGCGCAGCACCGGGACGCGAATCCCCCGGAAAAGATCTCCGGCTCCATATTGGCCGGGACCTGTTTTGAAGAACCGCTGGAGAAATAGACCGTCTTCGGGGTTCGAGAGGCCGGCTAGCTGGTTTTGTATTTCGGCGACTACGGGCATTGTTTCACCCCGGTGGCCTTGAAGAAGGTATAACAGAAAACACCGTCCGGTTCCGTCGTCCGGTAAAGATCTCCGATGCCCCGGTCAAAATCCTCCGGCTGAACAAGGCCCGCTTGGAGGGCCGATTCACGAACGCCTTCAATCATGGCGGTAAAGGTCTTCCTGGTGAACCCGTCAACTAATTCCGGTCTGCTGGAATCAACATAGACCAGGCGGGGAGAAACGCTCACGGATCCATAGCCTGCCCGGGATAACAAGGGATAGAGCTGCCTCCCCACATCGGCGTTCCCCCCGGCGCGCCGTTGCAGTTCTACCTGACACTGAATGGCCCGGTGCGCCCATTCGCTGTAGGGATGGAAATAGGCGGAACCGTGATCCCCTTCGATCACCGTAATCGTGCCTCCTGCGCGGAGACAATTCCTCAGTGAGGCCAGCGCAGCGAGGGGATGGGAGAGGTGTTCCAGGAGGAAACAGACAAAGATGTGATCGAAGGAGTCGCCGGCAAAAGGCAAATTGAAGATGTCGGCCTGTTGGAACTGCACATTTGTTGCGCCGGTGTCCGTAACTCGTCTTTGCGCCTCAGTCAGAGAGGCCGCTGATATATCAATAGCTGTGATGAAGGCCTGTGGGCTGTTGCGGGCGAGGGTGACAGTCTGGGCGCCGACGCCGCAGCCCGCCTCCAGAACGCAGCTTCCCGACGGGTAGGCGGTATCGGCATGCAACAAGTCGACCAGTGTGGACGCCTGGTCCTGCAGCCGTACATTCTCTCTCCTATTGTATCCATGGACATAAGCGTCGGCCATAACTGCCTGATATCGACCTGAGTAGGATGAACTGACTCGTACATCACCGGACCGCGCCAAACTTGATAAGCTCGCTTTCCCTTTGCAATCGGGGACCGTCGGCAGGCGGTAATCCTCTGCCGGTTTTACTTTACAATATTGCGCTTCAGCATCTTGGCCGCGTCTTCAAGCGATCCCAGATTCACGACATCTTTGTAATGGAGCTTTTCGAGGGTTTCCTTCGCTATTTGCGACCTCCTGCCACTGCGGCAATAGACGTAAATCAGCATGGACTTGTCTTTGGCAACTCTCCCTATCCTGCCGCCTATCAATTCGTAGGGTATAAGTACGGCCCCTTCGATATGGCCATCGTTCCATTCGGCTTCGGTCCGGACATCGATGATGAGCGGTTTTTCGCCGGCAACACCAAAGGATGGCGCGGACATCACTAAGACGATTCCCGCGATCATCAAAAATAAAAAAAACTTTTTCACCTGTTAACCCTCTAACTTTCTACCGGGATAAACCTGCCTGGTCGTCATATTTTTCATATCACAATTATTCAAGAAACAACATTATCGCCTTCTGACGCTTCGCAAAAGATAAGGCCATTGGGAAAGGAAATCAGTACCTTCCCTGTTTTGTTGATCCGCGGTATATATCTTTCGTCGGAAGACGCGATCCGGCCGGTCCGGGGGAAAGCACTCCGTCAACCGCCGGGCCGGAGCAGGTCATGGGCCTTTTCCAACCATCCGGGGATTGGCAGGTCCTGAGGACACAAAGATTCGCACTGTCCGCATCCGGCACATCTGTCCGCGCGCTGGTCTTCTTTAAGTCCTATCGTGCCATGGTAATGGTTCCGGGAAGGCTCCGGATCGCCGTACATAATGGCTTCGTTATAAAGCTGGAAAATCAGCGGGATGCTGACCCCCTGCGGACAGGGCAGGCAATACTGACATTGGGTGCAGTTAATGGGCGATAATGTCTTGTATATGTCTCTGACTTGCTCGAGTAATTGCCGTTCTTCAACGGACAGCCGGTTGGCGGAACAGCGCTCTGCCAAGGCGACATTCTCCACAACATGCTTCATTTCCGACATGCCGCTCAGCACAACCGCAACCTCCTGTTGATCCCACACCCATTGGAGCCCCCATCCTGCCATGCTGCGAAGCTTGGGCGCTTTGGCCAATATAGCCGCCACCTCACTTGGTGGTTCTTTCGCCAATCTGCCCCCTTTCAAAGGTTCCATGATAACGACTGCCAATCCCTTTTCCGCCGCATATCTGACCCCGGCAGTACCTGCCTGATAATCGTTGTCCATATAGTTATACTGTACCTGGCACAGGGCCCAATGATCAAAATCATCAATAATTTCTTTGAATAATTTGAATTCATCGTGGAAAGAAAACCCGATCTGACCAATACGGCCGTCAGACTTGGCACGTTCAGCCCAATCGAGCACGCCTAAATTTCTCAACCTGGGCCACTGCGTCCGGTTCAAGCCATGCAGCAGGTAATAATCGATGTGGTCGGTCTGCAGGCGGCCGAGTTGCTCGTTCAGGAAACGGTCGAAGTCCGGGGAGGACTGGACATGCCGGCAGGGCATCTTGGTGGCCAGGTTGATACGCCGCCGATAACCGCCCTTCAGAATCCGCCCGATAGTCAGTTCACTCTGCCCATGGTGGTAAGGATAGGCGGTATCCAGATAGTTCAGGCCATGTTCGATGGCATAACCGACCATGCTGCCGACCTCGGCTTCGTCGATATGGGCGGCCTGATGGCCCAGAACCGGCAGACGCATCGCCCCGAAACCCAGTACGGAACATTTTTGATCTGATTTACCGAATTGGCGATATTCCATGGCACCCCGCAATCTTGATTGCAACGAAAGTATAGGAAAAGCCGAACCATGTGTCAATGCCAAATGACGGCGAATGGTCCGGACTTATTGCGACTTAAAACGGCTGCTGACATACAATTTGAATTTTCCTGTTTTTTCCGCTATGAGAAAGCAATGACTGATCAAAAAAGCAAGCAACAGATACCCGGGAAACCCGGGTTCTTCTATGGCTATATCGTGGTACTGGCTTCCTCTGCAATCTGGATAACTTGGGGAACTTCGACTACTTTTGGTGTCTTCCTCAAACCTCTCCTGACCGAGTTTGGCTGGACTCGGGCCGCAACTGCTGGCGCCCGTTCTCTGGCTTCAGCGGTAACTGGCCTGGCTGGTATTGTCACCGGGGGATTAACCGACAGGTTTGGTCCGAGAAAAGTCATCCTGGTGTTCGGCTCCTTCATCGGCATCGGCTATCTCCTGATGCCCAGAGTCAGCAACCTATGGGAATACTATGCAGTTTACGGAGTAATAATCGGGATTGGTTTCAGCACGGTGACCATCCCGACAATGACTACAATTGCGCGGTGGTTTGTCAAACGGCGTGGCCTGATGACCGGGATTGTTCAGGCCGGATCAGGCGTTGGCGGTATGATTCTGTCGCCACTGGTCGGGTGGCTCATCCTCACTCAGGACTGGCGCTTTGCTTTTTCCGTGCTGGGCATCATCACCCTGGTTATCGTTTTCACGGCGGGATGGGCTTTACAGCGTGACCCCGCTCAGATGGGTCAGTTGCCCTGGGGTGCTGAGGAGACACCAGGGCAAAAGGGAAAAAACCCGGGGCCGGAAGGTTTGCGGGCCACCGGATTTTCACTCCGCCAGGCAATCAGTACCCGGCAATTCTGGATGCTCTGCGTAATGTTTTTCGCCTTTGGCCTGGCTCGCCAGACCACTTTAACCCATATAGCCGCCCACGTTACCGACCTGGGATTCTCCTTAACTACTGGTGCCAACATGTTAGCCGTCATCGCCGGGGCAGCTATTGTCGGACGGATTGGGACGGGACAACTTTCCGATAATATCGGCTGCCGACGTGCCTATATGGTCAGCTATTCTCTGATTGCCGCTGCGCTGCTCTGGCTGTTGGTTGCTGATAAACCATGGATGCTATACCTGTTTGCCACTGCCTTCGGGTTCAGTTGGGGTAGTCTCGCCGTTGTCAGGATGCCAATGCTGGCCGAGGTATTCGGAATCGGCTCGCTGGGAGCAATTCTGGGCGCGGCGGAAGTTGGAACCGCAATCGGCGCCGTCATCGGGCCTTTTTTCGCCGGTTGGCTTTTTGACCTTACCGGCAAGTACACGGTGACTTTCGCGGCTACCGCCGCAGTGGCCGGTATTGCCCTGATCATGGCAACACTTCTAAGGCCGATCAGCAGCACCGGGAGATGACACTGACCGATCCGGGTGGGATAGTTTTCCCCTTACCGGACAACCTGCAATTCATTGCGGCGTTTAGCTTATCGGCAGCAGAGCCACGTGGGGCCATTGTGGAAAAATACTTCCATCTTGCCATAGGACAGGGCTGTCACGACGCCGACGCCGAAGGTTGAATGGGTTATCAGCGTATCCTTGATATATCTTCCGTCCATCTTATAGGCCACCGCCGTTGTCGCATCCAGCCTGGCGAGGGCGGCGCGCCATTGCTCCTGACAGTCAAGGGCAGAAACCTTTTTACAGCCGGACACAGAAGGTTTCCCCGCCCTCGTCCTTATGGAATGTGTGGTGAGCGGCACCTTTGCTTCCTTGGGGGCGTGGTAATTGTGTTCGCCGCCGCAGGAATTGCACTTCACCCGGGCCACTCTCCCGGCCACCATTGCCACAATGGTGTGCATCGTGAAAATCTTGCACCTGGTACACTTAGCGTTGATGAAATCTCCTGCTTCTTTGGTTTTGATTCTCATGATCTACATTTCCCGGTTAAGGCCAAAAGAGAAAATCGAGGAGACCTCCCCATGACTTGTGATTGATTGGTTTTGCCCATAGCACGGTTTCTTGCATCCTGACAAGCATTCTCCAGGGAAATTGTTTTCCGATGAGGTTACCCACCGGATATGATGTTCGCGAAAGGACTCTCCGTCCCGCATGAGAAATTGCCCTTCTCCACAATGACCTTGCCCCTACTTGATTTTTCGCGATGATTCGATTACAAAATGATTCTTCCGCTTCGGTGATTGCAATTGTGCGCGAATCAGGGAATGATACCGGCAACCACAAAGAAATAATAATTCCGTTGCCGGCAATGATGCTATGTTAAGTTTTTTCCATCGCTTTTCGAAACCGCCCAGCCTTAAAAAGCTTCCCCTTAAACGTTATCCGATCGTCGATTTTTCTTTAAACAGGCTTGTGGCCGGGGTCGACAATATCCACTTCGATGTCCACATCAGCCCCCAGGTTCAGAATGCCATTAGACGGACAGCATATCTGCTAATGATCAAACACAGTGGGTCGGAAAGCTTCTTCCAGGACTATAGAAAAGAACACTGTGAAAACGAGAAAAAAGCCTTGAAACAATTGTGTGCCGATATGCTCATGGAAGGCATAAACCGGGCTAAATCCGAAGCTGAAGTCCAAATCGATTTCCTGGGGCAGGCTGCCCTGGCGAAGATGTTTCTTGAAGAAATCAAGCACCAATATGGCCTATTGACGAAAAATTTCGCAGATCTCTTCCGAACCTATGAATTATCTTATGAATGCGACCAGTTCGATTGCTTCAAGATGAAGGAGAAACTGGCCGAAATCAAGCGCCATCAGCAGCGGATTGTTCGCCTGGTGGGTGAAGAGCTGTTCCAGCTGCTTGCCGACATCCAGGTCAAGGGTCTGCTCGATATCCGGCAGGCGATTTTTCCGCCCGAATCCATCCTCCCGGGCAATTTTCACCTCAACCCGATGCTCCATACGGATAACGTCGCCGACGATACCTTTCTGATGGAGGCATATGTCCTCTTAAGCCAGCGGGCCGAAGACCCGGATAATTACAACAGTCTTAAATTGATCATCTATGACCTGCTTGGTAAAACTGATTTCGGCCGGGAGATCACAACCGAGGGCGGGGCAAACAACAAAAACACCAGCGGCGGCCCAGAGGAAGAAGACCTGCTCAATGCCGTGGGCGGCGCCCTGGATCCCTGGATCATGGATGTCGACAATATTGACCGTCTGTTCAACTGCTTTGATTCGCAGGAACAGTTTGCCAGGGCTAAGCGGAAGAAGGAGTCCCGGGATGTTCTTCTCGAGCTCAAAGGGCAGATGAGGATGCAGCTGCTGCTGCTGAATCTTTTTTATCGCCGGTTTAAGGAAGCACAGTTGATGAAGCGAATCATGGCCGCTTACGAAATAAAAACCCTCTGCAGCCAATACTGCCCGCCTCTGCTGCCCTGGCAAGTCCGGGAGTTCCTGGTTAAACCAGCAGCGAGAAAACCCCTCATCAGGCAACTGAAACGCCGGAAACCATCTTCCGGCAATAGCTCTTCCCTTGTCCCCCTGCGCCGCACAATACGCCGGATAAGACTCAGTTCCTCCCGAAAAAAGAAACAGTATCTACTCGGCTTTCTAAAACATTTTTCCCAATATCACCGGGACCTGAACAATGGCCGCCTCCTGAAAGAAGCAATGGAGGCCATCAGCCTCGTAAAAGAAGAAAAAATTTTGCTGCTCTCCAGGGAAAACCGCTCGCTCTATGAGTTTTTGCTTCCCGACGAACGGGGCCAGGAGGAAAAACCCATTATCAACCACGTAATCCTCAAAGCGGATATTCGCGGCTCCATGGATATTACTTATCTGATGCGGGCCAGGGGGCTTAACCCGGCATCATACTTCAGCCTTAATTTCTTCGATCCCATCTCGGAAATTCTTTTCGACTATGGCGGGTGCAAGGAATTCATCGAAGGGGATGCGATCATTCTGTCGATTTTCGAAAAAGAAGACACGCCGCAAGGCTGGTACAGCGTGGCGCGGGCCTGCGGACTGGCAATCCGGATGCTCCAGATCGTTCAACAGTATAATGTGAAGAGTCAAAAGCACAACCTGCCGATTCTGGAATTGGGGATCGGCATCTGTTACAGCGAGGGGTCCCCGGCCTTTCTCTTTGACGGCGATTCCCGGATCATGATTTCTCCGGCCATCAATCTGGCAGACCGGCTGTCCGGTTGCAACAAGATGCTGCGCAAGCGTCTCCAGAACCAGGAGCGAATGTTCAATCTGTTCGTCTTTCAAAATGTTACGGAAAAAGAAATGGGAGCCACGGCGGATGACCTTTTCCTGCGCTATAACGTCAACGGGATTGAGCTCAGCCCGGAGGGTTTTGCCAAGCTCGCCCGGGAGCTCAACCTGAAAAGCCTGATATATCCCGTAGACAACAATGAAAAAGTCAAGCTTTATACCGGCAAGGTGCCCACCATAACCGGCAGGTACCAGCGGCTGGCAATCCGGGAAGCCCCCGTTCTCGAAGTCGATCCGGCATCCATGCAGGTGATCGGCGAGACGGCGAGAAAATACTACGAGGTTTGCACCCGCCCGGAAATCTACGAATTCATTGAAAACCAGAATTAGCCCTTTTCCTCCACAATCAAGAAACATCCTCACCCAAGCTACTGCCTTAGTTCGCGAATTGCTGATGGTAGTATGTTTTACCTACCAATTTACCCGCCATTTATTATCCTTGTCTTTTCCAGTCGATTTATTTAGTTTTTTCTCAAAAGAAAGGCGGTAATGTATGAGCGATGCCGTTTCCAGTGGAGCCGGCGAGGATGCCGGATCGACAAATTGGGAAATAGCAGGGTCCAGAAACCGTGTCTATCTCCTTCTCTCCACGCTGCTCACGAAAGAAGTGACTCCTGAGCTGCTGGCAATCCTGAAAAGCGAAATGATGGCCGAGGCGTTCGGTGAACTCGATTCTGACATCGCCTGTTATCTCAATGATCAGGAGCCCCAAAAATTATTGAAAGATCTTGCCGAGGAGTATGCCGCCTTGTTTATCGTACCGGGTGGCATCTCTCCTCACGAATCCGTACGCCTGCACGGGATGCTGAACCAGAAACCGGCCTGGGAGGCGGAAGAATTCTATCGCCGGTGCGGGCTTGTTATGCGGGATGAATGTCGCCTGATGCCCGACCATCTCGGCCTGGAATTGGAGTTTATGGGGTACCTCGCCGGCCGGGAGGCCGAGGCCCACGCCAAGCAAGATGAAGAAGAGGCCGCCCAGTTGATCGGGCTACAGGGTAATTTTTTTCAGAACCATATCGACAATTGGGCCTTCAGCTTCCTGGCGGACCTGCAGAGATACGCCTTCCATCCCTTCTATAAGGGATTGGGATCATTGACAGTTAATTATCTGAAGACAGAGAAAGAATATCTCGGCACCCCAAAGAATGGGAAAGAGAATACCTTACCGTAAGGTAGAACCGGACCGATCGCAAACCGGAAGGAGGAACACCATGGGTGGAGAAAAGAAGGAACTGAGTAGAAAAGAATTCCTCTCATTATCGGCGGCAGTTGCAGGAGCCGGCATTGTCTCCGCCGCGGAAAAAGCTCAGGCGGGAGAGAAGAAAAAGGCCAAATGGGCGATGGTGATGGATGCCAGAAGATGCATCGGCTGCCATGCCTGTACGGTCGCGTGCAAGGCGGAGAACGAGGTTCCCCTGGGCGTGTGGCGGACCCACATCAGGGCCTATGAGAAGGGCCGGTATCCTCATACAAGACGATTTTTCTTCCAGTGGATCTGCAACCACTGCGGGAATTGCGCCACTGTTTCACAGGGCAGCGGTCTCGGCAGCTTCTACCGGCGGGATGACGGCATCGTGCTCTTCGATTACAAGAAGCTGCAGGGAAAGACGCCCGCCGAGATCAAGGCGGAGGCAGACCTGGTGATTTCCTCCTGCCCGGTGGAGGCCATCTACATAAATCCTTTCACCGGGTTCCCTGAGAAGTGTACCTTCTGCATCCATCGAGTTGAGAAGGGACTAGTCCCGGCCTGTGTCCAGACCTGCATCCCCAGGGCCAGGGTATTTGGCGACCTATCGGACCCCAACAGTGTGGTCTCCAGGCTGGTCGCCACCAACCCGATGCAGAAGCTCTGTCCCGATGGAAATGTGTACTATTTCGGGGCCGAGGGGGAGCTAATCGACACGCTTAAGGGTGGCCGGCAGATAGCCCCCGAGGATTTTGAAAAAGGTATTCTTACCCAGTATATATAGGAGGCGCGGACCATGGAGATGACAAGGAGAAGCTTTGTAAAGCTGGGAATGGCGAGCGGCACGGCGATCGCCGCTGGCGGCTTGGACCATTTCGCCGCCGCTGCTGAACCCGCGCTCGGAGGCAGGGGCGTGCATGTAAAGGCCGACCGGGTGACCGGCGAAGAATGGGACAAGGTGGTCCCCTATACCTGCCTGGTCTGCAACATTGAAGATGGCGGACTGGCCTTTATCAAGAACGGCAGGGTGAAGAAACTCGAAGGCAACGACAAACACGTGTCGACCCGGGGCCGGCTCTGTGCCAAAGGCAATGCCGGGATCGGGCATCTTTATGACCCCGACCGGATACTTTACCCGCTCCGGCGGACCGGGCCGCGGGGCAGCGGCCGGTGGAAGCGGGTCTCCTGGAACGAGGCAATCGGCGAGGTGGCCGAAAAGATCAAAGCGCTTCTCGACGCCGGGCATCCCAATGAGATCATGATGAAGTGGGGGAGGAACCGCTCCGGAGGGGCCGCAGATCGGTTCATGGCAACCCTCGGCTCCAAGACGATTGTCAACCACACTTCCACCTGCGAGTCGTCAAAAAAGATCGGGATGGAGCACACCTGGGGTCCGGACATCGAAACACCGGACTTCGAGAACTCGCAGTATATCATTAACTTCGGGAGCAACATCCTCGAGGCCGGATATTTCATGAACCCTTACTCGCAAAGACTCATCGACGGGCTGGTGGATGGTAAGGCCAAACTCGTCACCTTCGACGTGCGGCTTTCGAATACCGCGGCGAAGAGCGATGAATGGCTCCCCCTCTTCCCCGGCACCGACGGCATCGTTGCCCTGGCCATGGCAAACGTCATCATGCGGGAAGGCCTTGCCGACCGGGAGTTCATCAATACCTGGACAAACTTCCCGGCGGACAGGCTGGAAACGTACCTCCGACAGTTCACTCCGGAAATGGCGGAACGGTATTCAGGGGTCCCGTCGAAAGACATCGAGAGGATCGCAATTGAGTTTGCCAGCGTGAAGCCGGCGACGACCTACACTTACAGAGGCCCCAGCAAGCACCTCTATGGTTCCTATAGCGAGCGCTGCACAATGCTCCTGCCGATCATCACGGGGAATATAGACGTGAAGGGCGGCTATTGCCTGCCCCGGGGCATGTCGTACCTGCAGCCCCAGCCGGTGCCTCCCCCGGCGAAGGAGCCGAGCTACCTTTCGGCGCCTCCCGATTATCCCCTGGCACACCACAAGGTGAGCCACCTCACCCCTTTCTGGATCAAGGAAGGCAAGCAGAAGATCGGCATGTATTTCAACTACTATTCCTGCGAGGCCTTTACCAATCCGGCGGCCAGTTACTGGCGGGAGGTGCTCCTGGATGAGAAACTCATCCCCTTCAGTGTCACCTTTTCCAACCAGATGGACGAGACAGTGACGCTCATGGACCTCATCCTGCCGAATTGCTCCTACCTCGAAATGCACGACCCCGAAAGCATGCCTTCTAGTCTCTGGCCCTGGCTCGGCATCAGGCAGCCGGTCGTGAAGCCCCTCGGTGAGGCGATCGAGTTCCGGGAAGTCCTCAAGATGATCATCCACAAAGTGGATTCCGACGGCAAGAGAGGAATGAAGAAATTCTGGCAGTTCAAGGATGGCGAAGACTATCTGCGGAAACAGTTCGATGATATCCCGGGTCTGAAACAAGCCGGCGGGTACAACTTCCTCAAGAAAAACGGTGTCTGGCCCGTGTACGGCTCGCTCGATCCGGCCACCGGGAAAATCATCGATAAGAACGGCAAACCGCTCAAAGCGGAGTACGGCTTGTACCTGAAGGACGACCCCAACGGCAAGGTTACCGTGAACGGCAGGTTACGCCATGGATTTGGAACGCCGGACGGGAAGATAAACATTTTAGCGGAAGAGTTCGAAAATTATGGCTTTAACCCCTTGCCGACGTTCAAACCGCATCCCTGGCATTGGGATAAGGACGGCTCCTCCAAGTTGAAGGACAACGAGTTGGTGCTGACGACCTTCAAATGGAACGTCCATGTCCAGAGCCGGACATCGAACCTGAAATGGATGGCCGAGATCGTCCATCGAAATCCGGCCTGGCTAAACGGAGAAACCGCAAGAAAGTTCGGCATCAAGGACGGAGACCTGATCAGAATCACGAGCCCGGTGGGATATATGGTGACCAAAGCCAAGGTCACGGAAGGGATTCACCCCAGGGTCGTGGCGGTTTCCAATAGCTTGGGGACGAAATTCGGCCGGATCGCCACCGCCGACAAGGATGCGCCTAAGCCCGCCTGGGGCGGCACGGAAGATCCGGACCTGAAGAACATCTGGTGGAAGGACGAAGGCGTGAACCCGAACTACCTGATCCCGGTTTCTGCCGACCCGATCGGGGGATCGCAGGGATGGTACGACACCGTCGTCAGCCTCACCCCCGCGCAGCCCGGTGACAAGTTCGGCGATGTGCAGGCCGATAATGACAAGCACTTCGAATTCTTCAAGGAGACGCTGCAATACGCTTACACGGGTGACAAGCACAAAGAGATGCACCCCGAGATAGAAGTAAAGCCGCGCCTCAAGTACAAACCGTGGGAGACGTAATGTAAGTTATTTGAACAGCGGGGCCAAGATCTCTTTCGCGATCTTGGTCATCTCTCCCCGGTAGAGGATGGATTCTTCCGTATCGTCATAGAACTTTTCATCGGGATCGGGGAACATTTGGGGGTGGATGCCTTCCCGCGGGGCGTCCTTCCTGACCCCCGGGCTGCCGTAAACCTTCACGAAAATACTCTGCCCTTCCTTGCTCAAGAGCCAGTTGACAAATACCTTGGAGGCATTGGGATGGGCCGGCATCTCCGGGACGGATAACCCACCGGCGCCCGAACCGACCTTGCCTCCCTCTTTTACCTTGCAAAAAGCGACCGGGGCGGCCAAGTTGATAAATTCGATGGCATTTTCCAGATTGGTGGCCAGACTCAAGGCGTATTTGCCGCGGGCCACCCATTCCACCTGCAGCCTTCTGTCCCTGGTAATGACTGGTTCCTGCTTGACCAACTGGCGCATGAATTCCTTGGTTTCTTCAAGACCCCAAACGTCCAGCGCCAACAGCCCGAAGAAAGCGTTGGCCGTGCCTACTACCGTGGGGTCGTTCATGACTATTTTCCCCTTCCATTTGGGATGCAGCAAATCTTTATACGAGGTCATTTCATTTTCTTTGACCATGTTGGTATTGCGCAGAACGTAACGCTGGTAGGTGGCGACCAGCGGCATACTCGTATGCGCCTTGTCGGTATAGGGCAAGCCCTTCGTTATCCAGGCCTGCGGATTTGTCACTTCCGGCAAGATCAGCAGCGGATCGATCCGGCCCAAAAGCCCAGCTGGTTTAACCACCGTCAGCGTTATGGTGCCGCCGGCGATGATTACATCAACCGCCTTGATGCCGGCATTTTTCTCCGCTATCATCCGTTGCGCCCATTCTTCGCCACGCCCGCTTACCCACTCAACCTTAATGCCGTACTTTTTTTCAAAGGCACTGGCCAAGGCCCGTATTATGTCGCCGCTGGGAGTGGAGTAGATCAGTAACTTCCCCTCTTTCTTTGCCGCCGCCACCGTTTCGTCCCACTTCACTTCCCAATCCACCTTGCGCGTCGCCGCCAAGGCAGCAGGGATGGTGGCGGCCAACAGGGACATTAGAAAAAATGCTACACAGGACGTTATGACGAGCAGCTTTTTCATGATCTTCTCCTCATGTTAGGTGATTTTCAGCAACTCTTTCCCCACCGAACGGTAATCGCCCCGGACGATGAAGGCGGCATTTTCTTCCTAATCCGACGTTTAAACGTGGTTACTATAGGAAGCTCTCTTTTGTGTGTCAAGAGAAAATAGAAAGGGAAAGGGAGTGCCAAGTCAAGGGAACATAATCTGCCTCTGATGGGGTCTTCGAAAGGACAGGTTGGTGCGAGGGTCAGGCAAAGCTGATGGGGCTTAAACTTTTTTCGCCGCCTCCTGCTCCAGGACTCTTTTATCCACCTTCCCGGAGGGCAGTAAGGGCAGAGCAGCGATTATCTCCATTCTTTCCGGTAACTTGTAAGCCGCAACGCTTTTTGATTTAAGAAAGGAGACCATCTCCTCAAAAGCGATGTCCTGTCCTGCCTGGGGAACAACATAGGCACAGGCCTTCTCGCCCATCACGGGGTCCGGCATCTTGACGACTGCCACCTGGGCAATCCGGGGATGACCAAGGAGGATATTTTCGATTTCAATCGGATAGATGTTTTGGCCGCCCCGGATAATCATTTCCTTCTTGCGGCCGACGATCAGCAGATTGCCATCCTGGTCAAACCGGCCCAGGTCGCCGGTCTTGTACCAACCGTCCTTCGTCCAGGCCGATGCCACGGCCTCCGGATCTTTGAAGTAGCCCGTTACCAGGGTCGGCCCCTTGGCCAGGATTTCCCCTACTTCCACCCCCGGTCCCTCCCGGCCTTCATCATCGACAAGCTTAATCTCGTTGCCTTTCGCCGGCTTGCCGATGGTGGACAGCCGGACCGCATCGGCATCGGAGAAGGAATGAATGGTCATGCCGCCGGCATCCATGGCCCCATAGACCTGGACAATCGTGCAGCTGAATTCCTTCTGCACTTCCTTCCCCAATTCCGGGGGCAGGGCGGCGCCGGCACAGTAGAAACAGCGCAGCGATTGCAAGTCATAATTGCGGCGCCCCGGATCCCGGAGCATCATGGCCAGCTGCGCCGGCACGACACCGGCAAAAGTGATCCGTTCTTTTTCGATGATTTCGAAGGCCTCCTGCGGAGAAAAATGCTCCAGCATCACTACCTTGGCATGCACCCGGGGGGCGCTGAAATAGGTGGGAATATTGGGCCCCCCGGTGGCCGGAGTGAGGGCGCCCAAAACATCCTTTTCAGTAATTTCAAACCTTTCCGCAAACTCCTTGCCCTCAAAAATGCGGCAGCAAAGGGGCGATTCCACGAACTTCGGAAAACCCGTGGAACCGCTCGTCTGGGCGACGAGAGAAAACTCGTCCGCCGGACATTTCGTCTTCGCCAGGCAGTCGGCGGGATATTTCTGCTCCACGGGAGATTCTACCATCCTCTTGATCGATATCGCTCCTTCCGGCACCTCGTCGCCGGCGACAAAGACATGCCGGAGCTGCGGCAGGCCGGGACGAAGCTCCCGGATCATCTCAAAATGGTCAAACTCTCTCGATTTCC
>Ga0082335_1004232_pt1 | contig 22016 bp, 19 predicted proteins | sample Subgrocontami58m_FD_72375 | JGI IMG/M metagenome (GOLD analysis project Ga0082335, IMG submission 72375) | Subsurface groundwater microbial communities from S. Glens Falls, New York, USA - GMW37 contaminated, 5.8 m (SPADES assembly) (version 2) ...
CAGCGATGGCTATACGTCAGGAATGAAGCCCATGATGCGCCGGAGACGTTCGCATCTGGCGGAATGCGGCCTGACTTGTCGTCGGCTATACCTGTTAGGACGGATCGAGCAGTGTACTTTGTGGCGACAACCCAGTCGTTGCCCCTCTTGAAGCCGTATTCCACATATTCCAGCACATGGTTCACGAGTAGCACGACGACCTCAGTTATATAGGCGTCAATCCACGAGTCCGGAGGTTGGCGATAAAACAACTGCATCTGTCTGAGGTCGGCAGCGACTTTGGACGCTAAGTAGATAGCGTGAGTTCTGGTAAAAGAATTGGTCGTAGTGTATGTATATGTCACGTAGCCGTCCTAAAACTTTGTCCCATCACCTCTTTCCACAGCGCTGCCGCTCTGCCTTTCGAGTCGGAGTAGTGCGCTTCTGTCAGCGAATCCAGGGCATCGCTGGCGGCCTCGACCAAGACTTTCCTGTCGGATTCTGGGTAGCTCGCTGCCACATTGTTCATTGGGTTGACTGGGTCCATGATTGTGATTGCCGCACCATTCGCGGCGGAAACGGCTGTGGCAGCGTAGTAGTCGGTGAACACAATGATTTCTCTGAGTCCAGTTTTCACCACATAGGCAAAAAACTGCTCCAATGCATTCGGATAATCCGAAAAGTCCAGTGGTCGATTCATTAGGTGCGCGCAGATCAACTCGACTATGAACGACTTGCACCGGAAGCTAGGGCGTTCATCCTTCTGGATTGCTGCCCACCACTTAATAAGCCTAATCACCTGGGCAAAATGTTGTGGTTGCTTTGCCTTACGTTTGCGGATGAACTCTAGGTGGAGGGGGATACTCGTCTCAAGCCAACCCCCCGTTTCACGATTGAGCAATTGGCCCCTATCGTCCTTGTCGCCTTTGTACAGAACTGGAACTACATCGACGTCCAAGCCACTTCCCTTGAAGCTGACGGTGATACAATGAGTTTCTGGGGTGAATTGCTCCGGCTTCATATTCGGGTTGGCTTCCATTAGCCGTTCGGCGAGCCAATTCAAGAGGTAACCTTCACCCTTTGGAACCTCGTCCGCTTTGACATACACGGCAACGTCCATGTCGTTGATTGTGCTCAGCGCCGTTCCCTTAGCTACGCTCCCTGAGTGAACCATCTTGACAAGAGCGAACGATGGTTCCTCCGAAATCTTTAAGGCCAATCGTTCGCGGAGGGCGTTCACTTGGTCCCTGTAGCGCTTAACGTCTTCTTGCTTTAGGTTGACCACATCTTGGGCAAATCGGGCGATGTCCGAATCTTCAATAAAAGGCATGTATCACCTGCTAACCAACGTCATCTGTGATTCTATCGGCGTCGGGATTCTGAGTCCATTACATTTTATCACAACGTTGCCCTTCCAACTAACGAAGTCCACGTGTCCATATGCCCCCCTTACGCCTATTCTAACGTCAGCTTTGCAGGCACCTTCGCAAGCACTTCGTTGTGAGCCTCGCGTTCTAGGTAGTAGCCGTCAGGGCAACGGCTTACCATCGACTATGGATAGGGCACTGCAAGAGCGGCCCCGATGGTAACATCCTTGTCCCTACACAGATCATATCCTCTAGCTTGACGCAAAATTCCACCTGAAGGATGTCCGCAGATGATACCTGTCGGTGTCTACCAACGAATTGAGGGAATGGCTGCGTCTTAGTGCTTAGTCTTGTCAGGTGTGCCGTAGGTTTGCCCTTTTGCAGGTGTTGGAGGAAACCTCTCCCCTTTGACCACAGTTCTCTCTTTACCGGTATTGCCTCCACGAGGTCCTTGTATTGGGTACTGTCCGGACTGCTTTGCTATTTCACCTGACTTATGTTGCTCTCCCATTACTGGTTCCTCCTTGCGTCATATTGTTGCAGCCCAATATGCTGTGGTTTACAATATATATTACGCTACATGTGGTGTTTGTCAAGTTGTAAATATGGACTTGAGAAGTCGGTTTGATCATCTTGCCAGAAATGTTATTGTAATCACATCCTTCGTATTATACCCTTAACTTGTCACCCCAGACCCCACTATATATTAATCCCCTAAGCTGGCCGCCATTCCATAGAAAGTGTCCCGGATAATAAACAAACAAATTCTCCTGTAACAACTAACAACAAAAGTATACAATAACAAACTATAACCCTATAATATAGACAGCAGGAGGGGTATGATGGAAGCGCTAAAAGAGGTCATGACTCCGGAACAGGTTGCCGATTATCTCCAACTCAATAAGGACACAGTATACCGTTATATCCGGGAGGGTAAACTCATTGCCTCCAGGCTGGGACGAAACTACCGGGTCACAAAAGCGAATGTAGACCTCTTTCTTCTGGCAACGAGCACCAGCCCGATAGCCAGAGAAGCTCTTTTCAACCGATTGGAAAGCGTGGCTGAGAGAAATAAGGAAATTCCTTTTGACGAGGTAAAAAAAGATGTAACCGAAGCTATTGCTGAAATCCGTCAACGTCATAATTGATGATCAGGGCAGTAGTAGATACCAATGTATTAATCTCGGGCTTCATATCGCCTTTTAGCTATCCCAGGGAGATTGAAAAGCGGTGCGTATTAATCCCCGGAGTTGACACCATTCCAGCGAAGGCGTGAAGCCTTAGCGCAAAGGTTTTGAATATTTGGATTTTGAATTTCCCTTCGACAAGCTCTCCGTTCCGTGTGTAAACAGGATAAGGTTTCGGATTTAGTAACTTAAAAATAATATTATGTGCGAAAATGGCACAAGTTCTCACCGCAGAGTGCGCAGAGGGCGCTGAGAATTTCGTTTTTTTACTCTCTGTGTTCTCTGTGACCTCAGCGGTGAAATATTATTATTTCCGGCTTGTCCGAGTTAGGATTTTATGCTCGGCTTATGGCAGCGGGGGGGGTTCAAAGAGGCAGTTTCTGAACACCCGTCAAGGGGGCGTCGGTATATTAGGAAAACCGCCAAAACCCGCAGGCGGAGTGGGTATATTCGGGAAACCACCGAAACCCGCAGGAGGTGTCGGAATGTTAGGGAAACCGCCCGAATCTGCACCCGGGAAAGCCGGCATTGCGGGTGTCTGTATGTCTACTCGCCCGTCGAAGCGGACGTCCAGGTTGAGCCCTGGGCTGGACATCAACTGCGAGGGCAGCCCGATGTCACCCACCGATAGTCCCTCTACGTTTCCCATAACGGGTTGCTGTTCCAGATTCAGGTTAACGGAGGAGAGTTTGTCCAGCACTTCATTAAGTGAAGAAGGCGCCGGAGCAGCGCCGGGTGTGGGAGTTGCCGTCGCTACAGGCGAAGGTGGTGGGGCTGGCGTAGGAGTTGGCGGAGGTACTGTGGCCGCCGGGGTAGCAGCGGGTGTTGGTTGCGGTGTTGATGCAGGCGTTGCCGTTGGCCGGGGCGCAGGGGTAACAGTCGCCTCGACAGTTGGCCGGGATGGCGGAGCAACAGAGGGAGTAGCAATCGGCGAAGGTACGGCAGTGGGCGCCGGTGTCGGTGGCGCTGTGGGTAGGGGTGTTGGCGTCGCTTGCTTTTCGCCAGTGCATGCGCCCAATAGAGATGCCAGGATGAGGGCTCCTGCCACTATCCGCATCTTCCAGTGATTGCCCGTTCTCTCCACTATATCTCCTGCTCTCTCAAGGCTTTACAGCCGGATCGGTAGTCAGTAAAAAGGCGTCCAGTATAGCAGCCTTGGTAGTTGTAGCCGACTTGGTAACTGTCATTGTTACATTTGTCTGACCGACACCGCCCAGAGTAACCTGGCCTACCTGATGCCATTGGTGCTGGCTATTACGAACAGTGTTCTCCGTGACGTTTTTAAGTTGGGCTGTCCCGCCTGCAAAGGAAAAGTCCATGGCGATTGCGCCGGAGCCGGGTGGGTGTTTGCCATCATCCCAGTCCCGCACCCATACATAGAATGTACCCGGGTTCTGGATATTGAATTTGTATGTCAGCTTATCCCCCTGGCGGGAAAGGTACCAGTCACCAGTGCCAGTCCATCCGGAACGCCACGATGGTTTGACCTCCTCGGTTGAATCCCAACTCGTACCAGGTTTGGAAACTGCCACGGCCGTTTCATCCTCTGCCTGAATTAAGATGGTCTCCACAGTCTGAGTCTTCTTCGGGATTGGTGGGGCTTCCGGTGGGCGCTCGTTAGGGTCTGTGCTAAGGAAGAAAGCATCCAGTATTGCCGCCTTGGACGTCGTGGCCGACTTCAGTACAGAAAAGCCTATTTGACCGGGAGCGCCCAGAGTGACCTGGCCCACCTGGTGCCACTGGTGCTGGTTATTCCGCACGGTGTTCTCCGGGACGTTCTTGAGTGGGGCGCTCCCCGACCCCCAATAGAACTCCATATCGATAGCTCCGGACCCGGGTTGATGCTTGCCGTCATCCCAGTCCCGCACCCACACATAGAATACGCCGCGGTTCTGTATATTGAATTTATATGTAAGCTTGTCACCTTGGCGGGAAAGGTACCAGTCGCCGGTCCCTGTCCAGCCAGCCCGCCAGGACGGCTTGACCTCCTTTACGGAGTCCCACTCTGTGCCGGGCTTGCTTACAAACGCCGCTAACTCGTCCTCAGCCTGGATGAAGACACTCTCCCGCTTGGATGCGGTGGCTTTACCCGCTCCGATGTCGTTCTGCAGGGCATCGCCCTCCTTCTGGATGCCATCCAGAAGCTCCATAAGAGGCTTCACCGGAGAGTCGGCTGTAATCTTGTCCAGCGTGGCTATCGCCTGGTCGATACGGCTCGCCAGGGCGTTCAACTTATCTTTCATGGCCGCTAATTGTGCGGCTTGAGCATTTACGGCCTCACTTTGGGAATCGGTCTTACCTGCCGACTGTGAAAGTAGCAGAGTGATAGACTGGGCGCCAGCCAGTAGCTGGGCTTTGGCTAGGATTAGCTGTGGGCGGGCGCGGTCCCGGATAGTTATGGCATTGGGCCTCTGTTTTTCTGCCTGCTGGGCCAGGGCTGTCCACTTGTTCACGAACTCATCTATGGCCGCCCGGAACTGGATTTCGGCATCGGCGCCGGGAACATCGCTGGCCAGAGCCGTATCTATTTTCCGTTCCAATGCCTGCCGGTCCCGGGCCAACTCGGCCAGGATGTCGTCAACGTTTTTCACCGATGGGTCGTTGCGTTTGGCAAGCTCCAGGTCCGCCCGCGCGCCCTCCAACTCTGTTTTGGCACGGGTTATATTCGTATCCAGCATACGCTGAACAATCTGTTTGCGTTTGGCGATGGCCTGGCGTTTAAGCTCGGCGCCCCGTGGGGTATCGGCGGCTCTAGCCTTCACTGATTTGGCGCCCAGGTCAGTGAGCAATGCATCCAACTGCTTAAACGGCCCGACTTCTTTTTCAACGATACCATTTACGTATTTTTCCATGTTTTGTGTGATTTCAGCAACGGTTTGCTGCACCAGCGTATTTATCTGCGCCTGGATTGCCTGCATGTTAGGCGGGGATCCGCCTGAAGACTTCGGGATCAGCGCCGCAACCTTGGCTGACATTTCTTTAGTCAGTCTTGTTTTCTCTTGTTCAGCATAATCATTTGCTTGTTTCTCAATCTTTACGGCAAGCTTATTGCCCTCGTCGCGGAACCGGGTCTCGATCGTTTTCCCTACCTGCTGAAACGTGTCTTGAGTAGCGTTACCGAAGCTTAGCAGCTCACCCACCGCCGATTGGGCCACTTCTACGCTGGCAGCCGCGCACACCGCATCTACTTTCGCTTTACCCTGCGCTTTGAGAGCCGCAAGGTCAGGGATGTCCACCTGGACGCCCATCGGCGTTGCAATTTCCTTGACCCTGATGAATCCGGGACCCCAGATGTCCATGACCTGGTAGAATAGCTCCATCTGCCACTGCGAGGTAAGGCAAAACACGTCAATGAAGTCTTTGTCGGATATAGCCTGGCGGGCCTCCTTTGGGATATCCAGCGAAGGGCCTTTAAAGGAGTACTTTGGTATGTCCGGGGTGGGGATAACGGGTGGTGTAGGCGTCGGGGGACGCGTGGGCGTGGGTGGGATTGGTGGTTGCTGTGCTGCGGCATAGCGGGACACACCCTGTCCGATGAACGCGGAAAGCAGGGTTGTGAGTAATAACACGGTAACAGCCAGAATGATGAGACGTGTCGGCCTGGTTGCCATTTCACCCCTTTGGAATTTGAAGCTGTCGCTCGACGTGTTAGTCGAAAAAACAGCAACCTTAAGTGAATCCCGTACTACCGCAAATTATATGCATTTTGCCATCATATGTCAAAACAAAGTTTGAGTCCTGGACACGAGCCGTATAAAGGTAACCCCTGAAATCAGAGGCTAACAAAAGTAGTTTGTGGATTGTGACAACTCCACTTTCTTGACCCCTTAATCAATTGCAACTATAATTTGACCAAACGGCTTAACATTTATTATTCCCCGTGTGATACGGGAACAAGGAGAGCATTTAAGATGGAGCTAAAAGATTTCATTCAATCCGGGCTGGACAGAGTGAAACAAGCGACGATGAAAGCGGTGGACGGCTTAACCCCCGATGAGTTGAAATTCCGGCCGGGGGCTGAAACCAACTCGATAGGGCTCATTTTTTTTCATCAGGCGCGGTCCGAGGACATGTTCGTCCAGTCCAGGATTCAGGGCAAGCCTGAAATCTGGGAGTCAGAGAATTGGTACCGGAAGTTGAACATGACCGTAAGCGATAGCGGTGGGCATTTAACGGTCGAGCAAATCGCCGCTTTTCGTGTGCCGGAACTCAAGGATCTGGTAGCATATGCCGGGGCAGTACGCACCCGGACCGTAGAGTACCTGAAAGGCATGTCGGCTGCCCAGTTTGATCGAGTGATCAATATGCCGCGTCGCGGCGACGTAAGCATAGCAACAGTTTTTTCGATTATTTTAGTCCACACAGCCGAGCATGCCGGCGATATTTCATATTTACGCGGCCTTCAGAGGGGACTGGATAAATAATTACTAATAGTCTCATAATATTTTGGGGTATGGTTAGTGGTTGAGTCATAACCAATGACCAAGAAACAGGCACCAAATAATCTCAAATATCAAAAATCAAAGATAGCACTCAGTGGTTAGCTTACATCGGGCAATCCGGCAACAGTCCTAAGCTATAAAGCTGACGGTTGGACACTGAAACATTTTTTATCTTTAATTTGTGTTTTTGACTTTTGAGATTTGGTTTTTAATCTACTTATTACATCCAAGTAATTGAGTCCATTATTTTTGAGACGATCAGTAACTCCAGAATGGATGATTGACTCACACCGAAGATAGTATGAACAAACAGAGAACCCTGGTTTTTGCAGGCGCCCATCCTGACGACGAAACATTCGGTGTCGGCGGCACCCTTGCGCAGTATGCCGCTGCCGGAGTCAAAGTCTACTATGTCTGCGCCACGCGCGGTGAGGCAGGTTCATCTGACCCTGGGCACATGCGGGGGTATGCCACGTTCGGCGATATGCGATGGGCGGAACTGCAATGCGCGGCAAAGACTCTCGGCTTATCCGGCATTATCCATCTTGGTTACCGGGACTCCGGTATGCCCGGCTCGGACGACAACAAGCGCCCGGAAGCGCTCATGGTGGCGCCGGTTGAGCAGGTGGCAGGCCGTATTGTCAAAGCTATCCGTGAGCTTAAACCAGAGGTAGTGATAACCTTCGACCCTGTCGGCGGGTACCGCCACCCCGACCATATTGCCATGCACAACGCTACGGTTAAGGCGTTCTTTGCAGCCAGCGACCAGAAACAGTATCCCGAAACCGGCCCGGCCTTCCAGCCTCAAAAACTGTACTTCAGCATCTTCCCCCGCAGGATGTTAAAAGTGATGGTAAGGTTGATGCCGCTCATCGGACAAAATCCGCGCCGGTTTGGACGCAACAAGGACATCGACCTCGCCGGCATAGCAGAGATGAACTTCCCCATCCACACCGCAATACGTCTTACTAAGCAAGCCATCGAGACCAGGGACAAAGCGACAGCCTGTCACGCGAGCCAGATGGGCGGCAGGCCGCGCCCGGGGTTGCTCAGGTTCATCGGCACGCTCTTCGGGCAGCGGGATTTATATATGAGAGACCACCCGCCAGTTCAAGGCCGTCGGCGCGAGACCGACCTGTTCGAAGATGTGATATAAGAGCATCAATTAAACTATGTTTCTACCTGCAACACGCCCTGAATTGGATAATCTGGAATGGGACCAATTAGATATCATCCTGGTAACGGGTGATAGCTATATAGATAGCCCGTTCATCGGGATTGCAGTTATCGGCAAAGTCCTGGCCCATGCCGGCTACCGCGTCGGCGTAATTGCCCAGCCGGATATACACTCCGATAAAGATATCTGCCGACTGGGGGAGCCGCGGCTGTTCTGGGGAGTAACCGGGGGCAGTATAGACTCCATGATAGCCAACTATACTGCGCTGAAGAAAAAACGCAGAAGCGATGATTACACGCCGGGGGGTATCAACAACCGCCGTCCAGACAGGGCAACCATTGTCTATACCAACCTGATCAAGCGCTGCTTCAAGAACACAAAACCGATAGTTCTCGGAGGTATCGAGGCCAGCCTGCGGCGCATCGCCCATTATGACTTCTGGTCTGACAGGATCCGTTCCTCCATCCTGTTCGATGCCAAAGCCGATTACCTCCTTTATGGAATGGCCGAAAAGGCAGTTCTCCAGCTCGCTGATGCGCTGAAGGCGGGTAGGGATGTGCGAACCATCCGGGGATTGTGCTATATCGCCGGCAAACTTGATGACATCCAGAATAAAGAAGATTACCTGGAGCTTCCGTCATATGAGACTGTCGTGCAGGATAAGCGTTCGTTTACCGACATGTTCCATACCTTTTATCAGAACAACGACCCCATTACAGCAAAGGGCTTGTATCAAAAACACGGTACGCGCTACCTGGTCCATAACCCGCCCGCTGCGTATCTGACACAGGATGAACTGGATGCTATATATGCGCTTGATTTCGAACGCGCCCAGCACCCCTATTACGAGCAACAGGGAAAAGTCAGGGCGCTGGAGACTATCAAATTCTCCATTCCCACCCATCGCGGTTGTTACGGAGAGTGCAACTTCTGCGCTATTACAGTCCACGAGGGGCGGACAGTCCAGTGGCGCAGCGCGGAGTCCATCCTGGCTGAGGCCCGTAAACTGACCACCTACCCCGATTTCAAAGGATATATCGTGGACGTTGGCGGCCCGACGGCTAATATGTACGGCTTTGAATGCGGGAAAAAACTCAAGCAGGGGATATGTCAGGATAAGCGCTGCCTTTACCCGGAGGTCTGCCCATCATTAAAAGCCGATCACCGCCATCAACTGGAGGTATTACGGAAAATCAGGGGCATCAAGGGAGTCAAAAGGGTGTTCGTGGCGTCCGGGATCCGCTATGATATGCTGCTGAGCGACACACAGTACGGCATGCAGTACCTGCAGGAGGTTGTCGAGCATCACGTCTCCGGCCAGATGAAGGTTGCGCCGGAACACACCGAAGACAGTGTTTTGAAAAGGATGGGCAAGCCCGGCACAACCTCACTTCTTAAATACAAGGAATTATTCGACGGGATGACACAAAAGGCGGGAAAGGAGCAATTCCTGACTTATTACCTTATAGCTGCCCACCCCGGATGCAGTGATGAAGATATGGAAAAGCTGAAACAATTTACCAGCCGGAAACTCCACATCAACCCGGAGCAGGTCCAGATTTTCCTTCCAGCGCCGTCCACCTACTCCAGTTTGATGTATTACACGGAGATGGACCCCTTTACCGGAATACCGGTTTTCGTGGAAAAGGATCCCAAAAGGAAAGAACTCCAGAAGGATATCGTAACCCGGAAAAAAGCCTGACAGGGCAGGCACCTTGTCATTCAGGCGCAGAACTCCCAGCTAGAATCTACCACTGGATTCCGGCGCGGAGGCCGGAATAACATTTTTAAACGTTATGGCTCTCACAAGCATTATGAGAGATTTCAGCTATACTTGACAGCGTACGCCCGTCTGTGCTTTAATGAGATGGAAATTCCAACTATTAGAAAGATGGAGATATTGCTATGGTGCAGACAAAAACACGTTCCAAAGTTATAAAAGCACTGGCCAAAGGCCAGGTCACCATTCCCAGCGAGTTCAGGGAAATGCTGGGCATTGACGCCCGGACTCTCCTGGTCGTCTCTGTAGTTGGCGACCATCTGGAAATAGCCCCATTGAATCCGGGGCAGGAGACGCTGCGGCGCTACACCGAGAAAGAAATTGCCCGGTTCCTGGAGGAAGATAAGCTGGATGAGTCAACCGCAAGGCGGATACGCGAGATGCTGCGGAGTGGGGCGCTCTAGGTGGCGCACCAGCGTTCGTTGGTTTTACTTGATGCCAATGTGCTGGTGGCCGCTTCCCATTCTGCATCAGGCGGTTCTGCCCTGGCTTTGGAGGTATGTCGGGGGAGTAAATTCAAGGCCGCTCTTACTGTCCGTATCATTCTGGAAGCCCGAGTGAATATTGCTGAAAAGTTCGGTGAGCCCGAACTCCTGGTGTTCTACCAGCAACTGGCGGTACTGGGACCTGAAATGGTAGCTCCCCCTCCATTTGAGCGTATGACCCGTTGTGTGCCTTTTGTGGGAGAAAAGGATGCCCATGTGCTGGCAGCAGCCCTGGAGTGCGGGGCTGGCTATCTTCTAACACTGGACCGCCGACATCTCTTGACCCCTGCGGTGCTATCCTCAGGCCTTTCCGTGATGGTGATGGCGCCCGGGGACTTCCTTAAGGAGATTGTCAACACTGGCTAGGTTAGGGCGGGATTGCAGGATGTGGACATTTGTTCAGCCTGCCCAACAAGGCCTCCAGAGTGTGGTCGAACGAAAATTGTGGAGTTAAGGGCTTTGCAATACTCAATTAGCCGCTACGTGGAGTGACCACAGTAATCGTGACCATCTTTACTCCGGCGAACTGTTCAAGAGTTAAATATATCTAAATCAACCGCTTATTCGACGAGCCCCCGTGGCGGGCTTGGTAATCCAATCATCGAACTGGCCTAAAGTGACAGCGTAGTACTTCTGTTGGCTCTTGGGTTTCCAGAGGATGCCGGATGGCTTGATGCGGACCTTGCCGATAATCTCTCCGGTATTGACATCAACTATAGTCTCCTCGATGTAATTCGGTGCTGCAAACTTATTATTGTAAACTGGCATAGTTGCTCCTTTCCTAGGCAATCGTTAAATATATTATTTGTGTAGGACCTAACTCCTTCATCGGAAATTATATACCTTAGCTCGTATCCCAAGCTCGACATGCCCGCGACGGTTATTTCAACTACCGTGATTCTCCCCCTACCTCCCCCATAGCTTGTCCAGCCACCGCTCGGTGAACAGCTTGGTGGCCAGTTGCAAATCGGCGTTGGTCTGCACCATGGGCCGTTTGGCCGTAATCTGGACGGCCGGAGTCAGGTAGTTCTTCACATCCTTGCGGATCGAGGAGTTGACTGATGCCTTGGCGTAAGTGTCCTGTCCTTCAGCAGAGAGGAACCAGTTGATAAAAACCTTGGCGGCATTGGGGTGAGGCCCTTTAGCAAAAGCAGTGGTGGTGTTAGCGGATATGACAGTCCCATCTTCCATCGGAACAGCCTTTAGGGGCGCACCTTCGGCGGCGAACCGGCTGTATATGTTATCCTGGCCCCGTATCGATAGTGGGCGCTCGCCCGTCGAGATCATGCGCCCTTCATCGATAATGGAGCTGGAAAACCGCAGGTCTTGTTTGTAAAGGGCCTTCAGGTAGTCTTCGTCTATAACCTTCTCCCTCATCAAAGTCACAAAAAGCTGTTGAGGCCCCCCGCTGGTCAGGGGATCCGTCAGCACCATCTGCCCCTTCCACCTGGGTAAGAGTAGGTCTTTCCATTGCTTCGGCTCGTCACCGGCCTTTACGAACTTTGTATTTACGTAGGGGGTAAAGGTGAGAAAGGAACAGGCGAGGGCATGTTTATCCGTAGGGTCCATGGCCAGTATATCCGCCAGCCATACATCCTTTTCCCGCAATACAGGCAAATCGGCAGCGATACCGACTGTCAAACCTTCGTTCTTCATATTCTGGATGTGCACGGCGCTTCCTTCGGTCAGATCTCCAACCAGGTTGCCCATCCTCTTTTCAGTTTTCAGCCTTTCAAAAAACTCGGCGCCCCTGCCGGTAAGGATATCGGTCTGAATGCCATATCTGTTCTCAAAGCCGCGCTCCATAGCTACACCAATATCGCCGACAAAATTGTACGAGTAGATTGTTACCTTGCCTTCCTTTTTGGCAGCATCGATAATTTTCTGCCAGGCAGACTCCTCGGCGGTGAGAGCGGGCTTGGCTGCTGCGGGAAGCGATGGTGATGCCGCGCTTGAAGTCGGGATGGGGGTAGGGGTTGGTGTCAGAGCCGGAGCACAAGCGGCGGCGAGAGCCAGAAGGCTAAGAAAGATCATCGCATAAAATAGTGGTTTTATCATTTTCCTCTTCCTCAAATGACTTTTGATGTGGTAATCACGATGCTTCGCCCGGTTCCTTATAGTTCCCCCAAGCATTGGTTTAACAAATTTTATATAGAACCCGATGGAATGTCAAGGAATTGTTCGCGGCCTTTACAAGGTCACCAGGAAGCACGAAAATAGTTTATAAACCTCTCGCCCCTATTGGGAGAGACTTAGAGAGAGGGGAATTTTTAACAAAGTCTTTTGTTTATCACCCTCTCCCTTAAAGGGCGGGGAGACTAAAATGTATTTTCGAAGGAATTACATGTTGAGTTTGTAGCGCTAGTTTTTAGCGGGCGCGCCGGAGCGGACGGCGCTGATGACGCTCTTGATGCCTTCAAGCCGTGAGAGTAGCTGGCTGAGGTGAAAAAGGTCCCTGGTCTCTACAGTCATATAAATAGAGGCAGTATGGTCGGAATTTTCTTTGGCGGATACCGATGGCATGTTTATCCGCTCCTCGGATACGATGGCGCTGATGTCTCTTAACAGGCCTACCCTGTTCCATGCTCTGACCATGACGTTGGCCGGATATAGCTGTTCCTTGTGACCCCACTCTACTTCGACCAGGCGTTCCTTTTCCTGGGCATTGACAATGTTATGGCAATCCTTGCGATGGATAGTTACGCCGCGGACGCGCGTAACGAAACCGATAATATCGTCTCCGGGTAGAGGGTGGCAGCACTTTCCAAGCTGGGTAAACAGGTCTCCGACTCCCTGCACCCGTATGCCCGAGGGTGCAGGCGCCTGATGTAAACCCGTCCCGGTTGGGGGGGCTTCTTTCTGGTCGGTTAGTTTTAAGGCTATCTGATGGGGGGTTATTTCGCCAATTCCCACCGCCACCAGGAAATCTTCTACGTCGTCTAATTTGAATAGATAGGCCATTTCCTCGTGGCTGGAGGTAGTCAAGTTCAGACGCTTTAGCTCTTTCTCCAGCAACTGGCGGCCCCGCTCGATATTCTCGGCCCTGTCTTGCTTTTTAAACCACTGCCGTATCTTATCCCGCGCGTGGGAGGTCTTGACAAAACCCAGCGATGGATTTAACCAGTCGCGGCTGGGACCCCGGGAGCTTTTAGCGGATAAAATTTCTATAGTATCGCCGTTTTGCAACGCAGTATTCAGGGACATCAGGCGGCCGTTTATCTTGGCGCCAACGCAACGGTGTCCCAGGTCGGTATGGACGGTGTAAGCGAAATCGAGGGGGGTGGAACCGGCGGGAAGTTCCCGGATAGCGCCTTTAGGAGTGTAGACATACACCTGGTCCTCGAAGAGATCGGTCTTGACCGATGCCAGGAATTCTTCGGTCTGGCTGAATTCCCGGTGCCATTCCATAAGCTGGCGCAGCCAGGCGATACGTTCCTCAAACCGCTTGTCCTTAGAATCGCCCCGTTTATAGCGCCAGTGGGCGGCTAATCCGTACTCCGACAGCCGGTGCATCTCCCAGGTGCGTACCTGGATTTCCAGGGGTGTGGTGCCGAAGGCCATAATGGTGGTGTGCAGAGAACGATATCCGTTGCTTTTTGGGCTGGAGATATAGTCGTTGAACTCTCCCGGTACGGGGTGCCACAGGCTGTGGATGATCCCCAGCACGCTATAACAATCGGGTATTGTATCCGTTATAATCCTTAAAGCCATAAGGTCGTGAATATCGGCAAACCCCTTGCCCTCGGCTGAGTATTTTCCCAGCTTGCGGTGGATACTGTATAAATGTTTGGGGCGGCCATTGACCTCGGCCTTGATTCCTGCCTTGCTTAACTCCTGTTTAAGGATGTCTGTTACCTGTTGGATAAGGCTATCCCATAGGGGGCGGTGGCTGGCTACCTGATTGGCAATCTGCTGATAGTGGAGCGGTTCCAGATAAAGAAACCCCAGGTCTTCCAGCTCGGCTTTCAATTCCCACATACCCAGGCGGTGAGCCAGAGGAGCATAGATTTCCATAGTCTCCCGCGCAATAATTTGCTGACGGGCCGATGGTAAGGCGGCCAGGGTGCGCATATTGTGCAGGCGGTCGGCCAGTTTAATAAAGACCACCCTTATATCCTGAGCCATGGCCACCAGCATTTTTCTGACATTTTCGGCCTGCACTGTCGGGGACTCGTTCGGTGGTGGGGGCCAGGGTAGCTGCGATAGTTTGGTGCAACCATCAACAAGCTGGCTGACCTCAAGCCCGAATTTGCTCTCGATGTCGGTAAGGGGGATATCGCAATCTTCTACTACGTCATGGAGCAGAGCGGCGGCCAGCGTCGTAGTATCGAGTTGAAGCTCGGCCAGGGTAACAGCGACTGCCAGGGGGTGCATGTAGTAGGGTTCGCCGGATTCCCGCCGCTGTCCCTTATGGGCCTGGAGGGCGAAAATATAGGCGTCTTGAAGTAAAGCCAGCTTTTCGGATGGTATATAGGCTTTGGTTTTTTCAACCAACCGGAAATAGCCCGACTTCTCTTCTTCGGTATGCTGCTCCAGGGTCAAGCGGGTAGATAGTTCAACCATATTTTCAGTATAGAACAATGAGGGTACTGACGCAATACAAAGTTTGAAACATGTGTGGATGAGGTTACCTCCCATAAGTAACCTCCCCCGAAATCCGCCACCTATTGAATCTGACAAAAGGGAGGTTTTTTCACCTGTTTGATGTCCCGATAAATCAGGAAATCTGACCCAGCTTTGTATTGATTTTTATGTTACTTTTTATTAGTGGTTTAAGGTTGTTAGAATTTCCCGACCTAACCCCCAACCCCTTCCCTGAATGGGAAGGGGCGTTAAAAGTCCATTCCCGTGTCGGGAAGGGATTTAGGGTTAGGTCCGTCCCCTCTTATCGTGATTTGGCAGCATTTGCATCATTTGATGGCGGATTAAGGTGGTGGGTTCAAGTTGTTCAGGCCGAAACCCAAAACCAGCGATACAATATATAGATTATCTACGTGGGCATTACCGCATACAGATGCTTCTGGAATTCAATAAAGGTATTGCGGATATTTTCCACAGATCCCAGTATTGTTTTTGCATCTTCAAGAGCCTGATATTTGAGCTCCAGCAGCTCAGGCAGCTTCTCCTGGTCTAGCTCCTCCACCCCGCTTTCAATGTATTTGGAAAGCACAAATTCCAAAAACTCTTTTTGTTTGTTGCTCAGAAAGAGGAAAATATAGGGCTGCGCCCTGACCACCCGCACTTCCCGGGTAATGGGTTGCACGGCAAAAGCGATATATTCAAGCACATCAAAAAGGTCGCTCTTTTCAGCGTCTATCAGAGTTTGTATTGTGGCCAGTTCGGTTTTTCCGTAACCTGTTTCTGCGAGCTGTTCCAGTAGCGCCTTGCGGGTGATGGGGTTGGACCATATTTTGCGCAGTTCATCTTCGCTTTTGGATTCACTTATGTAATAACGAATATCATTAAACTGATCGTATATTGCGTGAGATTGTTCATACACAGCATAGCCATCTTTTGTAAATATATTCTTTTTGAGACTTCCCCCAAATGGTCCACGAACAAGACCACATACGTCCCCCAGTTTTTTAACTTGCCAACCTTTCTTCATACTATTTCTCTGCCAGGCTTTTCCCCGTTTTTGGCGGCAAATAGTTTTCCCCTGTCACCACCCGTTTCCCGGTTTTTTCCTCCAGTTCCAGCCTGGCTTTTTTCGCAATTCCACCGCCTTTTTTGCCAGCTACCTCGTTTTCGGGCATTCCTCTGGCAGACATGCTTTCGGCAATCTGACGGGTAGAAAGCTCCGCCAGCGCGCTAAAGATCAACTCGGCCTCACTCATATGGTCCCGCAGGTTCTGCGTCTTCAAGCCTTTAATATTCTTATGTTCTTTTACCGTTACGTCCGCCCACTCCTGATGGATGATGTTGGTGAGTATGGCGAACTCATCACCCTCTTTTATATCGTGTGTTCTCCAATAATCGGTGAGCTTGTTGCGGGTCTCCTGTCCCATCATCCGCTGCTGAATCCATTTTTCACTGCGTCCGTGCTTGCGCCATGTTTCTCTGGCCCGCTCCAATGACCGGGCAGGGTCGGCCATCTCCTGCATGCGCTCATAACCCACTTTGGCTAACCAGAGTTTAATCGGTTCCGCTTTGGGGCTGGGCACCGACTGGATCAGACGTAAGAGTGTTTCGGCGCTGGCAACATCAGTCAGATATTTTTTGCCATCAAAGGCTTCCATTTTCAGTCGGTTACATTTTGTAACCGACTCACTGCCTTCTTTTTTTAGTCTGTTTTTTAGAACTTTCCAATAATTTCTTGCAGCTTGATAATCCGGTTGCTGTATTAAAACCTGGATAATATCCACCACTGAAAAATACCAGGTCTCTGTGGTTTCATCATAATGCCGGCGGATATTATGTTCTTCGAAAATGGCGATATTATTATTCACAATAACCTCTGGATTCTATTTTCAACCGGTTACAATTTGTCACCGGTTCACCGCCCTCTTTGCCTTCTGCCGCTTCGGATTTCAGTCGGTGACAGTTTGTCACCGACTCACTACCTTTATTCATAATAGCCTCCGGATTGCGCTCAGGATTTCCGAGCTTTCCTTATCGAGTTGCTTTATTTCATCCAATATCTCTTGTGGCTCACGCAAAGCGGTTTCATCGTTTTTATGCGGGTTCTGAACGGAAAGGTCCCGGGTGGTCGTATCTACAACGGCTATATTTACCGACCATGAATTTTCTGAATCGGCTTTGGTTTTCTGTAGTTCCAGAAATTCTGCCAGGTCGGTTTCGTTCAGCGGGTTGGTCTTACCCAGGTTCCTATCCAGATTTTGCTGGTAAAACCACACCTTTCGTGTCGCAGCCCCTTTTTCAAAAAAGAGCACCACCGTTTTCACTCCCGCGCCGGCAAAAACCCCTCCGGGCAAATCCAGCACCGTGTGCAGGTTGCAGCTTTCCAGCAGCATCTTGCGCAGGCTGACCGATGCATTATCGGTATTGGAGAGGAAGGTGTTCTTGATGACTATGCCACCCTTGCCGCCCGCTTTGAGAATCTTGATGAAATGCTGGAGAAAGAGAAACGCGGTCTCACTGGTCTTGATGGGGAAGTTCTGCTGAACTTCGGAGCGCTCCTTACCACCGAAGGGAGGATTGGCCATGACTATGTCATAGCGGTCCTTTTCCTGAATGTCAGCCAGGTTTTCCGCCAGCGTATTGGTATGCACTATGTTGGGCGCTTCGATGCCGTGCAGGATCATGTTCATGATGCCGATGATATAGGCCAGGGACTTTTTCTCTTTGCCGTAGAAGGTCTTTTTCTGTAGTGTTTCCGCCTCAGTGGTGGTAAGAGACTTGCTGTTCTTCAGGTATTCGAAGGACTCCACCAGGAAGCCTGCAGAGCCGACGGCACCGTCATATATCCTGTTTCCTATGACAGGCGCGACTACTTTGACGATGGTCTTGATGAGAGGGCGGGGGGTGTAGTATTCGCCGCCATTCCGTCCCGCGTTTCCCATGTTCTTGATTTTGTCCTCATACAGGTAAGACATTTCATGCTTTTCGGCGCTGGAGCGGAAACGCAACTCGTCTATCAGGTTAATGACTTCACGCAGGTTGTATCCGCTCTGGATTTTGTTTTTTAATTCAATAAAAATCTCGCCAATTTTGTATTCGATGGTGTCGGGCCCTTTAGCCTCGGTTTTGAATTTTCGCAGATGGGGGAATAGTTTTAAATCAACAAAGTCCTTCAGGTCGTCACCGGTCAAAGCCTTATGAAAATCTATTTTGCCGTTGCCATTTTTGGGCGCTGCCCAGATTTCCCATCGGTATTCCGGGCTGATAATATTTACATACTCTTTGCCTTTCAATTCCGCCGCTGTCTGCCGGTCTTTCTCCAGATCATCCAGGTATTTCAGAAAGAGTATCCAGGAGGTTTGCTCAACGTAGTCCAACTCACTGCTGCATCCGGCGTCTTTACGGAGGGTATCGTCAATATTCTTGAAGGTCTGTTCAAACAATCTAATATCTCCCGCATAAAAATTACCTTTTGCCAATTTCCGAAAGTAAGCAGGACAGATTTCGGTTATTATTGTGTGTTCAAAAAGAAGCCTTTTGATATACCCACTTATACACCTTTTTCAGCTACGGTTCAAGGGGTTCGCTGTTGGAATTACCGAGTGGGCGTCTTTCGTCACATATTCCTGGCTTTTGTGTAGTTACGGCGCAGCAGGCTAAAGTCCGGGGCATAGATATAAAAACCCCATGCCTCCCGATAAGGGCTGTTAAAATGTCGTGGTTTGAGTTACAATGAGCACCATGTCTAAAGATGCTTCGTCGCCCAAACGACCCCGGTGGTTGGCCGGTACTTTCGATTCCATTCGTATAAGAAACTACCGCCTCCTGTGGATGGGATCTTTAACAGAGCATGGGGGGGAGTGGATGGAGCGTATCGGTATCGGCTGGCTGGTATATGAGCTTACCGGCAAAGCCGTAATGGTGGGCCTGGTAGAATTTCTGAGGTATTTACCATTTTTTGTTTTCCCTCTCGTCGGGGGGGTAATCGCCGACCGCGTGGACAGGAAGAAGCTGCTGGGGGCTACATTTGTCGCCTTTATACTCAACGCCTCCTGGCTGGTATGGCTAGTGCGGACACAACAATTGCAGACCTGGCATATCATGGTTTATGCCGTCCTGGCAGGCACTATCGTATCCTTCAATCACCCTGCTCGAAATACATTGTTACCGAACCTGGTCCCAAAGGAGAAGCTATTAAACGCTATCTCCTTGGATAGCGCTACCGTAGCCGGTGTGCGTGTGATAGTTGCGCCTCTGGCGGGTATGTTAATAGCCAAAGTAGGGGTGGATTCAGTTTTGGGTTTGCGTGGAGTGGGCTGCGCGGTAGCCCTCTTCTGGCTATGGCAATTGAACGCGCCAGCTACGCCGGTAAAGGCCCGAGGTGAATCCTTCTGGAAAAACATGAAAGAGGGATTCCGGTATACATATGAGACCAAACCTATTTTCCAGCTAACTCTATTATCGCTCGTTCCGCTTTTTCTTATCCAACCGTATTTAGCTATGTTACCGGTATTTACCAAGGATGTTCTCAAAGGGGGGCCAGAGATACTTGGTTATCTGAACGGCGCCTCCGGGGCCGGTTCATTGCTAAGTCTGTTATTATTGGCGTCATTAGGGGATTATAAAGGCAAAGGCAAGCTGTTCTTCGCCGCTTTTGGATCTGGAGGAATAGGTCTGGCGGCTTTAGCCCTGTTTCCCTGGGTGCCAGCCTCTATTTTCCTGGTGGGATGCCTCGGTTTCAGCTCTAATGTATTTACGGCGTTGAGAACTACTCTGCTGCAGGGCAATGTGCCAGATGCGGTGCGCGGCCGGGTGTTGAGTTTGCGGGAGATAGTAATGGGTTTTCAGCCGATGGGTAACTTAATGGGTGGAGCGATTGCAGATGCGTCGACAACGTCACTTGCGCTGGCAATAATGGGCATTGCCGGTATTGCCGCTTCGGTAGCCTCGTTTCTGGGGTTGCCGGCTGTTAGAAAGATGGAGTGAAGGAAAAAGTCATCCCTAACGCCCCCTAAAGGTGGGCATCACGAAGGATTAAAATGGTGTTGACTAACCCTGTCATTCCGAACTTGATTCGGAATCCAGGTGGGGAGGTGCGACTGGATTCCGGCCTTCGACGGAATGACAGACTGGCTATTTTCGGGAGAAGCGATAAAGGGGGTTTTTGACGTCGTCGGCTTTTTAGCCTAGAATATTCCAGATAATCCTTAATCAAAATGGAGGTCTATTATTGAGCCTTTCGGAAGACTTGTTGAATGGTATTTGCCAACCTGCCCCTTTTCCGCGTACCCAGTTCCCTTTCCCGGTCGCCCAGTCTTTTTTTGAAAGGGACTTTCACTGGGACATATTGGAAGATAAAGTAGAAGAAATAGATGAGTCACGCGTTGTCGAGCACCTGCCTCTTATCCTGGCCCTGGCGGAGGGTGTTGAAGCTTCCCAACTGGACAGAGAGGAACTGTTCATATCTGATAATGAGTTACAACGTCACCTGGCGGCGCTGAGTGATAGCAGTGGATGGGCGCTGGTATGGGGGGATGGTGGGGGAGAAGTCATACAACTTTTAAAGCTATTACAAAAAGAGCGTTACCAGACCTTTGTGGTCTCGCCGCAGGCCCCTTCGGGTATCTCCGGGATAACCTATTTCGGCTCCCGGCCTACGTCGGTTATCTATTTCCTTCAAGCTCTGATACGCTTTTCACATATCTACGGGCGTATCCCGCTGGGGGATAAGGATGGAGTCACTCATTTCCTGGAGGAGCACGGGCCGGGGGTGATATTCTGGTTGAAAACGAAGCCTTCAACGCTGGAAGTAGCCCTTCTGCTGGGCATGATGTCCCTGGGTACGCCAGCCGTTGTGCCTTCCAGTTTCACACCGCTAATAGGACATTTCAGGCGGGCGGGCAGTCCCCAGGATATGGTGAAGCAGTCTCTCCAATTTCCCAATATCGGGGTTAGGCCCCGAAAGTATCCCGGCCTTAATTTACGTGTTGATAGCGGTCCCGTTTCCCATGCATAGCAGCTTAAAAGTTGACAATTATCCGGGGGTATTTGTGTTTAGGCGTGGTATGGAGAATTAATCTATGGGGAAAGCCTCATCTATGGATTTGGCGCTATCTGGATTCAAGGTATCTTTACCTTGACAGTGTAGGGTGGAGAGGATAGTATTAGGTGGGTCTGTTCCCTATGTGGAAAGAGAGGTGAATATTGCTAGTTATAATACTAGTCGGCGTAGTCGCCCTGTCAATCGGCGGTGCGGCTGGCTATCTAGTACTGCGATTGTGGGAGCAACGAAAACGGCAAACAATACAACAAATAACGGAAGCCCGCATGGAGGAGGCCAAGGCTAAAGAGAAAGAGATCCTTCTCGGAGCCAAGGAAGAGGCTATTCGAATCCGGGCCGGGGCGGAGTCAGAATATCGCGAACGCCGGGCGGAGCTACAGAGACAGGAGCGGCGAGTAACACAGAAAGGTGAGAACTTAGACCGCAAACTGGAGGGTGTGGACCAGCGGGAACACCGCCTGACGGACCGGGAAAAAGAGACTGAGGCTATCAGGAACCATGTTTTAGAGCTGAAGAACCGTGAAATAAAGCAATTGGAAGCCATTGCTGTTATGACCACTCAGGAGGCAAAACAGGCCCTCCTTCAATCTCTGGAACAAGAGGTGAGAGCAGAAGCATCCCGTCGTATGACTGAGTGGGTAAGTGAAGTCAAGGCACAGGCAGATACCAAAGCACGGGAAATATTGTCCCTGGCTATTCAACGCACTGCCGGCGATGTGATATCGGAGGCAACAACCTCGGTTGTTCCTTTGCCTAATGATGAGATGAAGGGACGTCTAATAGGCCGTGAGGGGCGGAATATCAGGGCTTTGGAACAGGCGACAGGTGTAGACCTTATCATTGATGATACACCGGAGGCGGTAACTGTTTCCAGCTTTGACCCGGTGCGCCGGGAAATAGCCCGGCTATCGCTGACCCGGCTTATCCAGGATGGCCGTATCCATCCTGCCCGTATAG
>Ga0082335_1004235_pt1 | contig 21998 bp, 27 predicted proteins | sample Subgrocontami58m_FD_72375 | JGI IMG/M metagenome (GOLD analysis project Ga0082335, IMG submission 72375) | Subsurface groundwater microbial communities from S. Glens Falls, New York, USA - GMW37 contaminated, 5.8 m (SPADES assembly) (version 2) ...
TTCTTCCGTAACTACGGCCTGCTCTAATACGGTTTTGGTTAATACCCCGGCCTGGATCCAAGTAGAGGGAGATGTACATTCCCAAACAGGCATAAAAGCTAATTAGTATATAATATGATTACAATGAAAGATGGAAGATAAATGAAAAGAGAAAAGGGTCAGGTTATTTTAATGCTGATTTTGGTCATGACCGTGGCTTTGGCTATTGGCCTTTCCGTAATCCAGCGCTCTTTATCTGATATTTCTACTTCAAGTAGGGTGGAACAGTCATCGCGGGCTTTTTCCGCTGCAGAAGCAGGCATTGAAAAAGCCTTAAGAAATGATTTTACCGGAGCCAGTTTTACAGATGCCAGCGCCACAGTCACAGGTACAGATTTAATGCCTTGTATACCGGGGTCTGCCGGATGCGCTCAAGGATCAGGAAGCCCGCAGATCGCTCTGGAATATCCGCCCATTGGTAAAGAAGAAGTGGTTCAAACTTGGCTGGCCGATCCAGACACATTAGCTACTGTCTTTGATCAAGCTAGTATCAATATTGCATGGGGAAATAAGAATATCCAAAATGCTGGTGAGAAGCCGGCTATTGAGGTAACTCAAATTTATGCTGCAGCCGGAAGTTACAATAGTCAAAAATTCTACTTTGATTCAAACTCTTCAAGAGCAGTTATTAATCGCTTTCAAGATGCCTCCTCCAATTGTTCGGATTCTTCATCAAATATTAATACCACCATGGGTTCGAGCAGGCCTTTTTATTGCCGTACCAGCATCACAGGCCTCACTGGTCCGTTGAAGCTTTTAAGAGTCAGAATGCTATACAGTAATAGCTCTCAAGCTTTTGCTGTGGTTCCAGTCGCTTGCGCCGCCTGTTCCCTGCCTCCCCAGGCAAGAATAATCGAATCTACCGGTACTGCCGGAGGGACACAGAGAAAAGTGCAAGTTTTCCAACTTTACAAGGTAGTTCCTCCTTATTTTGATTATGGTATCTTTTCCGTGGGAGAAATCAATAAAAATTAATTTTGTCCGTGGCGTATCATTAATTGAAACACTACTTGTGGTGGTTCTTGTTGGAGCCGCAGTTTTTCTGATGGCAAATTTGCCAAACGCCATGGGATTGGTTAACAAAAGCAGGCATTTGAGTTTAGCTAGAGAAATTGCTGTCAAAGAAATCGAAGATAAAAGAAACATAAGTTATATTAATTTAGTCCCTGACACAACCGAAATTATTGATTCCAGAATTAGTCTTTTGCCTTCAGGCAACGGACAAGTGGTTGTAACAGATTGTGATTCGATAATTTGTACTAACGAAGAACATGTTAAGCAAGTAGCTGTGACTGTACAGTGGAAAGAAGGAAGTAAGAATCAGCAAGTATCTTTAAAAACATTTATTGGAGAAGGAGGGATAAATCAGTGAAAGGCCTAACACTGGTAGAAGTTTTAATATCAATGGGGATTGCAGTTGTGGTGGGAGGTTTGCTTTTTGTAATTATTGTTAACTCAACTGGACTTTTTTATAAACAATCTTCTACAATTGAACAGGGAATAGGTACCAATGATGCTTTATCCGTAATCAGAAACAGTATTAAAGAGGCGCAGAGTATTGCTGTCAACTATCCAGAGACTCTTCCTTTTACATACACAACAGGCGGAGCTCAACTGGTATTAAAACTTGCGTCGCTGGATCTATCAGGCAATATTATTGTTGACAGTTTTGATTATTTCGTTTTCTATTTAGATCAGACAAAGTTGCGGTTTAAAGTTTTTCCTAATGTTTTAAGCCAAAGAAAATCCCGCGATCAAATATTATCAACCAATGCAAAGAGTCTGGAAATTAAGTATTACAATTTGGCCAATCCTCCGGCAGAAGTGACGCCCGTATCTGCAGCCAAAATTAAAATTACCTTGTCTTTGGAACAAAAGAGCGGACAGGTGATGGAGAAAAGCGTAGCTACAACAGAAGCAAATTTAAGAAATGACTAAACAGGCGGGACAGATTTTAATTATTGTTATTGCAGCACTGGGAGTTGTGCTATTTAGCGTGCTTTTTATTATTACAGGAGCCCAAATCTATTTTGGGAATGCGGAGTACGCCTATGAAGCAGAGAAAGCCGTTTTCCTGGCTGAAGCAGGAGTTGATAAGGCAGTTGCTTCTTTAAATAAAACAGGTGGTTCCTACAATGGTGAAACAGAAACTTTTCTGGGTGACGGTTCTTATTCGGTAACAATTACTACTAAAGATGCTGCTACCAAAGTGATTACTTCTGCAGGTTATATCCCTAATAAGACAGAGGTCAAGGTTAAGCGAACAGTCAGGATTGAATCCTCCAGAGGATTGGGGATCTCGTTTAACTATGGCGTTCAGGTGGGAGAAGGCGGGCTGGACATGAAGCAAAACAGTAGGGTAAACGGTTCTGTTTATTCCAATGGTAATATCATAATGGATAACAATTCTATTGTGACCGGTAACGCCTGGGTAGCAGGAGGAGTTTTGGGGGTGCCGGATCAGCAAAACGAGTGCATTGGGGTAAACTGCAGCGATTTTGTGTTTGGAAAATCAGTCAGCGGGCAAGACCGCCTGGATGTGGCAGAAAGTTTTCGAGTAAGCTCCAACAATAGAGTCAACAAAGTGGCTTTAAAATTAAAAAAATTCAATACTCCTTCTGATGTGACAGTGAGAATTCTTGAAGATAAAAATGGTCAGCCTGATAAAGGTGAAGTAAAAGCTACAGGTACGCTTTATGCCGGGTTGGTGACAGGAGCTTACGGTTTTGCAGAAGTAACTTTTACATCATCCCCTAATTTAAAATCAGATAAAGTTTACTGGCTGATGGTAGATACTTCATCTGATAGCTCCAATTACTGGTCTTGGTCGCTGGATCTTGCTCAAGGTTATACGCAGGGTGTTGCCAAATGGTCTCCCAACTGGAATACAAGTAATCCTTCCTGGAATGTAATTTCCGGAGACCTGGATTTTAAAATCTATGTTGGAGGCAGCGCCACTTCAATTGACGGAGCGTCAGGTGTAACCATAGGAGGAGATGCCCATGCCAATACCTTAAAAGATTTAACAGTCACAGGCGGAGCCTATTATCAAATAATAGATAATGTGACTGCCGGCAGTTTGCATCCCGGCTCTGAAGATCCGGAGCCTAAAGTTATGCCTGTCTCCGATGCCAATATCTCCCAATGGAAGCAGGAGGCAGAAACCGCAGGGGTATTTACAGGCAATATTACCAACTGTCCTGCAGGAGTCCTACCGGCCGGTAAATACATTGGTGATTTGATTATTAGCCATGATAAGAAATGTACCATTACGGTACAGTCTCCCATCTGGATTACCGGCACTCTAAACCTTGATAACAATAATGTTATAAAATTAGATTCAAGCTGGGGCAGCTCATCCGGCGTGATAGTGGCTGATGGAATAATTGAGCTGGATAACAAAAACAAGGTTCTTGGTTCGGGCACGGCCGGCTCTGTCCTGGTGCTTTTATCAACCTATGATTCCAGAGTTAATAATAATATTGCCATTCATTTAAAAAATGACGGTAACAGCGGTGTGATATACGCGGGCAATGGTAAGATTGAGGTAGGCAATGGTAATCAGATCAAGGAAGCCACAGGCTGGAGGATTAAATTAAAAGAAAATACCATTGTTACTTATGAACAAGGCATGGCCGGTCTTTTTTTCACCGGTCCTGGCGGAGCATATTCTTTGGTTAAAGGAACATATCAAGTTAAGTAAAAAGTGTTACAATATAATTACTGCCTATGGCTAAGATTACTGTTGGTTTGGATATTGGTTTTTTTTCCATAAAAGTTGTATCCCTTATTAGTGATAAGGGGCAATACAGACTGAATACTTTAGGCGCTATTCCCACCCCGCAACCGGGAATGGTGTCAGAACAGGAAAGCGACCTTGAGGCTTTGGCAGATGCTGTTAAAAAACTACTGGCCACGGCAAAAATTGATACCAAAGAAGTAGTTGTTGCTCTTCCCGAGTCAAAAGTTTTTACCAGGGTGATTGATGACCTTCCATATTTAACAGATCAGGAGTTGCAATCTGCCATCAGATACGCTGCGGAAGAATTTATACCCATGCCGCTGTCCGATGTTAATTTAAACTGGCAGGTTTTGGCAAGGTCTGACGGAAAAAACAAAAATGCCAGAACAATAGTTTTGGTGATCGCCTCCCCTAAAAATGCGGTCAATAAATATATTAAGGTATTGTCTATGGCAGGGTTAAAAGCAAAAGCATTGGAAACAGATATTATTGCCGCTACAAGATCTTTAGTTAGCAGGAATCCTTTTTCCCCGGATACTTTAATTATTCAGCTTGGCGCTACTACCACGGATTTTGCCGCGGTGTCTCAAGGACTTATTTGGTTAACCAGGTCAATTTCCACAGGAGGCATAGCGTTGACGCGGCAGTTGGCACAGCAATTTAATTTTGAAGCGCTTCAAGCCGAAGAATACAAAAAAGTATATGGTTTAAGCCAGGACCAGATGGAGGGGAAAGTTCTTGAAGCCTTGAAGCCTTTAGTAGATATTATTGTCCAGGAGGGTAGGAGAATAATACAAGCCTTTGATAGCAAATACCCGCAAAATCAAATAAAAAGAGTGGTTTTATCTGGAGGAGGAGCCAAAACTCCGGGTATGGTAATTTATTTGGCCAATGTTTTGGGTTTGGAGGTGCAGGAAGCGGATCCTTGGTATGGTATTATTAAAGATAACTCAATGGCCGCAAAACTTGCCCTTGAAGCGCCTTTTTACTCTGTAGCAGTTGGTTTAGCCTTAAGGGAGTAAGTTATATGAGGAAAATTTCCATAAATTTATTGCCCATAGAATATGCCAGGGAAGAAATAAAAAAAGCCAAATTTTATAAAATTCAGATATTTGGAATAGCGTCTGTGGTAATAGTAACATTTCTTGCTTCCCTGACAGTGGCTTTAGGAGTTTTGCAAAGCAAAAATATTAAAGAAGCAGAGGCTCGGCTTGGTGAGAGCGAAGAAAAGGTTCTACAACTTAAAGACAGACAAGCCTTGGTATTTGTGATTAAAAATAGGCTAGCTACTATTAATCAGTATTTTGGAATACCTTCAAAGCAGGTTGCAATATATTCTATGCTTAATCAATTACTGCCTTCAGGGCTAAACATAAGTTCTTATACCATTGACCGATCGGGCGAGGCAGTAGTTATAGGTGTAGTTTCAGATGGAGAAAGCGTGGATAATCTTATTGTTGGTTTAACTTCAAAAAGCGAAGCCAGTGATAAAATTTCCCGGGTATCAATTGAGAATTTAAACCGCGGAAGAGATGGACTTTACAGGATCAGTCTAAAAATTCAAACAAAATAATATGAAAAAAGAGAATTTAGTTTTAATTTATCAAAGGTACCAATTGATTATTTTCCCGGTTGCGGTAGCTTTATCGTGTCTTATTTTGATTGTTTTTGTAATGATTCCTCAACTTACTAAATTCTTAAAAAATTCTCAAGTTGAAGCAAGTTTTAAGACAAAATCTGATTTTTTAGATACAAAGGTTGAGGCTCTTGAGAGTTTAGATGAAAAAGATTTACAAAAAAAAGCAAGAGATGCTGTGATATCTTTTCCTCAAGAGAAAGATTTTGTAACCCTAATTATACTGCTGCAAAAAATTACATCCGAGAATGGATTTAACATGACTTCCCTCTTGTTTGGAGGAGCTAGATTTTCCAAGGATCCAAGTTATGGAATTTTAATAGAAGTGGCGGGACCTAAAAGCATTTTTGCCAGATTATTAAATAGTATTGAAACATCGCACAGGTTGATGAGAATAGACCGTATAGAAATTTCTTCGGGTAAATCCGGAGATGTGATTAGTGCAAATTTATCAATTTCAGCGCTTTTTGCTCCAATCCCGGGTAATTTAGGGAGTGTTGATAGCCCCTTGCCTCCAATTTCCAAGGGTGAAGAAGAATTAATGGCTAGATTGTCTAAGGGTCAAGAAGTACCTTTGACTGCTGTAGAACTTTCACCTACAGGCAAATCAAATCCTTTTGAGTAATTTTTTCAACAAATCCGGTCTTACTTTTTTAGTTTTTGCCAGAGATTTTTGGGTTCTCCATTTAGCTATTTCGCCGTGGTTTCCGGAAAGCAGGACTTTGGGAACTTTTTTTCCTTCAAAAACTTCCGGCCTGGTGTAGTGCGGATATTCTAAAAGGGTATAGCGTCTAGCGTCTAGCGTATAGTTAGAAAAAGATTCGTTTTCGATTGCTTCTGGTTTTTCCAGAACTCCTGGAATTAATCTGGTAATTGAATCGATTATAACCATGGCAGGAATTTCCCCGCCTGTTAAAACATAATCACCAATGGAAATTTCCTCATCAACATATTTGTCAATAAATCTTTGATCTACTCCTTCATAATGTCCACAAACGATTACCAGATGATCAAGTTTAGAAAACTCTTTAGCTTTAGCTTGTTTATAAGGTTTGCCTGAAGCAGAAGTTAAAACAATGTGGCCATTTTTTGGCAATGCTTTAGCAAGAATAGCTGCTTTTAAAATCATTCCTGCTCCTCCACCATATGGCCTGTCATCTACTATTTTATGCTTGCCCTCTCCAAAATCACGAAGATTTATAAGTTCAAAAGAAACTTTATTTTTTTGTTTTGCTCGTTTTAAAATACTGGAATTTAAAATAGGTTCAAAAACTTCAGGGAAGAGTGTAATTATAGAAATTTTCATGCAGCTGGCTGTTCGGGTACTGGTTCAGTTAATTGCAAATTTACTCTGACCGCTTCTGCAATGGCTCTGACAGTTAAAAGTTTTCTGATAGCCCTGATTGTTTGTCCGCCTTTGCCAATAATAAGACCCATATCTGAAGGATCAACAGCTAAAGTTAAACTGACATCACTGTCTGTTTTTTGTTCCTCTATGGAAACAGCATCAGGCTTGGTAACTAAACTGGTGGCAATAAAATTAAGCAGGTCTTTCATTGGTAGATTCCTCCTCCTTTTCAGAAGACTCGGAAAGACTCGGTGTACCGGATGAGATCGGAGTATCGGTTTGTTCTGTAGATTCGGAAATATCTTCTTTCTGGCTTTCCGGTTTACTGGTTTCTGATTTATTCTGATTTTCTGATTTCTCCGAGTCTTTCTGATCTGTAGTCTGATCGCTGACGACTGGTGGCTCTTCTTTTTTTACCTGTTCCCTGGTTTTTTTAGGCTTTCTGGGTGGCCGCTGGGGTGCTTTGCCAATTATTCTTAAAAATCCATCTGACATTTGTGCTCCTTGTTTTACCCAATAATCAATTCTATCTTGCTTTAATTTTATGTCTTTGGGTTCAGTTAAAGGATTATAAGTTCCCAGAAGTTCAACATATGCTCCTGTTCTTTTAGACCTTTCATCAACAGCCACCACTCTATAAAACGGTCTCTTTTTTGCACCGATTCTCATCAACCTTATTTTTACCATGAAGTAAGTTTACAACTTTTTTAGAAATGATTCAAGTCTTTCATAAACCTTGATGAAAATTTTCTGTTGTGTTGCTGGTGTGATTAATTCTGTGGATCGAGTTATTAAAGCATGAATTTCCCACAAAGTTAGATCCTGATAATCCCAGTCACTATTTTGATAAACAGCTGCTTCGGCAACATGGGCAATGAGAGCTGCATGGGAAGGTGGTTTAGCATCCTTTGCTGCAAGATAAAGATCTGTTAGCTTACCATGTAAAATTTTCCAAGCTGCCGAGATTAAAACTTCGCTTCTTTCCGCAAAAATTTCCTCCGGAGGAGCGGAAAAGAATTCACCCAGTTGCCTGATACCAAAATCAGCCAGCGTCTCTCTTTCTTCTACTGTCAAGTTCATCAAGTTAATATCTACTTTATCTTCGATCTGTTGCAAGCTATCGGTTAATCTTGCCCTTTTGACCCAAAGATCTTTTTCGGTCCATATTCTTCCAAATTCCCTGCCTTGATCCGGCCAAAAGGTAATGATGCCTGTTTCCTCATTCTCCTCCAGAAGATCTCTCAATTGATTGGATTGTGCAGGATGTTTTAGCTTTCTTAAAGCCTTTGCCTCTATCTGTCTGATTCTTTCTCTGGTTACACCAAACACATTGCCAACCTGTTCTAAAGTCTGCGCTTCCTCGTCTGGAAAACCAAATCTTAGTTCCAAAACTCTCCGTTCTCTTCCTGTTAAAGATTGCAGGATTTCAGCTATTCTTTCTCTGTGGATTTCTGCTGTAATAGGATCAAAAACCTCTTTTTCAACATCAGTTTTATCAACCACTTCTACTTCATCTATATCCACCGTATCTACAACATTTGCTGTGGTGGCATGTCTGGTTAAAGCATCTTTTACCTGGTCATAGATTTGTCGGGTTATTGATTGGTTGGCTCTGATTTTTGATAATCTTTCCATAACAGAGGCCACTGCTTCACTGACCAGCTCATCTTTTTCCTCGGATGGGTAAGTATCACTTGTATAAGAGTCAACAACCGTCAGAATGGTTTTTAAGTTCAGTAAAAAAAAGGCTTTTTTGCCAGCTTCTCTGGTGTTTAAATCAACACTAGCTAATGCTTGGAGAACTGTTTGTTGAGCTTCAGCGGGTATCTTTCCCGGCAGTTTTTCCACCATCATTTGAGCCCATTGATACACCCCAATACGAGGATATCTCTGTTGTATCTCCTCGGTAAAAACATCCAGCAAATTGCTTATTTCCAAAACAGAGGCTTGCTTGAATCTTATTCTAAGAAGTTCTTGCATTCTTGCCTCTTCGATGATGACCCCCAGATTCATTCCGGAAATGGTAATGATTGGTTTTTCTCTGGGGGATACTTGCCCCTGCCAGGGTATTTTGCCTGTTTGAGCGCCTCTAAGGATATATTCGGGATCAAAGATGTTGGCAAAAACAATTGGCGACTGCCATTTTTTAACCATCTCATCAACTATTTCCACTGCCATAGCTTCCCCTTTGCCTGTTTGAGGAGAGGGACGAAGGATCCTGCCCAGCTCTTGGGTTTTGACTACCCCCGAGCAGGTGGGCCGAAGATAAATACCAACTTCTGTTGAAGGTGAGTCCCAACCCAAACGTAACAGATCAACACCCAATATGATTTGTATCTCTCCTCGTAAGTGAGCATCTAAAATTCTTGATCTTTCTCCATGGGGTATATCACCATGGACGGCAGCGGCGCTTAAGCCCAATGATCTTAACTTAAGAGCAAGTTCATTGACATGAGCTATAGAGATGCCAAAAATAACCGTTCTTTTGCCAGTTATTTTTTGGTGTACTTCTCTGATGGCTGCTTTTTGGGTATCAGCAAGATTGATATCAGCCGGAAGTTTATCAACTCCTGCTATCATGGCCACGGCCAAAGCGTTTCTGCTTTGGGTAGCAAAAAGCCTTTCCAGATCAGACTGTCTATATTCTTTGTTTGATAGAACATTAATATCTGGTACAACTACATTAGTTTTTATCATATGGATGTTGACAGGAGATAAAATCCCACTTTCCATAGCCTCCTCCAGGGTCATCTCGTGAATTAAGTTTTTAAACATCCCCACCCAGCGCTCGTTTTCATCAACAATTTCCCTGTCTATAAATCCTGCCAGGGGGCTAAATTCAGGAGTGGCGGTGAATGCAATCATTAAGGCATGGGGAAATTGTCTGTGGATGGTGTGTCTGATTTCTCCCAAAGCCAGATGAGCTTCATCACAGAGTACCAGTTGGATATCTGCCGGGTTAAAGCCTTTTGTTTTCCCGTTTCCATCCCCTCTTAGGAGACTTAATACCGATTGGTAGGTGGTATTAATAGCCTGTCCGGATAAATCTCTTTCATGGGCAAAATAATTGGTTATCCTTAATCCGGGAGTAAACCGACTGGCATCTTTATAAATCTGACCCAGGATCTGTTGAGTTGGTGACAGGATTAAAGTTTTTAAACCAGTTGCTTCAGCTGTTTTAACAATCACTGCAGATTTACCACTGCCGGTTGGTTCACTCATGTATCCTGCTGTTTCGCCACTGGCTATAAAATGATACAGAGTTTGCAGCATACTTATTTGATGTTGCCGAAGCATTACCTCTTGAGGGTTTTTAAGAGCACTTTCTAGATTGGCAAGAGCTTGCTCGCGGTTGGCTTGAAGAACAGCTTCTTCCGACAAGGCTTCAATTCGTTCAATGAACATAATAGCGTAATCATAACATGAAGCACTATAGGATTACAAGTTTTGCAATGCTTTTTTGGCTGACTGTTCTTCTGCTGCTTGTTTGGAAGATCCCAGGCCTTCCCCCATTTTTTTGCCTTTAATGTAAACTCCCACTACAAAAGATTTGGCATGGTCAGGGCCCTCTGTTTTGATAATTTTATAAAATGGAGAAATTTTGAATTTTTCCTGAATTAGCTCCTGCAGGCGGGACTTGGCATCTTGGGGAGGACCTGCTTTAATTTCTTTCTCAAACAAAGGTAAAAGAGTAGATTCTATTACCCTTCCTGTTTCCGAAAGTCCCTGATCAAGAAAAATGGCTCCCAAAAGCGCTTCATAAGTATTGGCCAAAAGCTGGGGATTATCTCTTCCTCCTCCAAGTTCTTCGCCATGGGAAAGTTTTAAATATTTTCCCAGTTGCAGTTTTTGGGCAACCTGTGAAAGAGATTTGGTTTTGACAATGTAAGCTCGCAAATTTGTGAGGTCGCCTTCGTTATCGTTGGTTCTGTCAATAAAAAGACAAGAAGATACCACCAGGGAAAGCACTGAATCTCCTAAAAATTCCAGCCTTTCGTTAGACGGAAGATCAAGTTTAATTTCATTTAAATAGGAACGGTGGGTAAAAGCTTGCTCCAGTAATTTTGGATTCTTAAATTTTATATTAAGCCTTGTTAATATTGGAGTAAAATCAGGCAATTAAATTATCCTCCACCAGTAAAATTAAATCCTCCGCTGTTTTCAGATTTTCCGTATCTTCGGGCTCAAAAACAATATCGTATTTTTTGGATAAAAAATTAAGCAGATCATTTAACTCAACTGTCCCCAAATTTAAATCTTCCCTAAGTAGAGCTTTCGGATCAATGTCTTCCGGCGAAAGACCCAAATGTTCGGCAATGCTTTCTAATATATCATTGGTATTAGGCATCAGATATTTTCTCCAAATTTATTAATTTTCCCAGGGCTCCATTAATCAGGCTTGGGGATGAGTCGCTACCGTATTCCTTGCCAAGCTCTACTGCTTCATCCACTACCACTTTAAAAGGTACGCCCTTTTTAATTATTAACTCAAAAGCAGCTAAACGCAAGATAGCTAAATCAATTTTGTTTATTTGTTCAAGAGGACGGCCGGGCGCTGATTTTGCTATTAGTTTATCAATTCTATCAAGATGGGAAATAATTTCGTTGCTATCTTTGGACATTTTGCTTTTTTTGTTAAATTCCCAGGAAAAAAGTTCACGGATCACTCTGGTACGCCTTATATGTCTGGGGTCTTTGGCAGTCTTCATGCTTTCGTGACTTTTGCTTGCGGCTTACCAATCAGCTTTCCTGCATAAAAACCACACCCAACACATACTATGTGTGGTCTTGTTTTAACTCCGCAATTTTTACAGACTATTAAAGAAACTGCGGCTAATTTAATAGACGCCCGTCTTGTTCTTTTTCTGGCTTTACTATGTCTTCGCTTTGGTTCTCCGGCCATTTTAGTAGGGTCTCCTTCAGTCAGGCATTACTTCTGATGCAATATCCTGTAATTTTGCTTTAAGCAGCGGATATTTGTCAAGGGCGGGATTTTTCTTTAGCAATTTTTGGGCCTCTGCCTTGGTTTTTTCTACTAAAGTAATATTTGATAAAGTCGCTATTTTAAGCTCAAACCTACCTGACTGACGGCTGCCAAAAATTTCTCCTGCTCCCCTAATTTTTAAATCCAGTTCAGCCAGTTTTAGCCCGTCAAAAGTGGTTTCCAGATATTTTAATCTGCGGTCTTGTACTGTCGGGCTGGTGTAGAGCAAACAAAAAGATTCTTTGTTACCCCGGCCTACACGACCCCGCAGTTGATGAAGTTGGGCCAAACCAAACCTCTCCGCCCCCTCAATGATTATAATAGTAGCATTGGGATTGTCCATGCCCACTTCCACAACAGAGGTAGAAACAAGAATTTGGGTTTTGCCGTTACGAAAGTCACTTGTAATTTTTTCTTTTTGCTTTCCTTTCATCCTGCCATGTAAAAGATCAAGTGCAAATTTCGGAAAAATCTTTTTTAATTTCTCAAACTCTATTTTGGCTGCCTTGACTGTTACTAGAGTTTCCGAAGGTTCAATAAAAGGGGTGATGATGTAAACTTGCCCTCTCTCGACTATTTGTTTGGCAATAAATTTGTAAGAATCTTTTCTTTTTTTCTCCGGCACAACATAAGTTTTCACTTTTTGGCGGCCCACGGGCATTTCATCAATGATTGACATATCCAAATCCCCGTATAAAGTTAGGGCTACGGTCCGTGGAATAGGAGTGGCTGTCATGGTTAAAAAATGTGGCGATTTTGCCTGCCTGCCGGCAGGCAGGGCGCGGGATCGTAAAAGTGTCCGTTGTTCCACACCAAATCTTTGCTGCTCATCAATAATAACCAGTCCTACATTATCAATATTTAATTTTTTTGAGAGAAGCGCATGGGTTCCGATCAAGACATCAGCATTTTTGATTTTCTTTTTGCTGCCGGTATATATACCAATTTGAAGAGGGTGTAAAAGTTTTTGCATAGTCTCAAAATGCTGAAAGGCCAGAATTTCCGTGGGAGCCATAAATAATGTTTTAAAGCCGTTTAAATAGACTAAATATGAGGCAATAGCTGCTACTACTGTTTTACCGGATCCAACTTCCCCTTGCAGTAACCTATTCATGGGAGTATTTTTTTGCAAATCTAAAAAAATTTCTTCTAAAACTTTTTCCTGGGCCTTTGTTAGTTTAAAGGGAATTTTTTTTATAAATTGGTCAAGCTTTTTTTGATCAATTTTTAATGGATCAATGACTTGTTTTTTTTGCCATGCTGCTCTGGTTTTTAAGCTAACCAGTTGAATATAAAAAAGCTCATCAAAAGATAATCTCTCACGGGCTTTTTCCATATCTTCCCAATTTTTTGGAAAATGGATTTTTTGCAAAGCATTCGGCAATGTCAGCATATTACTTTTTATTTCATCAGGAAGCGGATCTTTGATTTGACCTAAAACTTCCGGCAGTAGTTTGGCAATTTTGGTGCGCAGCCACTTGGAAGAAACTCCATATGTTTCCGGATAAACCGGAACTAATCTTCCTGTATGGAGCATTTCACCTCGAAGGTGAGCGTTGTCGGTCACCTCGGAGGTGGGCTTTGACTCCTCCGAGGTGATTGGTTCCCAAACAGGAGCCATGATTGATAATTTATTTTTATATTTAGTTAATTTTCCTGAAACCTGTAACCTGTCCCCTGTTTGAATTTGTTTAGTTAACCAGGAGGAATTAAACCATGTTAGCTCTATGGGGGAAGTTCCATCATTAAATATGGCTTTGGTAATAATTTTTCTGGATCTGGTATAGATATTCTGGATCGACCAGATTTCTCCTTGCAAAGTTACTTTCTCCCCTATTTGGGCATTGATAGCAGGTTTAATTGCAGAAAAATCATCATAGCGAAAGGGATAATGGTTGATTAAATCTTGCAGAGTAAAAAGATTAAGATATTCCAGTTTTTTGGAATATGAATAGCCAATACCCATAAGTTTAGAAAGCGGAGTATTAAGATCCATGAAGCAATTTTACCACGAAAGGCGTCTAACGCTAAATAGAGGTTAAAAGTGGCAGCAGGGAAAAAAGCAAAATTGATACTCCGGCAATAAGCGATAAAATAATCCAGAAAACTTTAAACTTTTGTGAATACATCATAAGAATATTCTACCATATATTTAATCTTGGTATAATGTTTTAAATGAGAAAGTTTCACCCTGCTCTGCTTTTGACAATTTCAGATATAATGGCTAATCTTTCTGCAGGATGGTTTGGAGCTGCAATTATTTTCCCGTCTTTTTCAGATGAACCGCTCAATTTGCATATGTGGTTATTGGTTCTTGATATTTTGTGTGGTATACTATTTTTAGTTCTAGCCTACAGATTAAGAAAAGCTGTCGGGAAAGGAAAAATCTAATGGTAGACCTTTTTGATGTTAATGTTAAGATGATTATAGCCACAAGTCTAATGCTAATTGTGGCTCTTCTGATGTATATTGCCTTTTTTAAGGAATCTGCTCAAAAAGAGACTCCAAAAAGAGTTCAGAAGTAAAATTATGACAGAAGATGGACAACATTTAGGTAATGCCCCAGAAGTAGTTTTACCAACTACTACTCTACCAATTGAAAGAGGATCTTGGAGGTGGAATTTAGGGAAAGTGTTAATTGCTGGTGTAGTTGGGGCAACATTAGCAGCAGTAATATTTAATTTCATACCGGCCTTGTTTAATACAGAAGAAATAAAAATGGTAAAGGTAGGATTTGATGCAGCGCCTGGGGCTTTAATGGGTGTTCTTTTGGAATCGGCAAGACAGCAAGGTAGAAGAAGATTAGCTTCTGGTTAATTTCTCAATTTCCTCCAAGGCAGATTTTCGGGTGGGATTTTCAAAGTAATCACGAGCAGGTTCCAGTTTTTTAATTAACCAATCTGCCACTGCCATTTTTAAATCCTGGGGATGTAATTTTTTCTCTACATAATCTTTTTCTAAATCATCATAAGAATTATAAGTAATATCTCCTCCGTGTTCGGATTTTCTGGGAACCAGGAGCGAGGAACCGGGATTGTAGAAAACTAAATATTTTGTCCAGTTTAAAATGGGATTGTTTTCCACTTGTCCTTCCGGGGCAAAGGCTCCGTTGATAGTTTGTCTGATTTGTTCGGGACTGTCATGAATAGATATGCCACTGCCTGGTTTTGATTTGCTCATTTTAGATTTCATGGCTATTTCATCTGCCTCTCCAGTAGTATCCTGCGGAGCAGATAAACCCAAAAGAATTGGGTGATGAATAGCTACGGGTTTGGGTTTTTGTAAAGCGGACGCAGCATCTCTGGCAATCACATGCACTTTTCTCTGGTCCACTCCGGCATGGGCAATATTGACTCCCAAAAGAAAAATATCAGCTGCCTGCATAATAGGATAAAAAAGTTTAGCTGTGTCTATATCATCTGACTCTTCCCTGCCCATAATAGTAACAGATCTTTTGGTTCTTGCCAGAGTAGTGGTTTTGCCAATCTCTAAAACCGTCAACCAAAAGTCAGGATTTTTGGCATATTCTTCCGAGGTCAACTTAAACTGCAGTTTTTCCGGATCCCCACCCACACACTCAAACAAAATTTTAAAAGCGTCTGTAAAATAACCCCTGGCTACTTTCCTGATAGTTTCTATATTGCCGTTTAATTTATCATTGATGGCCGAATGTAAATCCGCCAGCCAGATGATAGTCTCTGCCCCGGCATCCTGTAGATCCTTAACTTTTAAACAGGTAAAAAGATAACCAATATGCAGTTTGCCGGAGATTTCAAAGCCAATATAGTGTTTGAGGGGTGCTCCACTTTCCAAAAGAGCCTTCAGCTCTTCTTCTGTCAAAACCTCTTCCAAATTTCTGGTAATTAACTTAAATTTTTCTTCTGCAGTCACAATTTTCTCCTATGTGGTAATATTACCACAATCAAACTCATGACTAAAACACTGACAAAGCTTGCGCATGCCCTGGTTGTTTCTTACGACCGCGATCTTTTTGCAAAACAGGATAAGACAATTTCTGTAAACCCCCTGGTGGCAGAACTGGCCACCTGGTATGAAAAATTCAGGACCGCTATGGATTACCGTGATGACGAGGTGATACTCCGTTCCACCATTGAGCGGATTTTAAAAAGAAGGTTAATTTTAGGCGGAAACGGACAATCTGTTGCTGCGCCCTTGATTAGGGAGTTAATTTGGGCCCGTTATTTTCCGGATTCCTCTGTGCCGGAGGCTGTAGTTGCGCATGTTGCTAGCGCCATAGACCTTTTTTTTAAACTGGAAAGCGAAATAAACCGCAAACATAGGATTAACAGAAGTCAGGTTAGCGAATGGATTATGCAACTTTTATCTTCTGAAATTGAAGATATTCTGAAGCCCTCTCCTCAAAAAAACACCATGTGCAATTTTATTTACCAGCTTTTCAGAAAAAGAATTATTATTTCCGATGATTCCGAGGAAACAAGGGATATTCAAACTTTTATTGCAGTGCGGCGGGCTTTTGCCAATGATGACTTGGCGCTTCTCCGCTATCATCTTTTTAAACATTATTTTGGTAAAATTACCGCGCAAAATCTGGATGAAGTTTCCGACAATTTCCCAAAAGCGCAAAAAGAACTTTCCGGACAACTGCGCTATCCTGCCAAAGATAAAATCTATGTCTACATCAAAAATCAAACAGTACCTTTTGTAATCCTGGATGATGTTTTGCGGAATAACCAAAGCAAAATTATTACTCTTATTTCCGAAACCGAACAACTGGATCTATCTGTAATGGAGGCCTGCAACAGCCGGTACAAATCCATTTCCGGCAAAGTAAAACGGGCCATTGTAAGAAGCGTGATTTTTATATTTTTTACCAAAGCCATTTTTGCTCTTTCCATTGAAGGGACTTATGAAAGAATTGTTTACGACAAAATTATATGGAGTTCAATTGCATTAAATACCCTGACTCCGCCAATTTTGATGATTTTAGTGGGGATATTTATTAAAACTCCATCCAGGGAAAATTCTTTCCGCATTGTCAACAAAATTAATTCAATTTTGTATGATGATGATCCGGATTTGGGTCAGTCTATTATTGTCCGGAAAACTCCCAAAAAAACAGATCCCATAATGGCTTTGCTTTTTACTTTTCTTTGGCTAACTACTTTTGTTTTAAGTTTTGGGGCTATTATTTTTGTTCTTAATCAATTTAAAGTTAATCCTTTATCACAGGGAGTGTTTGTTTTTTTCCTGGCCATAGTTTCTTTTATTTCTTACAGGATCAACAGGACAGCCAACAGTTTCCAGTTTAAGGATCACAGAGATAGCATTAGTTCGCTCTTTTTTGATTTTTTCTTTATGCCGTTTATACAAGTTGGCAGAAGATTAACAACAGCAATTTCCCAAATAAACATTGTGCTTTTTATATTTGATTTTATAATAGAAACTCCTTTCAAAGGCATTTTTGCCTTTTTTGAACAGTGGTTTTTGTTTTTAAGAACCCAAAGAGAAAAATTGGAGTAGACATTGACGCTCGAGTAAAAATTCAAGTACAATATATTTATGGAACATGGAATTGTTTTAAAGCCGGAAATATTGGGATATTTTAAAAATTTTCCCATTACCAATACTTTGCTTGTTTCCTGGATTGCCATGACAGTTTTGACGATCGTTTCAATTGTCACTACATGGAGAATGAAGGTAGTGCCTGCCGGCTTGCAGAATTTTGCCGAAGCTGTGGTAGATTGGGGTTATTCAACTGTAGAGGGGCTATCCGGCAAAAAAACCAAAGTTTTTTTTCCTTTAGTCATGACCTTTTTCCTGTTTATTTTAACTGTGAACTGGATGGGACTTTTGCCCGGCTTTGGTACTGTCACCTACAAAGGCGAGCCGCTTTTTCGTTCTGTTAATTCTGATTTAAACATGACATTGGGATTGGCGCTTTTGTCGGCTTTTTTAACCCATTTTTTTGCTGTCAAATATCTGGGGATTAAAAACTATCTTTTGAAGTGGGTAGCTTTAAACCCTATTTTTTTGTTTGTGGGGATTTTGGAAATTATCTCGGAGTTTACAAAAATAGTCTCGCTTTCTTTTAGGCTTTTTGGTAACATATTTGCAGGAGAGGTAGTCTTATCAACAGTGTCAGGCATTTTTGCCTTTGTTGTACCACTGCCTTTTTATTTTTTGGAAATTATAGTAGGATTTGTACAGGCCGCTGTTTTTGCCATGCTGACTTTGGTGTTTATGGTTTTGCTTTCGGAAAAACACGGCGCAGAAGAACATAATTAGAAAGGAGGTTTATATGGAAAATTTACCGTCAGCTATAGCCATTGGGGTGGGCGCTTTAGGTCCGGCTTTGGGTATTGGTTTTATTGGGGCTAAAGCCATGGAGGCTATTGGAAGAAATCCTGACGCACAGGCTAAGATCTTACCTGCCATGCTTTTGGGTATGGCTTTTGCCGAAGCTATTGCCATTTATGCGTTAGTTATTGCCTTTACTAAATAATGGAAATTTTAAATCAGTTTGGGATAAATCCAATACTTTTGGCTGCGCAAGTAGTCAATTTTTTAATACTTCTTTTTATTTTAAAGAAGTTTTTATATAAACCAATTCTTAGGGTTTTAGAAGAAAGAAAGGAAAAAATTGAGGATAGCCTTAAAAATGCAGAAGAGATTGAAAAAAAATTACAAGCAACAGAGGAACAGTCAGAGAAAATAATTGCCAAAACACTGCAACAAGCTCAAAAAATTTTAGATGAAACAAGAAAAGCAGCAGCCCAAATGCTGGAAGGAGCAAAAGAAACATCAGCAGAAATTATAAGTGATGCTAATGTTAAAGCTTCAGAAATAGTAAAGATAAGACAAGGGATACTTGAGCAACAAATAAGAGAACATCTGGGCGATTTAATGATTTTAGCTTTTGAAAAGATTACTGGTAAAAGATTAACTGAAAAAGATCAAAAAGAAGTTGTGGAAAAAGAGATTAAAAATTTATCATGAAAAAAACTAAATTATTACAAAAAACCATCAAAAGATTAGTTGAGGCCAGTTTTAAAGATGGTAAAGTAGTAGAAAGCCAGGTTGTAAAATCCATTAAACTGTTAAAATCCCAGTCAACTCCGCAAGCAATAATATCTCTCTTGGAATATTTAAAGGAGCTAAAAAGAATTGAAAGAAAGCATACAATGTATCTTGAAACCTCTTATCCTCTGACTTCAAATCAATTATTAAAAGCCAAAAAGATCGTGGAGAAAAAGGCTCGTGGTGAGCGAAGCCGAACCATTAAAATTACGAAAGTGATAACTAATATTAACCCGGAGATTTTAGGCGGGTTTAAGTTGCGGGTGGGAGATCAAGTATGGGATGAAACACTTTTGGCAAAAATTAATCAGGTAAAGGAGGTTATAAGTGGCAGATTTGATTGAACAAATTGAAAACGAGATTAAGGGCTTAAAACTTAAAAGCCAAAAACAAAATGTGGGTAAGGTGGTAGAAATTGGTGATGGGGTGGCTAGGATTGAGGGGCTTTCCGATGCCGGATACTGCGAGATTCTGGATTTTGGAGGGGGAATTTTTGGACTGGCATTAAACCTTGAGCAGTATATGGTAGGGGCTGTTATTTTTGGAGACTTTACAAAGATTAAAGAGGGTCAGGAAGTTAAAACCACAGGAGAAATTTTGCAAGTGCCTGTGGGAGAAAGTTTAGTAGGCCGGGTTGTTGATGCGCTGGGGCAGCCTATTGACGGAAAAGGAGCGATCCGGCATACCAAAAAATATCCTGTGGAAAAAATTGCCCCTGGTGTTATTACCAGACAATCTGTTAATACTCCCCTTCAGACCGGTATTAAGGCAATAGATGCCCTTATTCCTATTGGCCGGGGGCAAAGAGAGTTAATTATTGGTGACCGCAATACCGGCAAAACTACTATTGCCGTGGATACGATAATAAATCAGCGGGATGTTACTTGCATTTATGTGGCCATTGGGCAGAAAACATCCAAGATTGCCCAACTCGTGGCCAAACTGGAAGAGCAAGGCGCTATGGATCACACTATTGTGGTGGTTGCATCTGCATCCGATCCTGCCACTATGCAATATATTGCCCCATATGCTGGTTGTGCTATGGGAGAGTATTTTATGGATCAAGGGAAAGACGCTTTAATTATTTATGATGATTTGTCCAAACATGCTGCTGCCTACCGCCAGATTTCTTTGCTTTTAAGGCGGCCTTCCGGCAGGGAGGCTTATCCCGGAGATGTGTTTTATCTGCATTCAAGACTGCTTGAGCGTGCTGCCAAAATGAGTAAAGAATATGGGGGAGGTTCTCTTACTGCTTTACCTATTATAGAAACCCAAGCCTCTGATGTCTCTGCCTATATCCCCACTAATGTTATTTCCATAACAGACGGGCAAATTTATTTGGAGCCTGATTTGTTTTTTGCCGGAATTAGGCCTGCTTTAAATGTGGGTATTTCCGTGTCTAGGGTGGGTGGAGCTGCTCAAACAAAAGCTATGAAAGCTGTGGCTGGCAGATTAAAACTGGATCTGGCCCAATTTAGGGAATTGCAGGCTTTTGCCCAGTTTTCTTCTGATTTGGATCCGGAAACCAAAAAGCAAATTGAAAGGGGCAGAAGAATTACAGAAGTATTAAAACAACTTCCCTATTCCCCTGTTCCTGTTGAGGAACAAGTAGCAGTACTTTGGGCTGTTACAAATGGCTACATGGATGAGGTGGAAGTGGAAAAAATTAAGGATTTTGAGCAAAAATTTATTGCATATTTTAAATTAAGAGGAAAAAACAAAGAGTTGGAAAAATTAACCAAAGAATTTGTGAGGACTTATGGTAAATACTAGAGACTTGCGAAGAAGAATAAAATCAGTTAAAAACACCAGCCAGATAACAAGAGCCATGGAAATGGTGGCTGCTACAAAAATGAAACGGGCCCAAAATCAAGCCATATCAGGCAGGCCATACAGCGAGAATTTAAATGAGGCTCTCTCAAGACTTATACCTAAAATAAATCTAGAAGCCCATCCCCTGCTTTTGGGAAATGCATCAGATAAAATGGGTGTGATTTTACTATCCACTGATAAGGGTTTGGTGGGAGCATTAAATACCAATCTGATCCGTTCAGTATCAACCCTTTCTGCTTCATTTTATACTGTTGGTAAAAAAGGCAGAGTTTTTATTGCAAGAACAGGCAAGGATTTAAAAGCGGATTTTGAAAATACAGATACTATTTCTTTTAGACAGGCCAAACAGTTGGCCAAAATAATTACAGAAGCTTATCTGGCAGGAGAAATTGGAGAAGTTTATCTGGTTTATCCCCAATTTGTGTCTACTCTAAAACAAGAACCAAAAAAAGTGAAATTACTGCCCATGTCTTTGGAAAACATAGAAACTGTCTCTACAAAAGAATTTTTATTTGAACCAAGTGTTGATGTTTTACTTGATTATCTGTTAATTCATCATATTGAAACTCAAATTTATCAGGCTTTACTTGAAACCAAAGCATCTGAACATTCTGCCCGTATGGTGGCTATGAAAAATGCTACTGACAATGCCAAAGACCTGGTGGAAGATTTACAGTTAAATTATAATCAGACCAGGCAGGATGGGATAACCAGAGAAATTCTGGAAATAGCATCAGCCAGTGCGGCAATGGGATAAAACATGACTAAAGGAAAAATTACACAAATAATTGGGGCAGTTGTAGATGCGGAGTTTGATCCGAAGCATTTGCCTGCGATTTACAATGCGTTGATCGTATATCGTGAATCGTCAATCGAAAAAAACAAAAACGACAAACGACAAACGAAAAACGATAAACTAATTTTGGAAGTGCAGCAGCATTTGGGTGAAGGGCAAGTTAGAACTGTGGCTATGGGATCAACAGACGGATTAAAGCGCGGCAGCGCTGTTTTAGATACCGGCTCCCCTATTTCCGTGCCTGTGGGTAAAGAAGTTTTAGGCAGATTATTTAATGTTTTGGGAGATGTAATTGACAATAAGGAAAAAGTAAAAAGTAAAAAAACATGGCCAATACACCGGAGCGCTCCTTCTTTTGAGGAACAATCCACCACTTCCGAAGTTTTTGAAACAGGCATTAAAGTAATTGATCTACTTGCTCCTTTTGTGAAAGGTGGCAAAGTAGGTCTTTTTGGAGGGGCAGGTGTGGGTAAAACAGTTATTATTCAGGAACTGATCAGGAATATTGCTGCAGAACACGGTGGGTATTCTGCAGCAATATTCCTGATCAGTTCCTGAATA
>Ga0082335_1004242_pt1 | contig 21961 bp, 22 predicted proteins | sample Subgrocontami58m_FD_72375 | JGI IMG/M metagenome (GOLD analysis project Ga0082335, IMG submission 72375) | Subsurface groundwater microbial communities from S. Glens Falls, New York, USA - GMW37 contaminated, 5.8 m (SPADES assembly) (version 2) ...
CTGCTCGATGGGACGTTGGGTCGTGCTCATTCATCGAAAACGCGCGTTTGACAGAAGCTCGCCGGCTGAGCGGCTGAGCGCCTGAGCGGGTGGGGAGCGGCCCCGAACAGCGCGGATCTGCGCGGTGATGCTTCGCCGATCGTGCGTGACGGATTCGGCTACAGGACCTCAGTTTCCAGGCACTCGTCAACGAGTCGCTCAATTCGGTCGAGCCACGCGGCTCCCTCGGGTTCTTCGCGCCACCACAGGAGCCTATGCGGGACGGTGACCCGGGCAGGCTGGCAGCGAACCGGACGGGGAGCCATCAGCCCGACCTGCGGCGTTCCCGTGGCGCGGCGCCGAGGTGCGGTTCACGAGCACGCTCCCGTCGCCACGAGTTCACCGTCGAGCACGTGCTTCTGCTGGTCCTGGAGTGGTGGCGGCCACCGGCCGCCACGGTCAGCGAGCCCGGAGTACGAGGCCGCGATAGCCCACCGCGAAGCCCGCCGCCAGAAGCGCGCTCCGATGCGGCGAGTCGCCGATCGGGGTGCCGTCGATCCGGCTGATGACCAGCTCCCGATCGCGGCCCTCGCCGACGAGCGCACGGAGGGCCGGCAGGGCCAGGGCCGCAATATCCGCGTCATCGAACGCGGGCAGGGTCTGGAGGGTGCGGCCTCCCCGCTCCAGGTAGAGCGCGGGCACGCCGTCCACGAGGACCACGGACGCGCCCGCGGCCCGCGCGAGGGGACGCCGGTCGTCCTCGCCGCGGCGCGGCCACGGAAGTGCGGCGCCGTACGGATTCGCCGGGTCCGCGGCCGCGAGGACGTGCACCGCCGGCCGTTCATTCCGCTCGCCGGCGCGCTCTCGGACGGCGCGCAGCCGATCGATCGCGCCCGGCAGGGCGAACTGCGCAGCACCCAGGCCCTCGACGAAGTACCCGCGCCGGATCCGGCCGGCGTCCTCGAGCGCACGGAGGACCGGGTAGACGCCGGCGAAGCCACCGCCGACACCTTCGGCCATGACCGCCTCGCGGACGAGCACGCCGTGCCGGTCGAGGAGTGCGAGGGCCGTGGCATGGAGACGCTCCGTCGGTGAGGCGCCGCCTGCGATGTCGTCGACCAGCGACCATCGGCCGGCCGCCTCCGGCGGCCCGAGTGCCGTCAGCCGGCCCGGCCGCGGCCGAGCGGTGGCCCGCGCCGGTCGCTTCCATCGGAGCGCGCGAAGCGGGGCAAATGTGTCGTTCGTGACCTCGCCGGCCCAGACCAGGTCCCACAACGCGTCGAGAACCTCGCGGTCGAAGCGACCACCCGCTGTCGCGAAGAGCTCCCGGTAGAAGGACGCCCCGCGGCGGGCGAGATGCGCCCGGAGCGCCTCGTGGCGGGCCCCGTCCGGTCGCTCGCCCACGTCCGTGGGTCCTTCCTGTCGGAGCGCCTCTCGGCCGGGGCGATAGAGGACCACGCGCCCGTCGTCGCGGCCAACGCTGCCGCGGCCCATCCAGGCGACCTCGCCGAGCGCCCCGAGCTCGTCGAGGAGGCGCGGCTGGTAGCCGGGGACGCGGGCCGGCAGAATGTCCCGCTCCAGGACGGACGCCGGGATCGCTACTCCCGACAGCTGGTCCACGACCTCGGCGAGCCGCTCGAGGGCCGCCGTCCCGCGGAGCGGTGCCGGGGAGGCGCCCACGGCCGCCACCCCCTGCCAGGCCGGCAGGAATCGCCCGAGTGCGGCGGGTTCCACGGGCTCGACCGCGTGCCGCAGCCGGGCGAGCGACCGCCGGCGGAGCATTCGAAGGACCTCGGGATCGCACCACTCGCGCTCGCTGCCGCCCGGCCGAAACTCGCCCCGCACCAGCGTGCCCGCCTCGCCCAGCCGGGCGAGCGCGTCCGCCACGACACCAACCGGGAGGCCCCATCGACGAGCAGGATCGACGGCCAGGAACGGCCCGTGCGTCCGAGCCCAGCGGGCCAGGAGCCCGTCGAGCGCCCCGGGGACCGGGGCGAGGAACGCCTCCGGCACGCCGACCGGCGGCATGGCGCCGACACCGTCGCGGTAGCGTCCGGCATCCTCGATCGCGATCCATCGGGGCTCGCCGCCAACGCGGGCTGTCACGGCGCGCCTCCCGGACGGGAGCTCCGCGAGCCAGGTCCCCGTGGCGGCATCTCCGCCGCTCACACGAGCCGCCACCTCGGGCGCGGTCAGGTCCCCCAGCCGACGGAGCAGATCGTGGACCTGGTCAATGGTGCTGGCCTGGCGCTCTTCGGTCAGCAGCTGGAGGGACAGTTCAAGGTCTGCGAGCGCGTCCGCATCCAAGAGCTCGCGGAGCTCCTCCTGGCCGAGCAGCTCGCGAAGCATGTCCCGATCCAGGGCGAGGGCACCGGCCCGACGTTCGGCCAGCGGCGCGTCGCCCTCGTACATGTAGGCCGCGACGTAGTCGAACAGGAGCGACGCGGCGAACGGCGAGGCCCGCGTCGTCTCGACGGCATGGACGCTGATCTCGCGCCGCTCGACTCCGCCGAGCACATCGCGCAGCGCATCGAGGTCGAAGACATCGGACAGGCATTCACGGTAGGTCTCGACGAGGATCGGGAAGCTCCCGTAGCGAGACGCGACCGCGAGGAGATCGGCCGCCCGCTGGCGCTGCTGCCAGAGCGGCGTCCGCGTCCCGGGCCGTCGCCGCGGGAGCAGGAGCGCTCGGGCCGCGTTCTCGCGGAAGCGCGACGCGAAGAGCGCACTCCCACCAACGGTCTCGACGACAAGGTCCTCGATCTCGTCGGCCGCGGGGAAGAGCAGCGCCTCGATCTCGGCGAGCCGGCCGGCACTCCCCTCCCCCTCGCCCTCGGGGAGTCGGACCGCGATCCCGTCGTCCGACCAGATGGTCTGCGCCTCGATCCCCAGCCGCTCCCGCAGGCGCTGTTCGATCGCCAGGGTCCACGGCGCGTGGATCCGCCCGCCGAACGGCGTGAGGAGGACGAGCCGCCAGTCTCCGAGCTCGTCCCGGAAGCGCTGGACGACGATTCGCCGATCGGTCGGCAGCGCGCCGGCGACCTCGCGTTCTTCCTCCAGGTAGGCGAGGAGGTTGGCGGCGGCGAATGCATCGAGGTCGTGGTTCGTTCGGAGGCGGGCGAGCGCGGCCTTCCGGCCCTTCTCGCCGCGTGCGAGATCCGCCTCCATCTCGCGGACGAAGGCACCGATCGCCCGGCCGAGCTCGATCGGGCGGCCCACGGCGTCGCCCTTCCAGAACGGTAGCTTGCCGGGGACACCCGGCGCCGGCTCCACGATGACCCGATCCGGGGTGATGTCGAGGATCCGCCAGCTGCTGGCGCCGAGGACGATGACGTCGCCGTGCATCCCGGCCCGGAGCTCGTAGACCATCTCCTCGTCGAGCTCGCCGACGCGTCGTCCCGGTGTCCCGGCCTCGCCGGCCAGGAACACCCCGAAGAGTCCACGATCCGGGATCGTGCCCCCGGATGTGACGGCCACGACCCGGGCATCCCGGCGTCCCTCGACGACATCGGTGACCCGATCCCACACCAACCGAGCCTTGAGCTCGGCGAACTCGTCCGACGGATAGGCGCCGGCCAGCATGCCGAGCACCCCTTCAAGCGCTTCACGGGAGAGCGTCTCGAACGGGGCAGCGCGGGTCACCGTGGCGAGAAGGTCGGTCACGGTCCACGGCTCCAGCACGGTCATCGCCACGAGCTGCTGGGCCAGCACGTCCAGCGGGTTCCGGGGCATCACGGTCGTCTCGATCGCGGCTTCGTGCATCCGCTCCACCACCACCGCGGCCTCCAGAAGATCGCCCCGGAACTTCGGAAAGAGGACGCCCCTGGACGGCTCGCCGAACTGGTGTCCCGCTCGACCGACCCGCTGGAGGCCGGATGCAACGCTCGTCGGCGACTCCACGAGGATCACGAGGTCCACCGCGCCCATGTCGATCCCGAGCTCCAGGCTGCTCGTGGCGACGATGGCCGGCAACTTCCCGGCCTTGAGCGCCTCCTCGATCTCCAGGCGCTGTTCGCGGGCGATGCTCCCGTGGTGTGCCCGGACCAGCTCCTCGCCGGCGAGGTCGTTGAGGCGATGCGCGAGTCGCTCCGCGAGGCGCCGGCTGTTGGTGAACACGATCGTGCTCTTGTGGGCGCGAATGAGTTCGAGGATCCGTGGATGGATCGTCGGCCAGATGCTCGTCCGGAGGTCGTCCCGCCAGGCTGGCGCATCACCGGCGACGGTCGACGGCTCGGCCGGGACGAGCTCGCCGAGCCGGCTCATGTCCTCGACCGGGACGATGATCTCGAGGTCCAGCGCCTTGCGCGCGCCCGCGTCGACGATGGCCACCTCACGGCCCCGCCCCACGCCGCCGAGAAACCGCGCGATCGTTTCCAGCGGCCGCTGCGTCGCCGACAGGCCGATCCGCTGGAGAGGGGGCGCGCCGTCTGGGCGGAGGCGCTCGAGCCGTTCCAGGGAGAGCGCGAGGTGGGCGCCGCGCTTGGATCCGGCAATCGCGTGGACCTCGTCGACGATGACCGTTTCCACGCGCCGCAGCACCTCGCGCGCTCCGGACGTGAGGAGGAGATAGAGGCTCTCGGGCGTGGTCACGAGGATGTCCGGGGGCCGCCTTGCAAGCTGCCGGCGCTCCTCCTGGGGCGTGTCACCGGTCCGCGAGCCGATCGTGATCCGCGGCGGTTCCTGGCCCAGCCGCTGCGCCGCGAGCCCGATCCCGTGCAGCGGGGCCCGCAGGTTCCGCTCGACGTCGTAGGTGAGCGCCTTGAGCGGCGAGACGTACAGAACGCGAACGCTGCCGGGGTTTCCGCGAGACGGAATTCGTGACGGATCACGCGCCAGACGATCGAGACACCACAGGAACGCCGCGAGCGTCTTGCCGCTGCCGGTCGGAGCGTGGATCAGTGTGTGGCGGCCCGCCGCGATCGCCGGCCAGCCGCCCACCTGGGCGGGCGTTGGCTCGGCGAACGCCCCCTCGAACCAGGCGCGGACCGGTGGCGAAAACGGCGCGAGAGGATCCGGCGCTCGGGGTTCGTCGGCGGGCGTAGACGTCGACTTCACGGGTCGTAGAGTGTACCCGCCCGACCGGCCCGGGCCGTTGTGCTGTCCCCGGCCATCGCGCTCCCGGCGATCCGCCCAACCGGCACCCACGTCCGGTCCCGGGCCTCCGCGTTCCTCAGCTCCGTCGTCCGACCAGCGCGAAGCGATCGGCTGTTCCGACGCGGCCGGACGGCCGCTCCACCTGAAAGCCGGCGCCCTCCAGGAGCCGGCGCGCGATCCGGGCCCGGCTCTCGCGTGGAGGCGGATCGATGGGATCCCGCTCCGCGACCGTGACCGCGGCTCGCCAGCCCGTTCCGGTGGGGATCGCGGCCAGGTGCTCCCGAAGCACGGCCGTCGCGAGTCCACCTTGGCGATGGCCGGGCGCCACGCCCAGGGCCAGCAGCAGCCGAGGACCTCCCCGTTCCGTTGACGGCGTGGCGGACACGGCGACGCCGACGACGGTGTTGCGGGAGACCGCCGCTGTCACCTTGACGCCGTCCGGCGAGCCGAGGCCGGCGAACACCAGGGCATGCGCGGCGGCCGCGTCGGCCATCGGCAGGACCCTCGGGGCAAGGTCGAGGCGTGCCCACGTTGACGCGGCCACGGACGCGAGAATCAACGGGGTCGCGGTCGCGTCGGCGGTCTCTCCTGGCGACGCAGGTTGCCCCGCCGGCTGCGCTGGATCAGCGCCCGCGAGGTCGTCGGTCGCGCGCCACCATCCGAAGTCGCCGGCGGCGCGGATCAGGCCGGGCACGACCAGCTCACGCACGAGGTCCGCGGTCTCGAGCGCCCGGCGGTCCGCGGCCTCCTGGGCGGCGTCGACGCGGAGCCCGGCATTGGCCCCGTCCTCGAGCCACGCCGGGAGCGGCGCCTGTCCATGGCGCTCGGCCTCGGTGGCCCATCTGGCCCGCCACGCCGGCGGCGTCGGCAGCCCAGGCTCCCGGTGGAGCGCGGCCAGCCAGACGAGGCTCCAGGCCCGAGGGACGACGCGGTAGGCATCGTACCCACCGCCACCCGTCGCGAGCCACCGGCCGCCTGCCCAGCGGTGGGCGATCGCATCGATGAGCCGGGCGGCCTCGCCCATCGCCGTCGTGGTCACACGCAGGTTGGCGAGTGGATCCCAGGCGTGTGCATCCGAGCCGTGCTGTGAGACGACGAGATCGGGCCCGAACGCCGCGGCCAGCTCCGGCAGCACGCGGCGGACTGCCGCCAGCCAGCCGCGTTCGCCGGTGCCTGGATCCATCGGCAGGTTCACCGCCGTCCCGGCGGCGACACCCTCGCCGAGTTCCTCGACGAACCCGGTGCCGGGGAAGAGTGTTCGGCCAGACTGGTGGATCGAGATCGTGAGAACGCCGGGATCGTCCCAGTGGAACGCCTGGACGCCGTCTCCGTGATGGACATCGAGATCCACGTACAGCACCCGCAGACCGTCCCGGCGAGCCCGTGCGATCGCCAGCGCGGGGTCGTTGTAGACGCAGAAGCCCGCGGCGCGATCGCGCATGGCGTGGTGCAGTCCGCCACCCGGGTGGAACGCGTGCATGGTCTCGCCGCGCAGGATTGCCTCCACCGCCTGGAGGCTGCCGCCGGCCACCGCGCCGGAGGCATCGTGCATCCCGGCGAAGGCCGGCGTGTCACCCGCGCCGATGCCCGCCTCCGGTGGCCCGTACGGCATCTCCGAGAACCGTTGGACGACGCGAATGTACGCGGGGTCGTGGATCCAGGCAAGCACGTCGTCCGAGGCGGGCTCTGGAGCGAGCAGCGCAGACTCCTCGCCGGACACCGCGCGCAGAAGATCGATCCCCGGGCCGAACCGGCGCGGCGTCAACGGATGGCCGGGACCCAGGTCGTAGCGGGCCGACCACGGCCCGAACACGAGCAGCGGTCGCGCTGCGCCATCGGGTGCCGGGCGCCTCAGCGGTGGCACGATAGGCCCATGGAGCGAACATACAGCACCCCACTGCTCGACAAGCTCGGCGTCCGGCCGGGTTCGCGGGTCGCCCTCATCCGGATCGGGGATGACGCGATCCGTGACCTCCTCGCCGAACGCACGTCCGACGTGACCGAGGGGCCACCGATGCCCGAAACAGACCTCGTGTTGCTCGGCGCAGATTCTCCGGCGGAACTGGCCGATCTCGACGCCCTCCGCACGCGGATCCGCCCGAACGGGGCGATCTGGGTGGTGTCGCGCAAGGGCAGACTGGCGACGCTCCGAGATGTCAAGGTCATCGCCGCGGCGAGGGCGGCCGGCCTGATCAATAACAAGGTCGCCTCGTTCAGCGCGACGCACACCGCGTTACGTCTCGTCATCCCGGTCGCCTCGCGGCCTCGCTGAGGTACAGGCAACCGACGAGTCCGCGGGCGCGTCTGGCGTGCCCGGGCGTCGGGTACCATCGGCACATGGATATCGTCGTCCTCCTCCTGATCGTCCTCGTCGTCGTTGTCGTCTGGCGGGGTCCCAAGACCCTGCCGCAGATCGGACGGATGCTTGGACGCGGCGTGAAGAACGCACGCGAGGAGGCACGCGCGATTCGCAAGAGCGCGGCGGACTCGACGGACGAGGCGGGCTCGACCGACGAGGCCGACGCGACGGACGACGCTCCGCGGTGATCCGGCCGGGCAGCCGCCCGCCCCTCGCGAGCCCGGATATCCGCCGCCCTCCCCCACGCCCGGCACTGATTGTTGCCGTCGCCGGCCTGTTCGTCCTCGGGGGATTGTTCGGGACCTCGCAACTCCTCGTCGGCGACTTCGTCGTGACGGGCAGCCTGCCGGCGAAGGGCCCGATCCTCGGGGTGGCGGCACTCCTCTATGCCGGCTCGATCATCCTGGGGGTGCTGACCTGGATGGGCCGCGGCTGGCTCCCGGCCCTGAACCTCGCGGTCCTGTTCGCGATTGCCTACCTCCCCGCGTCCGGTCGGCCGGTGGTCGTCGGCCTCGGGCTGGGACACGTGGCGGCGGCCATCGTCCTGGTACGGGCGCGGAGTTGGTTCGCCGCGATGTCCGCCTGGCGCGCCGACAGGAGTGACGTTCGCGAACCGGGTCAGGACCCCGGCTCGACGATCTCGTAGGACAGCGCCTCGGACCTGCGGCCAGTCTCGGGCCTGCGGCCAGTCGCGTCCGGCGCGGCCGCCCGCGCGAAGATCGGCACATCCCCGAACGGGAGCTTCTCTCCGTCGCCAAGCTCGGTGACCGGGTAGGGCGCTATTCGTGACGCCCCCGGACCCGCAACAACGGGCAGCCCGAGCCCGGCCGCGAACATCTCGACGCCGGCGTGGCGCTCCGGGTCCAGATCGGTGACGGCGACACCCGCGAGCTCGGCGTCGCGCTCCCGCGCCCAGGCAAGGATCGCGTCCGTTGTCTCGCCCGTCGGGTCGGATGGGTCGATCACCACGAGCCGGCGCCGGCCGACGATCCGGCCCACTGCGGTTCGCCCCTCGATCCCGCCGGCCCACGGCTGGCGGACGGTCGCCAGGATGGGCGAAACGACCTCGATCCCGGGCCGACCCATCGGCTCGGAGCTCGGCGCGAACGCCTGCTCGACCGCCCGGCGGTCGGCCAGACCGAGGAGCTGTTGGAGCGTGACGACCGTCGGCAGCCACAGGATCATGTCGCCGAGCCGCTTGACGTCGAGGGCCGCGGCCGGCGTGAGCCAGGCCGAATCCACGACCTCCGGGGAGACCTCGGAAACCTCCGTCCCCGGCGCCACGAACGCCGCGAAGAAGCGGACGTCGTAGCGATGGGGGAGGCGGGGCGGTGTCACCCACCGGGTCATCGGGACGAGCGACTCACGGTCCACGACGATCCCCGTTTCCTCGCGCGTCTCACGGATGGCGGCGGCGACCGCATCGGCATCGCCGGGATCAATGCGGCCGCCCGGGAAGACGTGGATATCCGGTCCGAACTGCATGGTCGACGGTCGGCGCGTCAGGAGCACCTGGAAGCCGGCCGCCGAGGGGCGCAAGAGGACCGCCGTTGCCGCCGGCACCGGGGGAACCACATCCGCGCCGCGTCGTCGCTCGGGGCGACCCTCGGTCACAGCGCCGCCTCGTGCTCGCGGAGCTGCTCGCGCAGCGCGTCCGGGTCCGTGACCGGCGCCTGGCAGGCGAAGCCGCGACAGACGTAGGCCGTCGGGCGACCGTCGAGGCGTGTGCGGTCGCGCATCAGGGGAATCGCGCTCGTACCCGGATCGGCCGAGAGCGCCACCACACGTGCCGGGGAGTAGCCGCTGCTCGCCTCCATGAGGAGTTCGCGGGTAGCCGGGTCCTCGGGGCCCCCGACGATGGCCACCTCGGCGACCACGGACAGGGAGAAGTCGATGGCCGTGAGCCACTTGGCGAACGCCGTCGGGTGACGCACGGTGAACCTCGTCACCGTCCGGATCGCCCCCTCCGCGGCCGTCCGGTACCGGCCCTCCCCGGTGAGCGCGGCGAGGCGGAGGAGGACGAGCGTCGCCATCGCGTTGCCGGACGGCGTGGCGTTGTCCTGAACGTCCTTCGGGCGGGCGACGAGCCGCTCGTGGTCCGAGGCGGTATCGAAGAAACCCCCGTCCGGGTCGGCGAAGCGCTCGAGGATCTGGTCTGCCAGTGCCCGGGCCGTGACGAACCAGCGCTCGTCGTGGCTCGCCTCGTACAGGGCGAGGAGCCCGTCGGCAAGATCACCGTAGTCCTCGAGCACGCCCTGCCCGGTTGCCCGGCCGTCCTTCCAGGAGCGCCCGAGCCGCCCATCAGGGCTGAGCAGACCGCTCGTGATCGCCTCGGCAGCACCGACCGCGACCGCCAGGTAGCGGGCCGCCGCGACCGTGTCGCCTCCCTCGGTCGCGAGATCGAGCAGGCGGGCCCCGTCGGCCAGCGCCGCGATCGCGAGGCCGTTCCAGGCCGCGAGTGCCTTGTCGTCGCGGGCCGGCTGGGCCCGGGCCCCGCGGACCTCAAGGAGCCGGGCCCGAGCGGTTGCCAGTCGCTGGCGCACAACGTCCACCGCGAGCCCGCACTCTTCGGCCAGTTCCGGATCGGAGCGGACGCGGGACAGGATCGTGCGACCCTCCCAGTTGCCTTCGTCCGTCACGCCGTAGGCCGTCGCGAAGAGCGGCGCCGCGTCGCCGAGGACGGCCCGGATCTCGGCGGCCTCCCAGGTGAACGTCCCGCCCTCCTCCCCGTCGGTATCCGCGTCAAGGCTGGCCGCGAAGGCTCCATCCGGGGTCGTGAAGTCACGAACGATCGCGTCGAGCACTGCGCACCCGATGTCGCGGTAGGCACCGTCGCCCGTCACGGCCCAGGCCCGGAAGTACGCGCGGGCCAGCTGCGCGTTGTCGTAGAGCATCTCCTCGAAGTGCGGCACGAGCCAGGCCGCATCGGTGGCGTAGCGGTGGAAGCCGCCTCCGAGCTGGTCGTGGATACCGCCGGCAGCCATGACATCGAGCGATCGTCGCGCGGCCGCGAGCGCGCGCGCATCACCCGTGGCCGCACCCCGTCCGAGCAGGAACTCGATCGTCATCGGCTGGGGGAACTTCGGAGCGCTGCCCCAGCCACCCGTCGTCGGGTCGAACCCGCGGTCGATCAGGAGGACGGCGGTATCCAGCAGGTCCGGGGCCGTTGCGTCCTGGACGGCCGGGAGGCGTGCCCGCTCCACGAGCGCGCCGACGAGCCGGAGGCCGGTCTGCTCCACCTGGCCCCGCTCGTCGCGCCAGATGCGGGCGACACCCTCGAGGACCTGCTTGAAACTCGGCATGCCGTGGCGAGGCTCGTCCGGGAAGTACGTGCCGCCGTAAAACGGCCGGCCCTCGGGCGTCAGGAACACGGACATCGGCCAGCCGCCGGCGCCGGTCATCGCCTGCACAGCACCCATGTAGAGCTGGTCCAGGTCCGGGCGTTCCTCGCGATCCACCTTGATCGCCACGAACCGCTCGTTCAGAACCCGCGCGGTGGCCTCGTCCTCGAACGATTCGCGCTCCATGACATGGCACCAGTGGCAGGCCGCGTAGCCGATCGACAGGAAGATCGGGCGATCCAGGAGCTTCGCCCGGGCGAGCGCATCGGGCCCCCACGGGAACCAGTCGACCGGATTGTGGGCGTGCTGGAGGAGGTACGGGCTGGTCTCACCGGCCAGCCGGTTCGTGTGACGAGGCAGGGGGGACGCATCGTGGGCCATGTCCACGATGGTAGGACACGGGGCCTGTGGAGCCCATCACGGCGCGTGTGGCGCCCATCACGGGCCCGGGCGCCCATCACGGGCCCGGGCGCCCATCAGGGCCCCGGGCGCACATCCGCCTCGCGCGGTACCGTCCGCTCGTGCGCACCAACGCCCTGCCCGAGTTCCAACCCTCCGTCCACGGCTTCCGTTTTGCGAACCGCTGGCCGGCCGGCCCTGCGTTCGAGCTCCATGCCCGCTACATCCGTCTGGGGATCGGCGAAATGTCCGAGGGCCTGTGCGGCGGGATGTGTTTCGCTGCGGCGGACCGCTATCTCCTGCGCGAGCCGGTGCCTGCGGACGCTGTGGTTCCCTCCCCGGGCACGCCGCTCTTCCGGGAGATCGTCCGCCGGCAGCTCGTCTCCTTCGACCGCTGGGGCCTCGTTCCGGCTCGCTTCTGGCTGACGGTGCTACGGCTGGCCGGCGGCCGCTGGACCGCCGCCGCGCAAATCACCGAATGGCGACGAATCTGCTCGGATATCGACTCCGGGCGGCCGGCGATGGTGGGGCTCGTTCGTAGTGCGCGGATCAACCCGTTCGGGCTCACGACGAACCACCAGGTGCTCGCCCACGGCTACGAGGCCGACCCGAAGGTGGGAACGCTCCGAATCTACGATCCAAACCACCCCGGACGGGATGACGTGTCGCTTCGGCTACGGCGTGCCGACCAGGAGGATGGCCGGCCGCGGTTCAGCCTGGATCAGACGACCGGTGAGCCGCTTCTGGCCCTGCTCCGCCTGCCGTACCGCCCTCGCGCCGGTACCAGGCGGTGGCCACGAGGCCCACGAGCAGGCTGAGGCCGGCGCCGATCCCGATTGCCTCGGGCACCCCGAGCCGCGATGCGAGGCCCCCGGCGACGAGCCCGCCGATCGGCGTCGAGCCGGCGAAGACCGTCGTGTAGACGCTCATGACCCGGCCCCGGAGCTCGTCCGGCACGGTCAGCTGGATCGTCGTGTTGGCGGTCGCGGCCATGGCAATCGCGCCGAGACCGGCCCCGAACATCGCCACCAGGGAGAGCGAGAAGGATCCCGAAGCAGCGAGGACAAGTTGGGCCAGTCCGGTCAAGGCAGCCCCGAATCCGATGAGCGCCACACGGTTTCCGCGTCCGAAGGCAATCGTCAGGGCCGCGGCGAGTGATCCCAGCCCGCTCGCCGCCATCAGGAAGCCATAGCCTGTCGCGCCGACCTTGAGCAGATCCTTGGCGAGCGGCGGGATGAGCACCTGGAAGTTCATCCCGAACGTGGACACGAGTCCGATCACCACGATCGGGACGAGGACGGCCGGCGTTCCCCGGACATAGGCGAGTCCTACACGCAAGTGCGTCAGCACGTCCCGGACGGTCGCGGGTCGGGCAAGCCGTGGCGGCACGGCGAGCGAGCCCTCATCCATTCGCAGGTACGCGACGATGACCGCGAGGAAGCTGATCCCGTTGAGCAGGAACGCCGAGGCCACGCTCGTCGCCCCGATCGTGAGGCCGGCGATCGCCGGCCCGAGAACGCGCGCGCCGTTGAAGACGGCCGAGTTCAGGGCCACGGCGTTGCCGATGTCGTCACGGCCGACCATCTCCACAGCGAACGACTGGCGCGTGGGCATGTCGATGGCGTTGACACAGCCGAGCAGGAACGCCAGCCCGAGCACCTGCTCGACCGTGACGCTCCCGGTGGCCGTCAGCGCGAACAGCACGAGCGCCAGCGTCATCGCGATGGCCTGGGTGAAGACCAGCGTCCTACGCTTCGGCAAACCATCCGCTACGACGCCGCCGAACAGGCCGAGGACGAGGACCGGTGTGAACTGTGCCGCAGCGACGAGGCCGAGATAGACCGGATCGCCCGTCAGCTCGAGGACGAGCCAGCCCTGGGCCACGCTCTGCATCCACGTGCCGACGAGCGACACGAGTTGGCCGATGAAGAAGAGCCGGTAGTTACGGTGGCGCAGGGCGCGCCAGCCGCGAAACCCCGCGACCGCGGCGAGTGTGGGCCGACTCGCGGAGCTCATCGTCCGCGCCCGGGGTGCGAGGGCTCCCGTCCCGCGTCGAGTTCCTCGAGGTGCCGCTCGAGGTGGCGCCTCCGGGCTTCCGCTTCCTTGACCATCTGCGCGATCCGGCTCGCCTTGCCACGCAGGCTCGTGACCTGCCGGTCAACGCGGCCGAGGGCATCGCGGAGGATGGCCCGTCGCTCGTCGAGATCGGTCGTGCTGCGAAACAGCGAGCGATTCCGCTCGCGCGCCTCCTCATCCTCGAGCAGGCGGCCGATCTCCGCGAGGCTGAACCCGGCGTCGTCGCGCAGGCCACGAATGAATCTCAGGCGCTCGAGATCGTCCTCGTCGAACAGCCGATACGACCCCTCAGACCTGGCCGCCGGCTTGAGCAGGCCGAGCTCCTCGTAGTACCGAACGGCCCTTGCCGTCAGGCCGACTTCCTCGGCGACTTCGGTGATCCGAAGGAGGCTGGACGACGGCTCGCCTCCCTCGCGGGGCTGGGCATCGTCGCCCGGGGACGAGGGCTGGGTGGTCACACCGAAGATGATACCAAACCTTGCCGTTTACGTGAAGGTTAGGGCGACCTGCGCAAGACCGGCCCAGCGGACAGCCCTGGCAGGCACCGGCTCGCTGACATCAGCGGGCGCCTCCTGGGGACCCCTCTCTGCCCGGAGCCGGTCGGCTTCCGCGGCCAGCCAGTCGCTCTGAATCTGCGCTCATTGGGCCGAACCAGGCGATATCGACCTACTTCAGTCCCAGCCCGGGTTTCTTGGTCGGCGGCGGTGCCGGCGGACCGTCTGGCCACCGCAATCCGTTGACAGTCGTGACCTCGCCAACCAGGAACACTCCGCGTTGCGGGCAGCCGGGAACCGGCTGGTTTCCGTCGGACACCCCGAGCTCTACCTCGTCACCTTCCCTGATGATCAAGCGGCCGGACGCGCCGAAGATCATCAGGGGCGGCGCCAGCGCACGGAACGTCTCCGGCCAAACCAGGTTCGTCGAATGGCCGTTGCCGTAGTCAAGCGACACGCATCGGCCATCGAAGCTGATCCGTCCGCCCGACGCGATACCGCCTACCTGCTGGCCACTGAGACCATGGGTCGAGAGCGTCACGACACGCTGATCGGGTACACCCGCTTCGGGAAACAACGGCCCGCAACCCACAAGTGCTCCCAACAGGAGTACGCAGCTGGCACGCGCAGTTGCCCGCACGGCCCTAGCTGCCGTTGTAGCAGAAGATCTTCATCTGGATCCGCGAAAGGTCCTCCGCGTGCAGCATGTTGAAGCTCACGCCGGCCCGGGATTCGGTGGCCACGTAGAGCTTCACCGGGATCGTGACGAGGCCGAACTGAATGGCCCCCTTCCACATCGCGCGCGCCACGGCAGGGTCCTCGTGCTCAACCCCGATGGACGGCGGAGTCGGGACGAGACCATACCACCGGTCGGCAACCCGATCGGCACGGCCTGCCGGTCAAGTGGCCTGCCGGTCAGGCCGCGACGGAGACCAGCTCCCGCTCGGCTCGGATGATCTGGGCCAGGATCCCCTCGCGCATGCGGTCCAGGGCTGTGTTGACCTGCCCGGCCGTCGAACCGATGGATGTCAGCTGAACCTTCATCGCCCGGACCGTCTCGAGCTGTTCCCTGATTGCCGTCAGCGCCTCCCCGAGCGCGGCGGCATCCACCTCGGCTTCGCGCTCGCGCAGGCTCGCGAGGGCCAGCAATCGGGCGAGGCGCACGGCGGCTTCGAGGATCGCCGGGTCCGGGTCCGCCGGATCGATGACGCAGTACACGTCGCCGGACCGGACATCAAATGGGGCGATCCCGGCCGGTGCGTGGGCCGGCGTGAAGACGACGAGGCCGACGGCGGCATCGCGGTTCGTCCGCGCCTCGCGCAGCTCATCCCGCATCTCGCGGCCCGAGATCTTGCGGTCCTTGGCCTCGATGACAACCCGGAGCTCGGACCCCCGGGTCAGGCCCGGGTCAAGCGTGAGCACGAAGTCGCCCTTCTTGGACCGGCCGGCATCGCCAGCGTCCGTGCCCGTCCGCTCGAGCAGGTCATTTGCCCCCCGGGCGATGGCCCCGAGCAGGCCCTCCAGAAGCTCTTCGAAGTCGCCGCCCTTGGCGGCCGACTTCGCACGCTCCCCGGCTCGAGCGGTCCCGGCCGCCTCGAGGGCGACGAGCTTCTCCTCGAGGGCCTTGAACCCGGCCGCAACCTCGGTCCGGAACTGATGGAGCGGCGAACCCATCCGCGTCGGATCCAGGAGCGTCGCCAGTCTCGACGCATCGCCCTCGAAATACGCGTCGAGCATCGTCGTGATGCGGCCGATGGCCGAGTCACGACGCTTGGGATCGAACAGCTCATCGACCATGGAGTGCAGCTTGCCGCGGTCCCCGAGGAACGTCTCGAGCGTCCTGGGCAGCCGTCCGTCGCCGTCGCCGAAGTTCGCCCGCAGTACCTGCTCCAGTGCTTCGGCCGCGCGGTCATTCGCGGCGCGACTCTGCTCGGCGAACCGGTCGAACTCGGAGCGCACGGCGTCCAGGTTCATCGTGACGCCGACGCTCTGGAGCGCGGTCAGGCCGATCCGAAGCGCCCGTTCGACGACGAGGCCGCGCTCTTCCTCCGGCTGTTCGCCCAGCCACGCGGCGAGCCCGGGGTCCGGAAGGGTCAGCCGGTCCACGAGAATCCGATCGGACTCAACGCGGATAGCGGGGTCCGGGCGGGTCGGCAGGGAGACGATGCGGGCTTCCATGCGCCGCATCATCGGAGCCCCGCGTGCCAGCTAGCCTGTCACAACCCCGGAATGACGCTGGGCCCTCGTGATCAGCTCCCCCGATAGGTGGTCAGCGAGAACGGCGCAAGGAGCAGCGGCACGTGGTAGGACCGCGAGACGTCGTCGATCCGCAGGTCCAGCGTCATCCGCCCGAAGAATCGCGCTTCCTCCGTGCCGGTTCCCCGGGGTCTGGCAAGGTTGAACTCCAGGCGATACACACCGGGGGACATCGGTCGCTCGAGCAGGTCGTGGATCCGCCCGTCGTCGTCGGTCAGGGCCTGCGTCAACCGGATCGGGCGATCGTCCTCGCCGAGCTTGTAGAGGCTCACGTGGACCCCGGCGGCTGGCCGGCCCGTCTCCGTGTCGAGGACGTGGGTCGAGATCGTGGGGGTCGCGGACCCCGCCGCGGGCGTCGAGGGTATTTCCGGGCCGCTGCTGGCCACGTATCCTCCGCGCTATGGGACATCTTGCGATCACGGTCGGCGACGACCTTCACTTTAGCGCCCGCTGGGAATCGGCCGCGCCGCAGACCATCGAGGCCATCCGGCGAATGCTGCCCATTGACAGCCGGCTCATCCATTGCCGCTGGTCCGGTGAGTCCACCTGGATCCCGTACGGCGAGTTCCGACCGGGCGTCGACTACGAGAACCACACCTCACATCCGGCGCCGGGCATGCTCGCCATGTACCCCGGTGGCATCAGCGAGTGCGAGATCTTCTTCCCGTACGGCGCCTGCACGACGGCATCGAAGGTCGGCCAGCTCGCCGCGAACCACTTTGCGTCGATCGTCCCCGATGAGGGCTGGCAGGACCGCCTCCGCGAGATCGGCCGGCGGACCCTCTGGGAGGGCGCCCAGCGAATCAGGATCTTGGAAGTGGAGGACTGAGCCATGGAATGGATCGGACCCCTGGTCGTCGCCGTCATCCTGGCCGCCGCAATCGTGCTGGTCGCCCGTCGTTGGCGTGGTGATCAGCCGCGCGATCGGGGGCCGGACTCGACCGCCATGGAGGCGCGGGGCGGGCTCGCGGCGCTCGGGCGGACGATCGATCCGGCGCCAGATGAGCAGCCGGTCAGCCCGGACGCGAAGGACGGTGAAGGCGGTTGACCCCGTGGCCGTCAGATCCGCCGCTCACCGACGCGACGCATAGGTGACGGATCTCCTGATCCGCGGCGGGACCGTCGTCGTCGCCGCGGGATCGCGTCGCGCCGACATCGCCGTGGAGGGCAGCCGGATCGCGGCCATCGGGGCAGACCTGGCCGGCCTGGCCGCGACGGCCCGGGAGGTCGTGGACGCGACGGGGCTCCTCGTCCTGCCCGGGATCGTCGACGTCCACACGCACACCAGGGTCGCGAGCGACGCCGAGCCGGACCGATTCTTCCAGGACTCCGTGGCGGCTGCCTTTGGCGGCACGACGACGTTTCTTGCCTTCAACAACCCGGGGACCGGCTCCTCCCCGGCGGCCGAGCGCTCGCTGCTCGCCGGGCTGCGCGAGTGGCGTGCCGCCACCGAGGGCGACAGCGCGGTTGACTACTCGGTCAGCCTCGCGATCTCCGGGCGGATGGATGACCCGATCGCCGAGCTCCCGGCGGTGGTCGATGCGGGCGTCTCGACGGCGAAGGCGTTCATGGTCTTCGACTTCCGGCTAGACGACCTGCGGCTGTTTCAGGCGATGGGCGTCCTCGCGAACCGGGGCGGGATGCTCCAGGTCCACTGCGAGGATCCGGTCCTGATCGACGCGGCGGTGAGGGCCACCCTCGCGCGCGGTGAGACGGCACCGCGATTCCACGCCACGTCGCGTCCCGCGTACGCCGAGGGCGTCGCGACGGCTCGGGCGATGGCGTTCGCTCAAGCGGCCCATGCGCCCGTCCACGTCGTCCATCTCTCGTCCGCGGACGCCCTTCGCCACGTCCGAGAGGCGAAGGCGCTGGGTCTTCCGGTCTCCGCGGAGACGTGCCCGCACTACCTCTCCCTCACCGAGGCCCGTTACGACGCCGACGACGACCTCGAGGTCGCGAAAGTCGTCATCTCGCCACCGCTCCGGACGGCAGCCGACCGCGACGCGCTGTGGGCGGGGCTGACAGCCGGCGACCTCGATCTCATCGCCACGGACCACGTCCCCGATCGCGCGGCGGTCGAGAAGAGCGATGCCGTAAGGGGCGTCCCGTTCGACCGGATCAGCAACGGTGCACCGGGCATCGAGACGCTCCTCGCGATCGCGTACGGCGAGGGCGTTGCCGCGGGACGGCTCACCGTCGAGCGGCTCGTCGACGTCCTCGCCACGGCCCCGGCACGCCGCTTCGGCCTCCGCCGGAAGGGCGCGATCGAGGTCGGGAAGGACGCGGACCTCGTCCTGTTCGACCCGGCGGCCCGGCGCACGATCCGTGCCGCGGACCTCCACCACACGAGCGACTACACGCCGTACGAGGGTTTCGAGGTCGAGGGTGCCGTGCGCTCCGTGTACGTCCGCGGTCGAGCCGTGGTCCGCGACGGAGCGTTCGCCGGCGAGCGGGGGTATGGTCGGTTCATCGAGCGCGACGGCGCCGGCGAGTGACGAGGAGGACGCGATGAGCAGTGACGGCGGCCCTGTGACGATCGCGTACTACTACCGGACGCGGTGGGGTTCTCACGACGAATTCGTCGAGCTATTCGACCGCAACCACTGGCCGATCCTCCGCGAGCAACTCGCAAGCGGCCGCTTCCTCGACGTCACCGCGTCCAAGCCGCGCTTCCACGGCGACGGCCGTGCCGACTGGGATTTCCTCGTGACGATCACCTACCGGGACTGGGCCGCCGTCCAGGCGCATTCGGAGGGGGAGATCGCGCGACGCCTCTACCCCGACCAGGCGACCTTCAGGGCCGAGGAAGCCCGCCGCTTCTCGCTCCTCGAGGCGCACTGGGACGTCGTCCTCGAGGGACACCCTCTCCCGGGAGCGTAGGCCGTCGCCCGGCGATGATCGCCCGGTAGGCCCACTTCCGTGGTCTGACCGAAACTCACGTCGCGGCACCTGGCGTCACCCGCAGCCAGATTGAAATCAGCTGTTCGCCCTCCACCACGAGGATCGTGGCGGCGTTGATCATGATCGCCTGTGCCTCGAGCGCGCCATCGGCGGTGCCAACGCACATCCATCCGGCGCGACGATTGAAGTGGCTCGGCCACTCCGTTGGGGACGACCTCAAGCGAGTGGACTCGCCTCGCTTGAGGTCGATCGACTTGCGGACGTGAATTTCCCCGTTCCGCGCTTCCGGCGGTAATTCCACCGATACTCTCCACGCCTCCCGCGGGGCGTAGCCGTCCATGTCGGCCGGTCCCCAGCCACGCGTATCAGGCTAGTCCTGATCTCCCGGTTCGTGAGCGAAGTTGAGCCACCGTGTCAGCGAGCTGTGCCGGATCAGATGTCAACCAACCGCGCTTCTGACAGATCGTGAGAAGTCTATCCGCTGCCTCCGTGATGCTCTCGACAAGCGGCGCTGGGTCCACGCTAACCGAGTGGGTCCGCCGACCGGATCGGCGACGTTCCACGAGCACGAGACGCCAAGCGCCGCCAGGCGCGGCTGTCATCTCCACGGCATACGGACCATCCATGAAATAGATCTGCCGTCGAGTGGAGTCGCCCTCAAGCAGTCGAAGCGCGGCATCAGCCCACCCAGCGAGGACGACCACCGCGAAGTCATTCCAGCCCGTCGCCGGAAATTCAAGCCTTCCGACGCGTAGCCAGATGCCACCTGTAGCTACGCCGGAGACCTCCGAGACGTCGGCATCAGATTCGTCGAACACGACGCGAGCTAGGTCCATCAGCGGACAACCGGGTAGGCGGTTTCGGTGACGTTTGTGGTTCTGTTGAACACCATCTCGATCAGGTAGCCGCCGCCATCACCGCGCAGCAGAACACGGTCGCCAGTGGTCGCCGCATCGTCACGTACCCTCGAGCCCTCGCAGATCCCGTGTTGGTCCTTCCGCGTACGAAAGCTCAAACCCACGAATGACATCCGGCCACGGCTCACCATAGGAATAGCCTTCGAGTGCGTCTAGCTCCCCGTCAGTTATGTACAGCAGGAAGCCCGCGCCATGCTCCAAGCCATCTATGGTCGCGAGTACATCGTCGAGGCGCCCCGCGTGGATATCGAGGGGGGTTCGCCGAGCAGGTCGCAGGACCGCCAGCTCTGTCAAGAACCCCTTTCCGGTGAACTCGCGGCTCTCGATACGGCACCCCTCTAACTGCTCACGGAGCAGCCGGAGCCGAGGATCGTGGCCGGCAAGCAACTTGTCGAGGACGGCGTACTCGAGGGAGGAAAGATCTGCCTCTCGGCCGACTCGACTGGTTTCCTTGTTCATGGCTTTATGAAGGCCGTTCCGATGCGAGCGATGCCGTCGACGACATTCCCGGATACCGTGACGGCAAACCCGCCGACATCCACCGTTACGTGCCTGTAGATGCCCGTCAGGCCCTGTCGCGTTGTGGCTGCTTGAATCGCCTGCTGTATTGCATCGTACGCCGCCTGCTCGGACCCGAAGTGCGTGACAACGTCACCCAGGTTGTGCTTGGCCAAGCCGAAGAGGTGGTGCAAGTCATTGGCGTTCGCCGCGGTCCTCGCCCCAGCCCGAACCACGAATCCGGCCCCGGTCACGAACGGAACCCCGGCAGCGGCGATGTCGGCGCCGAGGGCGAGCCAGTTGCCTCCCCGGTCTTTGGGCGGCCCGAAGACCAGCGACCCGACATCGAAGACGATGAACCCGATGTCGAGCAGCGTGTCGACGAAGTGGCCGCTCGGATCGGTATTCGTCGTCGGGTTGTTGTTCGCGTAGGCGTAGCGGTTGAGCGTCTGCGGTGAGCTCGCCACACCCGGCCAGGTATCCCGGGTCACGAACCGCCCGAGGTCCGGGTCGTAGTAGCGGGACCGGAGGTACGTCAGGCCCGTCCCATCCCGTGGCTCACCGGTGAAGCCGAACGGCTGCGCCGACCCGCCGGTGGTGACCGTCGGGACACCCCATTCGTCGGTCTGGTAGCTCGCGCTCACCGCACCCGAGCCGTTGGTCAGCGCCCGGACCGAGCCGAGGCGATCGGTCTGGTACACCTACCCATCCGCGTCGCCGTCATAGACATCGATCTTCAGCGTAGCGCCAAGCCCTGCGATGGCCCCCAAGTGGGAGGGCGGAAGTTCAAGGGCGAACGTGCGATCCGCCGACCACACCCATAGCGAGACGCTGCGAACCCGAGGGTCACCGGCCGCGGTCGCGATGTTCTCCTTCACGGCGGCCACCCGATCGAGCAGATCGGCGATGGCCGACTCCGGCCGCAAGCTGATGCCAGCGGCGTCAATGCTCCAGCCGGTGAACGGGCGCCGACCCCGACCCGTTCTTCCGACGCTGTCACCCTGATTCCATTCCTCATCGGGCTCGAGTCCGATCAGCTCTCGCAACTCGGTCGCGGAAATCTGGTCGCCGAGAACCACCAGCGAGGCAACGCGGTTTCGCAGTTCATCAAAGTCGATGCTCATGCTGCGTTCATTCGAGGACGTCATAGACATTCCCAAGAACTTCGTCACCGATCGGCGGAACGATGTCCCCATTTGGCAGGAAGCGCACGTTGTCGGCCGGTCCAAGTAGGCCCTTCTTGAGGCTCCGATGGATCCACTCATTGAGTTTCTCGTAGTCCACACCGAACTTCTTGGCCGCCGCCCGGATGGCGCCCGCGCCTTCGAGGATCTTGCCCCCAGTACCGACGGTCTTGATCCCAGCTCGCGCAGCGATTCCGAGGCCTGTCACGAACGGAACCCCAGCACCGACAATGTCGGCGCCGAGCGCTGCCCAGTTACCTCCCCGGTCTTTCGGCGGCCCGAAGACGAGCGACCCGATGTCGTAGAGGATGAACGCGATGTCGACGACCGTCTCGACGTAACGGCCGCTCGGATCGGTATTCGTCGTCGGGTTGTTGTTCGCGTAGGCGTAGCGGTTGAGCGTCTGCGGTGAGCTCGCCACACCCGGCCAGGTATCCCGGGTCACGAACCGCCCGAGGTCCGG
>Ga0082335_1004244_pt1 | contig 21952 bp, 22 predicted proteins | sample Subgrocontami58m_FD_72375 | JGI IMG/M metagenome (GOLD analysis project Ga0082335, IMG submission 72375) | Subsurface groundwater microbial communities from S. Glens Falls, New York, USA - GMW37 contaminated, 5.8 m (SPADES assembly) (version 2) ...
CTTCAAATGTCGGATAAAACTCAGGCTGCTTGTAGTATCTTTCAGAAACATCAATAAGGTCTGTATCAAGCAGTGAAACCTTTGAATCAATGGCGTAAAAATCTTCTGGGAACGGCGGCAAATCTGAAAAAACATTTGTTGATAAGTTATAAAGGGGCCTTGATGCTTGGCTAGAATTTTGTATGCAGAGAGATGAAATTAGCATGATTATTGTAAGAAATAACAATCTCATGCCAGTAGTAGCATAAAAAAATATTTGAATCAGCTCTGCTGGCTTGTGTGAGTCAAATTCCTGTCATTGTCAGACCCGGCTGCATAATTGTTATAATCCGCCCAGAGCCAGATGTCTCTTTGGGCATCTGTTGCGCTAAGGTTAGCCAAAATTATTGCAATGCTCGTTATATTTACACAGTCGCTGTTGGCTGTTCCATTAAGACTTACTAGTGAACAGCTTAGTTTGTAAGACGCATCGTTCCATCCCGCTTTTACTGTTACTCCTGATGGCAATGAAGTTGAAAAATTAAGCGTTATGTTTATCCCTGTATTGCCTGTGTTTTTGTACCTAAAAATGGATAGTGTAGAATTCTGTGCGATGCCTGAGACTGCTGTTGCATTTATTTTTTTGCCGTTTATGTCTGTAGAGTTGAATAATAAAAAATTTGTAATAGGGTTGGCGGTTGAATTAAAGAACGTGATATTTGTCGCTGGTATGAATAAAACAAACGATACATCAAGAGCGGCTTCTTCGGATGGAGTCTGGTATTTGTATGTAACAGACAACACTACTTGAGACGTATATGTGTCTTCTCCTATAACTTTAAAATCATATTTCCATTTATACGTGTTATTTGACGTTATGTCATAAAGACTTGCTGTGCTGGAGGACGCATTTTTAAGAAAATTCAGGCTGTATGTGAACCCTTCTCCCGGCACTTTGTCGCACTCAACAGAAACAGCAGAATTATTTAGCTTATGACAATATTGCTGTGTTGGAGTTGTTGGATCGCCTTCTGATTGTGTTATTGTGTTAAAATATGCATTTTTAATTGTATGATTTTCTCCATTTAGCTGCGTTTCAAAATTTGCTTCTATCAGGCTGCCTGCAACCAGTTTTCCATTGCTTCCATTAAGAAATGTTTTTAGCGTTTCCAAATAAGCCGTTGTTCCTGTCCTGTTGAACTCGTATGTGACAAACATAGACGCCCATGTATTCCAACAGCCGTCTGTAGTGCAGGCAAATTTTACCTGATATTTTCGCTCAAGGCTGTCTGTTATTGTTATTGGCGATATCGCTCCTGTGCTTGGCGTTGCGTCTGTGAAAATTATAATGCCTGCGGCTTCTGCTGTTGCAGTAGCTCCTGTCATTTTAATGTCATTGCCCGTTCTTGTTAGCGTGCCGTTTATCAAAACGTCTAAGTTTATCACGCCATCGCCGTCTGTTGTGCCGCCCCCATATATCCAAGAACTATGAACACGCTCTATGTTTTCCGGCAGCTGTATTGTTACATTGCCTTCGCTATTAGTGGATGTTGTTGCTGCAGCGCTATTGTTGGCGTCTGAAAAAATATAATAATCAACCGTGCGAAGCTCATTTTCTGTTGTAGATGAATTGTATGTGTAAGTAACTGCAGCTATTGCAGAAAAAGCTGTCCACTCATTAGTGACAGGGTTTGCTCCAAGAGACCAAAGGTATGTTTTTCCTGACTCATTCATTAAGTACAATGACTTGCTTGATACGGTTGTATTTGCATTTACATAGTAAATCCAGCCTGTTCCTTCGGCCAACGCAGCGTATGTTGGCGAGCCTTGTGGGATTGCTGTGCCATTTAATTGTACATTATGCGTGCCTGCGCCGCTGCTGTCTGTGAAGCCCGTGACTTCGAACCATGCACTTTTGATGTTTGGCTGGGCTTCAGGCAGCGTTATATTAAACAAATTTGTAAGCGTTGCCCCTGCTGCTATCGCTGCGGCTGTATTATTAATGAAAAATTTTACTGTTTTTTGCTGTACTTCAGAAGCGCTATCATAGTCGTATGTCAATACAAGCTTTGCAGAACGCATGCGATCCTGGACTTTGTCGCTTGAAATTGATATGAAGTAGCGGTAAGCGCCTGGTCCTGTAATGTCATAAAGACTAGCTGCGCTTGAAGAGGCATTGACAAAATACCTGTGCCACATATTTTCCCTGTCATTTTGCGCTGTTAAACTGGCTGCTGTAGAACCATTCAAGCTTACTGTCCAGACAATATTTCCTGCTGCTCCTGCATCGCCTTTGAATGTGTTTATTTCAAAATAAGCGTTTCTTACTTTTACCCCATTTTCCGGTATCGTCACTGTGAAGTTGTTCGATGCTTTTGCATTGGCAATTGTTGTTATAGTATCATTTGAAATTATCCAATATTCAACCGTTTTTGTACTGGTTGCTGCATTTGCACCGCCTACAATGCTTAGAAATATTATCAGAAATACCAACAAAGAAATTTTCATGCTAATTATTATTGGTATAAGTGTAAAAGAAGATTTAATTCAAAATATTTCAATTACGGAAACATTACAGGTTAATATTTTTTGAACATATTGAAAGTATATATATGAGACCTTTACAATATACGTAGTAATGAGAACACATGTCTTATTAGTACTTGCAATATTTGCACTTTCTTTGTCGGTAATTGTATTTGCAGACACGATAACTACGCCTGTTCGGTTCATAGTTCCTACAACTTTGTCATTCACATTGTCTGTGCCTGGCAATAATGCTTCTTCATTTTCTGCTGGTTCGACTACAACTACAATAATATTCAACTCAACATCAAATACAGTTTCTCAACTAAATGGAACTGCAGCCGGCAGCGCACAGCAACAGACAGCAACAATACCTATATTTAATTTTACAAACACAGGAAATGTTTTAATAAATATAACAATGAATTTTTCAACATCACTGCCTTCTGGCGTTAGCGTAAAGGCTGGATGGGCGTCTGGAGCGTATCAGGCAAGTTGCGGAGCCTCTGTTATGCCTAGCAAGACTGTTTGCATAAATGTAACAGCAGGTTCTGTTGTAAATGTTGCCAATCTCACCACAAGCGGAGGCGAGCAGCATCGTGATGTATGGTTATGGGCAGATTATAGCAATGTTGCATCAGGAACAGACAGCACTGTTAATCTAGTTCATACAAGCGTTCAAGCTTGATTATATATATTTTCACAACAAATAATAGAAGATAAGCAGTACCTCCAAAAGTAAGGTTAAGGTCAAATAATCAATAACCAACTGGCATGCTATATCGCAGGCATGTGTTTCACTTTCGGAGGCACTCATAAGAATTTGGGTGTGTACATGGACTTTCACAGAAACAAAAAATATATTGCCGCGCTTGCTATCATAGTAATTTTTTCTGTTGGCGTAATGGCTTATTCTGGTTTTAATACAACAGGACAGGCAATTAAAAAGTACGGAACAATAGAAGAAAAAATACAGGCAGAGATAGATGCTGCAAAACAAAAGATAACAAGACCTGATTACCTGCCGGCTGTAGTTTATAAAAATCTGCCGCCATTTCCAGAAGATTTTTACACAATTGATCTTTTGATATTTTTAGGCAGAATAACTGATATTATAGACCTTGATGAAAAATACTGGAAACAGCCGGAATTTTACCCTGGTTTTGAAGACAATATAAACCTTATTGCAAATCCTGAACGTGGAAGGTTTTATGGCATTGGTTATGGCGCTTATCCTGGCGACATAGGGGCAGAAGCCGGACCGGGCGATGACTTTACAGTCGCTTCATTTTTCCATACATCATGGCTTGTTGAAACATACCAAGGAATGCAGATGAATGTTGTTTATCCATCGGATACAAATGTGCCTAGCCAAAATCTTGAAGGAAATCAGGCAAGCGTGAAGCAAGACCCTGAAGTTGTAAAGAATTATTTTGAGGTTACAGCAACGCCTGATATATTTTTGCTTGAGCCTGCAAATCCAATATTTGGATCCAACTGGGCGCAAAAGGTGCTTGTTCATGTAAAAATCAAAGAAGATACTCCAAAAGGCATTTATGTTATAGGAATAAACCCTACAACACCGCCAAAAGAATATGGCCAAAAGTGGACTAAACAATATCTGACAAAGTATGTCGATGCTTCTGCTGGCGTTATAGGACGGCCTTTTGTCAGGATTATAGTTGATGTCAAATGATGTGTAAATTTTTTTTGTTATAATTACAATAAGCTTTCTTTTTGGCCTTTCATATGCATACTTTACCAGTACTCCAGTGAAAATTTTATTTGGCGACAGTGAGTTAAGGGCAAGGCTTGATTTTTTTGATTTCGATGATACAGGCAGCCATCAATTGTCTGTCGTACTTACAGACACTTTTGACAGACTTCTGGAAAATGGCACCATTAATCTAACAATCACAAACTCTACAGGCAGTTTTTCAAACTTTTTTCTTAACCCAAGCTATACTTGGAATTATTCAGTGAATTACAGTTTTGACCATATAGGTTATTATAACATATCTGTTAACATAACATATTCAAACTTTCAGAATATTTCCGGAACAAAAAGAATCTACATAGGCCTTGTTGAGTTTTCTGACTTTTCAAATGAGCAAAGCATTTTCCAGGGGACAACTGCTTTTTTCAGGCTTACGGCAAGGACCGTCGGCAATTTTTCCTCTCAGATAATTCCTGTTATCAAGATATATGATTCTAATAACAATCTTGTGTTTTCAAAAACAGGAACATTAACAACAATAGAAGGCAACAGAACAGTTGCTCTTTTGCAGTATAATACTTTAGTTTTTAATGTAGGAAGCACTCCTGCAGGCGACTACAAAGTTGTTTCTTACATGATATTTACAGACAGAAACAACAATGCAAAAAACACTCCTGAAAGGATTTCTTTGCTGAAAGTTCTTTCCCAGCCATCTTTAGCAACAAGCGTCGGCAGCGGTGGAGACGGAAGCATAAGCCGTGAGGTCATAAATAGAATTGTATCTGAGGAACAAAATATAGAAATATTTCCAACCCCTACTGGGTACGTGGAATTTCTAAGCACACCGGTATTTATTGATACACAGCAAGGCGAACAAAGAGTAGAAAGCATTCTTCTTCAAAATGTTAGAGGCATAGAATTGAAAAACATAAGGATAAGGCTAGAAGGCATACCGGATGAATGGATATCTATATTGAATGGTCCTGTAAACATTGGTTCCGGGGAGTCAAAAGAATTAGGATTCCTGATAAGTCCTAATGTTAATGCTATACCAGGCAATTATCAGATTAAAGTCATTATAGAAGGCGACGATTTTAACAGAGAATTTTTTATGCTGGTTAAAATAAATCCTCAGGAAACAAGTCGTCCCATGCCTGCCATAGCAGGCGGCGCTTATTACAGGGAAATACCTGAGAACCCTACAATATTCACGAGCGTGCGGGTCAATGAGAAGGCAAAGGAAACTCATTTTTATGTTAAAATAAAAAATAAGGAAAAGGCCGCGACTTCTGTCAAAACTATTTTGCGCATACACAAGGAAATTGCTTCCAACGCAGGAGAAATATTTTTTTCAGAAAGGCCTTCACGCATAATAGAGGCTGATCCTGTTGTAGAATTTACGCTTAATGACCTGAAGCCTTTTGAGGAAAGAAATATCAGCTATTATGTAAAGAAAATCGTAAATACCACAGCACCTTTTGTTTTCAGCTCTATAGAGCAGGTAAGTGTTACGGAAAAGCTGCCGGAATTTGAGGTTGAAGATGATTATATAGTACTGACTGTTTTTGCAGCTACTCTGACCATAGCTACTGGATTTGCTGTACTTTATTTAAGAACGTCTAACAAAAAGAAAAACAACAAACATCATCATGCAAGAAAAATTATAGTCAGGTTTGGCTAACTATTTGTTTAGTAGAAGTTTAGCGCCTTGTTTTGTTCTTATTTCTACTGTTTTTGATTCCTGAATTGTTTTGAATACCCCTTCATCAAAAATTATTGCGCCGTATGATCCTGGCAAAAGTATGTCAGGCCTTACGGCAGGATAAATATATTTTCCATCTGCTGCTATTTCAAAATTGGACAACGGCAATTCGCCTGTGTTCTTTATTATAATACCATAGCTGCCGTTCAGATTGCCTGTAAATTCCATTGAACCTTTAAGGTTTTTGCTATTCATTATTTTTGAAACAATTTCATCCGGTATGCCCAGATAATCTCTTACTATGTTCACTTTCTCGAAATCATTTGACATGCTTCTTGAATGTATATGGAAAAAAAGTATTGAAGACAAGCCCAAGACAAAGGTAAAGAAGATGGCTACAACATACACCCCGTTATCATGGCTTTTATGTGTTTTAACTTTTTGCGTAGTTGTACGTTTCATCTTTTCACCCGCTTTTTGGTTCTGATTATTTTTGCATCTAATATGCAGTTTGGCTTGTGGACTGAAAAATGCGCCAGAAGTATGAACGCTGCTGCGTAACATATTTTGCTTATGAAAAATGGCAGGGTGCTCTGGAGCGATGGGTGCAAAAATATCATAAAGCTAAGCAGAAGCCCGCCAACAACGCCTATAATTACTATAAAAGAAACGATTTTTATTTCTATATGCTTGTAAGCGAAAAGCATTATCAAGAACGGCATTACTATTGTAAGCCCTATTATTCTGCTGAACACTAATGCTGAATCAATGTTTGGCGTAAAAAACAATGAAATTAAAAATATTATATACAAGGAAAATGTTATGTAGAGCTTTTTACATTCTTTCATTATTTGCGTGCTTACTATGGCTATCGATACCACAAAAATTACAGAAGTAATAGCCCTTACCATCAGGTCAAGTTCGCCTGTAACCCTGAATTTGTTGAATAAAAAACTTACAATAAAAACAATTATTATTGGCACGAAAGCTGCTGCAAAATGGTAACATTTTTTCCTGCTCCATACATGCACCAGCACAATACATGAAATAATTACTATCAAATCTGCTATTGCATTAATGTCTTGTATTGGCAGCATGTAAATAACTGGTTTTTGACACTAAATAAGCTTTTGTAATCTTTAATTTGACAGTGAGGGTGCGGTCAAATTAAAGCGCAATGGAAAAAAATTACTAGCATTTTGTTGTTTTTCTTGTAAATGATCTGTTTTCCAGCCTTATTATTTTTCCTATCTTCTGAACAGGTTCCGGATAAACTACAAAACGTCCATCCACTTTTTCCCCTAGTTCTGTGTCAAAATCAGCAATAAATAAATCATTTGATCTGGTCTTTAACTGTTTTCTTACCGTACTCATGGTCCTTCCATGTTCTGACGCTTCAACAACGTACTGAATTGTATAATAGTAGTCGTCTGTGTCTGCGTTTTCAAGCGCTACTTCATAGCTGTAGTAGCTGCCGAGCTGGCTGCTCCATTTTTCTGCGAGCGAAGAGCTAAGAATGTTGTATTTTGGATAATAAGGATAGACACCATCAACTTCGTAAGGCACTTCTTCAGAATAAGTTTCTTCCATTTCTTTGCATTGCTTAGTAGCAGCGCCTGTTGATGAACTTAAAAATAAGGAGCTTATTGATATTAATGAAATGACAACAACTGGGAGCAATAATTTTTTAGAAAATAGTTTGCTTATAAAGCTTAATGCAATGATCTCCTTATTTGATAATTTAATATGACAGTATTTGCATTCTTCTTCCTTTTCAAAATATCTGGCGCTGCATTTTTTGCAATATTTCATTAATTATTAATATTACTATAGGTTCTATTTATGGTTTTTAATATTATGCGCTTTGACTAAAGTTTTGAGTTGTCTGGGTAGAGTTTTTCTTCTAAGGAAAACAACATTGATGTTAGTATTACAGTCAGGATTATGAAGGCTATCATTATAGTATAGACATCTTTTGTCAGCATGCCTGCGGCTAAAGCTACTTGTGATATTACTATTCCATATTCCCCGCGCGGTATCATTCCTATGGCAATTATCCTTTGCGATTTTGCAGAAAATCCAAAAAATCTTGCAAAAAAGCCAGAGCCTATAGCCTTTGTTATAATGCCTACAGCAAGTATGACTAATATAATGCCCAATGATGATATGAGCGCTGCAGGTTCTAAGAATAGAGCGCTGTACGCAAAGAAAATAGGCACCAGCAGGCTATAGCCCAGCGTGCTGATTTTTGGCGCTATCAATTCATCCCTATGAGATATGCTGCTCATAGCGATGCCTGCCAGGAAAGCGCCTGTTATTGCTGCAAGGCCTATTTTTTCACTAAGAAATGTTATGACCATTATTATGGCAAGTGTTATGGAAAAAAATGTCTGCTCGTCTTTTACAAGATGCAGGGCTTTGATAAAGTAACCTATGACTTTAGCGCCAAATGTTACCACAAGGAGGATAAATCCAAGCACAGTAAAAAATAGCGTTCCAATATTGTTGAAAGCCAGCAGAGTACCGCTGAACAAGCCTACTAATAATGACAAAGCTATTATGGCAATTACATCGTCTGCCAGAGCCATTGTTATGAATGCGTTGCCTGTGCGCGTCTTATGCTGATTTTTTTCCATTAGTATGCGCATTGGGATGGCAGTGCTTGTAGATATCATTATGACGCCTATAACTATCCCTGTTGGAATGCTGTTGAACAGAACAATGCCTGCAGCAAGACCGCCAAAGAATGTCATAACAGAACCTGTTGCTGCCAGGCTAGATCCTATGTAAATGTTTTTCTTGACCTCATTGAAGTTTGTTTCCAAACCTATCAAAAAAACCAAAAGCATTATGCCCAGCAGGGAAAAGAACTCTAGCGATAAAGACGGGTGCACTATGCCTAAAATCGGTCCAGCAATTATGCCGGCTATTATTTCTCCAACAAGCGCCGATGTTTTTAATTTTTTAGCAATTATGCCAAAAAACTTTGCAAAGAGCAGTATTATTCCAAGCTCTAGCAGCAAAACGCTTAATGTAATCTCAACAGCCATTGTATAAGTTTGTTAAGAAATTATTAATTTAAGTGAAACAAAAAAACAAAATAGAATTTAGCAAAATTCACAGACATTTTTCTTGCTATATTTTTTCTTAGTTGCTTTTGCTTTCGGTTTTGCCATTCTTTATATTTGCATCCGGTTGTATTTATTGTTGAGCCTTTTCTTTTATGCATAAATATAACTTATAGCATAATGAAAAACCCGCTAGATATTAGTCTCACCAGTGCGGCAGTTAACTGTCAAATTCCCTGCGTTGCATACGATCTTGCTATTGTCAATTTTCCATGATTTTACTGAAGCTTGCTGGAAATCATTAAAGGAACAGCAAATAGAAGCGGCTGATGATGCTGCCAAAAGCTTATAGTTAGAAAGCGCTTCTGCGTACTGACTTCTTGCAGTTGTAAGATTGCTTTCGCAGCTTGCTGATTCTTCCTGGCATTTCTCAGCTGTCGCACGCGCAGACAAAATATCCAGGCTGCATTCTGCAAGCTGAGGGTTTAATACAGACAAGCTGTTTTCACATGAGCGCACTGAATTTTCCGCATTCTCTAAATCTTCTCGGGCATTTGACAAAAATAGCTGTGTTTCATTCAGGAGTTTTTCTGCATCGTTCAACTTTTTTTCTATGCTGTTCATTGATATGTAACCTGTAAAACTGAGGCTTAAAGAATACGCAAATGCCGCCAGTATGACAATAACGGCTAAAAATGTAATTTTCTTTTTATTTTCTGTTGAAAACTGCATATTTATTTATTATATCAAATTGTATTTATACTGACTATCACCAATACAGTTCTATGATAAAGCAGTATATTGTTTGCATTGCTTTAATTTTACTCGCAGTTGTTGGGTTTGCAAATGCGCATGAGGGAGAAATTGATAATTTACAAGGCATTGACATCCATCTAACGCCTGAGCAGGCATTTCAAAACAATCCAGTTGCTATAGAGGCTTATATTGAGGAAAACAACACAGCATTGGCAGGACTTTCAGTTTTTTTTGTTGTAGACAAGCATGACATAGGACTTAGCGAAAGAATTGAAGCCAAAGAAAGAGAACCCGGACGCTACGTAATAAAATATGAGTTCAAAAATTCAGGGACTCATGAAATTCATGTTGAATTTACATATAATGAAGATACAATAAGAAAGACATTTGACATAGAAGTCGCTGGCAATGACAATGTCTTTGTTTATTTTATTGGGCTTGCTTTAATCTTTCTAATAGCATCTGTAGGCTATTACTTCCGTTCTAGAAGATGGAAGGCATCTGCTTGCATAGCCATAATCCTTTTGCTTGTTACAGGCCTTGGTTATTCTGTTTATGACGTCTACGCCACAGGGGCTGCTGAAAGGGGGGTTGTTGTTTGCACAAGCGGGGATGATGGAGGAATGACGCCAGGAGCGTCTGGGCACACTTGCTATTGGAGCGCTCATATTCATACTGAAGTAAATATTGATTTGTGCGGCGATACAAGCTACAGATTTCCTGTAGAAAAAGGAAGACTGGATGGACCGCACACGCATGAAGAGAGAAATTTGATTCATTTTCATGAAAGGCTTAAAATAGATCCTACCACGCGAGAAATACTTGGCACACAACCTCTGACGTTAGGCGCATTCTTTGATGCCATGGAAGTTTCTTTTGACAGCGATAAGATAATTGACAGCGCCAATGGGGAAACATGCAACGGAAATCCAGCAAGTGCTGTGACGCCTAAGGGCGTCGGTTCTGTAAAAATGTTTGTCAGTGAAAATTGGAACAGGAACAGTTTAGGCAAACCAATTGCTTCTTTCCGCGATTATATCTGGAAGGATGGGGATGTAATAACCATAATATTTGATGAACGTCCTTCAGAGGCCATTGCAGAAGAGCAGCAGAAGGTTAGCGCAGCTTTGACGCCTGAATTGAGCTTGCCTATAATAGTAGGATTTGCATTGATAGATTCCATAAATCCATGTGTAATAGGCGTTTTATTACTGTTGATAAGCATGTTGCTTAAGGCAAAAAGGCGCAGGGCTATTCTGGTAAACGGATCTGTCTACACTATCGGAGTCTATGTTACTTACCTGATAGGCGGAGTAACATTGCTCGCAGTTTTCAATGCTGTAAGGTCTATACAGCAAATAAGCCAGATGTTTTACATGATTATAGGGTTCTTTGTGCTGGTCGCTGCGTTTCTTGAAATAAAAGACTATTTCTGGTATGGCAGGTGGTTTAACCTTGCAATACCGCACCGCTTTGTCAAGCATGTCGAATCTGGTGCTAGGGGCACGCACGCAAGCCTGATAAGCGCATTTTTATTCGGTTCATTCGTAACACTCGTTGAACTTCCATGCACAGGCGCACCTTACCTTGCAATAATAACTCTAATGTCACAGTCAGGTGTGCAATTTGCCAGCGCGCTTTTACTGCTTTTACTCTACAATTTGGTGTTTGTCGCGCCGCTGATAGTGATAATTTACATGGCATACAAGGGCATTGGCTACAAGAAAATGGAGATGTGGAGAAAGGAAAATAGAGGCTTCATGCGTTTGGTTGTAGGTCTTCTGTTGCTTGTAATAAGCGTGTGGATAATAACGACAGTCCTGGACATACTTGCTTACTTGGTTGGTATTGTAATTTTGATAATTTTAGGAATGTATATTATCAAAAAGATTGAACGCCTTAAGACGCATAAAATTAGCATAAGCCATAAAAAACATGGCATTAAAGGCGTTATCAAAAAAAGCGGGAGAAAAGAAAAATTCTCACAGGAAAAGCTTTTACAATCTTTGCAGAAGAGCTTTGGCTCTGCTCATGCCAAGAATGGCGCAGTATTGGACAAAGTTGTAAAGGAAATTCTTAACACACTGAATAAAAAATACAGCAACAAATTTGTCCACACAGATGAAATAAAAGAAGCAACAGAACAAATTCTCAAAAAGAGAAAGCTAAGCTCTGTGGCAAAGCACTACAAACTGCATCGCTATCGTTAAACCAATTATTTATATTACTACAAGCAATTCTTATTATGCCAGCAAAGAAGCCACAAAAGAAAACAAATCATGTTCTTATTTACACAACTCCTTCATGCCCGTATTGCAAGATGGCCAAGGAATATTGCAAACAGAAAAAAATAAAATACAAAGAAGTAAATGTTGCTTCTGACAAAAAAGCCGCGCAGGAAATGATCAAGAAGAGCGGCCAGATGGGCGTGCCTGTGATAGACATAAACGGAAAAATTATTGTCGGCTACGACAGGCATGAAATTGAAAAGGCGTTGAAATAACCCTTTTTTCTTACAAGAAAAAATCGTTAATTTGATTAAATAATTTTGTCTTCTATTTGTTTTTCTTTAATTTCTCTTTTTCTTCTGCATATTTAAAATGGTGAGCTAATTTTTTCATAACTTCTTGGAATGATATGTCTTCTCCAAGGAGCGGAGCTGTGTCTTTATCCCATCTATTCTTTAACGTATTGGCATTTTTGAACATTCTTATTATATCAAATTCATATCCAGAAGACTTGCATTTTTTCTTTACCAAATCTAGATCAATAGGAAGATCATGAGATATTATTTTATAGACATCAAAGTGGTCCCGTGGCTTATTTCTTCCTATTGCAGCAGCTACTTTCTCTGCAATTAATTCTTTGATGTGCAGTGTTTTAACAGAAAAATCAGGCATATTCTCAGGGTAAAAATGTTGGATTTTATGCGTTTCAGGTTTTAGAATAAGTTTAGCCCTTTTGTTTAAATCAATAAATACAGCGCCAGAATTTCCAAAAGGGTCTTTATAGTGGACGATAAGACGAATAAAATCAGAGACATGCTTATCTTTTGTAACTTTTTCAAATAATCCACTTTGTTTTATTAGCTTCTCAATCTCCTCCTTTACAAGATTGACATCTTCTGTCACAGTATAATCAATATCTTCACTTAATCTGGAATGGTCAAAGAATATTTTTTGTAAGGCAGTCCCGCCTTTGAAATATAATCCGTTTGCATCCTTTAACAAATAGAGAATAACTGTGATATAATAATCCTTGACAAGAAACATCTGATTAAAACCTCTTCTTCCAGATATATCCTGCAATTCCTTCTGTGTTATTCTCTCAATTTCAGCCATTTTTTAGACTCCTTTTTGGACAGTATTCTAATAGTGCGCCCCTGCACAAAACTGACAACAGCTTCTTCAAGCCTCTTCTTCGAGGTTCTATGAAAAACTATTTTTGCATTGAGTATGCTTATTTCTCCCTGACGTCTTGTAGTATATACATCAGTTCTCATAGGCATCTGATCAGTAAGCCTCCAATAATTTGCGGCTGCCCACCCGCCAATAAAATAGTCTTTATTGTTGCATACTTCATCTACAATAATAAAGGGATTTTCACTCCATTTTCCGCTCTTGGCTTTAATAGGAACAAGATAATACTTTGTTTTATTCAGTTTGGCTATTCTTTTTTTCTTTACAAGATTCTTTATTATATTGTATCTCTGCGCCTTATTTCCCGCAAATCTGTCTATCTCCGAGCTTGTGAAGAAGTATTTTTCATGAAATTCAAGCCATGAGATTATTTCAATCTCCTTCTTAGAAAGCCCTTTCATATATAACACCATTTAGTACTATTTTAACTATTTAGTGTTACAAACATATAAAGGCTACATAATAAGCCTATTTCTTGTTGCCATCGAATCGTCTCCTGTGACTATTTTTGCGCTGACAATTACTTTATATATCCAGTATATAATATTATATATACAGTGTATAATATGAATCATCAAGATACGGAAAATAAGATTTTGGGGAATCTGTTGAAGAGTCCTCTGGAAAGCAAAAGCATGAATCAGCTCTCCACAGAGACAGGATTATCCTATGTAACTGTTCACAAATTAACGCCTTTTCTACTTAGGAGAAACTTAGTTAGATTAGAAAAAAAAGGCAAAGCCCATCTTATTTCTATTGATTTCGAGCATGCTGATTTGGAAAAAATAAGTTCAGCAATGTTGTATGAGAAAAATAATTTTTTAAAGAAGTATCCTCAGCTTTTTCTTGTTGTTAGAGACCTTGAAGAAGCTTTAGCTGGAAGGTTTTATATTCTCCTCTTGTTTGGAAGCTATGCAAAAGAGAAAATAAAAAAGGATTCTGATATAGACCTTTTTTTTATTGTTTCGTCTAGAGAAGAAATTGAAAATTATAAAGAAAAAATAACCAATGCTTTAAAACTCCATACGAAGATAAGAAAAGATTTTAAAGTAGTGTCAACAAAAGATTTTATGGAAATGCTGGATCAAAAATATACTGTAGGAAGGGAAGCGTTCAAAAATAATTTGGTTCTCTTTGGGACAGAACACTATTATTCTCTGGTGAAAAAATATGTTAGAACAAAGGGATATTGAACAAGCCAAAAACCTGTTCAAAGAGTGGGACATAAAGCATATTTGGCATAGTCCAACCCCTGCTTTTGTAGAACATTGCAGGAAGAAAGCAAAAGATTCTTTAAACCTGGCGATTTATCTCCTTGATAAAGCTTCAAAAGACAGAGGAATTAGAGGATAATGGAACAACAACAATTTGGGTTGTCACTTTGAGTTATTATTCTATGTTTTTTGAAGTAGAATATTTATTGGGTTTTGATGGAAGGAAACTCTCTGAAGGAACAAAGGATACCCACAAAACAATTTATCTGGCTTTCCTTTATTATTATGTTATTAAAGGTTCTGAATTAGAACAGAAAAAACAGAAACTAGTGACAACAACAAGAATGTTAAAAGCACTTGCCTTGTTCAAGGAGTTACAAGATGAGAGTCTAGAACTCCAGAGGGTACAGAAAAGCGTTAAGGATCTGGATACGCAAAGAGAACAAAGACATGTCTTTACTTACCAGATGAGCAGATCAGCAGAAATTTCTGAAGCAAAAAATAGCATTTCCAAAGCAACAGATTTCAGGCAATTGGTTGAAGAGTATATAGTCTCAAGACGAGCATAATCTATTTTATCGGTATTGTAAAATAAAATGTCGAGCCTTTCCATTCATGACTTTCAAACCAGATTTTTCCATTTCGGGCTTCAACGATCCGTTAGTTTTAATATAGCATGCTTTCCGATCTCAACCAATAAAGGAACAATCTTTTTTTCAAAATCTGAGTATTCTTTTTCTTTGATCTTAACTAAAGTAAGTTTGCTTTTCTCTTCGATTATATTGTGTCCGCCTTTAGTAAGCGTCTCAAGATTATTTTGGATTTTAGCAGCAAGTTCTTTGACAAAGGATTTGGCACTGACTATCTTTTTAATAATTTCCTCTTTGCTTATTTTATCAATGTCTATTATCTTTGAAATTAAAAACAAATCAAACATATCTCTTTCTTTTATAGTTGGCCTGGTTAAAATGGCCCTCATTTTCTCTGTGGCAACCTCCCTTAAATCATAACAAAAAATATTTTTTCTTATTCTTAACTTAATTCCCTCAACAAATTCTAAATCTTTAATGAGATCTTCATCAAACAAGTGTTTAATATCTTCAAACAAAGCTGGATAAACCAATTCGTCATTAAAATTAACTTCAAATTTAATAAATTCTTCTGTGCCATAAACCGGACGATAATAAACTCTAAATAAGTAAACGCCCTTTCTATCCATTACACTGCAGTATTTTTTATCTGTTTTGTTTGTAGAAAAATCGAAACCAAATTTTTGGCATATTTTGTTAATATCTTTAACTAACTGGGCAGTAAATTGGGAAATAATTTTTTCCCTTTGTTTTGCAGCAAGGGAGTTTAGTTTTTTATTCTCAATATAAGTAAAATCAAGATCTTCACTGATACGATGATAATTGAGATGAGATCTCGTTAACAATGTACCCCCTTTAAACACAAGTTGTATCTGTTTAGCTCCCTCTAAGGAAGCTTACCAGCGTGCTGAACAAATTTAATCCATTAAGCTTCCAAGTAGCAAAACAACTCATTATGACTTCGTGCACTCTTGCGCCTGATTGACTTCTCAAGCCTCCAATTATTTTTCGTATTACAACGTGCTCTCTGAGAGCACGTTCAGCAGTATTGTTGGTAGGCTCAACACCCGTATAAGTCAGGAACGTAAACCAGTTGTCAAATCCGTTTCTTATTTTCTTTATCAGCTTTGCAGACTTCTCTCCTTTGTAGTAATGTGATATTATGCTACGCAAACGTTCTTCTGCTTCTGTTCTTGACAATCTGTTTTTTGCGTCTGCAAAAAGCTGGCAAAGAAGCTCGTAGAGCTTCTTGCTTTCTACTTCATCGGCTTCTCTTAGAATATGAGCCCAACAGCGCTGTATAACACGCCTGCATGTTGTGTAAGGCTTCCAACCGTCACAAACTAAAATTCCTTCTGAGTCGCCAATGATTTCCTTCACAACTTTACTGCTTCTGTTATTTCTGATAACACAAAGGACTGCGTCCTTTGCCACGAATATCCATATCCAGAAATTTCTTCCGTTTATTCTCAATGAAGTTTCGTCTGCATAAACGATGTCAGAAGCTCTTATCTTCACTATGAGCTTTGCATGCTCTGCCTCAAGGTTAGAGCTTACTCTGCGCGTAAAGTCCATGACGGACGCAGGAGTGATGGCAAGCTTCCATCGCCTCATCATAACATTTTCAATCTTTCTGAAAGTCAGCCTTTCCTCGAATTTCATCAACGCTGTTTCTGCAAGCACATGATTGCCGAACCTTCCTACGTCAGGGCAGTCTTTGTGTACAGCGGCAACTTCGTTGCCGCAACCTTTACAGATATAGTAGTTATTGATAAATTCTTTTACAATAACAGGCTGTGGCTCTGGCAATTCTTCGATAAATCTTTTGTCAGTGAACAGATGTTTCAATTCACCTTCGCATTTTGGACACTTGTCCAAAATGCTTTCTATAACAATATCAGGTTTTGGAATAGGTCTTGTTGTGCCTTTTACGCCGTTTGGCCTTCCTCTTTTCTTGCCAGCAGCCTTTGGCTTAGGTTTGAACAACTTACGAGAATAAGGCGTATGAGCGTTCTCATACGCAGCTAAACGCTTTTTGAGTTCTTTTACTTCTTTTTCTAACACTTCACAATGTTTGCATTCTGACATCTGTTTTGATAGAATTCAGCAAATTTGTTGATATCTGTATTCTAAAGGATATATTGGAGCTAAACAGATACCTTAATTCAACCACTAAAGGCGCAGAAGGATTTTCAATGTCGAAAACCCTTAATTTTACAATATCTATGTTTGATGCTGTTGGAATGGTAAATACCTGATAAAAATAATTATCCTGGCCATATATGCCCCATGAATCTGTGCCAAATGCTGTAGTTTCTTTTACTTCTGTGACAAGTGTGCCTGTCGGGCACGCGCCGCAATCAGAAGAGCATGTTGAGCATGTTTCACTATTGTCACAAACATTATTGCCACAATATGGCGTGTTTTTGCATACTGATGTGGGTGATGCTTGATGCAAACAAACATCTTCTGTTGAAGGGTTGCTGTCATTGCAGTCTGCATTTGTCATGCATTTGCCGCAATCCTGCATGCATGTGTAAGGCACTTCACCGTTATTGCAAATGCCATCGCCACAATAATTGTCTAAAATACAATTTCCAGAGCCGTCGCAGTGATAGCTTCCAGAGCATTTTTCATCCTCCTGACCGTTTGATACAAGCACCTGGCTGCAACCATTGCTACACACAGGCTCATAACACATGTTGTCTGTGCATGAAGCAAGATCACGTGCATCGCTGCAATATTCTCCTGCACTGCAGACAAAGTCGCCGCATACTGAAATTTCTTTTTTTGCAGTCCATGTTACAGATTCCCACGGGCTGTCCCAGCGATTAACTGTTGGATTGTAATACATTTGGCAAAACATGCTAGCCTCAAAGTCGCCAGATTTTGATGTTTGACCGCTTAGCATGCTTTCTGTTACAACAAAAGATCCAGTTTGATAAAATGTTGAACCACCTGCTACTTTGTATTGAGCAAGAGTGGTGAACATTTTGTTATTGTCAGAATTGTAAGTATCTGTAGGTGTAAAATGGCGATAATATTTAAGATAACAATAATCCCATTTGTTGAATTGCTGGCTTACCGTAGTTGTATATGTGAAGTAAACCGTGTCACCAACGTAATATTGCGGACTTATGCCGGAAATTGCTGCATGCACGGCAAACGTGAATGTAAATAGAAGTACTGCTAAAACTATTGTATAAAACCTGTTCTTCACACCCTCACCAAAAATAGTTAGTTTTTTCTTATAATTAAGTACTCCACTGTATATTTTTCATAAATCCGTATATTTTAAGAAGTTTTCACTGATTAGGTAAATTATGGATGAAAAAGATAAACTAATACTGTATAACTTGACTAAAAACTCCAGGCGCACGTATGCGGCGCTTGGCTCTGAATGTGGCGTTAGCAAAGAGCGTGCACGCTATAAAATAATGCAGATGACAAATGGAGAGCCCATAAGGCATTTCACAACATTCATAAATGCTCCCATGCTTGGGTACCATTGCATTAATATCTATGTCAAACTTCACAATGCTTCTGAACGCACAGAAAGCCAAATTATACAATACCTTCAAAATCATGACAAAGTTGACTGGTTTTGCGCCGGTGACGGCAAATGGGATATGATAATATCAGTGATTACAAAGAACATGGCAAAGTTCAGAAATTTCATGAACGAGTTTGAACAGCTTTTTGGTAAATTCATTAATGAAAAGTCAATTTCTGTCCTTGTGGACGAATATGTCCTATCACATGATTACCTTGTTGATGACGGGCAGCGTTCAGTAATGTATATGACAGAGGATTCAAAAAGTATAACGCTTGACAAGAAAAACATTGAACTTGTAAAAATACTTTCCATGAATGCAAGGATGCCTCTTGTGGACCTTTCCAAAAAACTTTGTATTTCTTCTGATTCTGTGAAGTACAGAATAAAATGGCTGCAGAAACATGGTATAATAATAGGATTCAAATTGCATCTTAATTATGCATATATGAAAATAGACCAAAACAGATTATTGTTACATCTCAACAGTATGAGCAAAGATGTTAAAGATAGATTTCTGAAAAATATATTAAACATATCAAATGTTATTTACGTAAGAAATTGCATTGCACCATGGGACATGGAGCTTCATATATTGTCTTCTAACAGAGACGTATTTAGAAATATTCTAAAACAGATTACAAATTTTATACCAGGCGTTGTGAAATCGTATGATTTTATGCGTGTTTACGACGTGCACAAGATGGATTATTTTCCATTGAAGACATAAAATTGAATAAAATCCCAGTTGGCAGCGTATAGTCTGAACCCACTGAATTGAATATGCGTTCCAATGGCATATTGTCGCGCAGTGCCATGATTGCTGCCGTTTCAGGCAAAATTTCAGGATGAAACTGGACACAATAAAAATTTTTTACAGCAAAAGCTTCTACTTGACGGTTGCTTTCTGCCAATATGACAGATCCTTCTGGCAAAGCTCTTACTACATCTCCATGGCTCTGATAGACGTTGAACTGCCGAGGGAAACCCTGAAAAATCCTGTTATTTAGACCTTCTCTAGTTAGGGATATTTTCTGGAAACCCTCTTCAAACGAGCCGCTGGACTCGACATGCCCTCTTAATGCCTTAGCAACTATCTGAAATCCGAAGCATATGCCAAGCGTTGGCATACTAATTAAATCTAATTTCCTTACAACAAATTCCATGTTTCTTATCCAATCATGATTTTCGTAAACAGATGAGCGTGATCCGGTAATAACTACATGTGAAGCCGACCTTAACATATCATCTTCGGGAAAAACATTTTCATACGAGTTGAAAACTTCTATTTTTTCCGATACACCGCCTAAGTATTTTTTAAGCAAAGCTGAACCTGTTGTGTCCTCTTCCGGATCAAAATCACAATTCAATATAATTATTTTCATTTTATTCACCATTTTTTAAACGTTCAACTAGATATGATATAAGTTTTTGTGGACTTGTGAATCCGGAATTTCGAATTATTTCTGCATCTGTTCCTTCTCTAAAAATGCGATCCAATAGGCTAAAGTCTGCTGGCAAACTTCGGCCTTCAAGCCCGTCTCTTGCATATCGTGTAAGATTATCTATCGTTGTTCTGAGGGTTTGGCAACCTATTTTTGTATCTAGGCCGTATTTTGCCGCTTCTTCTAGTTCTTCAAAAGTTCCATCACAGTATAATGGCAGCCTTTCACTTCCATGATCAGCAACATAGTATGCAAGCCCTACAACAAATGAATTAAGCAATTGCATTCGTTCTACTGTTGTAGGTATATCCGTCACTCTAAGTTCAACGGACATCACACTTCTTTCATTTGAATGATCCGGCCTTGGCCTGACATACCAATATATCTGATGCGGCTCCAATCTGCTAAAAGGAATATAACTAAATCCGTTTGTCCTTATTCTTGTGAGCTCCTCCACGTTAGCGTCAAGCTCACCTCTAGCTAATCTTTTATTAACTTCGTCAGAGACCTGCTGAAGATGCCTATAGTATTCGCTCATGGATCCTATTTTTGGCATTGTTCTCCACATTTCATGCGGATAGAACCTGCATAATTCCACATATTGTTGTAATCTACGACTCATTGCTTCTGTGTCTTTCAATGATCCGTCTACATATCTGTAAGGCGAACTTGCGCTAAGCGCAAGTAGCGCTGGATTCACTCTTCTAAACATGTTATACAATTCAAAACCCAGTGCTTCATCATTTACACCCAATACTACCTGCTGGCTTGTTATATCCAAAAAACCATGCGCACACGCTTCTGAAAGAGATGTTGTTCTGTGTCTTTTTGGCTGCACTTCTGAAACATCTTCAATAAGCGAAGAGCCTGCATAAATAGTACCGCCTTGCGTTTCTACAATTTCTATAAGTCTTCTGACATTTTGCCTAAGCAACACATTTAACTGATCCGGAGTTTCTGCAAGAGAAATATTTAGCTCTAAAACATGATTTGGATTTACTTCATGAACTACCTCCAATCCTCTGGAATTATCAATTACTACAGCTGCGTCTACTCCATGCAGGCCAAATTCCAATTCGTTACTCATTTGACATACGTTTCTATAGTCTAACATTTTTTCACCCTTTGAATAAACAGTTGGCGAAGCTTAGCACTTGCCTTTAGAACTAGAGCTGTAGCTAACTAACCCATTTGAAATGTTTGTGTTATTAGCTCCACTCATATCACTTATTCTAGACAGTAAAGTATTTAAAACTATTTCGTAGAAAAAATACTAATTTCGTAGTTATTGCTTTAGAACCATACAGGTCGTTGTGTCTTCGACGCCTTTGACTTGCCTTATTTTTTCCACCGTGTTATTTAGCTCTTTTACAGAATTTGCCTCTACAAAACAGATTATTTCATACGTTCCTGATGTTTCATATGGTATTTCAACTCCCATTTGTTTTATTTTTCCTACTATGTTTGTTGTTGAAACTCTTGTAGATGTTTTTATCAAGACAATACCTTTAATGGAGTCCTTTGAAATTATTGTGAATTTTTTAATTGTTCCTTCTTTTAACAATTTATTTACTCTCAATCTAATAGCGCCTTCGGTAAGACCAGTTTTTTCCGCAATTGCAACGAAAGGCGTTCTGCTATTTTTCTTTAGAATTGAAAGAATCTTCTTGTCGAGTTCATCCATATCAGTATTTTGCAAGGGTATTATAAAAATAGATGGTAGGCGCAGAACGATTTACAAAAGTAAGTGTTGCACAACTAAATAAGGTATCCTTTGTTTTTTACAACAAAGGAAAATATTATTTCTATCTCGCAACAGAAAACACTTGTGTGTAATCTGTATTGAAAATAAAAATAAAGGAGGTGATCCAGCCGCACGTTCCCGTACGGCTACCTTGTTTATCGAGCAACGAGATGATTTTTATCAGAGATAGTAGCAACTATAATTGCTAACGTAAGTTAGCTTCATCCCATTGCACACTT
>Ga0082335_1004246_pt1 | contig 21943 bp, 22 predicted proteins | sample Subgrocontami58m_FD_72375 | JGI IMG/M metagenome (GOLD analysis project Ga0082335, IMG submission 72375) | Subsurface groundwater microbial communities from S. Glens Falls, New York, USA - GMW37 contaminated, 5.8 m (SPADES assembly) (version 2) ...
CCCGCTCCGGCATCCAGGATTACCCGGAAAGGTTTGCAAAATATGCCCCTTGAGTCATTCCGGCGAAAGCCGGAATCCATAACTATCTAAAAGAACTGGATTCCGTGTCAAGCACGGAATGACAGGAAGGCGATGGAATCATATTATACAAAGCTTTCAACCGGACACCGGCGTGCCCCGCTGTAACAAGCAAAGAGGCAACAGGAAAACCAAAACGCAATGTCAAAAATGGTTATTATTATCAAAATGTTAAGCAACTTCGGCACGCCGAAGCCGACAATTATTCAAAGCCGGGGATAGAGGAGATCACCCCCCTCTATTCCCCCTTTGGTAAAGGAGCCGCCCCCTTCCCTTCCCCTTCGGAAAAGGGGCCACCCCCTTCCGTTCCCCCTTTGGAAAAGGGGGCCAGGGGGATTTAAAATAAACCTCTGCCAAACGCCCTCTCCAACCAGGAAAAAAACCGAGCTATGTGAAATGCTTCACATACAGCTTGACAGGCAAGGAAAAGACGCCTATTAATAGCGCTCGTCGAACAAAGACCTAAAACAGGGGGACTTTCCGATGGCATAGGGCGGCACAATCATTGTCGCAACTATAAACATTACCATTCAAGGCAAATAAGATCATAGAGAGAATCGGCAGTAGCAACTGCATTCCCTCCATCCTAGTTCCAAGGTAAAATCGACTAAACTTTATCTGTATCTTATGTCCCGATGGTAAGCGGAAATTCCCAGCCTCAATCTCTGCGGTGCTGCCCGCGCCCCGCGCCCTTGCTCCCGCTCAGTTCCTGTAACTGAGAGGGCGGAGCCATAAACACCACGAAAAGATCAGGCGAAAGCTTTGTAAAATATGCCCATTGAGTCATTCCGGCGAAAGCCGGAATCCATAACTATCTAAAAGAACTGGATTCCGTGTCAAGCACGGAATGACAGGAAGGCGATGGAATCATATTATGCAAAGCTTTCCAGGCCTCAATTTGGGAAAATAGGTTTCTGTCCCTATTTTTTAGAGGGGTGAAAAATGCAAGAGGATGATTTTCAAAAGATTGAGAGCATGATCGCCCGTCAAGTCGGCACCTTCGCCGATGCCATTCAGCACAAACTTGACGTGGTGGTGGAAGGCCACCAGATGCTGTCCGAAAAAATAGACCGGGTGGAAGCACGCCTTGATCAAAGAATTGATTGCGTAGTTAGAAAACTCGATGCCGTCGCAGCCCGGGGTGAGGCAACAGCGGCCAAACTCGATGCCGTCGCGGCCCAGGGTGAGGCAACAGCGGCCAAACTCGATGCCGTCGCGGCCCAGGGTGAGGCAACAGCGGCCAAACTCGATGCCGTCTCAGCCCAGGGTGAGGCAACAGCGGCAAAGGTCGATACACTGGCGTCCAAACTCGATGCCATCGCCGCTGATCTGAAAGCCCATAGGGCCGATACGGAGGCGCATCCGCCCGTTTACCGGGTAAAGGAGTGAAAACGGTGATTTGTAATGATTTTTTACCAATCACCAATCCCAAATCATGTGTCACCCTGAGCTTGTCGAAGGGTGGTGTCACCAACCACTAATTTAACTTAGCAACCCGAAAGTTTTGCAAAATATGCCCCTTGAGTCATTCCGGCGAAAGCCGGAATCCATAACAGACTAAAAGAACTGGATTCCGTGTCAAGCACGGAATGACAGGAAGGCGATGGAATCATATTATGCAAAGCTTTCAATAAGTCATGTTCTCAAAAAATAGGTTTCTGTCCCTATTTATTTGTCCCTATTTATTCCCATGTGTCACCCTGAGCTTGTCGAAGGGTGGTGTCACCAATCACTAATTTAACTTATCAACCCATGGAACTAAAAAAGAAAATCCTCTGTATAGGTGCCGGATATGTAGGCGGCCCGACAATGGCCGTTATCGCCAAGCATTGTCCCGAATATCAAGTTACCATTGTAGATATTAACAATGAGCGCATAGCTGCCTGGAATTCAGAGGAGCTGCCGGTATATGAGCCGGGCCTGGAAGAAATCGTCAGGCAGCAAAGGGGTAAAAATCTTTTTTTCAGCAACGATATTGAAACTGCCATTAAAGATAATGATATCATCTTTGTAAGCGTCAACACGCCCACCAAAGCTTACGGTGAGGGCAAAGGCATGGCGGCAGACCTTCAATATTGGGAAAAGACCGCCCGGCAGATCCTGAATCATGCCGAATCTTCAAAAATTGTCATAGAAAAAAGCACCCTCCCCGTTAAGACGGCGCTGGCTATGGAGCGCATTCTCCACAGTCAGAATAACGGAATTTCTTTTGATGTTCTTTCCAATCCCGAGTTTATGGCCGAAGGTTCGGCGATTGATGATCTGGAAAAACCCGATCGCGTGCTCATCGGCTGCCAAGAGACGGAAACAGGCTGCCAGGCGCGGGATATTCTCGTGGATATTTATGCGCACTGGGTACCCCGGGAGAAGATCCTGACGGCCAATATATGGAGCAGCGAACTATCCAAGCTGGTTGCCAACGCGTTCCTGGCGCAGCGCATTTCTTCCGTCAATGCCATTTCTGCCCTTTGTGAAAAAACGGAAGCCGATATAGCGGAGGTATCTCGTGCCGTAGGCCTGGATAGCCGCATCGGTTCTAAATTCCTTAATGCCAGTGTCGGCTTTGGGGGATCATGCTTCAAAAAGGACATCCTGAATCTTGTGTACCTCTGCCGGGCCTATGATCTTAACGAGGTGGCGGATTACTGGGAAGGGGTTGTCAGGATTAATGACTACCAGAAAAAACGCTTTGTCTTAAACATGCTCACCTCGATGTTTAACACCTTGGCCGGCAAGCGGATCGCTCTTTTTGGTTTTGCCTTTAAGGCGGATACAGGGGATACGAGGGAAAGCCCGGCTATCGATGTGGCCCGGCATCTGCTCGGAGAGATGGCCGAGGTGGTGATTACCGATCCCCAAGCCTTGGATAATGTTCATCTTGAGCTTGGCGATTTGTTAGATACCGGGCGCATCCACCCGATTTCTGACCCCTATGAAGCAGCGAAGGGCTGCCATGCGCTGGCAATTATGACGGAATGGGGCCTTTATAAACAACTCGACTATGAAAAGATCTTCCACTCTATGGTACATCCCTCATTTATCTTTGATGGCCGCAACATCTTGGATCATAACCGGCTGTATGAAATGGGATTCAATGTTTACTCTATTGGTAAGATGCCGATGACACATTTTGGAACGGAACTGCTGTGATAAGAAAAAGAGTCCTTGTAACAGGCGGCGCAGGTTTTCTGGGGTCTCACCTATGCGATAGTCTCATAGCTGGGGGGAATGATGTCCTTTGCCTGGACAACCTTTTCACAGGCAGTAAGGAAAACGTCCGCCATCTCATTGGCCACCCACATTTTGAATTTATTCGACATGATATTATCCATCCTATATTCCTGGAGGTTGACGAGATCTACAACCTGGCATGCCCTGCATCACCAGTTCACTATCAGTTTAACCCAATAAAAACCATAAAGACCAGTGTGATGGGTGTCATCAACATATTGGGTCTCGCCAAGCGCGTCAAGGCAAAGGTTCTCCAAGCATCCACCTCGGAAGTATATGGAGATCCTGAAGTTCATCCGCAGCACGAGAGCTATTGGGGAAGGGTAAACCCTATCGGTATAAGAAGCTGTTATGATGAAGGAAAGCGGGCTGCTGAGTGTCTTATGATGGATTACCACAGGCAGAATGGTGTACTGATTAAAATTATTAGGATATTTAACACTTATGGTCCTCGTATGGCTATTAACGATGGCCGTGTGGTGAGTAATTTCATTATCCAGGCCTTAAAAGGAGAAGATATCACGGTTTATGGCTGCGGTTCTCAAACACGGTCTTTCTGCTATGTTGACGATCTTATTGACGGCATTTTAAGAATGATGGCAACGTCGGATGAAACAATCGGACCCATAAATATCGGTAATCCATCTGAATTTACTGTCTTGGAGCTTGCAGAAAAAATTGTCAGCCTCACAAGTTCATCTTCAATGATTATTTTCAGACCACTACCGCAAGATGATCCAACCCAGCGTTGTCCTGATATATCCAAGGCAAGGAGCGTCTTGAATTGGGAGCCGAAAGAATCTCTTGATGATGGTATTCGAAAGACTGTAGATTATTTTAAGAACAAACTTGTAATAAATACTAAAATAGATGTTGCTCAATGATATACTGAGAGGTTTGCACAGCGGCAGATTTCAGTAATGGAAGGATTTCTTCCAATTTTTTTGAGTCAGCATGTTTAGCGAAGCTGAGGAACCAACCATAAAAGCCCTCCTCCTGCAGAAGTGGTTTCAGATCCATTCCGATCCGGAGCTGGAAAATCAGATTAACGACCGGATTTCCTTCAAGAACTTCCTTGGTCTTTCTTTTAACAGGCCTTCCCCCGATCATTCCACCTTTTCCCGCTTTCGGGGCCGTCTTTCCAAAGAGGCCATGAACATGATCAATCACGCCGTTCTTCAACAGTTTTCCCAGAAGGGGCTAAGCATCAATGAAGGTGTGGCAGTGGATGCGCGCTTGGTTCAATCCGCCAGTCACCCGATCAGCAATGATGAAATCAAGAAGCAAATAGATAAAAGAGAAACCCCGGCGGGAAAGATAGACAAGAACGGGAAACCCCTTAAGTTCTCTCGCGATTTTGAATCTGACTGGGTAACTAAAAATGAAAAGCACCACTACGGATTGAAGGAACATGCCTCGGTAGATACCAATCATGGCTTCGTTCTGGCCACAGAACTGACCCCGTCCTCGGTTAGTGATAGCATCTATCTTCCCTACTGCGTTGCCGCCAGTTGCCATACAGAGGAGCCGATTAAGAAGGTCTATGCTGATAAAGGTTATTATGGGAAGCCGAACAGCGGCTTTCTTCACATGAATCACATTGCCGATGGCATCATGAGAAAAGACACAAAGTCAACTAAATTAACTGATTATGAGATAGAGCGGAACAAGCAAATATCGAAAAAGCGTTACATCGTGGAACAGTACTTCGGGTTAAGCCACCTGTACAATAATGCTTTTCGCGCCCGCTTTACCAGGCTCATGAAGAATGCCATAGATGCTCTCTTCAGGCAGATGGCCTTCAATCTGTTCCGGGGGGAGAAAATCCTCGGAGCAGTCTAAATATAGCGAGAGGTCTGCCCGGATTGGGGCAACGGGTAGATAAACCATGAAATTGCTCCCCTAACTGAGCTTTTGGGGGTTAACATTGTCGCCATAAGTGAAAAGTTAATCAGCATCACCAGTTAACTTCTTTACGTCCGGCCCAGATTTTTTTAAAAAAACGGGCGGGAAAATGAACAAGAATCAAAAATACGAAAATTCAAAGGTCTCGAATCAGGATACCTACCCGGCGCCGGGCCATACCTGGGTGCGCTTCTTCCGGAATCAGGAAAAACTAACAGATTTGCGCATCCAGCAAGATCTCAGTGAAGCCATGAAAGACGCCGATCCGTAGTCTTCGCCGTTCGCCACCAAGCCTACCTGCACCTGACACCTGAAAAAGTCATAGAAATGACCGGCCGCCCCGTAGCAATAATCGACTGCTTCGGCATCCTCATCGACGCCGCCATCCGCCGCTACTTCGAACTCGGCTGCGAAGTAAAAGGCCTCGGCTGCGAGCATGTGAAAAGAATCAAGGATACTGCAAAATTAAAAAATTGATAAGGTCTGTGTAAGAGACAACAACCCAATGCACCAAAGACAAAAAATCCTAGTAACCGGTGGCGCAGGCTTCATCGGGTTTCACCTTACGCAGCGATTGCTTAACCGCGGAGATCAAGTATGCGCTCTCGATAATATGAATGACTATTATGACGTCACTCTAAAACAGGCCCGCTTAAAGTTGCTTGACGGAGAGGCGAACTTCACGTTCATCAGGGCAGACATCGCAGATAGAAAGAAAATAAACGATATTTTCGCAGACGAGAAATTTGATGTCGTTGTCAATTTAGCTGCCCAACCGGGCGTCCGATACTCATTGATAAATCCCTATTCTTATATCGACAGCAATATCGTCGGTTTCCTGAATATTCTCGAAGGATGCCGTCACAACAACGTCAAGCATCTGGTATTTGCATCTTCAAGCTCGGTATACGGTGCGAATACAAAACTGCCTTATTCAGTACACCATAACGTTGATCATCCAGTGTCGCTCTATGCGACTTCAAAAAAAGCCAACGAACTCATGGCACACGCCTATGCGAGCCTCTATGGAATCCCTACCACCGGTCTCAGGTTTTTTACCGTCTATGGCCCCTGGGGCCGGCCGGATATGGCGTATTTTTCGTTCACCAAAGCCATACTTGCCCGCACCCCGATCAATGTCTTTAATTACGGAGAGATGAAACGTGATTTCACGTACATAGATGACATAGTTGAGGGACTGGCCCGGGTCATTGACAGAGTGCCTCAGCCAAATCCGAACTGGAGCAGCGATGATCCCGATCCTGCGTCAAGTTATGCGCCATTCAGAGTGTACAACATCGGAAATCATCAGCCAGTCGAACTTCGACAATTCATCAAGATTTTAGAAAGTCATCTCGGGCGCAAAGCAATAATTAATCTAATGCCTATGCAAGCTGGAGATGTTCTTGCCACCTATGCCGATCTAAAAGATCTCATAGACGACGTAGGATTCAAACCGTCTACCTCACTTGAAGAAGGACTGAAAAAATTTGTGGAGTGGTATTGTGGGTTTTACAAGTAAAACCATATAGTCTACATAGAGAAAGCAGATTTGTTGTGAAAATATTGGTAACTGGTTTTACGGGATATGTTGGTTCAATGATCTATAATCATTTCGGTGCTGTACACGAAGTTTATGGAACCAGTTCGAAGTGCCCTGAGAATGATCATAATTTCAGGTGCGACCTGCGCAATGAAGATGAAGTAAAGGCACTGTCAGAAATTGTGCAACCTGATGTAGTGATTCATGCGGCTGGCCAGAAAGATATTGCCTTCTGTGAAGGGCATGCCGAAGAGGCGTTTGCGATTAACAGCCATGCAACTGAAAATGTCGCGAAGGTGTTCGGAAAAAGCAGGATTTACTATATCTCCACTGACTACGTATTTGAAGGTAAAGCGGGCAATTATGGCGAGGATGATGCTACGGTTCCTCTTACGATCTATGGCAAAAGCAAGCTTTCGGGAGAACAGCAGGGTCTAAGGATTGCCAACGGGAATTTTACCGTTATCAGAACGGCTGCTTTGTATAACAGTAATTCAAATTTCATCGAATACCTGACAAATAATCTTACATCAGGGCAGGTTGTGTCCTGTTTTACGGATACATTTTATTCACCTACCTATTATGCTGATCTGTTGAACCTTCTAACATGCCTTTTGAGAGGCACGTATGATCGGCAGATCTATCACGTCTGTGGTTCCAAAACGTCGCGTTACGAGTTTGCCTTGTTGGTGGCGCAAGCATTTAATTACGATTTAGAGCTTATCCAGCCGTCTTTCCGCCCCTCGCAGAACTGGTATCTACTGCTGGACCTTTCATTGAGTTGTGCTGTGTCGCAAGCCATACTTGGCCATCGCCAAACACCTCATTGGCAGGCACTGCAAGCGCTGGCCGCACAAAGGGTATATCTGTGAAGCTGCTTACCCCATATATGGCAACAGAAGACTCACGGGGCACGTTCACCGGCATAATCAATTCGGGGATATGGGAAGAGATAAATGTAATCACGACCAAAGCCGGGAGTGTGCGTGGTGGCCATTATCATAAATTTACTTCGGAACTTTTCTATATACTGCGCGGTGAGATAGAAGTCGAAGTGTCGAAAGAGGGTAGCGCCAATGAGGTTCATCCAGTGCGCAGCGGTTCGATATTTCTGATAGAACCGTACGAGGTACACACGTTCCGCTGCCAGACGTCGTGCACTTGGATCAACGTCCTTTCGAAGAAGATGGATGCATCATCCATGGATTTTTTCAGAAAGAACTTTGACGGACAATGAGGATCTGTTCAAGTATATGATTTCTGACAACCCTGTAAGAGTGTTGCTAGTCCCCGATGTGATTCGGGGAGACGATTCCGGTGCGGTATCGGCGCGTTTTACCGCGTCATTGCTGTACAATCTGGGATATGACTTGGCTGTGTACGCATATCAGGACACCGCTGCCCGGAATGCAAGCCCCATCGAATGCAGCTTTCGGTTCTTTCCCCGTCGTCCATCGTCCACCATTCACCATTTTTGGGGCGGCAAGGTCAATTCTGAATTTGAGGAGATTCTGGCGGATTATCGGCCCGATTACGTATTTTTTGCCGGAATGGCAATAAACAAGCCATATCATTTCTTCAAGACCTGTATCAGAAAGAAAATCCCGTTTGTCCTGCTATTCTACATCAATGATTATTACTGTTCGCGCGTTTATGCAGGGCTGAGGGATGGGCCATGCTTCAAGTGTGTCAATGGCAATTATGTGCATGCATATGTGAACAAATGCTTACGCAAACGGCCGTACACCGTGCAATTCCTGAAAAGCGCCCTGGTGCTCCACCGGCTAAAAGGTGTCCTTCATAAGTGTCACAAGGTCCTGGGATATAGCAATAACCAGTTGACACTATATGAGCGTTATGGATTTGCTCCTGAGCAATGCATCAAATCCCCGGTGCATTTCAACAACGAGTGTATTCAGAATGTTGAGTCCAGCAGGGGTGACTACTTTGTCCTGTGCGGCCAAAGCTCTATTGAGAAGGGATGGCATCTCATGGCCGATGTCGTAAGGTCATGCCCTGCGGCACATTTCAAATTTGTATTTCCCACGAAAGCCATTGCTGAAAAACAGGTGCATGTCTTTGGCCTTCAGGAATTTGTGAACAGTGGGCAGATAGAGATCGTTACCGATATGAAGGAGCATGACGATCTCATGACTCTTCTGTCCGGTGCCAGGGGGGTGTTGATCCCGTCGAACTACCCGACCACGGGCGAGTTTGTGATGATGGAGTCGTTGGGACTTGGTAAGCCGGTTATTGTCTTCGACGCCGGCATACATGCTGACATCATACGCTCCGGTGAAAACGGCCTCATGGCAAAGATCGGCGATGTTCATGCATTCGCCAGGCATATAAACAATCTCAATTCAGACGAGGAACTCTACTGCAAACTGGCAAAGGGGGCACGATTGCTGTTTGAGGAACTGAATTCTTTTGAAAGGCTTGCTGTATCGGCACGTCAGGCTCTTCAATCTACGAGATTGAAAAGTCACGAGACGAGGCTTTAATCATTTCACTATATATTATGGAACGTCTTGAACTTATAGGCTTATGAACGGACAAAAAACAACACTCGCCGCGAATATAGGATTATTAATCGTCGGTATTATTTTGGGCGTCTACGCATCTGAATGGTAATAGGTAGAAGAACACGGCTTTATTCGTTAGACATAATTCGAGGACTGGCCGCCGTGTCCGTATTCCTGAGCCATCTGCATAACCCCTTCCAGGAATCGTCGTTAATGTATTATATCGTTGATACTTACCAAAATGCTTTTAGAGAATTCATATGGAGTAACGGTGGTTTGCATCCTGGTGTTATAGTTTTCATTGTCCTCAGCGGTTTTTGTATACACATGTCTTTAGCGAAAAATGAAAAGTGTCTCAACAAAAGCTATTGGAAATATTATTTTCGCAGGCGTTTTTTTAGAATATATCCGGTTATGGTCGCGGGAATGATTCTTGGATTAATAGCATACACAATTGACAAAATACCATCCATTGATCTCATCGGCAATTTCTTGGCCAATCTGTTTTTGTTGAGTGCCTTTCTTCCTCTCGACGCACCGGCGGGGAATGAGATACTTCTGACAGTAGTTGTTGAGTGTGTCCTATACTCTTGCTATCCTTTTATATTGTACCTCACGCCTGTCCGGTTAACTGTTGAACAAATTTAATTGGTTGCATGCAACTGGCTCCGGTTCTTGCTTGTAGGCATCTTTAACTATTTGAATAATTGGCCTTTTCTCAAAAATGTTGACCCCCAGAATTTGCAATATTGTATGCAGACTGCACGAGATTTGGAGTCGTTTTTTTATAATGGCCACCAGGAGATAGATGCTGACAGCGGTCCATATCTGAATTTTGACAGCGTTGGGCGACGTGCCATAAAAAGTCTTGATTCTCAGATGTTGTTTGATCCAGCGGAAGAAAAGTTCCACCTGCCATCTCTGTTTGTAAATATCGGCGATGGTTTTGGCAGGAACGGTAAAGATATTGGTCAAGAAGACAAACCGTTTGTTTGTATCCGGATCCACATATGAGACGCGGCGCAGGACATCCTGGTATGCATCTCTGGATTTCTTGTTTTTGAGGACGATTCTTTGATCGGCACGTAGACCCAGCGTTTTGTCTACTTTCTGAGAATCGAGACGGGTGAATCGCAGGTTGTTCTTGGCGCGAATTACAAAGAAAGCGGGGAATAGGTTCACGGCATAAAGTCTTGCAAAGTCTATATAGCCGCGATCCATGGCGATGACGGAATCTTTTTCCAAGGGGATAATATCCAGAATTTTGACGTCGTGTATGTTGCCCGGAGTCAAGCTTATGAATGTCGGTATAGAGCCCCGCAGATCGAGAAAAGTGTGCATCTTGATGGCAGCTTTGGTTTTCCGGAAATGTGCCCAAGGAAAAAGGGATAGGCACAGATCGATGGTTGTTGAGTCGAAAGCATAAAGGGAATAGTCGATGTCTACTGCCAGTTCTTCGTTCTTGTAAAGGTTCTTGGCAATGGAGATCAGATGATAGGTGAAGTCCTGGTAAATTCGGTAATCTCGAACTTCGTTGGCATCGGCCAGGGTAGATCTCGAAACTTGACCGCGGAATCCGATATGATAAAGCTTCTCGTGATGGGAATTCAGGCATGTTTCAATATCCCTCAAGCTTTCCCGATATGTAAGCTGGGCAAAGGCAAGACAGAGAAATTGGTCGTAACAGGGAAACTTTCTGATCCTATGATTGCCCTTGTATTTATTAACACATTCTCTAAATTCATAACGTGGCAAGTGCTCCAGCATCTGTGCAAAAACCGTTTTTCCGACATTCATCGATTACCCTCCCCCAAGTTAATTGGGGAACGGTAAAGGTTAGGAAAAGGAATGTAAATTGAAATCGAAAAAACTTAAACTTACTCATTTATCTCCTACTATCAATATGTTAAATGGTGGTCAGATAACTTTAACCGGACAGCCGTGATTGTACCTAAAGAATCGGGTTAGCTGGACGGCCGTCTTTTTGATTGTACTTTTAGTATACCTTGCGAATTTATCATGGCTTTTCGTGTCAAAAACGGATCCATCTTGGATAGGAAGGAATATCTTTGCACTTCTTTTGTACTGGAGCATCGGTGCTTTCTCCGTCGATATTTGCTCACAGGAAAAAAGCAAGCATAGATTTAGAGCAAGCGCACTATTAGCTGGATATCTTGCATATTCAGTTATCTCTCACTATGTGAACTTCAAAGGATCTCATTATTTCAAAAGTATAGCACTCGCGGTACTGACTGCATACTTATTAGGTCTTGTATTCCAGCGGGAACATGAAAAACCATTGAAGGGAAATATAGTGAGAACGTTGAGTAAAATCGGAGAAAGAAGCTACTCGTTATATGTAGTTCACTCGCCAGTTCTGTCTATGCTCGCTTTAATCTTTGTCGGCCTGTCAGTAAATAATACCTATATCCAGTACGGATTAGGGATCTTAGGAACTGCGGTGCTAACTATCCTTTGTTATATATATAGAGTTACCTTTACACAAGTATTCCATAGAGTCTGCAAATAGGGTAAGGGACCAGATCCAACGGGATAGTGCTTCAGCAGGATGACTTTGAGCTCTGTCCAGCCGATAATTTGATTGATCTTTTCCATCATTTTAAGCGAAGAGGCGATTTAATTTAAGAGTGTGCCACCAACGCTGCCTCTAAGTGCTGAATTTATTGAAACTATTGAGATGACACAATGATTGATTCATCAACCGGGGCAGAAACCAAGATGTCTATCGTGATGCCAGTCAACCCGGCACAGATAGCGATTGAGCGCACAGAGGAGTCGCTTGTCTCAAGTCAAGGCTTGTTTCTCCATCTGGTATTTAGTCATTCTCTCGTATTGTTTGTGATGTGGATGTTTGGTGATACATTGTCGCGAGCAGGCAGTCTGTTTGCAGTGTCTTTGGCAAGTTTGGCGGGTGTCATTAGCCTTTACATCTTTTACCTTCGCAAAACACTAGGTACCAGAGCTCTTAGTGTAGTATTAAGCGCATTTGCGCTCAGACTAGTGGTAGGCATTGTTCATTACGTGCTATTCATGCAGTCGAACTATTTTGAATCTTCTGTAGACTTCAGTTACTTTTGGGACTTTGAGTGGATGCACCAAAGCATGATCATCGTGAGCGATTCCTGGGCTAACTGGGGTTTGCTATCTCCTTTACCGGCTAGTTACTTTCTCGAAAACAAGAACCCCTACCTGATAGCTTACAACGCGCTCATATACTTTTTTAATGGGGCCAACTCATTGAATATAGCCCCATGGAATTCCCTACATTCCATCTATACCGCGATCATTGTTGGGGCGCTGGCTCTTCGGTTAGGAGCCAGCAAGAACCAAGCCATATTAGCTCTCGCGATTGCAGCTTTTCAGCCATTTGGTTTTATTTCCAGCATTATGTGGAGAGATTCCGTTGGTCAGTTTTGGTTGATTCTTGGTGTTTATTTGCTGATTAGTACTCGTGACAAAAAGTACTTATGGGTAATGATCTTGCCTGCCGCCTGTTTTTTTGCGTGGTCTTATCGACAACCATATATGGCTATAATATTGGTGCTAGCTGCTTACATTTTATCTACGGCTTATGAAGTAAGAATAACGGGATGGTTAATAATTACATTCGCTATAGTAGTGAGTATAATTACTTCTTTTTTCCCGATTCTGTTTGAATTAAATTTTTCTAGGTTTACAGGAACGCGAGAACTTTCATTAAGCCCTTTTCTATTTCCTATTCGCCTTGTCAGGGGTTTTGCAGGGCCTTTCCCTTGGTATCAGGTATTTATGGGGGTAAACGGAGTTGAATACATGCTAGCAGATTTCTTACAGGCTGTTTATAATTTGACACTTGTTATCTTTGTCATTCCCATAGCAAGGAAAATGTGGCAAGAAACAAGTCAGTTAGATCCCAGTCTGTTATCAGGAGCATTACTCTTTATTGTTGGAACTCAAGCTACTGGCGTGCATATGCCTTACGTTTCGGCTGGAATAGTACTATTGCTGCCTTTAGCATGCCAGGTTGATTACAGAAGCTGGTCTCAAACATTTTTACAATGTTTTTATGGTTTTATTATTGCGAATATATTGTATTGGATGCTGGGTCTAACTGGTTCCGGTGTTCTACAGGGCATCACTGGCTACTGATTTTTCCCAACTGAAAAGCATATAATGTATGAGAACAGCGGCCGATTGAAATATTTAACAACGGGATTCTTAAACTTGGGTGAAGAAGAATGAGCAAAATCCTGGTCACCGGCGCCGATGGCTTCATCGGCTCTCATCTTACCGAAGCTCTGGTGCGTGCTGGGCATGACGTGCGCGCCTTCGTCCTCTACAACTCGTTCAATTCCTGGGGTTGGCTGGATCATTGCGGCGAGGATGTTACTGGCAAGTTCGAAGTGTTCACCGGGGACATTCGCGACCCAAATGGCGTGCGCACGGCCATGAAGGGTTGCGATGCGGTGCTGCACCTGGCGGCCTTGATCGCCATTCCCTACTCGTATCATTCTCCCGACACCTACGTTGATACTAATATCAAAGGGACGTTGAACATCGTCCAGGCGGCTCGGGATCTGGGTGTGATTAAGGTGGTGCACACCTCAACCAGCGAGGTCTATGGCACGGCGCGGTTTGTGCCGATTACCGAGGATCACCCGCTCCAGGGCCAGTCGCCTTATTCGGCAAGCAAGATCGGCGCCGATCAGATTGCCATGTCGTTCTACACATCCTTTGGCACGCCGGTCGCCATCCTGCGCCCGTTCAACACCTATGGCCCACGACAGTCGGCCCGGGCAGTTATTCCCACCATAATTACCCAGATTGCCAGTCGTACCAGGCAAATAAAGCTTGGTGCACTGCACCCCACGCGCGATTTCAGCTATGTCACCGATACAGTGGCTGGTTTCATATCCGCACTGGAGTCCGATCGTGCTATCGGTGAGGTCATCAATATCGGTAGTAACTTCGAGATAACGATGGGTGACATGGCCCATAATATTGCCGAACTGATGGGGGTTGATATTGATATCGTGACCGACGAACAGCGCTTACGACCGGATAAGAGTGAAGTGGAAAGGCTGTGGGCATCCAATGACAAGGCCCGCGAATTACTGGATTGGCAACCCCAATACAGCGGAATAGAAGGCTTTCGTCGTGGTCTGGCCGAAACTGTGGACTGGTTCAATAGATCTGAAAATCTTAACAGATATAAGGTGAATATCTACAATGTCTAAGAGGGCAATTATTCTTGCTGGCGGCAAAGGAACACGGCTTCGCCCCTTCACTGTGGTGTACCCCAAGCCGCTCATGCCGATTGGCGAATCCCCCATCCTTGAGGTCATTATCAAGCAACTTGCAGGCGCCGGATTTACCCATATTACCTTGGCGGTCAACCATCTGGCTGAGATCATCAAGTCCTTTTTCATGGATGGGAGCAAATGGGGTATCCGCATCGATTACTCGCTCGAAGACAAGCCGCTTGGCACCATGGGGCCACTCAAACTCATCAAGGACCTGCCGCACCATTTCCTGATGATGAATGGCGATATTCTTACCGATCTCGATTATGCCGATTTATACGACAGACACGTCCGGCATGACGAGATGTTTACCATATCTTCCTATGACCGCGATCAGTTGGTTGACTACGGCGTATTGGAAACTGCCGAAGGCCGCCTGCTAGGGCTGCGCGAAAAACCGCGCATGAATTACGAAGTCAGTATGGGCGTGTATGTGGTGTCTAAGCGTGTGCTCGATTTCATCCCGGACAATGTTGCATATGGATTCGATAATCTCATGTACGACTTGGTTAAAGCTAAGCAGAGCGTGGCTGTGCGCAGATATTCCGGCTACTGGCTAGATATCGGGAGACCGGATGATTATGCGCAGGCGATCGATGAATTCGAGAGCATGCGCACACGGTTTATCAGGGAATAGATGAGAAGCATATTAGTAACAGGTGCAGGAGGTTTTATCGGACGTCGGCTGGTACGCACTCTGTCAAGTGCAGGCCACTCGGTGCTTGAGCTGGGCAGAGCGGACGGTGATATTGCCGATCCAGCAACCCTGGCGCGGTTTTATGAAACTCCTGTGGGTTTTGTGTTTCATCTTGCCGGGCGTACCTATGTGCCGGATGCCTGGCGTGAACCGGCGGACTTTCAGCGTGTGAATGTGATCGGCACCGTCAATGTACTCGAACTGTGCCGCAAGCTCGAAATACCCCTTACCTACGTCAGTAGTTATTTGTATGGCATTCCAGCATCCCTGCCTGTCAAGGAAACCGATAGGATCGAACCGAATAATCCATACGCCCTATCCAAACTTCTGGCTGAGTCCATGTGTAATTTTTATGCCACACATTTTGATGTTCCAATAACTATAATTCGCCCATTCAATATTTATGGAATAGGGCAGAAGACACACTTCCTGATACCTGAAATCATTGCACAGATAAAGAATGGCCAATCTATCCATGTCAAAGACTTGACTCCTCGCAGGGACTACTTGTACCTAGATGATCTGGTGGATGGCCTTTTGCGCACTATGGAGAGAGGGTCAAGTTGCCGAGTTTACAATTTCGGGTATGGCAGCTCATTAAGCGTGAAAGAAATTATTGATGTAATCCAGTCTGTGGCGGGTACCTCCCTGGAAATTATTTGTGAAACGTTACCAAGAAAGAATGAAATTCAAGATGTATATGCAGACATTAACAAAGCCCGACAAGAGTTGGCTTGGCAGCCCAAGTGGAGTTTTGCGGAGGGTATTATGAAAATTCTTAACAGCGGGATGGCATCGCCAGTTGAATAAATTTATTGACACGTTCCGGGGCTGGCGCCCTACGCATTGGGTGTCTTTGGATATAAACGGCATCGGCAGCGATGCCTGATCAGATTGATCTTTCCAGAATGGAGATAGTCCCCGTATTAGGGCCGAACGGATATCTGCGTCTTCACCACCATTGGCGCAAACCTGATAGTTTGATGTGGGATGAGTACTGGGAAAATACCCCGACCCCGACCCGCGATTATTGGCGTAGCGCACTCACGGGAGAACTGGGACATGATAATAAACGGCTCTTCCTGAAGAATCTGCCCTCTGGTGCTAAGGTGTTGGAAGCCGGTTGCGGAGTAGGGTGGGTGGTTCTTGCATTGAGGGCACATGGCTTTGACTGTTACGGACTTGATTATGCGGAGAATACGATCGAAGTCCTTAACAAGGAATTTCCCGAAGTTCCATTTCATCTGGGAGATATTCGTAGTTTACCTTATCCGGATAATTATTTTGATGCCTATATTTCTCTTGGAGTAATTGAACATTTCACCGAAGGTCAGGAAGTAATGTTGCAAGAGGCTGCCCGGGTGGTAAGGCCTGGTGGTCGGATATTTATTTCTGTACCAGCATTCAATGGCTGGCGAAAACTCAAGTGCCGCTTTGGGCTTTATGAGACTGCGGCAACCGCTCCTTTTTTTGAAGCCTGCTATTCGGTTGAGGAATTGGAACAACTATTGCGCAACGCAGGCTTTTCACCAATTGAACGTAGCTTCCATAATACTGTAATGACGTTTGCTCAAGAGACGCCGATTCGTCCACTTTACCGTTACATAGAGGATGTACGCTACGTAAGAGGCGTTGTAGACCGTCTGCTCCGCTTAGTGCTACCGAGGTCGCTATTTGGTCACATGGTTATGGTTGTTGCGCTACGAAACGAGGATAATCAACGGGTAAAAACGATTTGTTGAACAGGATCAAAATGAGATTTTTGAAGAGAGATCATAAGTGAATAAGAGATTTGCTGCTTTTGCCAATCTTTTTTTCAGCTCATCACATGCCGTATTCACCATAATCACCGGCCTCCTTATGGTCCCGGTGTATCTGCGCTATTTCAGCATATCCGCGTATGGCGCCTGGCTTGCTTCCGGCAACATAATAGCGATGATCGCAATGATTGAGCCGGGTATTTCCACGGTTGCAACTCAACGCCTTTCTGCCAGTTATGCAGCGTACGAAAAGGACAGGTTTTCCAATATCTTCGGTTCGTCGCTTTTGCTGTCTGTCGGTTTTGGGGTTGTCGTCATAATTGCTGGCTTGTGTCTCTCGCCGTTTATCCCCTCCTGGCTCAATGCGCCCACCGAGCAACGCCATCCTTTGAGTATGGCCCTTTGTTTCAGCACCCTTGGCGCAGGCACTTCATTCATTTTCTATTTGCTGGGGGCAGTACCCCAAGCTTGGCAACGCACGGTCGCGCCGGGCGTAATCGGCCTGTTTGCCCTGTCGGCAAACATACTGGCAATCCTGGTCGGGCTTTATGCCAATATGGGTATTGTTGCCTTGGGGTTGGGTTCGTTTGCTTTATCAGTTACTTACATACTGGGATATCTGGCATACATTGCCGTTATATGGAAACGTCTGGAGTTTCCACGACCCACTGCATCACTGGTTACTGTATGCGAGATATGGCATGAGGCAAAGATGCTGCTGCTGGCAAAAATTGCCGGAACAGTTGGGAAGTACTTGGAGGCGCCCGCTGCAGCGCTTGCCGTATCAACAGAGGCGGCCGCGGTATTGGTACTGACAGGAAGGGTTTTGAACGCGGTACAAATGTTTGCCGACAGGGTGGGCACGGCAGTATTTGCCGGGATGTCCCATGCATTCACCCGTTATCGGGAAAGTGCAAACTATGCCGTCATGAAAGAGGTGATCGTCGTTTCAACGGTGATTTCCGGCCTGGGCATCGGGTTTTCTCTGGCGCTCTCCAAATCCATAATCATTCTTTGGGTCGGTGAGAACGCCTTCGGCGGTCTGCACTTGCTGCTATTGCTGGCCTTGGCCTCATTCATGTCATCGAGAAAGGATCTTATATCCACCCTTCTTGTGGCCAGTGGCCAAATCAGGCAGGCATCCATGTGGCTGGCAATGGAGGCAATCATAAGAGTGGTGTGCATCTCCTTGCTGGTTATCGTGCTTAAGGTTCCCGGTATCCCGTTGGCTGCCGCGCTGGCATCGTTTATTTCGCTAATCGGCTTGAGCCGCATACTGCTGGCCATGCCGGGACTGCCACGGGTTATGCTGTATCTGCCGGGCATCAGGGGGTGTGCAATCAGTTTGTTGCTGGGGCTGTGCTACATGCACTTCGCCCCCAAAATAACAAATTGGCCGGAAATGGCTGTGCATGGTGCTGTATTTGGTATGGTCATGCTGCTGGCCAATATGCTAGATAAGGAATGGTTATCCGTTCTGCGGCAAACAGTTTTTGCTGCCTTCAAGGTAATCTGGCTGAGAAGGGGCACCATTTGAAAAATGGACTTGCAATGGGTGAAATCAATACGTTAAAAAGCAAAAAATTGTTTTCTGCGAATTCCCCAATGCGTATGTTATTCTTGGTTCACTCTCTCCGGCGAGGCGGCGCAGAACGCGTTCTGCTGGAAATTGCTTTGGCCCTGCGTGCAAAGGGCCATGCCGTCGAAGTTGTCGCCTGGCTCGATGTGGACGAATACAAGGAGAGTTGCTATAGCTCAGTACCGTGTCATTTCCTGATGCATCGGGACGAATATCGTTGGCCATGGTCCGTTCCGCATGCTGCCAAGCGGTTGCGGGATGTAGTGGCAAAATTTCAACCGGACGTGATAGAAATTCATACGCCAACGGTTGCATGGGTCGCTGCTTGGGCGAATATGCAGATTCCCTGCATACATGTCATTCAGGGCTACGGGTCGATCACCCGTAGCGGCACGTTCAAGGATTGGCTGATGAGAAAAGGGGATCGTCTGGCTAATTGTCTCCTGAAGGCAAATTTTATCGTCTCTGCCCGCCCTATGACTGAGGTTGCTGCTGCACATTTTGCGGTGGACCGCGCCCGCTTCCAATTTGTGCCGAATGGTGTCGACGCGCTCTCTTTCATGCCACACACTAAGATTCCGGATGACGCCCCATTCATCATGATGCTGGGCACGCTAAGCCATCACAAAGGTCAGCAGTGGGGGGTACGAGCTATCGGTGTCATGCAGCAGCATTTTCCCAAGGCAAAATTGATGATCGTGGGAGAGGGGGCATACCGTGCGGAACTCGAAAGCCTGATCAGGGTGATGGGGTTGGAAGGAAGGGCGGAGCTTACGGGACGTAGAGAGGATGCCTTTGAGATGATGGCGGCCTCACACGTATTCTGGCATCTGAGCGAGAGCGAGGGGTTGCCGATGGTAGTACTCGAAGCGATGGCGTGCGGTGTGCCTGTCGTAGGTTTTGATGTGCGCGGGACCCGTGACGTGGTTGTTGATGGAGAGACGGGATACCTTGTCCCTTTTGGAGATATCCAGATGGTTGTGCAAAAAACTGTCGAACTCTTGAAGGATAAGTCCACATATCAGGAGATATCGCGCAATGCAAGAGAGCGTGTCGCAAGTCAGTACAGTCTGGAGTGCATGGTTGACGGGCACGAATCTTCATTGCTACAAGCGGACAATGGAAGGTAAACCTTGCCCCATTCACTGATTATTCATTGTTTGCACTTATAATATCGAGCCGGGCACTAAAAGCAGATAAATGAAGAAGGAAAATATTGTAACGTATTCAAAGGGAATCTTTGAAATTAAATCCAAGTGCGGAATTTCACAGTTGTATAAATTTATAGTCGATTTTTTTACATTAAAAAAGCGGCTTGGACACGACATGTCACTGATTGCCGGTCGTTATAAGGTCGACAACCCGGGAATTTCCTTTCAGAAATATCTGGAAATTGATTACTGGTTGTTTGAAAACATGCGCAGATGCTACGTACTTGGTCTGCATAACAAGAACCGGAACCTGAAGATATTGGATATTGGTACCGGGACTGCATATTTTCCGTTCATTTGCAAGTATTATGGCCACGATGTCGAGGCATTGGATGTGGCTGACAATGAAATGTACAACGAGATCGTCAACAGATTAGGTATAAAAAGATATGACCAGTATATCAGCGCATTCAGTGACCTGGTTACCGATAACAGGTATGACCTTATTACTGCCTTCATGATTTGCTTCAATTGCCATAAGCAGCCTGCCCTTTGGCATATCGAGGAATGGGAACATTTTTTGACCAGTATTCATGAAAAAAATCTGAAACCGGGTGGCGAAGTGCATCTGTCCTTCAATACAGAATCTGCGGAGGAGCCTGTAAGCAGGGATCTTTTGGCTTATTTCTCTGCACATAACGCGGAGGTTGTCGGCACGGAGGTGCATATCAAAAGCAATTACCAGTTCAGACGCTGAATTCGATCGCCGTGCGTGTAATAGGAGGCCTCGGAAACCAGCTTCATTGTTATGCCTTTGGTCGGGCATTGGCTGTTCAAAACGGAGCACTCCTTTATCTGGATGCAGAATCTGGATATTGGAACGACCCGTTTGGCAGGATGTATCTCCTTGACCAGTTTTTTGGATTGAATGCCCGCTATACGAGTACTCAACCGAATTCAAAGTGCGCTCGCCAGTTTTTTATGTTGGGTTTGAAGCTGAAATCATATTACAGTAGACTTCTTCCGCTTTCCATGAAATTGATCGTATTGGAGGGTACTCCTCCTTGTTATAAAGAGGATATACACCTTGCCCGATATATAGCGACCCCCTATTTCATAGGATATTGGGCGTCGTACCGATACTATCAGGGGATAGAAAAGGAACTCCGGCATGAGCTGAAGCCGACCGTACCAAAACACCCATCTATACAGGAACTTTTGTCGCAGATCCGATCGGCTAGATTGTGTTTCATTCATTGGCGTTCCTTTTAGGCAGACAAGAACTCGGTGTATCCGGACCTTCGCAGATATTACGGAGAAGCTGTCAGGTTTATTTTGGAGAGGTATCCGGATATCGTGTTTATTGTCTTTTCTGACGATCCAGTTCGCGTAAAAAAACAAGTAATATCAATGGATAAAAAGATTATCTATGTCAACTTGTCTGTCGCACAAGGGAATCAGCAGAGTTTGGCCGACTTCTATCTGATGTATGTGTGTGATCATGCAATTATAAGTAACAGTACATTCAGTTGGTGGGCAGCATGGCTCAGCGATCGCGAAGAAAGGACCATCGTTGCACCCGGAGACGTGTCGCCTTGGGGGAATGACTGGCTTACGCCACATTGTATTACCTTGGATATAAAATCACCTATTAATTTCGCTTTTGGGAGTATGATCTTGTGCGGTTTATTTTTTAACGGTACCAAACCTACAATTATTGATAAAATTATTTTTAGAGGGGCCCGATCCTTTTTTTCAGACAAGGTGTTTATAGAGCTTTTGTATAAGCGTATTTTTCATAGAAATCTATGCTTAGATAATCCAAAAACTTTCAATGAAAAAATCCAATGGTTGAAACTTTATGACCGCAAACCTTTGTATACAATACTTGCAGACAAGTTTGCGGTTCGTGAATATGTTATCAATCGTGTTGGGGAAAAATATTTAAACGAATTAATTGGCGTTTATGACAATGTCCAGGCAATACCTATCGATTCGTTACCAGATGAATTCTGTCTGAAGACGACACATGGTTCGGGTTGGAATATATTATCCTGCATTCCCGGATTAATGTAACGATGAACTCCTTACAAACCGATTAAATATTTAGATTTCATAACATTTCCCTTTGACTTCTCCATCGTTACATGTTATTATCATGTAACGATGTG
>Ga0082335_1004248_pt1 | contig 21938 bp, 18 predicted proteins | sample Subgrocontami58m_FD_72375 | JGI IMG/M metagenome (GOLD analysis project Ga0082335, IMG submission 72375) | Subsurface groundwater microbial communities from S. Glens Falls, New York, USA - GMW37 contaminated, 5.8 m (SPADES assembly) (version 2) ...
GAGATTGCGGTCCAGATTGCTCAAGGGCTCATCGAGCAACAAAAGCTTAGGCTGGCGGACAAGAGCCCGCGCCAGGGCCAGGCGCTGCTGCTGACCGCCGCTCAGCTTGGTGGCCGGACGTTTTTCCAGGCCATCCAGCTGAACGATATGGAGGGTCTCCTTGACGCGCTTTTCAATCTCCGCCTTGGAGTAACTGGTGGTTTTGCACACCTTCAGAGGAAAAGCCACATTGGAAAAAACATCCATGTGCGGCCAGATGGCGTAGGACTGAAAAACCATGCCGATATTCCTTTTATCAGGAGACAGGAAAAAGTCATCCGATGAGATCAAGTTCCCATCAAGAATAATCTTTCCCGAATCAGGCCGCTCCAGGCCGGCGATGCAGCGCAGAGTTGTCGTCTTCCCGCAACCGCTGGGGCCTAACAGGGTAAAAAACTCACCCTCCGGTACATTGAAATTTACATGATTGACCGCTCTGACATCTTTTCCCTCCGATTTAAATTCTTTGTACAAATTTTCTAATGTTAACATTCCTTTTTAAACCTCCTCTAAATTTGTATGGGGAGCCCCAAGTTTTACCCCCATGCTCGACAATGATTTTGTCTTTTCACAGCATATCAATACCTTACATCCCCATTTTCATTTAAGCGATTCCAGAAAAAGAACAGACCCCTCATCAATACGATTGCGCATATGCATATCGACTTACAATTAGGAAGTCAATATGTTTTAGTTGATTTACAAACTTTTTTTGACGGCCGGGATCGCTCCTGAAAGATTGCTTCCGGGCATCGTTTCCAACCATCGGGGGTGCATTTCTTTGTTGACACACAGTGCGCTTTTTGCCTATATTTTCTCTTTCCAAGAACCAAAGGGTAGTTGCCGGTCTGCAAAGTCTTTAACGAACAACCATACCGTAATGAGGTGATGAGCATGATAATGAGACCAGAGACGGAACACAGGTGCCGGAGGTGGGCGGAGCAAAGGTGGCAACTGGATAGCATCATCCAGGCCGTGGGGCCGGATTGGGATCAGGGGCGAACTGCACGGCTGATTCGTAATTGCGGCGCACTGGTCGCTCCCGACGTCGCGAAGTTACGACGCTCCGTTACCAAGTATGACGACCTGCCGGGCCAGTTCCGCGTCCTGGCCCAAAAATGGGAAGAGCGGGGGAGGGAAGCGGAAAGAGGCAAACATTTCGTAGCGTCGAGCGAATATTATTTCGTGGCCGCCAATCTTTACATCCATGCCCATTGGGCCATTTTTGAGGATGACAATCAAATGAAGATCGACCTCAATAACAGCAAGAATGCCTGCATGGACAAGGTTATCGCCCACCCGCCCCACCCCATGGAGAGGGTGGAAATCCCCTTCGAAGGGCGGTCCATTCCGGGGATCCTCCACTTACCGACCAAGGGTAAACCACCTTATCCCGTCGTGGTGTCGTTGCCGGGCATGGACTCAGTGAAGGAGGAAATCCCCTACTACGGGGACCCGCTCTTGGAAAGGGGAATCGCGGTTCTCCGCATCGATGGTCCGGGGCAGGGAGAAAGCAATCTCCGGAAGATCCGGGTTACCGCCGGAAATTATGCTGAAGCGGGAAAAAATGCCGTCAGCCTTTTGATGGACCGCAGCGAGATAAACAAAAACGCCGTTGGGCTTTTCGGCACCAGTATGGGAAGCTACTGGGGATTACGCACCGCTTCCGCCGAGTCCCGGCTGAAGGCCGTGGCTGTATCGGCCACCTGCCTGGAGCCGGGGATGAATTCCATATTCAACATGGCATCACCCACTTTCAAATTGAATTACATGTACATGTCCGGTTATGACGCCGAGGCCCGGTTTGATAAGTTTGCCAAAACATTGAGTCTGAAAGGTCTGGGCTCGAAGATTAAGAGTCCCGTCCTCATAGAGACCGGTGAGTTTGATGAACTGAGCCCACTGCAATATACGCTGGAGCTGTTCAGGGAGATAAAGTCGCCCAAGAAGTTGTTGATTTTCAAAGAAGAGAGGCATTCCATCTCTGACCCCCGGCGCAACAATATGGCCGCCGACTGGCTGGCAGAAAGGCTGGCCGGAAAACCGATGCCCAAGAGTACGGAATCAATCGAGTACGTCTGAATGCGCCCGCAGGCAGCATAAATAATGAGGAGGAGATAACGGCTTTGGGGGGGGTGGATGGGCGAGATTAGATTCATTGACACAACGGTGCGGGACGGCAGCCAGAGCCTTTGGGCCATGAACATGCGAATTGGCGCCATGGCGGCGATCGCCGGCCACCTCGATGAGGCCGGGTTTGAGTCCCTGGAGTTTTTTGTCGGCGTCATGTTCAAAAAGACGGTCCGCGACCTTAAAGAGAATCCCTGGGAGTGGATCCGCGAGGGAACGAAACGTTTCAAGAAAACTCGCCTGCGCAGCCATGGAGGCACCCACGGTGTTTTTGAGAAGACGCCGCACTGCATTTTGCAGCTTGCTGTCGAGCGGTTGGTTTCCTACGGACTGACACTAACGAGGACGTCGGACTGCTGGAACGACTTCAGTGTTTTGCAGGAAGAAATCAGCGGGCTGAAGAAAATCGGCATGGATGCCGTGCTGAACGTCATTTATGCGGTCTCCCCCCGCCATACTGACGAGTATTATGCGCGGAAAACAAAGGAAGCTGTGGCGGCCAACCCCTGGCGGATCTGTTTCAAGGACGTGGGCGGTCTTTTGACGCCCGAGCGGGCGCGGCAGGTGATACCGGTGGTTTTGGCCAACGCGGGCGATATTCCCGTTGAGTTTCATGCCCACTGTAATAGCGGCCAGGCGCCCCTCTGTTACCTCGAAGCCGTTAAGCTGGGGATAAGGATCCTGCATACTTCTGTGCCGCCGCTGGCCAACGGCACTTCGCAACCTTCCGTTTTCAACGTGGCGAAGAATCTCCGCCTGATAGGTGCCACGCCCATGGTGGATTTGGCGCCGCTGGAAGAAGTGGAGAAGCGCCTGACGGCGGTGGCCAGGAAAGAAGGCCTGCCCATCGGCAAACCGGTGGAATACGACCATTCCCTATATCTCCACCAGGTTCCCGGAGGCATGATTTCCAACATGCGCCACCAACTTAAGCTGGTGGGCATGGAACATATGATGGCAGCGGTTTTGGAAGAAGCCGTGGAGGTGCGCAAGGATTTCGGCTACCCCATCATGGTCACCCCGCTGGCCCAGTTCGTGGGCACCCAATCGGCCATCAATGTCATTGTGGGCGAGCGGTATAAAGAGGTGCCCGACCAGATCATCCAATACGCCCTGGGAATATGGGGCAAAGAGGCGCCGGAGGTGATGGACCAAAACATCCGGGATAAGATCCTGAGCCGAAAGCGGGCTAACGAATGGTCCCGTTGGGAGCAGCCTGAACCTTCCCTGCAGGAGGTCCGGCGGAAGTACGGGATGCATATTTCCGACGAGGAACTGATCCTCAGGTATTATGCGGGCGATGACTATGTCAATGCCCTGCCGGATGGCGGCAAGCCTCGTATACAGCTGGACGCTCAGCAATCGCTGCTAAAGATTGTCGAGCAGATAGCGAAGCAGAAGAAAACCGGTCAGGTTTTTATTAAGCGGCCGGAATTTTCGCTTTGTCTGGGGAAGAAGCAATAGCCTGCCCGTGTATTCCTGAGGGGAAGGGAGGAACCAATGGTTACACCAGCGGAACGAGAAGGATATTTGAACCCGGTATCACCCCAATCCTCGACGATGCAAGCAAGCAAACGGGGTGGAGGAGATAAAAACGAAAGGGGGGGAATAACGAAGATGAATAAGGGACTGATTTCATGGATTATTGCTATCACCGTTGCCCTATTTGCCGGCCTGACTCTGGATGGTACCGCGGCGCAAAAGCAGCCGCCGCAAAGGACCGCGCCGAAGGAGCAACCGAAAATGGGCGGGACGCTGGTTTTCGGTTTGGGGAAAGGACACGCCAATTTGAATCCCTTTGTCGCTACCAGTTCCAGTACGCAGTTTGTCAAGGAAAGCTCTTATGAATCCCTTTTGGCGAGTGACGATGACGGGAGGATCGTTCCTAAGCTGGCGGCGGCCTACGAAGTCTCCGCCGGCGGCACAGTATTTACGCTGAGGTTGCGCAAGGGGGTAAAGTTTCATAACGGCAAGGAAATGAAGGCCGACGATGTGGTATGGTCGGCCAATCATGTCAAAGACCCGAAGAATGGTGCCTTTGGCCAGGAAATGATCAAGGATGTCAAATCTCTTGAAAAAATAGACGATTACACCGTTAAATTCACCTTGGGCAGTCCATCCGCGACGTTTTTGTTCCATCTCGGCAGTATCCGGATGTTACCCATCGCTCCGGCCGGCTCGTTGCAGACCGGCCAGATTAAGTTGGCGGCCAATTCCTTTGTACCCGGCACAGGCCCTTTCATGTTTGAAAAGGCCCAACCAGGCTTCGATACGGTGGCGAGGAAATTTCCGGAATACTGGGGTGGTCCGGCCTTTGTGGACCAAATCATCTTCCGGCCTATCAGCGATACCGCTAACCGTTTTAATGCGTTACGGACCGGCGACGTGCAGATGGCGGACAGGATTTCCGCTCTGGATGCGGCCCGGGTCAAAAAAGGCGAGGTCAAGGGGATCGCGATGCTGGAAAATCCCTTAGGGGGGTTTCGGCATATAGTCTTTAATTATGATAATCCCTTGTTCCAAAAGGTTGAGATGCGCCAGGCCCTGTCCTATGCTGTCGATAAGAAGCGCTTCGTAAGCGAGGTTTTTTTCGGGGCGGCGGTGCCGGCGGAGGTGATGATGGACCCGAAGGGTATGTGGGCCAGGGCGGCGAACCTGCCGCCGCATAAGCGCGACTTGATCAGAGCGAAAGCCTTGCTGAAGGCCGCCGGTTATAACGGACAGGAATTGGTGTTGCTCGGGCGCAAGTTTGAAAACGAATTTCTGGAAGCGCTCCAGAGGATGTTTCGTGAAGCGGGAATCAACGTGAGGCTGGAAATTCTGGAAGCCGGGGTAGTGGAAGAGCGGTATATTCAGGGAAAATACGATTTGTGCTCTGATGGCGCCAACGTGAGCGATGATCCGGTTGTGACTTTTGTGCCCGAATATTATACCACGAAGGTGGAAAAAGGCCATTATTCCAATCCCCGAGTCGATCGTCTGCTCGACGGCCTGGGGTCCGAATTTGACGAAAAGAAACGGTTGAAAATGTTTAAGGAATTGGTGGTGATAATTCACGATGAGATAGCGACCCTGCCGCTGTGTTTTGAAATCCGTTATATCGGGATGACGGAGAAGGTCCAGGGATATGGTTCCCTCCGGGGCCACAGTTTTCGCGAGAATCAGACCTACTTCAATCAAGTCTGGCTGAAGTAAACGATATTAGTAAGTTATAAATTATTCTCTGCGTTTTCCGGCAGAAAATAATTTCGTCAACGCACTTGTCCCGTTTATCGGGATCAGGTATAACGTACGGAGGCTCTTCGGCCAATAATGAGTATTCAGGGAGGCGGAAATGAGGGACAAGGGTTGGAAAATCGGAAACGCAAAGGGATTGCCGCTGCGGCTGTCATGGTGGCGTCAAGGAGTGCAGCTGTGCGGGACGGCGCTTGTTTTCTCATCGCTCATCGGTTGTGCGCCGGCACTTTACAGTGTCGACATGCGCTATCGTCCCGCCGGCGGTCCCCCCAAAGTGGAAACCGTTTCGCCACCGGTTACCATAACTGTGGCCGCTTTTCAGGATTTACGCAAGGTCGATGATCCCATAACGATTGGACGGGTGGTTACGGCGAGGGGGGAAGAGATTCGCGTTTTTCCCAAGTTCATGAAGCCGTCCGAGGCAGTTACGGCGCCCTTCAAGGATTTTTTCCGTCAAGCGGGGTTCAGTGTTGCCGCAGAGAGCCCTGCCTGGGATTTGACGGAGGGGAATATCGGCAAAGAGGGGAGTGCCATTCTTGTGGGCGGCAGTATCGACGAGTTGGAAATCCTGTGCCGGCGATCGCTGACGGTACAGAAGTATACGGCCAAGACAAAGCTTACGCTCCTTGTAGCCGACAGGAGGCAGCAAAAGGTTCGCTACCGGGTGACGGCGGAGAGCAGCGATACCCTCGACCACGTCCTGTTTTCGGAAGAGAAGCTGGAACAGCAGCTCAACATTGCCGTTGCGGAAGCCATCAACAAAATCCTGGAGGATAAAAAGCTGGTAAAGATCATCCAGGAAATCGCCGCCGAACACCCCTGACAGATTCGTGGGGGAGCCGGCTTGGGGCGAATTAGTGGGGGCAAACGTTGTCTTCTTCGCCCCCACTAATTCGCGCCCTCAGTAGCGGATGATCCCCAATTTCCAGTTATCGGCCAAGAATTCGTAAACATCCTCGGCCATGTCAAATTCAATCATGTAAAATGGCCCCTTGCCGCTATCGATCTTGAGTGCCGGGAAGGTGAGGGCGAACTTGTCCTTCCTCCTGCTCTCCGGCACAGAAAAGAGGGCAAATTGGCAGGGGACGTTCAACGGGGCGAGGATTCCTGCAAGCAGGCTTTTTTTGGATAATCCCTGGGCCAAGTAGAGGGGCTCCATGCCCTCGCCTCTCAAAACATCAATAAACTGTTGCGGCAATTTGTTCTTGTGAATCAGGACGGTTTTACTTCCTTTCTTTACCAGCCATTCGGCCTTGATGGACAGATTGAAGCCGTCCTTCGCCGAGTCAAAAATCTTTACCTCCCGGTTTCGCAAAAACTCCAGGTCGAGAAAGGTGAAGAAGTTCTGGAGAAGCTCGTCCTGGTTGCCGCCCGTGATCCGCGGCATAGCAGGGGCTTTGGCCGGCGTTTCCATCCTCCCCGGCTGGATCTTGTCGGCCAGAATTTCACAAATATCGATGCCTTTTTTCTTGGCCCGCTCCCGGATAAGGCGCGGCAGTAATTGGGACCTCTCGGCATCAAAGAACAGCCCTAACTGGGAAAGTGGCTGATCTGACGGCCCTTTTTTCATTATCAGCCAATCCGGTGATAACAGTACCTGCGGTTCATCTTCCAACAAGATGGGCTTCTGGACCTTCGTGATCGTATAGGATTTTGAACTGCCGATTACCTTATGCAAAATAGAGGCGATATTGTCGCCGCTCTCGATTTTGATCGATTGGTAATTTTGCCAGTTTGTCCTGATCAAGCGAGTGAGTTCGTTCGGCAGGCGCTGCGAAAAATCAAGCAGCACAGCGGTACCGTCGTCCAGTTCCACAACCGGTATTGTTGTACAGTCGATGGTTACCTGCCCCGCTTCGGGGAGGGGGATATAGTAATTGCCGCTCGTCATCAGCGTCCCTTTTAATTGTTCGACGATATGCCTTAATATGGTCAGGGTGCTTTCCCTAGGAAGGTTTACCGGCAAGGAGGGCGGTGCCTTTTCCTGTTCGGGGAAAGCCGCCGCTGCCGGGCCCGGGGCGGCTTTCCGGGCAAGGTCTTGTTCACCGATTGTTTTACTGCTCCGGGGAAGCTTCAGCAGCTGGCCGGGATATATCTTGTTGATGTTTTCGATTCCCGGGTTCAAAAGTTGGAGCTGCCGTAACAAGCTGGCCACATCCCCCGGTTTGGCGCCTAACTCGCTGCGGATGATGCGCGTAATGGAGTCGCCTTTCTTGGCTGTGTAATTCCTGGTTCCGGGAAGGATACTTGCTTCATTTTTCCCGGCTTCAGGTGCCAGGTTCAGCTGCTGGCCCGGATAGATCATGTTCAAGTCGGGAATATGCGGATTGAGACTTTTCAGGGTGTCATAGGGGGGAGCGGCAGTTCCCATCCGCCGCACGATATGGCTGATCGTATCACCTTTTTTAATGGTGTAGGTCCGCGCTCCCTCCCCCGCCAGGGCAGTCTTTTGAAAGCTGAGGTGGGCCGAGCCCTCAGCCGCAAAGAGAAAAAGGGGCTGCATGATGAGGGGAAGGGCGCACATGCTCGCCCACCATCGCGGTGATATAAGGTCTCTTCTCATGTCAGTTCCTTTTGTGCCATCCTTTACCTCCGCCCTGGCGCTCGCAAAATTAACAAAGCTGGCTGCTCCTGTGTCTTTGGACGCCGTGCCGAAACCCATACAATTTTTATGGCAATATGTCCAGACCGATGATGGTGCTTTGATATGGAAAGGACAGGATCAGCCGGATTGAGATGGGGGGCCGGGGAGGTTCATGACCTTTCCACCTCGGACCCCCTTCGGGTGTGTTTTTATGATGCGGAAAGCCAACTGTTCGGGTGCCAGAGCCGGGATACCCGCCGACTCCGGCGATCTGTTACTTCTATTTGTCCCTCAGCGTTGCATGGCAACTATAGCAGGCCGTAATGACTTCGCCGAAGCTTGTTCTTCATAGAGGCCTCCTGATTTTGTTTGTTTCTCCACGGGGTGGTGGTGGTTTGATCTTTCGGCTTTTTGGCGGCCGGTTTGCTGGATACTTTCAGCTGAAGGCCAAAATCATAATGGAAACATGGCAAAAACAATCCCAATCTTTAGTAAGCCAACGGGTAGGCGATAACTACCATTTGGCGCTCGTAGTTTTTGGCTACCATTTATCTACTACTTAATCCTCATTGTTCAATCCTGCTGTGACTATTAAATTGATGCGTCTTGCGATTGTTTCTTGAAAAGTGATAAAAATAAACAGAGGAGCAAGCCATGTTGCAAAAATATTGGCAAAGTTTGTGTATATTGCTCCTGGCAGACGCGGTTTTAATGTCTCCGGTTGCAGCAGGAGCAGTACCAACGATGTTCCGGGAGATCCGGTTATGGCCAGTGCCAGCAAAATGGTGCAGGAGGGCCGGCAACCGTTCGTTTTGATACCTTTGGGGACGAGTCGTTCCGGTGGGACGCTCAAACTGCACCAGGTTTGATGTCATCAATCATTACACTGCGGCTTTGATGTGAAGTAGTAAGTAAGCTGAGAACGGAGATAATGAATATGAAAGGATTGTCTGAGAGGAAGTTGAGTGTTTTAATCCTCATTCTGCTGATTTTAACGATGCCGATAGTAGTTAACTCACAAACGGAGGGGACGCCGTCCGGCCCGCCGCCGATAGCGGCGCCCACAGTCAGCGAGGGTGTCTTCGCCGTGAAGCTGGTGTTTACCCTGGGGCTGAGCCCAACGGACGATGAGATCGAAGCGGAGAGCCGTCTGGCGGAGATCGGCATTTTGCCCCGCAATGGCTGGATTGCCGATTACCCGGTTACTCCGGATATTGTTGGTGAGCTGCAACAGGCGGTATTTGAGGCCGCCGGTTCCGGGAAACTGTCCATGAATAAGGAAGAGGCGGAGAAAAGGTACAATGAAACGCTGGCGGAATTCGGTTTATCGATCATGCCTCATGTTGACAGGGGAACTGAGGAACCCCGCCCCTCAGCTTCTGCTGACTACCCCACCCCTGCGACCATAAATAATTATTATTACAGCGATGGACCGCCTGTTGTCACCTGTTATGCCCCGCCGCCTTCCTTCTACAACATGTACGCCTGGGTGCCCTACCCGTTCTGGTGGTCCGGTTTCTGGTTCCCGGGCTTCTTCATCCTCCATGACTTCCATAAGACGGTTGTGGTGAACAGGAGGGTGGTCTTTGTCTCCAATCATTTTCGTGATATAGGGACCAACAGGGTCTTTCGCGTTGACCCGGTGGCCAGATTCCAGGGAAGAACCTTTGGCGGGCTTGGTGCATCCCGGGCAAGAGGGCTTATCTCCACGGGAATTCCGGGCAGTGATCGGACAATTTTCAACAGGCCCCGGGGGCGCAATTTGCCCGGCGGCATTATGGTCGAACCGCCTTTCTCCCGCGGCAAGGTGAGGCCCTCGCCTCCGGGCGGTACAAGGGTCAGCCCGCCGCCCCGCGGCAGTGAAGGCCCCTCAGAGCGGGGGCGCCGGAGATAAGATGCCTGATTGATCGGCGGCGGCGGATACTTAAAAGGAGTTTGTGACTTATGAACAAGCAGGAGGCGGTTATGAAGAGACTTTTCCTTACAGGAGCGATGATATTCATTACACTGGCCCTGGCAGCATGCGGCGGCGGGAGCAGTGCGCCGCCGGCAATTGTGACCCAGATGCTGAGCGATTCCGCATTGGACGGCGATATCGCGCGCGACCCTCTTTCGGGCGCTTTTACCGTAACACAGGGCAATACCCAGAGTGTGTTCGCTGGGATCGATCCGGTCACCGGGGTGGAATTCCGCGCTTTTCTGGACTTTCCCCTCACCGGTGTGGGCGGTGTCCCCGGCAATGCCGCCATTTTATCGGCAACCCTGGACCTCTTTATCAACAGCATCAGTCCTCAACCGCTTATCGGGACGATTCCCATCCGCATCGACCTGGTTTCCTTTCCACCGTCCTTAATCGGCACGGACTTTGACCGCACCCTCCAACCTGCCCTGGCCAGTACCACCATTATCCCGCCCATTGCGCAAGCCGATCTTGCCGGGCACGTGGCGGTCAACGTGACATCCCTGATGGTGGAGGCGCAGCGGCTGGGTCTGTTGAATTTTCAGGTTCGCATCCTGCTGGATTTCGGCGCCTTTTCCTCCGGACTCATTGAAATCAACGATACTACGGGAGCTAACAGGCAGATTCTAGCCCCGCTGCTCGAGGTGACATTTATCTGACCCAAGGCATGCATAGCATAAAATAGCATAAAATCATTGACAAATACGGGAGTAGATGATTAAAATGCTGGGAAATGACTACAGCAATAATCGTCTTACTTTCTCTTATCCTCATTAACGGAGATTTCGTCATCGGGGAAATCGCCTTGGTGTCGGCCCGTAAAACCAAGCTCGATAGTGACGCGCAGCAGGGCGACGAGCTGGCCGGCCTCGTTCTGGCGAACTCCATGTCGCCGTCCCGGATTCTTTCCACGATCCAGATTGCGATTACCCTGATTGGCATCCTGACGGGTGTCTACAGTGACCGGGTCGCCAAAGAGATGGAACCAGTCCTGGCGGCACTGGGGATTCAAGCCTATCATTACTCTTTGTCCCTGATCATTATAGTAATCATCGTTACCTTCTTCACCATTCTCATTGGCGAATTGGTGCCCAAACGCATCGGGTTGATCAATCCGGAAAGAATCTCTAAAGTGATGATTCGGCCGTTGCTGTTTATGGCTTACCTTATCCACCCGGTCACCTGGATTTTGTCCCGCTCCGGTGATGCCATCATTCGCCTGCTGGGGGTCAAACCCTCGCTTGAATCCAGAGTGACGGAGGAAGAAATCAAGGCCATGGTCCAGGAAGGCACGGAAGATGGCGAAGTGCAGGAAATCGAGCAGGATATTGTGGAACGGGTGTTTCACCTGGGCGACCGGAAGATCAGTTCCCTCATGACTCATCATTCAGACATGGTCTGGCTGGACATCAATGATTCGTCGGAAAAAATGCAGGCCAAGATGAGCGCCGAGATCCATTCGGTCTATCCGGTTTGTGACGGCGATCTGGATAAAGTTGTGGGCGTAGTTTTTGTTAAGGACCTCTTTCTCAGCAATATGTGCGATGAAAGCTTTACGATCAAGGACCAGATCAAACCGGCGCAATTCGTGGCGGAAACCATTACCGCCTATGAGACGCTGGCGCTCTTCAAGCAGAACAAGATTCATTATGCGCTGGTGGTGGATGAGTATGGGTCCACGGTGGGCATGGTCACCCTGAACGCTATCCTGGAAGCCCTGGTGGGAGAATTCAACGAACCCAGCCCCGACGAACCACGAATTCTTCAGCGGGAAAATGGTACTTGGCTGGCCGATGGGCACATGCCTTTTTACGAGTTTGCCTATGAGTTCGACATCCAGGGCCTTGATAAAAATAAAATAAAATTCGACACCTTGGCGGGACTGGCCATCAATATCCTCAAACGCATTCCCCGCCCCGGCGAAAAGTTCCTGTGGCGCGGTTTTGAATTCGAGATCGTCGACCTCGACGGGAACCGGATTGATAAGCTGCTTATTAGAAAACTAGGTGAAAGTGAATAAGAAGGTTTTTCGGGGCCGGGATTTTCTTTAAACCTGAAATCCCCGAACTATATAGGAGGGTATCTCCGCTGTTGATGGTTCGCCGGCCATCATTTGCCGGGCCGTCTTGCGGGCCAGTTCCATCAAATCCGGACGCCGGGCAGCAGCTTCCGGGTCGTCGCCCAGGTTGCAGCCACGGATCAGATAAGTCGGTTGAAAACCGAAAAGCTTGAACATGAAATCATAGCGCTGGACAACGTCCATGAAAGTCCCTTCCGGTGCCCGCTGGGCGATGACGAAAATGATCTTTTTCCCCGGCGCCAGCCTGCTGACGTCCTTTCCCCGGTAATAGAAGGGTTTGAAAAAGGAGTACCACCGGTCCATCAGGGCCTTCAACTGGGCCGGTATATCAAAGGCGTAGACCGGCGCGGCTATGAGCACCGTCTCCGTCTCGCGGATGGACTCCAATGCGAGAGACAGGTCGTCTTTCAGGACACAGCATTCCGTCTTTGTCTTGCAGGTATTGCAGCCGGTGCAGCCGCTGTACTTCATTTTTTGCAGCCGGAATCGCTCCACCTCCGCCCCGAGCCGTTCCGCTTCCTGTAAAAACTCCTCAGCCAGGGCAGCGCTGTTTCCCTTAAGTCGCGGACTACCCAAGATAGCTGTTATCTTCATGTTTTCCCCCGCAATTGCATTCTTGGTACCTTTTGCAATCTATAGAACTTAAACCTGCCTGATGTCAATAGTTATGAAGAGGCATGGACATAAAGGGATAGGAAGAAAAAGCTGTAGAAATTATGAAACTTATACGGTAGTATCCCCCGTCGGTACAAAATTGGCCGTTTTTTGGTAGCGACGGCCGGGATTAATAAAGAAAGGTATTGACCTATGGCGCTAATGGATTCATCCCTTCCCTCTGATTTCATCAGGGATATTGTTGAGGGAGATTTAAAGACAAACAAGCATCAGGGACGGGTGGCCACGAGGTTTCCGCCTGAACCGAACGGCTATCTGCATATTGGCCATGCCAAGTCCATCTGCCTCAATTTCGGTATCGCCGCCCAGTATGGCGGAACTTGCAACCTGCGCCTTGATGACACTGATCCTAGCGGGGAAAGTATGGAATATGTGGATTCGATCATCCAGGACGTACGCTGGCTGGGTTTTGACTGGGGCGGGCGATTATTCTATGCCTCTGATTACTATGGGAAGCTTTATCAGTATGCCCTGCAATTGATTCGGGCGGGCAAAGCCTATGTGTGTGATCTGAGCGCCGAAGAGATGCGGGAGTATCGCGGGTCCCTCACTCGGCCGGGTCAGGAAAGTCCCTATCGCCACCGTACGGTGGAGGAAAATCTCGCCCTTTTTGAAGGCATGCGGACCGGAGAGTTCGAGGAGGGAAGGCGCGTTCTGCGGGCGAAGATTGACATGGCCTCTCCCAATGTCACCATGCGGGACCCGGTGATGTACCGCATCAAGAAAGAGGCGCATTATCGTACGGGCGAGCAGTGGTGCATCTACCCCATGTATGACTTTGCCCATTGTCTTTCGGACTCCATTGAAAGGATCACCCATTCCATCTGTACCCTGGAGTTTGAAAATAACAGGCCGCTTTACGACTGGTTTCTGGAGCAATTGGCGGTACCGGACCGCCCGCAGCAGATCGAATTTGCCCGTCTCAACCTCAGTTTCACCGTCCTGAGCAAGCGTAAGCTGATCGAATTGGTGGAAAAAGGGATTGTGAGCGGTTGGGATGATCCCCAAATGCCCACCTTGGCGGGCATGCGCCGGCGGGGTTATACCCCGGCGGCAATACGTAACTTCTGTGAACGCATCGGCGTCGCCAAGAATGACAGCGTAATCGACATGGCGCTGCTGGAGAACTGCGTGCGAGAGGACCTGAACGAAAGTGCGCCGCGGGTCATGGCGGTGCTGCGGCCTCTGCGTGTGATCATCGACAACTATCCGGAGGGACAAACAGAGGATTTTGATTGTCCTTACCATTCCCAAAATGGCGCCATGGGCTCCCGTAAGGTGCCCTTTTCCCGCGTGCTCTACATCGAGCAGGACGATTTTCTGGAGAATCCTCCCAAGAAGTTTTATCGACTGACAGTGGGCCGGGAGGTGCGCCTGCGCTACGGGTACTTTATCAAGGGCGTAAGTTGCGAAAAAGATCCGGCTACGGGGCAAGTGTCGACAGTGCACTGTACCTACGATCCCGAGACTCGCAGTGGTTTTGCACCTGACGGCCGGAAAGTCGATGCCACTATCCATTGGGTATCGGCTCAGCATTGCCTGCCGGCCGAAGTGCGTCTCTATGATCGTCTCTTCCGCGTCGCCGATCCGTTGGCGGCTGGCACTGATTTTACAGGGTTCCTGAACCCAAAATCACTGGAAGTCTTGAGCGCTTGCCAGGTTGAGCCCAGCCTCGCAGATGCCCTGCCGGGAAGCCGCTTCCAGTTTGAGCGGACCGGTTATTTCTGCGTGGATACCGTCGATTCCGGTGAGAAAAATCTCCTTTTTAACCGGACGGTGACCTTGCGGGATTCCTGGGCGAAGATCATAGAAAAGGTGAAATAAGGGTCTACTTGTAAACAAATCCGTTAATGCACTTATCCCGTTCAGCGGGACTTCTCCCGTTTATCGGGGTTAGGTGTTTATCTTTTTTATACAAATATTAGCCTGCAATAATTTCTCCTCATTACCATGACTTATCTTCTTCATGCTCGGCCTCGCGGTATGATCATCTCCCTATCCCCTGTATAGACCGATTATACATGTCCAACCAGCCGTAATCCGCCGTCAAGGGTTCATTAATAAAAAAGACAATAATAACAAAGTAATGCAATGCAAGTGCGGGCGCCGACTTATGGCATGTACATTGCGTGATAAAACAGGGCCCGGAACGAAGTAGCGTCTATCAAGAAACACCCGCTGAGCCACTATTGGTTTCCGGGCGAAACGAAAGAGGGTCATCAACAATGGCAGTGCTTCTCGTTGCAGACAAGGATGTAGCTACCCGCAAGCGGATTGCCGATCTGTTGATCGATGCGGGCTATGACGTAATGGTCACCGACTCTGCTTTAAAGGCCATTTACGGTGCGGTGAACAAAACCGCCCAAGTTGTGCTTTTAGGGTTAGAACTTAACGAATTCAATTCAGTACAACTTGTACCGCTCCTGAAGAAGTGCAACAGCAATTTAATGATCATTCTGGTGGCCGATGATGCGCCACTGCCCCTGATAAGAAAAGTAAGGCAAGCGGGGATTTTCTATCATGCCCTGCGGCCCTCGGAGCCGGAAGATATGGAAGAAATCATCCAGGCCGTCAAGTGCGCCGTGGCCAGCCTGACGAGGGGAAAAAACGTCAGGGAAAGCCACGGCTATTGAAAAAAGGCAATGCGTTTCCAGGAGGGGACCATGAAAACTCTGAAGCTCGAAAAAAAATTGGCACTATGGTCGGCTGTGATTTGCGGCAATGTCGCGACGGCACGGGCCGCAGAGGCTGTGGAAGAGGCCAGCAGTGATCTGTTTGTATGGATATTTCTGGCTTTTTGCGCCCTTGTCGTCCTTGCCCAGCTTATTCCGGCGGTTATGGTTTTGTTGGGCTTTGCCAAGGGGTTTAAGAAACAGAAAGTCACAACGGAAAGGGCAGACAGCGATGCTACTGAGGGTAAAACAAGTATCCCTTGAGGAAGAAAAATAATTTGTCCTTTTCGTCTGAATAAAGTTGCCCGCCCCTTTTGCGCCTTTAATCCCACCCAAGACTTTGCTATCGGTCGCCACATCTTCCTTCGTTACCACAATTAAAAGATTGCTGAGTTGGTCTTAATTTGCTAACTTCGCCCGTGCCAAGCTATGGACCGGCAAAAGAATCATAAGCCTGCAATAATGAACGGCTTTGCCCCCGAACTTCAGCTACCGGGGGTGTTTTTATGGGGACAAGAAATGCTGCAAGGTTTATTACTGTTGGCCGCAGGCATCGTTTTGTTTCTCTTCGGGATGACAAAGCTGAGTGCCGGCATGCAACGGCTTTTCACCGCCCGGATTCGTGGTTTTATCAAGTATGCCGTCCGTCGGCCGCTTTTCGGTTTGCTGACGGGCCTGCTTTCGACCGTTACCCTGCAAAGCAGTTCCGCCACTACCGTTTTGATCATCGGTATGGTGAGTGCCGGCCTGATCAGCTTTTACCACTCTCTGGGCATGATCTTAGGCGCCGACATCGGCACCACGCTAACCGTGCAGCTGGTGGTCTGGAAAATTACCGCCCTCTCGCCAATTTTCATCATTATCGGCGGTACCCTCTGGTTCGTGGGGAAAGCAAAATGGCTTCAGGTCGGGGAGGCGCTCTTTTATTTCGGCCTCCTTTTCTTCGGTTTGGACCTTACCGCCCAAGCCACCGTGCCTTTGCGCGACCATCCGGCCATTATCCATTTTTTTCAGCAGACGGAAAATCCCTTTTTGGGGTTGGGGATCGGCCTGGTCTTTACCGGCCTGGTCCATGCTTCGGCCATCCCCATCAGTATCCTGGTAATACTGGCGCAGCATGGCCTCATAACCTTGGATAGTGCACTTCCCGTGATAATCGGGGCTAATGTGGGCACCACTGTCACAGCCCTGATGGCCGGTGCGGTTTCCTCCAGCTTAAGCGGCAGGAGAAGCGCCGCGGCTCACTTCCTGTTTAAGTTTACCGGGGCCCTGATCTGTTTTCTAGCTCTTCCTTTTTTCGTTAAGCTGCTGCAAATTTTCTCTGACGGTGTGGCGCAGCAGATTGCTCTGGGACATTTCTTTTACAACCTCTTAATAGTCCTGCTTTTCATCGCTATTCTTAAACCCTTTGCGGCCTGGATCGAAAGGCGCATGCCGGGGGAGGACCTGGTCCTGCCCCTCTGGCCGGAATATCTCGACGAAAAATGTTTGGTTACCGCGGCAGACGCCTTCCACTGCGTAAGCAAAGAACTGGTCCGGGACATCATGCTGATAGGGCGAATGTACGCTGAATTGAGTGATATAATTGTAGAATACAACGAGGGTAAAAGTCAGAAGGTGCTTTATATATCCTGGGTGGTGCGGCATTTGCGCTTGGAAATCGTAGAATATCTGCGCAAGGTATCCACCTATGCGCTTTCGCCGGCGTTATCGGCCAATCTTTTTGCGTTTACGGGTCTGATAGACGACATCAGCCGGATCGGCAATCAAATTGTTTTCATCGCCGCCGTGTTAAAAGATAAGGCGCAAAATCATGTCGACTTTTCTCCGGCTGCCCAAGATGAGCTGCAGGAAATTGTCCGGCTGGTTGGGGAAAACTTGGTTTTGGCCGGGGAATTACTTGAAAAGCGGGATGAAGATAAAATTGCCGCCGTTTCCCGGCTGGAAGAAGAGATTGATGCCAAAGTAAAGGCGGCCCGGGAGGCGCATTTGGTGCGATATTGCGAAAAGGTATGCCACGCAGAGGCCGGCCCTGTTTTTGTGGAGGTCCTGATCCACCTGGAAAGGATCTCCGATCACTGCCAGAATATTGCCGAATACGTGGCCGAACTCAAATCGTAGGGTTAGGAGACCCGGAACAACAATCTCCTGACTATGTGGCCTGCCCGGGAAGCTCCCGCTCTGAAGTTAGGCTTCCTCTTCTATTATTAGCGGCCGGCAGCTCCATCATTTCCAGGCCCTGCAAGGACTGCCAAAGATCTTCCAGCGAGTGGGCCTCCAGGGTGATCAGTGGGCAGAGGGTAGCTTCACGGAGTCTGGCGAAAAAATCCGGGAAAGGGAAAGTCCCTTTCCCCACTGGGGCATGATCATCGGCGACGCCGGCGTTATCGTGGACGTGCAGTTCGGCCAGATAGGGGCCCATTTTTTCTATCCAGGTTGCCAGCGGCACACGGGAAAAAACATTGAAGTGCCCCGTGTCGAAACAAAAGCGGAGGCGGGAAGATGCAACCGCTCCCAGAAGCTGGAGCAGCGGCGAGGGCTCCGTTTCATAAACATTTTCCAGGGCAATTATGGTTTTCGTTTCTTCCGCCGACTTCAGGAAATGGCTCCAGGTTTCAATGCTGTTTTCCAGCCATGCCTGCCTGGTGGAGACGTAGTATCTTTCGTCAAAGGAGGGGTGGCAAACTACGGTCACGGGGTGGAACAAGGGGACGAGGTCGAATACCTGTTGCAGCCGGTCCTTGGTGGCTTGCCGTATCTTCCGGTCAATGGCTCCCGGCCTTAAGTCCATAAAGGGAGCGTGAAACGTCACCCGGAGTCCGGCTTCTTCGAGACGTTTTGCCACCTCCGCATAGACGGTTTCCGGCAGGGTTTCCAAATCGCTAAAATTGAAACTTATTTCCGGATTGATCCTTTTCCCGATGACAACGTGGAGATTTTCCGTCGTCAAAAGGCGAAAAGGTATATGAACCTGGACATTATTAATAATCTCGCTCATCCTACCCCCAATAAACGGGATAAGTCCTGCGAAGCAGGATAAATGCGTTGACGAAATTGTTCTCCACCGGAAAGCAATTTCTAACTTACTAAGAACCCGTTCTGGATCAAGAGCCAATTTTTTACCACAGCGGGCGATTTTTGACAACGGCGATTCCGGCTCTAACTGCGGTGCGGCCCTGGAATCGAGATTGACAGCTGTCTAATATTCTGTTACTAATTATTATACGGAAAAACAATAAGTTATAAAAACAACCTCCTCTCGGCCGGCAATTGCGCAAGAAGGATCGCCGGCAGGGGGTGGCGCGAAAGGCGGTGGTTTTGGAAGCTAAAGAGCGTGACGCAAGAGAAAGAGCATTGGCATGCCTAAATGCGGCATTGGAGAAAAAGGCGAAGAATTTAGTGCTATTGAAAGTTGAAGAGCTTTCTGCGTTTACCGATTATTTTGTTATCTGCAGCGGTTCCTCTGACCGTCAGGTGCAGGCCATAGCGTCGTCCATCAGGGAAAAAATGAAAGAAGCAGGCATCCTTCCCCTGGGTGTTGAAGGTGAAGCTCATGGCCAATGGATACTAATGGACTATGAGGATGTGGTTGTCCATATCTTTTACGAACCCCTGCGTGAGTTTTACGATATCGAGCGGTTGTGGTCGGATGCGCCCCGCATGGAAGTTGATGAGAATATTATCAAGCTGACAGCCCTCAAGGAAGATTTATAGACGACCGGGGGTTGCAGGCGCAGTTGCCGCTAAGCGTAAAATTATTTGAATCGCGCAGTACTGCAGATGTCCCACATAATCTTGGAGGCTATCCCTATTGAAGCATGCCCTGGAGTGCCTTGCTCACGTTATCTTTCCGCCCCGCTGTGTGGCTTGCGGCACTGCCCTGCCGGAAAAGCGCTCCTCTTTTTGCTCAGATTGTGTTGCGCGAATAGAATTTATCAACTCCCCTTTGTGCCCCCTCTGCGGTCAACCCTTTTCTGAACCGGGAACGGGCGATCACTTATGCGGGGACTGCTTGCTTTCCATCCCTCCCTTTTCTGCCGCCCGGGCGTTGGGAAAATATGAAAGGGTGCTCATGGAAGTTATCCATCATTTCAAATATGGGGGCAAGACATCCCTGGGTGAGGTTTTGGGCGGGATGATGGCTGAGTATTCCTATCCATCTTTCAGCATCGGCGATTATTCGTTAATCATACCTGTACCCCTGCATCACCGCCGGTTAAGACAACGGGGTTTTAACCAGGCCCTTATTCTGGCCCGGGAAATTTCCCGGCGCTGGCGAGTGGACATTGACTTCTTGAGCCTGAAGCGAAAAGTATTCACGGAGCCGCAGGTTGGTCTGGGGAGGGAGCTGCGGGAACACAATATCAAAGGCGCCTTTGCCGTTGCCGATCAGGGGCGGATAGTGAACGAGAAGATAGTCTTGGTGGATGATGTCTACACTACGGGCAGTACGGTCAAGGAATGTGCGCGGGTATTGATGAAATGCCAGGCCAAGGAGGTCGCCGTGTTGACTTTGGCCCGTGCTGTTTGAGAAGGAAGGGCGTGGGAATGGAAAGTAAGATTTATGATCGGGAGGAACTGAAGATAGAACTGGCGGCTCTCCGCAACAAAGGCCGGAAGATCGTCTTTACCAATGGGTGCTTTGATATCCTGCATGTGGGGCATGTGCGGTACTTGCACGCCGCGAGGCAAATCGGGGATGTACTGGTGCTGGCCCTGAACAGTGATTCTTCGGTTAGATCCATCAAAGGTCCGAAACGGCCCTTGATTTCGGAGCAGGAGAGAGCGGTCGTAGTTGCCGCCCTGGAATCGGTCGATTATGTGACTATCTTTTCAGAAACCACCCCGTTGGCCCTGATCGAGTATTTGCGGCCCGACGTCTTAGTGAAGGGGGGGGACTGGGGGGAGGACCAGGTTGTGGGGCGGGAAGAAGTTGCCAAGTGGGGGGGGACGGTGGTGATTATTCCGGCGATCAAAGGCGCTTCGACGACAAATATTGTGGAAAAAATTAATTCAGTATACGGCAGCAGCTAGATACGGTTCGTTACCCGCAGGTGTTTTCAAATTTCTCTTTACAAAAAAATATGCTTTAGGTATAGGGACGGACAAGAAAAAACCTTAACATCGGCAATATCCTAACCCCGATAAACGGGACAAGTGTGTTAAAAAGGGATTATTTTCTGTCCGGAAAAGGGAGAAAATAATTTCTAACTTACGAATTGGCAGGGTGAAACAAATATGGCGATGAAGCCGGAAAAACTGGAATTTTTCAGGTCTATGCTGATCCAGAAGATCAATGATTTGCTGGGCGAAGCGGAGAAAACTGTTTCTGAAATGAACGTCGGCAAGGAAAATTTTCCCGATCCTAATGATCGGGCGTCCTTGGAAGCAGATAGGAATTTTGAACTCCGTATCCGTGATCGGGAGCGAAAGCTCATCATGAAAATGCGGGAAGCTATCCAGCGCATCGATGACGGTGTTTTCGGCATTTGCGAGGTTTGCGGGGGGCCCGTTTCGGAAAAAAGGTTGATGGCCCGTCCGGTAACCACCCATTGCATAGACTGCAAAACCAAAGAAGAAAAACTGGAAAGACTTAAAGGGGCGTAAGACTCGCTGGTGTTTCTCTCTTCCCGCTCGCAGCTTCAATCCGCCGGGCAAAAATTTTCATTTGATCTTAATAAAAGCTGTTATCATCCTGGAACCGTAACCCCGATGAACGGGATAAGCGTGTAACGAAATTATTTTCCGGCAGAAAATGATTTCTAGCTTACTAAACTTCAGGGAAATTTCTTCGGCCCTGACAAGAGAGTATGACGCATGTACATTCGAGTCGCCGTCAATATACCTAAGGATAAGACTTTTTCTTATTTAGTGCCGGAATCAATAGCTGGGGAAGCTAGCATCGGCAAGCGTGTCGTTGTCCCCTTCGGCAAGAAGATGGTTGCCGGGTACATCTTGGAAACAAATTCTTCTGCAGACGTGAAAAACATCAGAGAAGTGGCCGAAATATCCGACGATGAGCCTTGCTTCTGCGAGCAGGACCTGGTTTTCTATCGCTGGGTTTCCCGCTATTACCTCCATCCGTTGGGGAAAACGTTGTTCGATGTTCTGCCGGCTCGGGTATCCCCGAAAACAGAGAAGGTTGTCTCTCTGGCTGGCGCGCAAGGTCCGAAAATGAGCGATCAACAGGAGCGTCTGGTCGCTTATCTCATTAAGCAGGGCGCTGTCCCGGTTTCCGCCCTGCGCGCGGAGTTTAAGAATGTCTTGTACCTGATCCGGAGCTTGAAAGAGAAAGGGATCATTAGACTTGAGGAGCGGGAGGTCGGTCGGTCTTTCAAGGACTTGCCGGCCGCGGATACGGCGGACCGCCACGTCGTTCTGACCGGGGACCAGGAAAAGGCGGTCGAGAGTATTCTGCCGGGGCTGGAGGCGCGGCGATTCTCACCCTATCTATTGCACGGCGTAACGGGCAGCGGTAAAACCGAAGTATACCTGCGACTAATGGAAGCTGTGGGGAAACTTGATGGCGGTGTCATTCTCCTCGTTCCGGAAATCAGTCTT
>Ga0082335_1004249_pt1 | contig 21933 bp, 17 predicted proteins | sample Subgrocontami58m_FD_72375 | JGI IMG/M metagenome (GOLD analysis project Ga0082335, IMG submission 72375) | Subsurface groundwater microbial communities from S. Glens Falls, New York, USA - GMW37 contaminated, 5.8 m (SPADES assembly) (version 2) ...
GCACCGGGCGCCGGTCAAGGCAGGTGACGTCGTGTATGTCAAAGCAGGACTTCCTCACGCAATCGGTGAGGGGATTTTTATGGTGGAGCTGCAGGAGCCGACGGATTATTCCGTCATCCTCGAGCGCTCCTGCTCGCTGTACAAGTTCAGTGAAGAAGAATCATTTCTCGGTCTTCCGAAGGAACTCACGTTATCCAACCTCGATCATCGCGTGTACACTCCGCAGGAAGTGCAGAACGAGCATGTCATCAAACCGAAAGTCTTGCGGCGGGAGGGTGAAAGCACAGAGTCACGACTTCTCGGATACGAAACGACAGAATGTTTTGCCGGCCACCGACTAGAGGTCGTTGGTGAATTGAGTGATTCGACCAACGGCCGGTATTGTGTCTTGATTGTTCTCGACGGTGAGGGATCACTTGTTCATTCACATGGCAGGCTTGCATTGAAGCGCGGTACCGAGGTGTTTGTCCCTGCTTCAGTGGGACAATATCAGTTTCAAGCGGGCAGACATCTTTCCGTCTTTAAGTGTTTGCCCGCGCAGGTGTGATTAATCACTCATGCTACGCAAACCAAAAGTCCCCTCTGTGTGAAAGATTGTGCGGAGGGGAGAGGGGATTTAGGGGTGTGTAAAATCATAGCACAACGCCATGGATGCGGCAATGGACACACCCCTAACCCCTCTCGCCAAACGCTTCATGCCCACGCACAGAGGGGAATATTTGGTTAAGCGTTGTTTTGCGTAAGATCAGTTATTCAAGAAAGAAAATATGAGGAGGACCGTAGGAATGTCAACGACGTTAAGTGTGCAACAGAATCTCGAACTGCTTGGCAAGTACCAGTATGTTGAGATTCAAATGATGGAATTGATGGCAAGCTGGGCGTACACCATGGTCGACCCCGAAATCAAGATCGGTTTTGGGCGTCACATGTATCAGGATTCCGTTCATGCGGATTTGTTGGGCAAACGCATTCCGGAGCTGAAAGGACGCTCTGCGCACTTTCACTGCATTGCCCCGAGCAATGAGTTCACGCAACTTCTGGAAAGAATCTGGAGATTTGAAGGCGATCTCCCGCGCATGATTGGACTCTACTGTGTGCTAAAGCCCGCGCTCGTTGCTGTATATGAAACGCATCTTCAATCCGTCGAGCTGCCCGCCGATGAACCTACAGCATATATTCTCCGGCACATCACTGATGAAGAGAAGGACCATGTTGCGTGGGCTGAGCAAATCATCGCGCGTCTTACGCATGAAACCGCCGGTAATGGATCGATTGCATCCCTGCACGCTGAGCTGAGCAAGGAGCTGAACGCTGCAGGCGGTATATCGGGTAAAGGCAAACAACCCGGGACATACACATTCAAGAAAAAACATCCATACAGCGTTGCCCCTGTTCGCGACGCACGGTGGAAGATCATCGATCATCCGGATGAATTTACGGAGAAGAACTGGTCGTTCGATACAACGGAAGGCAAACAGCATCTCCTGCATGATTTGCTGAACAGTGAATTCATCACCGTGGAGCGGATGGGTCGGATCATCGCAGACTGCCCGGACATTCCATGGCAAATGAAGATGGATATGGTACACCAGGCGTGGGATGAAGCGCGCCATGCGGAGATTGTTCAGCGGCGATTGGAGGAGCTTGGTGGTCATGTCGGCATGTTCAGGACGAGCTGTTGGGGATGGGAACAGGATGTCAACCGTAAGGATCCGCTTGAACGGCTTGCGCTCTCAAACATGACATTTGAAAGTGAAAGCTGCAAGCACCTGCGCGATTGGATCAAGAAGGCGAAAGCACAAAATGATACCCGTTCGCTGCAGCTTCTGGAATATCTTCTCGCTGACGAAGTCAATCATGTGCTCTACGGTGTACACTGGATAGACGAACTCACAAAGAACGACCCCGAGCGCCGGAAGCGAGTACTTGCCTATCCTGACGAAGTACTGAAGAGCCAGCACCCGGTCGGCGTCCGTTTCGATGAAACCATCAACGCACATGAAGGGACTGTATGAAAGTAGCGCAATTCGAATTTGAGGGTGGCAGTTGTGTTGCCGTTGAACTCAACGGCAAATGGATAAACTATAGCAAGGCGTTTGCAAGTTATCATCTACTAGAACATGATATCGCACTGCATCAGCCTGAAAGCGTTACAGAGATGCTGCAGCTTGGCATCTTCGACACTGATGATATGAAAAAGGTTGTTGGTCATGTAAGAAAGAACCGACTTCAAAAATATTTTTCGCTGCCCAACGAGGTCATCCTAAGAGCGCCTATTGCACGACCACCAAAAATTGTTGCTCTTGGATTGAATTATGTGTTGCACGCGAAGGAGGGAAATTTTGAAGTTCCTAAAGAGCCGATCATCTTCGTAAAGGTGGGTTCGTCTGTTATCGGACCGAATGAAACGATCCGCATTCCCCGCGGTCTTGGCAGAATGGATCATGAGGTCGAGCTTGCCGTTGTCATCGCGAAGACCGCGACAGAAGTAAAAAAGAAAAATGCGTACAAGTATATCGCCGGTTACACGATCTGCAACGATGTGTCCGCCCGCGATCTTCAGACGAAAGATATTTCGGCAAAGCATCCGTGGTTCCGCTCGAAGAGTTTCGATACGTTTTCGCCAATCGGTCCATGGATAGTAACTGCGGATGAGTTTCGTCCGCCCATTCATGTGACCGTTGAATGCCGTGTGAACGGGAAGATCCGGCAGAAGGCGAATACCCGTGATCTCGTATTCGATATCCCGACAGTGATTGAGTTCATTACAAAATATATCACGCTTGAGCCCGGAGATATTCTCTCGACAGGAACACCTGAAGGAATTGGTCCCATCAAGCATGGAGATACCGTCGTCTGTCGCATCGCCAAGATTGGTGAGCTAAAGAATCCTGTCCGTTACCGATGAAGATTGAGAGAGTTCGTCTCACGCATGTGCGAATACCGTTGGTCGAGCCGTTCAAGATCAGCAACGGTGTGGTGAACGAAAAGGATGGCATTATCGTCAGAGTATATTCGGGCGGGCTTGTGGGAGTCGGTGAAGCCTCGCCAATGGCTGGATCGTTCTACTCTGATGAAACTCCCGACTCTACGTGGGACAATTTGAGCAAGACTCTCGTTCCGCTTCTCAAACAGGGGCAGCCATCATCGGTTGAAGAGGTGAATGCATTGTTGGATCGAGCGGGTAGAAATTTCTACGCACGCGCTGGCATCGAGACTGCGTTTTGGGATCTGCAGTCGCAGCGTGAGGGCGTTCCTCTTTACAAAGCATTGGGTGGAACACGTGACGAAATCGAATCTGGACTTGCCGTCGGAATCTATCCGACGATCAAAGAACTGTTGGCGGCGATTGAAAGATATCTGAAAGAAGGCTACAAGCGTGTGAAGATAAAGATTCAGCCGGGGTGGGATATGGAGCCGTTGAAAGAAGTGCGGAAAGCTTTCGGCACTATCAAGCTGATGGTCGACGCGAACTGCGCGTACAGCCGGAGCGACATTGGTCATCTCAAGATGCTGGATGATTTCGATTTGCTGATGATCGAACAACCGCTTCCGAAGGATGATCTTGAAGGACATGCAGAATTGCAGGAAGCATTGAAAACGCCATTATGCTTGGACGAAGGTGCGAAGGATGTGCCAACGATCGAACGGGCAATTCGCCTCGGAAGCTGTCGAATAGTGAACATCAAAATCCAGCGGGCAGGCGGATTGAAGCATGGCGTTTCGATGCATGACGTGTGTGCACGTGCTGGCATTCCCGTATGGGGAGGCACGATGCCTGAGCTTGGCATCGGTGGAGCGCAGACAGTGCACCTCGCGACGCTGAGCAACTTTGGTTTTCCAACCGATGTCGAGTCCTCGTTGCGCTGGTTCGTTGATGACATTGTTGATCCGCTCATTGAAGTACGCGATGGAAGGATAACCATTCCATCGGGGATCGGTAATTGCTTTCAACTTAACCAAACAAAGTTGCGGAAGTACCTTGTCCGTGAAGAAACGTTCTAACTCTGTTGAAAAACCCAAAAGCATTTGCCACGAAGACACAAAGACACGAAGAAATTTAGAGTGAAAAAAGCTTTAGCTCACATGAATGAGCTTCGAACAGCATTTTCCCAAAAAAGACTTTGTGCCTTGGTGCCTTCGTGGCTCCTGAAAAGTGCTTTTCGACAACCTGTTAGAAATCTGCTCGTTGTTTTCGTTGCACTTCTATCAGGAGAAACGATTCTGGCTCAAGATACACATTGGGTGGATTCGACATTGTCGGCGATGGGTGTGGAAGAAAAAGTTGGCCAGCTCTTTATCGCTGACCTTGTGGCAGTTTACAGTCATCAACAGAGTCCGATCAGGAAGTATGCCTCGCGTCTGATCAGGCAATACCATGTCGGTGGTTTCGTGCTTGCCGGCGGTACGGTCAGCGACATTGCGTTGACGACAAACTCGCTCCAGCAGGAGTCGAAGATTCCTTTGTTGTTCAATGCAGATCTTGAAGGCGGACTCGGGTTTGGTTGCTCATGGCAACATGTTCGCGGCCGGGGGCCGGAGTTACCCCGATACATTTCAGGGGGCGGCACAACATTTACATCAATGATGGCTGTGGGAGCAACGCAGAATCCCCAGTATGCTTTTGAGATCGGGAGGATCACAGCGCGGGAATCCCGTGCCGTCGGTATTCATTGGACGAACTCGCCCGTCGCAGATGTGAATACCAATCCGGATAATCCAATCATCAACACGAGGTCGTTCGGTGAGAATCCTCAGCAGGTTGCAAAATTCGTCGAAGCGTTCGTGCGCGGGCTGCAGGAGGGACACATGATTGCAACGCTAAAACATTTTCCAGGACATGGTGATACGGAAGAAGATACGCACATGCAACTGCCCGTTCTCCAGTTCGATGAGCAACGACTGATGTCAACGGAGCTCGTGCCGTTTAGGGCAGGCATTCAAGCAGGAGCAAAAGCCGTAATGACTGCACACATCGCGTTGCCGAAAATCGACACGAACCGTCGCCCTTCAACGCTTTCACATCCGATCATGACGGGGATTCTTCGTGAGAACCTTGGCTTTCAGGGAATCGTGGTCACCGACGGCATGACGATGCAAGGAATTACGAATCACTATCCGGCTAGTGAGGCTGCTGTCCTCGCAATCGAAGCAGGTGTTGATTGCATCCTCGTGCCGGATGATTTTGAAAAAGCGTACGACGGCGTGCTTAATGCAGTCAAATCAGGTCGCATCTCAGGCCAGCGACTCGATGCGTCGGTACACAGGATCCTTGATGCGAAATCGTGGGTGGGCATCGACCGAAGCCGATTCGTCAACGTTGCCGGTGTCTCGAATGTTGTAGGGTCGCCCGAGGCTGATTCCATCGCGCAGGCGATTTGTGATGATGCTGTAACACTGTTGAGGAACAGGGGAAAGCTCATACCTCTTCCCCCGTCCCGGAAGATTCGTATTGTGACGCTGACAAATGAATACAACTCACAAGTTGGGCAGGAACTTCAGCGCGTTCTGCAAGTCCGCCATCCCCTGACAAGTCTGGTCCATCTGTTCGATGGATCGGGATATGAAGAAATGCAAAACGTGATACACAATCTGGACAGGTCTGATGTTGTCGTTCTCGCGGTGTATTTGTCCATCGGATCGTGGCAGGGGAAACTTGAGTTGTCGCCGCGCCTGACTGACTTCCTTGGCAGTATCAGTAAACTGCGAAAGCCGGTCATCACGGTTGCGTTTGGCGATCCCTACGTTATTGCGAGGCTTCCTGACACGGACGTGGTGATGACACCTTATGCAGGTGCGGGAAGAGCAGAGCGTTCTGTTGCCGCGGCGCTACTTGGAAAGATTGACATAAAGGGGAAACTCCCTGTGACGATCCCGGGGAAGTATGGAATTGGTGAAAGTTTGGTGTTACATGCTCATGAAACAACTATGGATCATTAACCATGTCACTTGCGACAACATTTGTTGGCATCAAGTTGAACAGTCCCGTGCTGGTGGCGTCGGGACCTGCGAGCCATGATGTCAATCAGATCGCGCTTGCCGGGGAGAAAGGGGCGGGAGCGTCGGTGCTGAAAACGGTATGCTCGGAAAAATATTATCATATGCGTTTCTGGCCCCGTCCACGCTACAAGCTGCTCGATTGGGATAAACAGATCGCGGGCCGGTCGCATTCGTTTTCCCTCTATTCGTACGAACAAGGATACAGCGGGACGTTAGAGGATTATTGGGAGTTCATTCGAACATGTAAAGAACGCGCAAAGGTGCCCATCATCGGCAGTATTTTTGCCGACGACGCAAACGATTGGGAAGAGCTTGCAACCAAAGTAGAAGAGAGCGGCGCAGATGCCATTGAGCTTGATATCTCTTCTCCACACAAACCCGGAAGTCTTGGGTTTGAGACCACATTCATCGCTGCTATCAAAGCGGTAATCAATGCTGTGAAGATACCGGTATTGGTGAAGCTCGCCTCGGGACCGAGCGTCACGGGTCAAGCCATCGCGGCAGAGCAATGCGGTGCGGCCGCGGTCACGCTCTGCAACCGCATACGCGGACTTGATGTGGACATAGAATCACAGCGCCCCATCTTGCACGGTTACTATGCGGGTGTCGGTGGTCCCTGGGCGAAATACTATACCATGATGCATGTCGCCGAGGCGAGGAAGGCCATCTCAATTCCCATCAGCGCAACGGGCGGCACGATGACCGGAGAAGACGTCATCAAATACATACTGGTTGGTGCGACAACAGTGCAAATTCTTTCGGTCATCATGGTCAACGGCTGGGAGACCATCACGAGAATGAACGAGGAACTCCAGGAGTACATGGTGAGGAAGGGGATCTCTTCTCTGGAGGAGATCCGCGGTAAAGCCGTAGAGCATCTTACGAAACCGGAAGAAATTATCCGTTGGTCTGGCGAACCGATCGAAGGCCCACGAAATGTCTGGAGATAACAAGAAGGAAAAATATCCGGGACTGAATCCCCTTCCTCCTGACTTTGTGGAGGAATTTCCCCCAATTGCAGAAGTACTGGCGGATGGGTGTATTGCCTGCGATCGTTGTCCTCCGTTGTGCTTCTTTGATGCTATTGTCATGGAAGATCGTCCCGCTCATCTATACAAGCGTGTGGCAGTGATCGTTCCTGAGAACTGTACCGGCTGCGGTCTTTGCTTCGAGGCATGTCCTGTGGATGTCATTATCTGGATTCCGGGACCTGTCAAGAAAGAAGCATCTCCACTGCGCAGTCCGTCAACTTCAGAGGAAGAGTATGAGAGTTTTTGATCTTACGCATCCCATCGGAAACAACCTGCCGGTGTATTTCCCCTGGCACCCGGCAACCATGCTGGAGCAGACTGCAAACTACAAGGATAATTTGTGTGTCGTCCACCGGCTCAGCATCGGAACGCATTCCGGAACCCATATCGATGCGCCGAGCCATGTATTGGAAGGCGGTCCCACAATGGATAAATATGATCCATCATTGTGGTTCATGCACGCGCAGGTTGTCGACTTTACGCCACGCGAGCCGAGCCGCGGGATCTCCGCGGAAGAGTTCCGGGCGATGAACATCCATGAAGGGATTGGGGTCATTGTGAAAACAGGTTGGGACGTGCATTTCGGTTCGGTGGATTACTACAAGACGTACCCGCCGATCACGAATGAGGCTGCGGAATTTCTCGTCTCGAAGAGAATCAAACTCCTTGCGGCAGACACGCCGTTCAAGTTAGATGTGCATTACACAATGCTGCGAGAAGGGATCCCGCTGGTAACCAACCTGAATAACATGAAGGACCTGCCCGCGGGTATGGTGAAGTTGATTGCAGCACCGCTACTGATCAAGAATGGAGACGGGGCGCCCGCCCGTGTTCTCGCTGTTGTCGAGGACTGACGGGATGAACAACCAAGAGCCTCTTATCCGCCTTCTCGCCGATCTTGTTGCGATTCCCAGCATGAACCCGATGGGACGCGACCGCAGCGGCGCAGAGTACAGCGAAGAGCGACTCGCCGCCTATGTTTCCGACTATCTGCACCGGAGTTCCATAGAAGTGAACACATATAAGGTCGCGCCGCATCGTCCGAACGTCATTGGCTCCGTCGATGCAGGCGCAGAGCACACCGTCATGCTCGAAGCGCATCTCGATACCGTTCATGCGGATAACATGACGATTGATCCGTTTCATCCAACGATCGACGATGGAAAATTGTTTGGCCGTGGTGCTTGTGATACAAAAGCTTCGCTTGCGGCGTTCATGCATACGACTGCCTCTCTCGCGCAGAATCCGCGAGCATTGAAGTACAATATTGTCCTTGCAGCAGTCTCCGATGAAGAGTACAGCTTTACTGGCGCGCGGCGAGCAGTGGAAAATGGACTGAAGGCAGATTTTGGAATTGTCGGTGAACCGACGAAGCTTCGCATCGTGCGAGCGCACAAGGGAGTGTTGCGATGGAAGATCGTTACCAAAGGCAGAGCTGCACACTCCGCTTATCCAGATCGCGGTGACAACGCAATCTACACCATGGGACATATTCTCACGCGGCTCGATAAGTATGGGTTGGCATTGATGCAACAACCACCGCAAGGAGAACTCGGAACACCGACGTTGAGTGTTGGCGTCATTGAAGGAGGACAGGCGGTGAACATTGTTCCCGATCGCTGCCGGATAGAAATAGACCGCCGCACTCTTCCCGGAGAAACAGAGGATGAGATCCTGCAATCCGTCAGGCATGTACTGCGAGAGGTGCCCAATTGGGAATTTGAACCGCCGCATATTTTCATCGGAGGGATGGAAGTGCCTGAAGATCATCCATTCGTCGAACGGTTGGCAGCGGCAATTAACGAACGTACAGGAGGTTGCATTCTTGAAACGGCGCAGTATGCGACCAACGCAGGCGTGTATAACAAGAGCGGAATCCCGACCATTGTGTTCGGTCCTGGCGATATCGCACAAGCACATACCTCTGCCGAATTTGTCGAAATTGACCAGGTGATTCGTTGCAGTGAAATACTTGCACGATTCTTTACCGCTGCTTTGAGTCTCGAATGATTGTGGAAAACAAACCGTAGCGGCACGACATGTCGTGCACCTACAAAAACCCTAGCTCCATCATGAAATCCATCCGCCTCAAAGGATATGATTATGCACAACCGGGCGCGTATTTCGTCACGATATGCACGAACAATAGATGCTGCATTTTCGGCGATATTGCCGACGGCGTAATGCAGCAATCTCGATTCTATGACCACATCATTCGAGATGACAAAGATTTTTTCTTTATCGAACAATACATCAGACTGAACCCGCTGCTCTGGTATTTAGATACAGACGATCCGAATATGCGCGCGATGCCGCCGGATGAGTTACGGAAAACTCTGAAAGAGAAACATGATCTTTCCGGATATGCACTTGAACGCATGATCGAGCATGAGATGAATTACCGTGATTGGTGGGAGAGGGAAAAGAATCTTTTGTAGCGGCACGACATGTCGTGCAACTACAGGAAAGGCTCACGCTTTCTGGTTTCACATCCAGACACAATTACAATAAGGTTGATAGATGAAACGATTTCTCCTGTTGATTGTATTCATGTCCTTTATGCAGACTTTTTCATTTTCTCAAAAAGCGGTCTATCTCTCTGAAATAAAAAAAGTCGCGGAAAAGGCATGGAGGGAGAACCCAAAGATTGTGCAGCAGTGGAAGAATACGAGTAAACCGAACGTGCTGTGGGGTTATGACGCGCCCGCACATCCCGTTTATTTGGCGAGCACGTTGGCGTTCTTATATGAAGAGACGCACGAAAAGCAGTACGCGGAGAGAGCGGCTCAACTTCTCGCGTCGTACGGCGACCTGCGCGAGGTTCTGCCAAAGGATTACCCGAAGTCGCGGGCCGAATACTCTAACGGAGTACCCGCACTCTCCAATTTCTTTTATCTTCCTCCTTATGTGCGCGCATACCTAAGGATCAGAAACAGTGGAGTCATGGACGCGGCAACGAAGGCAAAGATCGAGAAAGAGATAGCGGAAAGCATTGATTTTATCTTCCGCTTTCCGGAATGGGGAACGCACAACCGTGCAATGCTCAGAGCGGAAGCATTGGTCTACGCGTACCTCGCCTTTCCCAACCATCCTCATGCAGCGAAGTGGAAGAAGATGGCTGCGGCAATTGCGAGCGACAACATCAACAATTGGGAGATCGAGGATGCGTCGCTCTACAACCCGATCTGGATGCTCGCCCTCTTTTCGTACGCCGAAGCCGCAAACAGACCTGACGTGTACAACTCGCCCATGGTGCATTACTACCTCGACTATTACACAAAGCTCATCGCACCGAGCGGCACAATTCCGGATTTCGGCGACGCGGCATGGAACACCGCTTCGGGAGCCCTCCGGTTCGTTGCGATTTTTGAAAAAGGAGCTGCGGTGTACAAAGATCCAATGATGAAGTGGGCTGCCCAATCAATTCTGCACACCGTCACGGACCGCGTGGATACAATGGGCGTTGGCGAGTCATACTCACTCGCTGATGCATACCGATGGGCTGATGAATCGATACAGCCCGAACGGCCGAGAAGTTTGAGCCAGGATGTTCTTGATGATGTGATCGGAAAGAAGGTTGTCTTTCGCAATGGCTGGGCGGACTCGAGCACGTACCTTCTGCTCAACTACTGCGATGAGGGAAAATGGGGATGGCTCTACCGCGAGTATCTTCGCAACACTCTTACTGTTGAACATGAGAAGATGACGCACGGTCACTCTGATGAGAACAGCATCGTCTTGCTGATGAACAAAGGCTCTGTTCTTCTGCACGATGCGGGATATCGTGATTCATTGCCTAGCGGCAAGTTCGGTTCATGGCGTGCGGACTATTTCCATAACCGCGTTGTTGTGCGGAAGGATAAACGGGATCCCCATCAGGGTGTTCTGGACTTCGTGCAAAACTATGGTGCACATCGTCCAGTCGAAACGCAACGGATTGATTTCCTCTCACTAAAAGATGTAGATATGAGCCGTACTCGCGTCACCGATAATAACCTCGGATACAGATGGGATCGGATTATCACGTACGTACGGGACCCCGGATACTTTGTCGTCGTTGATGGAATAAAGGCATTGCGGAATGACTATTTTACGTACACAAACTTCTGGCATGCGCAGAATGTCTACGCACAGGGTGAACATTATTTCGATGTTGCTACGGATTCAGTTCCCGGCTTCAAGTTCTCACCGCACCAATCGCTGCTGATTTATTTTCCGGAAACCTATGCAAAGGCGGAAGGAACGGAACCGATCAGCCGCCAGTCCCAAATGGAACATGCGATCTACCAATCTGTCTCTAGTTCCTACAACACCGGCGACTACGAAATCTTTGTGACCATACTCTATCCGCACGACCGGAACGTGAATGCCGCATCGTTGATTCCGCAATTCAAGTTGCTGGAAACATCCGTTCCGGGGAAAGCCATCGCTCTGGAAGTGACCAATGGAGCGACAAAGAACTACATTTTTGTACGCCTCGATCTGGAGATGGAACTCTCGCCTAAAGATATCCGGCCGCGATACCTGTATGATTTGGGAAAAGTATCGTTTGCCGGATTTGAGACCGATGCCCCGTTCATGTATGCCACTGTGAATAATTCCACAGTAAGCTACTCCGTCGCAGAAGTACTCAAAGTGAAATATAAAGACAAGACCTTGATGGAAGCGCTGCCGAATACGCACGGCCTCCAGCCTGACGGGTCTCCAGATCGGATTGCAATTTCCAAATGGAGATACTGGGAAGATACCGTTCCACTCAGGTGAAGAGCAAGTCGTGCGAGGGGCAGATTTCATAACTAATTGATGCTACACAAACAACAAGAAAAAATTTGCCACGAAGACACTAAGACACGAAGGACGCACAAAGAAAAACTCAGAAAAATTTAAGAAAACTTCGTGCAACCTTAGTGACTTCGTGTCTTCGTGGCGGTCTTTTTTCGCTTCTGCGTAACGACAGTCACCAACAACAAGACACAACTCTATGCAATCTGGAAAGCAAATTCGATTAAGCAGAATATGGAAACAGAAGAGAGCGGTTATCATTCCTTATGATCACGCAGCCTATTCGGGTCCCGTGCAAGGGATAGAAGATTTGCGACGACTGACTGAGCGCATCTCGAACACATCAGCAGACGCGATCCTCGTAAATCCCGGCAGCCTCAAAATTGTCGCGCCTGTTCTGGGTAGGCTTGGTGTAATCGTCCGCCTTGACGGTGGCTTCACAAAATTTTCTTCCGCGCCGGGCGACTATCGTACCATGTATCCGGTCGAAAGCGCTTTGATACTTGGAGCCGACGCTGGGATCGTGTTTACTTTTATCGGAACGGAAAATGAAACAGACTCGCTCGAGCGTCTTGGTCGTACCGCGGCTGACGCAGACCGGTATGGGTTCCCGCTAATAGCAGAAATCCTGCCTCCAAGTTTGCTGAACAATCACTTCGGAAGCACGATGTTTGGCAAACGAGATGGAGCTTCAGATGTGTTCGCCGAGACAATGAGCGTTGCGCGCATTGGCGCCGAGGCCGGTGCCGACGTGATTAAAACTCGATACACCGGCAACGTCGAACAATTCCGCGAGATTGTCCGCCAATGCGGTGTACGAGTAATCGTTGCGGGTGGACCGAACTTGAACGGAACGGATGAACGACTTCTTCAGCTTGCCTACGATTGTGTGCAGGCTGACGCTGCGGGTATCATCTTTGGCAGGAATGTATGGCAGCATCCGAAAATGGAACAACTCATTGCGGCATTATGCGCCATTGTGCATGAGGACGAATCTGTGGCGAGTGCACTAAAACTGTTGCGATGATTACGACGGTCACACCGAACCCCATGCTCGACAAGACGGTCTACGTCGACACAATTCGACGCGGCATGGTTCAGCGTGCTACGAAGATTGAAATGATCGTAGGTGGAAAGGGGGTCAATGTTTCCCGACAATTGAAACGGTTGGGTATTGAGACGGTCGCGACCGGATTCATCGGAGGTGAAGTAGGAACTCTGATCGAGCGATTGTTGGACGAGGAAGGTATTACACGCGATTTCATCCGGATTGCCGGCATGACGCGCGAAGGTTTGACATACCGTGAAAGCGACGGCACAGTGACGGCGGTATTTGAGCCGCCACACAGAGTTACTCATCAGGAGACAGAACAACTCGTGGAACGTGTGAAGTCAATGATCCCTCGCAGTGACTGGATCGTTTGTAGTGGTAGTGCACCATGTCCGCAAGCGGATGATGTCTTCGCTACAATCGTACAGTTGGCGAGTGAGCGGTCAGTGAAGACAGTTGTCGATTCCTATGGCCTTGTATGTCGCAACGCGGCTCAGTCCAACCCGACGATCCTCAAAATGAACAAAGATGAATATGAACAGACGTTCGGCAAGAAGATTCTTGGACAAAGCGATTATCACGCCGCTTTCGATGAACTCTTGGGTCAGGGAATTTCCTGCTGCATCGTTACAGATGGCCCGCGTGCGCTCTACGCGGCAACAACTGAAAAGCGCTGGAAGATCACTCCACCAAGAATCAATTCGGTGAATCCCACAGGCAGCGGGGACAGTATGATTGCCGGCATGCTTTACGGATACACTCATGATTGGGATACCGAGAAAGCGTTGAGGTTTGGTGTGGCTGCGGGTGCTTCCAACGCGCAACGGTGGGAGGTGGCGAACTCATCGTTGGAAGATATCACCGCCTTGGAATCACAAGTCACGATTGAAGTTCTATCTTAAGCGAACATGCCAACGACGAACACAAAGACATTTACTGCCCGTGATCGCATTCTTACTGCGATGCGCCGCGGGATGCCGGATCGGGTTCCGGTCATGCCGGACATTTCCAATATGGTTCCTGCCAGGCTAACCGGGAAACCATTCTGGGATATTTACTTCCACAACGATCCACCGCTTGATGAAGCGTACCTGAGCGCTGTCGATTATTTCGGCATCGATGGCTGGTACATCTACGACAATGCGACAATGTTTGAACAGCCGGCGTGGTGCCAGAAGATCGTCGAGCAGAATGAAGAGGAACTCAAAGTGGAGCGTTGGATTGAGACACCCTTTGGTCGGTTGAGTGAAATGACCGGATATCCCGTCGCGGATCCACCATGGCCAATAGAAGGGATGATCAAAGACATTGCCACCGACTTTCCCAAGCTTCAATGGTACATGCAGCAGCGGTCGTACGAGAGCCTTTTCAAGAGTCGGGGAAAGATCGGCGATCGGGGAATCTTTGGTGTCGCAATAGAGACCTTCATGGGCTTCTGGGTGTGGGCGCGCAACGGTGGGTCGATGCAGGCAATTCTCGACTTTTCAGAAGCGCCTGATCTTATGCGTCAGGTTCACGAGTTTTATCTTTCCTTTGCCCGGGACGCAGCACAACAAATTATCGTGCAGCGACCGGATGAAATCCTGCTCGCTGGTTCATCATCTTCGTTAAGTCTCAGCTCTCCAAAAATCTACAAGCAGTTCGATCTTCCGGTGATCAAAGCTGTATCTGCGGCATGCAAAGAGGCGGGTGTCATCTGCCATCAGCATACGTGCGGGAGGTCCCGTCTGATTGTGGAAATCAACTATGCCGAAACAGATGTCAATGTCATGGAGCCGCTGGAGCGTCCACCCGGAGGCGATGTTGACATTGCCGAGGTGAAACGACGGTTCGGTGATAAGTTCTGTTTAAAGGGAAATGTGAATACGTTTGAAACTATGCTCACTGGCTCGACTCAGGATGTGGAGAGCGAGGCAAAGGCGTGCATCGCCGCAGCCGCGGCTGGCGGAGGATTCATTCTCTCAACCGGTGATCAGTGTGGGCGTGATACACCAGACGAAAATATCTATACGCTTGTGGAAGTGGCAAAGACATACGGCAGATACGATAAGAGAGAACAATAACAATGCAAGAATTTGAAGAGCTTAAAGACTGTCTGCAAAACGGTGAACGGAAAAAAATAGTAACGATTGTCGAAAAGCTTATTGCAGATAACATCTCACCCGTCACGATCCTGAATGATGCGTTGATTCCGGGAATGACACGGGTCGGCGAAATGATGAAATGCGGAGAAATGTATCTGCCTGAAGTGCTCCACTCGGCAGGGGCAATGAACGCGGCAATGGACATTCTGAAACCTCTTCTTCTCAAGGATAATGTGAAACCGGTGGGGAGGATTGTCATGGGCACTGTGAAAGGCGATATGCACGACATCGGAAAAAATCTTGTCGGCATTATGCTCAAAGGAGCGGGCATGGAAGTGATCGACATAGGTGTGCAAGCACCCCCCGGGAAGTTTGTTGAGGCGATCAAGACCCACAATCCTGCAGTTGTCGGCATGTCTGCCATGCTGACCACCACCATGCTTGGGATGAAGACAACCGTCGAGGCGATCAGCGCCGCGGGTCTTCGCTCTTCCGTGAAGATTATCATTGGTGGTGCCCCGGTAACGCAACGGTTTGCCGATGAAATAGGCGCCGATGCGTACGCACGCGATGCGGTGCGAGCTGCCGAGAAAGTGAAAGAGCTGTTGGCTGCAGCATAACGAGTTCGTTGTACAGAATCTTGCGCGGGCTATTCTCAGACTTATAACTCACGTTACGCAATAGAGCTTTTTGAACCACCCTACGGGTCGTAGACAGATTACACGGATTGACACAGATTGATTTAGGGTATGATCCGCCTCAGGCGGACTCGACGAATTCAACACAAAAAAATCTGTGAGAATCTGTGTCCCGCCTGCGGCGGGATGGTTTACGCTTTTCTTTTTAGGGTGCTGCTATGCAGCGTTATGTTTTCACGGATACGATTTTACGCTGTGCGTAACATCAGTTATGATTGGAAGTGTCTGATTATCACTCAAAATCTCTCATAAGGAATCCAACTCATGCCCACGGTTCAAAACATTCTTACACAAATAACTACTATCGATATTTCACCCGCGGGGCCAAAGGTCGAGGAGACTGTTGCCAGAGAAATCAAAGCCAAATTCTGTCCCAAGGCTGAGATCCGAAGAAGTCCGGGGCTTGCTTCAAGTGCCGGGACCGTTCGTGTTGCTGTGGCTGCGGACAAGAAGGACCGGAAAAATATTCATCCGGCTCTTGGCGAAAAAGAGAATTGGATGATGGTGAGAATGAAAAGCGATGAAGGGCTTGAGATTATCACGTCACGTCCTCATCTTCTCTACGGACTTCTTTGCACACTAACAGAAGAGTGGACGACAAAGGATGCAGCTTTCTTTGAACAAGGGACGATCCGTTATGCGACCTTTCCTGAGATGCGTCCGGTGTACGACCTCTTTCTTAACCAGCATGCTCGCACAGTTCGGGATTTCAACAAGGAAGACTACTTCAAGAATATGGCGCGTCTCGGTTTTTCGTACGCTGAGGCGAACGGTCTTGCTTTTCCGTTGCCGTTCGAGACTGGTCCGAAAGGAGAAGTGCTCCATCGTTTCTATACCTACTGTCCATCGCTTGATCAGTTCGTGACAAGCCGGCTGAACCAAGGTTTCTACGACGAAGATTATCTGCAAGCAAACTTGAACAATCTTAAGACGAATGCACAGCTTGCGGAAAAATATGGGATGACGCCGGGGCTTCTGTGTTTTGAGCCTCGCTCTGTCCCTGACGAATTGCTGCAGCGCTATCCTGTTCTGCGCGGGGCACGCGTCGACCATCCGATGCGAAGCTTTAGGCCGCGCTACAATCTCTCCATCGCTCACCCTGTGGTGCGCGAGCACTACGCCGAAATGATGGAGAACCTGATGCATGAAGCCCCGAAGCTCAGCTATATTTCCATCTGGTCGAACGATAGCGGTGCGGGATTCGAGTACACAAGCTCGTTGTATGTGGGAAGAAACGGCGGCGGCTATGTTGTACGCGAGTGGCTGGGCAGCAAGGATATTGCCCACGCGGCAGCGCTGAATCTCGTACGCTTCATGAAAGTCCTTCGCGACGCCGGACGGAAAGTCAATCCGCGATTCCGCACCTTGATCAGGCTCGAGCCGTTTTGGGAGGAACATGATTATATCTGGGAACAGTTGGAAGACGGACTCGATGTGGAAGTCTCGTCTCTGCAAACAAAAGGATGGGAACTGTCGTATAAACATCCGAAATATCCGGAGGTTCCGCAGATCCATGGGACGGCTCTCTACAACAGGTTTGTTGATAAGGAAAAGCCATTGATGGAAGAGTTGCGAACAAAAGGCTCAGAGACGGATGTGTACTTTACACCGACAGTTCTCTGGAACCACGAGCCACTGATCGGAATTGCGTTTCCGCAGCTTGTCTTTGACAAATTGAAAGATATGTCGGCGCAGGGTGTCGTGACGCCGTGCTACTATGGTGGTGCGACGCCGCAAAAGTGGACGCCCTACAACATCAATGAAGAGCTTGTGCGCGCGTTCCAGGCAGACGCATCGCTCGATCTGAATTCCTTTCTCAAGCAAAAGGCAACTGAGTGGATTGGTCCAGAGCTTGCAGACGACCTTGTGAAGGTGTGGACCATTTCGGACGAGGCATATCGCTGCTTCCCGGTTCCCAGTTGGATCTATTCAGGTTGGGGTGTATGGTACCGATTATTCATCCGGCCGATTATTCCGAATATAGAAGCTGTGCCGGAGAAGGAACGTGTCTACTACGAAAATTTTATGCTCGCAACGACTCATAATCGTACGCGTGTCGATTTCCGCTACGACGTGGGTTTCGATCTGTTGGAGCCTGCGCGGGCGTCTCTCGCAGTACGGCACATGGATGAAGACCTTCTACCGACGATGGAGAAGGCTCTCGCATTGCTGAAGGACATGCAGAAGCGAGCCTCTAGCGACACAGCCAAAGCGTGTGTGCATGACCAGCGCGACCGCATGCGTGCGCTGAAGTGCTGGTACAAGACGCAGCGCAATGTTACGGCGTGGGTTGCCGGGGTCCACGGTTATCTTGAATCAACAGATCAAAAGGTTCGGCAAGATTGCCGCGCTCTATTGAAGGGCATGGTGCTGGATGAGATCGAGAATACCAAAGACTTGCTGAATCTCTGGGAAACTTCGAAGACCAACTGGATCATCATCTCGGATGTCGGCGAAACAACATTCATCTACTACAAGAATTTGGGCGAGTTGATGAAGAAGAAGATCGAGTTGATGCGGGGACATGAGAACGACGAGCCCTATGTTGACCCGAACTTCCAATGGCGCGTCCCCGGATTCACAGAGGAGAAGCTCCTCGCATGAGTGGTGAGGTAAAGGTTGCCATCATAGGATGCGGCAGCAAGTCGGACTAATACATAAACGCAAAACTTCTCGGTCCATAATGATTGACCAAATCAAACAAGTGAACATACTCGATTTCGCCGTAGTCGCCGCCTATTTGCTGATGTTAAGCGGTGTGGGGATCTATCTCTCGCGATTCAACAAGACTGTTGATGATTTTTTCAAAGGCGGTGGAAAAATTCCGTGGTGGATCTCGGGAATCTCAACATTCGTTGCCGGCTTTTCTGCTTTCATGTTTGTTGCCGCTGCAGGGTATACATATAAAAACGGGATGGGCGCCGTAGTGTTGTTCACAAGTGCTTTCTGGGCGTATTGGTTAGGATATTTTGTCTATGCAGCAAAATGGCGACGTTCGCGCCTTTCTTCACCGATGGAATTTCTCACGCGTCGTTTCTCGCAGGGGACGACGTATTATTACACGCTGCTTTCCATCGTTCCCGCAATCATGGGATTGGGTTTGAATATCTACATTCTCTGCATCTTCATTTCTACGTCGCTCGGTATCACCGAGCTGACTTTCAACCTCGGTTTTGCCAGCGTGAGTGGACTTGAGTTTTCCATGATCATCACCGGTCTTGTTATGCTCATCTACACAAGTGCCGGCGGCCTGTGGGCGGTGGTAATAACGGACGTACTACAATTCTTCATCATTCTCATTGTTAGTGTGCTGATCTTTCCTCTCGCGTTCATGGCGTTGGGTGGAACGGGTGGCTTTTTCCATGGCATTGAAAGGTTGATATCCGAAAGTCCTGCCGGGTATCTCAGTCTGCACGATGTAGCGACGAGGCCGGTGTTCTACATTGCGTATCTCATAAGCTCGTTGATTGGCTACAATGCTGCATGGCACGTCGGCCAGCGCTATTACAGCGTGCCGACGGAGCGCGATGCGCGAAAGATGGCTCTCCTTTGCGCGGTGCTCAGCTTCGTGTTGCCACTGCTATGGATTGCACCTACAATGGCTGCACGGCTTTTGTTTCCATCCATCGGAACGATCTGGCCGCAGCTTACCGAGCCGGCAGAGGCATCGTTTGTGACGCTCGCGCTAACCCTGTTGCCGAACGGTCTCATCGGTCTTACCATTTCTGCAATACTTGCGGCGACCATGACGTCCGTTGATACGCAGCTCAATTATCTTGCTTCCATCCTCGTGCGAGATGTTTACGTGAAAATCAGGAATAGGAATGCTGGTGGCGATCCTTCCGAGCAACGCCAGTTGCTCATTAGCAGGATAACTGCTTTCGCGCTTGGACTTCTTGCAATCGTCACAGCTATTATCGTTCAGCGAACCAAGGGTGTATTTGACTTCGCACTGATGTACTATTCATGGTTCGCCCCGTCCATGTTCACGCCAATCATGCTTGGGTTTCTTTACACGAAAACCCCCTCATGGTCAGCGAATGCATCGGCGACGGCGGGTCTTGTTGTAGTATGGTTGGTAAATGTCGTCTTTGATGTGACACCGTACCAGTATGAGTTCAACGTATTCGGCGGCGTCCTGATCTGTACGCTCGTCTTTTTCGGTTCCGCATTCTATAAAGAAAAAAGCATCTCGACTCTCTCGAGGATCGCTGCATTCAAACAAGACCTGGCAGATCCAGCAACGAAAGAGTCGCTGCGGTGGGATCCGAATGCATTGCAATCGTACAAGATCGTGGGTGTTCTTACGATCGGCATCGGCGTGGCGCTCTTGTTGCTCAATTTGGTTCCTGCGAGATCGGATGTGGTTTTATTGAATGTTGCTACCGGTTTCTGTACGATAGGACTCGGTGTGCTTATTCTCTGGTACTTCAGAAAACAGTTGAAACGATCCTTGGCGTTGGAAGAGAAAGCAGAATGAAAAAGAAAAAGCATGTTGTACGCGTCAGTGCAATCCAGCTCCCGGCAGATGTGGAAGGTCCGAGCTTTGCTGAGAAGCAATGGAGGAACCTTCAGGAAATCCGACGTATGCTTGCAATAGCGGGTGAACGACGTTCTGATCTTGTTCTCTTTGGTGAGTACGCGAACCTGCACCACAGAACATGGTCGAAACGAAAAAATGAATATGTGCCTGACGATATTCCCGGACCGTTTACGCGTGTGATCGCTTCGGCTGCGAAGAAGTACCGGATGAACGTCGTTATCCCGATGTTCGGACGCTGCAAAAATGTTCTCTCAAGCTTTGCCGTCATTCTTGACAGAAGCGGGATGATCTCGGGTTGTTACCAAAAGACGCATCCGACGGAACAGGAGCAGGCGATGGGAATCATGGCGGGAAATGATCTCCCCGTGTTTTCTCTCGACTGCGCGAAGATTGGCATCATGACGTGTATGGACATCGAGTATCCGGAGGTTGCACAGGTGCTTATGTTGCATGGTGCAGAGATGCTGCTCTTCCCGCATGTGCAGGCGAGTTGGGGTGAGGTAGATTGGGAAATCCGTTACCGTGCGCGGGCGATAGATACAGGATTGTATGTGGTGTCCGCATGTTACGGCTATCCCGATGGAGGATGGCAACCCGGAAAAATGATCGGACGCAGCGGGGTTGTTGGACGGGACGGGCTGATCCTGGCAGAAATCGGGCGGGGCATCGGCGTGCTGTCCTTTGAAATGGATCTCGACAACAAGCGTGTGACGCATTTCTTTTTTTCAGAGATGTATGACCGTACAATGGCAGTAACAGCATCCAGACGACCGGAGCTTTATCATGACCTTGCGGATCTTTCGTATAAACAAAAAGCGTTTCGTTTGATTAGACGCTAAATGTAAAAGTATTAACTAACTCATGTTCCTCAAACCAAAAGTCCCCTCTGTGTGAAAGATTGTGTGGAGGGGAGAGGGGATTTAGGGGTGTGTAATAATCATAGACAACGTCATGAATGCGGCAATGGACACACCCCTAACCCCTCTCGCCAACGCTACATTCCTCCGCACAGAGGGGAATTCCTTACCAGCCGATACTCGTGCGTAACATGGGTAGCGAAAAACCTCACCGGAGAAACAAGATGAATGAAACAGTACCTGTCGCTCTCGTCACCGGCGCAAGCCGCGGGCTTGGACGCGGAATAGCAACACGACTGGCGTCGCTTGGACTTTCTGTTGCTGTTAATTTCGTCCACAACGCTTCTGCCAGTGACGAAACCGTGGCACTCTGTAAGCAGCATCAGGTGAATGAGCGTCAGCGGTTCATTCCCTTCAAAGCCGACATGGGAATCCGCGAAGATCGTGCCGCGCTCATTGAGCGGACGTTGAACGAATTCGGCCGCATCGATGCATTCATCAGTAATGCAGGCATCGGTCCGCGGGTCCGCGCCGATATTACCCGGACGTCACTCGAATCCTTCGAGGAAGTCCTCAGGGTCAATCTTGAAGCGCCATTCTTTCTCACGCAGCTCATCGTGAATTACTGGCTGAAGGAAAAACCGGCACCGCTTCTTCCCAATGGTTTCACCATTGTCTTCAATTCATCAGTGTCCGCTGATACTGCGTCTGTAGACAGGGGCGAGTATTGCATTTCTAAGGCGGGCCTCGCAATGGTGAGCCAACTCTGGGCAGTCCGCCTCGCGGATGAGAGGATTTGTGTGTATGAGCTTCGTCCGGGAATTATGGAAACGGATATGACGAGCGGCGTAAAGGCGAAATACGAAAAGATGTTCGCTGAGGGTTTT
>Ga0082335_1004252_pt1 | contig 21921 bp, 19 predicted proteins | sample Subgrocontami58m_FD_72375 | JGI IMG/M metagenome (GOLD analysis project Ga0082335, IMG submission 72375) | Subsurface groundwater microbial communities from S. Glens Falls, New York, USA - GMW37 contaminated, 5.8 m (SPADES assembly) (version 2) ...
GATGCGGCTGTTGCTTCAATAAAATTGCTTATCACACTTGTTCCGCTTCCAAATAATTGATCGCCGATTCTCTGAGAAACATTATCCTTGGGAAGTGAATCTATAAACTCAATCAATTTTAATGTGAAGAAGTAAATTCTTTTTTTAAACTCTCCCCTGGACTTAGTTGTTTCAAGCTGCATACCGTCCCCTATTATTTATTCATTCCTAAATAAACATCTTTTAAGAGATAATTCTTTACGTAATCTGTAACTCCATCGCGGACATTCAAAATATTTTTATTATACCCGGCATTTTTTAATTTTTTCAAATTTGCTTCGGTGAAATATTGATACTTTTCTCTAATCTCCTCCGGCATATCAATAAATTCGATATTAACCGGTTTCCCAACAGCATCAAATAATGCTTTTACAAGTTCAACCCAAGTTTGAGCATGCCCGGTACCGATATTAAAAATTCCATTCTTATCTTGATGATCGAGAAAATATAAAGTCATATCCACTGCGTCTTTCACATAAATAAAATCACGTTTTTGTTCACCGTCTTTATATTCAGATTTATATGATTTGAACAACCGGACCTTTCCAAAATCTCTTACTTGTTCAAAAGCTTTGTGAACAACACTTCTCATTTCGCCTTTGTGGTATTCATTCGGCCCGTACACATTGAAATATTTTAGGCCAACAACTTTATCCAGAAGACTATTTCTCTTGATCCACGAATCAAAAAGATATTTTGAATATCCGTACATGTTCAACGGTCTTAACTCACCGAGAGAATTTTCATCATCGTTATATCCGTTGGAACCGTCGCCATAAGTTGCGGCAGAGGATGCATAAATAAATCTAACTCCGTTTTCTAGACAGTACTTTGCAAGTTCTTGCGAGTAATGGTAATTGTTATCTATCAGAAAGTCTGCATCTTTTTCTGTTGTTGAAGAACATGCACCAAGATGTAAAATTGCAGTTGCTTTGAAAGGAAGACCGCGCTGTAAAACCAATCCCATAAAATCATCTTTGTTATAAAAATCAGAATACTTAAGTCCGTTAAGATTTTTCCATTTTTCATCTTTGCCGAGTTCATCAACTATGATGATCTTATCATGACCCAACTTATTTAGCTTCCATACAATCGCACTGCCTATAAATCCTGCTCCGCCGGTAACAACTATCATTAATTTCCCTCTTGAAGAAATTTTAATTCAAACTCAATTTAACTATATTAGCTAATAACTACAAAGCTATGATTTGATTATAGCATAGTGCTCAATCATTAAATGACTTGCTAGAAAAAATAATATGGTTTTAGATTTCAATATAGAATTAGCAAAAAAATACAAAAGCAAATCCCAAATAGCTCGGATTTTGACTGAAGATTGGGTGTTGGGCAATTCTTTTTGTCCAAATTGCGGAAACACAAAACTGAACAGTTTTGCCACCAATAATCCTGCAGCAGATTTTTATTGCAGCAATTGTTCGTCAGACTACGAATTAAAAAGCTCCAAAAGTTCGTTATCAAATAAAGTTGTTGATGGCGCTTACAATACCATGATCACAAAAATAATGTCAAATCAAAACCCACATTTCTTTTTTTTAAATTATACAACTAGCTATTCAGTTAAAAATTTTTTCTGCATACCAAAACATTTTTTCATACCTGACATTATTGCAAAAAGAAAACCATTAATTGCAACAGCTAGAAGGGCCGGCTGGGTTGGATGTAATATTTTGATCAAAGACATTCCCCCATCTGGAAGAGTTTTTATTATTCATAATGAACAAATAATAAAACCAAAGGATGTAATTAGACAATGGCAAAAAACATCCTTTCTTTCAAACGAGGAAGTTGCTAATCGTGGTTGGCTTCTAGAAGTAATTTCTATAATAGATAAAATACCTAACAAGATTTTTAATCTTTCTGAGGTTTATTCATTCGAGAATTTTGTGAAAATAAAATTTCCAAGGAATCGTTTTATACGAGAAAAAATTAGACAACAACTTCAAGTTCTGCGGGATAAAGGATTTATTCAATTTAAAGGCAATGGCATTTATCAAAAAGATTAGGTCGTTATGAAAAACAAAATTCAAACACAAAAAATATTAATTGTCGTAAGTGGCGGGGTTGTACAAAGTATTTTCTCATCTGAAGAAAATATTAAAGTTGATCTTCTGGACTTTGACAATGCAGAATTTGAAACGAACGAATTAGCAGAAAGAGAATTTCAGATTAGAAAACAAGATTTAAAGGAAAAATTATTCTAAATGATGTTTGAAACCCTAAAAAAAATATTATCCGAAAGAATTTTACTCCTTGATGGTTCAATGGGAGTATTTATTCAGCGCTACAAGTTAAGCGAAGAACAATTCCGCGGTAACCGTTTTAAAAATCATCCGGCTGATCTAAAAGGTAACAATGATATTCTTGTATTAACTCAACCGGAAATTATTAAAGGAATTCACCGTTCATACTTAGAAGCAGGTGCTGATGTAATTGAGACTAATACTTTCAACGGAACTTCAATTTCTCAATCAGACTACAAAACGGAAAATTTTGTTTACGAAATAAATTTTGAAGCGGCAAAAATTGCAAAAGAAGTTGTTAACGAATTTTCTAAGAAAAACAAACCAAGATTTGTTGCCGGCGCTCTTGGACCAACAAACAAAACTCTTTCAATTTCCCCTGATGTAAATGATCCGGGCTTCCGTTCAGTAACTTTTGATCAAGTGGCGGCTTCATTCAAAGAACAAGCGCGTGGATTAATTGACGGCGGTGCTGATGTTCTTCTTGTTGAAACAATGATTGACACGCTTAATGCCAAAGCAGCTCTTTATGGAATTATGGAATTGTGCGAAGAAACCGGTAATCAAATTCCAATTATGGTTTCCGGATCAATAATAGATCTTAGTGGAAGAACTTTATCCGGACAAAACACAGAAGCATTTTGGAATTCAATCTCTCACACAAAAAATTTATTGAGTGTTGGGCTTAATTGTTCACTTGGGCCAAAACAAATGCGTCCGTTCATTTCGGAATTATCGCGTATCGCAAATGTTTTTATCAGCCTATACCCTAATGCCGGATTACCGAATGAGTTTGGCGGCTATGATGAATCACCGGAAGCCATGTCAGAAGTTTTAGAAGAATATGCAAGCGAAGGATTTTTAAATATTGTTGGAGGTTGCTGCGGTACAACTCCGGAACACATTAAAGCATTTTCAGAAATAACAAAAAAATATCCACCGAGAAAAATTCCCAAATTAAAAAAATATTTGAGATTAAGCGGACTTGAACCGCTAACACTTCGACCCGACACAAATTTTGTAAATATTGGTGAACGTACAAACGTAACCGGTTCCCGAAAATTTGCAAGGCTTATCAAAGAAAATAAATATGAAGAAGCATTATCAGTAGCTAAAGAACAAGTTGAAAACGGCGCTCAAATCCTTGATATAAATATGGATGAGGGGTTGATCAACTCTGAAGAAGCAGTGACTAAGTTCTTAAAACTTCTTGCTGTGGAACCGGATATTGCACGAGTTCCGATAATGCTTGATTCCTCAAAGTGGAGTGTACTGGAAGCCGGGTTGAAGTGTCTTCAAGGCAAAGGAATTGTAAATTCAATTTCAATGAAAGAAGGAGAAGAAATATTTAAGGAACATGCGCGAAAAATTTTACGTTATGGTGCGGCTGTTGTAGTTATGGCTTTCGATGAGCAAGGACAAGCAGATACACTTGAAAGAAAAATTTCGATCTGCGAACGCGCATATAAAATTTTAACTGAAGAAGTTGGTTTTCCACCGCAAGACATTATTCTTGATCCAAATATTTTTGCAGTAGCAACCGGAATTGAAGGACACAATCAATACGCACTCAATTATATTGAAGCCGTCAGATGGATAAAGAAAAATTTACCTTTTGCACAAGTAAGCGGCGGAGTCAGCAATGTTTCATTTTCATTCCGCGGAAACGATCTTGTCAGAGAAGCAATGCATTCGGCTTTTCTATATCATGCAATTGAAGCGGGAATGGATATGGGAATAGTAAATGCCGGACAACTAACCGTCTACGGAGAAATTCCGAAAGACTTACTTGAACGAGTTGAAGATGTTTTATTAAATAGAAGAACTGACGCGACCGAAAGATTAGTTGAGTTCGCAAATACTTTAACACAAGAGGTAAGAAGCGAGAAGCAAGAAGATGAATGGAGGAAGAATTCAGTTGAAGAAAGACTGAAACATTCACTCATCAAAGGAATTGTTGACTATATAGATCAAGATATTGAGGAGGCCAGACAAAAATATTCTAAACCGCTGGATGTAATTGAAGGTCCGCTAATGTCCGCAATGAATGTTGTTGGAGATTTGTTCGGTTCAGGAAAAATGTTTTTGCCTCAAGTTGTAAAAAGTGCACGGGTAATGAAAAAAGCTGTGGCTTATCTAATTCCGTTCATTGAAGAAGAAAAAGAACAAAGCGGAGATACAAAAGCAAAAGGAAAAATTTTGCTGGCAACTGTAAAAGGCGATGTTCATGATATAGGTAAAAATATTGTTGGAGTTGTACTCGGATGTAACAACTACGATATCATTGATCTTGGAGTAATGGTTCCATCGGATAAAATTTTATCCACCGCAATTGAAAAAAATGTTGATGCAATCGGTCTTAGCGGATTAATAACGCCATCGCTTGATGAAATGGTCCATATTGCAAAAGAGATGGAACGGATGAAGATTGATCTTCCGCTTCTTATTGGTGGTGCAACAACTTCTCGTCTTCATACGGCTGTAAGGATTTCTCCAGCATTTAGTGGAATAACTGTGCATGTTCTGGATGCTTCTAAGAGTGTTGGCGTTGTCAGCAGTCTTTTGAATAAAGAAACAAAAAAAGTTTTTTCTAAAGGGATCAAAGAAGAATACAGCAAACTAAAATCTGAACATGCGAAGAAGCAATCTGAAAAAGATTTTCTTACAATCGAACAAGCTCGCAAGAATAAACTTAACATTGATTGGGCAAATTACCAGATTAAAAAACCTAATAAACTTGGTATAACTGTACTACAAAATTATTCACTTGAAGAAATTCGAAAATATATTGATTGGACACCATTCTTTTTGACATGGGAATTAAAAGGTAGATATCCTGAGATATTTAATAATACTGATTACGGAAAAGAAGCAAAGAAAATTTTTGATGATGCAAATCATCTTTTAGATAAAATAATTAAGGATAAATTATTAACTGCAAACAGTGTTTGCGGACTTTTTACTGCCAACTCTTTAGATGATGATATTGAAATTTATTCTGATGATTCGCGGAAAGGTATTTTGGAAACATTAAATACTATACGCCAGCAATCTATAAAGTCGAACGGAATTCCCAATATTGCATTGTCAGATTTCATTACACCAAAAGAAAATAGATCTGAAGATTATATAGGAATGTTCGCTGTTACTACAGGAATAGGAATTGAAAAAATTATTGAGCAATTTGAAAAACAGCACGACGATTATAATTCCATAATGACAAAAGCTATTGCAGATAGACTTGCCGAAGCATTTACAGAATTACTTCATGAAAAAGTGAGGAAAGATTTCTGGGGTTATGCAGCAGAAGAAAAATTATCTAATAAAGATCTCATCGCCGAAAAATATACAGGAACCCGTCCTGCTCCGGGTTATCCGGCACAACCTGACCATACTGAAAAATTAAAAATTTGGAAATTGTTGAATGTTGAAAAAAATACTTCAATAATATTAACAGAAAGTTTGGCAATGTATCCCGCAGCTTCTGTCTGTGGATTATATTTTGCTCATCCACAATCAAAATATTTTACAGTTGGGAAGATCGGTAAAGATCAAGTTGAAGATTACAGAAAACGTAAAGGAATAAGTTTGAAAGAAGCCGAAAAATGGCTAAGACCAATTTTAAATTATGATGAGGAGATTGGGTAAATGGAAAGAACATTCCGCCCTGGGGCTATAGGCGCATTAATGGATGAATACGAGCGTGTCGCACTCGAATTAAAAAATCTGTTAAGCACTATTTCTCAAGAAGAGTTTATTAAGATTTTTGATCCATATACAAGAGATGAAGACTGCCGTTCAATTCAATCTATAATGAAACATGTTGTAAATGCAGGCTATAGATATGCTGACCAAATTTGTGATTTTCTAAAAAAACCGATTGTAAATCATAGCTATCATGTTTACAATGTTGTGCACGCAATAGACGAACTGGAAAATTTCATTTTCTTTACTGCAGAAGTTGTAAAAGAGAACTTAAAAATGACTGACGAAGAGATTTCTGCTACAAAAAAGGAAACATACTGGGGTATATACAATATCGAAATGATGTTTGAGCATGCAATCGTTCATATTCTAAGACATCGAAGACAAATCGAAAAATTTATGGCTTCCCAGAAATGAAATAGAGCAAATTATTTTAACAATTTTTAACTGTGATTAATCTCCATATTCTCTAATTTAACTTTTACGAGAAACCTTGGTTCTCATTAAAATTTTTCTTTAACAATTCATGCGGAGTTATCATGAAAAGTAAAAAATTACTGTTAGTGATCTTCTCTTTAATCTTCTCAATTCAAATTTTGTCTCAAGAAAAAATTGATTATCAAATGATGCAGCGTATTCGTCAAGAGGGACTTCAAAATTCCAAAGTAATGGAATTAATGAGTTATCTCTGCGATATATACGGACCACGGCTTGCAGCGTCACCACAATACCGTCAAGCAGGTCAATGGGCTGTCAGTAAACTAAAAGAATTCGGTTTAGAAAATCCAAATATGGAAACATGGGGAACTCTCGGCAGAGGTTGGGAATTAAAAAAGTTTTACGCGGCAATGACGTCACCGCAATACATGCCTTTTATTGCTTATCCGAAAGCATGGACGCCCGGTTTGGAAGGATTGGTAAAAGGAAATGCTGTTCTTATGGATATAAAATCCGAAGCTGATTTAGATGCTTTCAAAGGAAAATTAAAAGGTGCTATTGTTCTTTCAAGAGGTGAACAACAAATAGTACTTGGAATGGAAGCTGACGGAAAACGTTATACTGATGAAGATTTAAAAAAATTAGAACTCGCACCAGAAGGTGGTGGTAGGAATTTTGATCCTGCCCAATTTGCTGCAATGCGTGCTCAAAGAGACCTTCAACAAAAAGTCGCAAAATTTTTAAAAGATGAAGGTGCACTAGTAGTACTTGAACCATCAAGAGGAACTGATGGTACACTCTTCGTTCAGAGTGGCGGTTCTTATAGAAAAGGTTCTGAAATGCCATTGCCTTCTATCGTTGTTTCAGTTGAACAGTATAATCGGATGGTTCGCATCGCACAAAAAAATGTTCCGGTAACTTTAGAGTTTGAAATCCAAGCTAACTTTGTTGATACTGATTCTCTTGGCTATAATGTTATTGCAGAAATTCCAGGTACTGACAAAAAATTAAAAGATGAAGTTGTAATGCTCGGTGGACATTTTGATTCATGGCATTCGGGAACCGGCGGAACTGATAACTCTTCCGGAAGTGCAATTGCAATGGAAGCTGTACGTATTCTTAAAGCTCTAAATGTTAAACCAAGAAGAACAATAAGAATCGCTCTATGGGATGCTGAAGAAGAAGGCTTAATCGGATCCCGAAATTATGTTAAGAATCATTTCTTTGATGCAGAGAAAAAAGAAAAGAAACCTGACTATGATAAATTAGCTGCTTATTTTAATTATGATAATGGTTCAGGAAAAATTCGTGGTATTTATGCACAGGGCAATTTTGCTGTTATGCCGATCTTTGCAGAATGGTTAAAACCATTTAATGATCTTGGTGCTACAACTGTTACATTAAGAAATACAGGAAGTACTGATCATGCATCTTTCGATGGTGCAGGACTTCCCGGTTTCCAATTCATACAAGATCAATTAGAATACAGTACAAGAACACATCATTCTAATATGGATGTTTACGATCATACCAGCAGAGCTGACTTGGTTCAATCAGCAACAATTATGGCGGCATTTGTTTATAATGCAGCAATGCGAGATGAAAAATTACCAAGAAAATATTTTGACCCAAATACAGTGCAGCAGCGAAGACCACAATTCTAATTAAAGAATCTGAGTGCCTGAGTACTAAAATTTTAACTCAGGCACTTAGGTACCTTAGAATTTAGATTAACCGATCCTCTCAAAAGAAATTTGATGTTAATGTTATTTTAAATCATACAAAATTTTAAGTATACTCGCATATATTTTAGCAACAGAATTAGAGAAAGACTAAATCATTTAAGGGATAGTAAATAACGAATCTATTTTTTTATGGATCGTTATTTTTTTATTTCCATAAATAAGAAAATCTAATCCAAACAAAAAAATTACCAACAGTTTTGAGAAAGGGATTCTATGACACGTACTGAAAAAATTGAATCATATTCTAAAGGATATGAGAATTTAATAAATGCTGTAAACGAGATGCCTAAGGAAATGTGGAATTTCAAGCCGGCGCCAAATAAATGGAGTGTGCATGAAATTATTATTCATATGGCCGATAGCGAAGTAAATAGTTTTTCCCGCGCACGTAAAATAATTTGCGAGCCGGGTTCTACTATTATGGCTTATGATCAAGATACATGGGCGATTAAAACCAAATATTATAATCAAAGTACTAATGATGCTTTAGAATTATTTAAAATATTAAGGAGAATGACCTATAATATTATTAAAAATCTCCCTGAATCTATCTGGAATAATGAATTTGTTCATCCTGAAAGAGGTAAGTTGACACTCGATGATTGGCTCAACATTTATGAAGGTCATGTTGATGTTCATGTGAACCAGATGAAGAGAAACTTAAACGAATTGCAGAAATCAAAAAATTAAATTCATTTTAATTACGGAGTTATTTATGAGAAAAATTTTATTTCTCTTTCTTTTTCTCAGCGCTTCTTTACAATTTGCACAAGGCGTTGATTGGATCAAAGAGCATTACATAAAAAAAGATTACCGCATTCAAATGCGGGACGGAATAAAATTATTTACTTCCGTTTATTCCCCGAAAGACACAACAAAAAATTATCCTATCTTAATGATACGGACACCATATACTGTTGCACCTTACGGTGAAGATAAATATCCCGATAATTTAGGACCGAATGAATCGTTTCCTAGAGACGGATATATTTTTGTTTTTCAAGATGTCCGCGGAATGTTTCTAAGCGAAGGACAGTTTGATGATATGCGTGCATATATTCCAAATAAAAAAAGCAGCAAAGAAACTGATGAATCTTCTGACACTTACGACACAATTGATTGGCTAGTTAAAAATGTAAAACATAACAACGGAAACGTTGGTATTTGGGGAATTTCATATCCAGGTTTTTATGCCGCAATGTCATTGATTGATTCTCATCCGGCTCTTAAAGCTGTTTCTCCCCAAGCACCAATTTCAGATTGGTTTATTGGCGACGACATGCATCATCAAGGTGCATTAACACTTTCTATGACATACAATTTTTTCAAGGGATTCGGTCAAGTACGGGATTCGCTAACAACTCATTGGAAGAATGGACCCCAGTATGCATCTCCCGATATGTATAATTTCTTTTTGAATATGGGACCGATTTCTAATGCAAATACAAAATACTTAAAAGGTAAAGTCCCATTTTGGAATTCAATTACTCAGCATGGAACGTATGATGAATTCTGGAAATCACGCAGTAATCTCCCTCACTTCAAAAATATTAAACCGGCAGTATTGATTGTCGGTGGTTGGTACGATTCAGAAGATCTATATGGACCTCTTCACATTTATAGATCAATCGAAGAAAAAAATAAACAGAATAACTCTCATATAGTTATGGGACCGTGGCGTCACGGAGGCTGGGCAAGAGATGACGGAAGTTCATTCGGGGATTTTGCATTCGGTGAAAAAACAAGCGAGTATTACAATAAACATTTGTTAACTCCCTTTTTTAATTATTACCTAAAAGGAATAGGTGAATCAAATTTACCTGAAGCCGTAACATTCCGCACAGGTGCAAACAAATGGATCAGTTACGAGAAGTGGCCCCCAGCAAATGCCGAGAAACAATTTTTCTATTTATCTCCTAAACAAAAATTAACCCAGAATATTTCTAAAGAAAATAAAACGCAATTTGATGAATATTTAAGCGATCCGAATAAACCTGTACCGTATACATCAAAATTTTATGATTCGAATACTTTGTATCTCAGACCGTATATGAATGAAGATCAGCGCTTTGCATCTGCACGTCCCGATGTTCTAGTTTATGAGACTGAACCGCTTGATAAAGATTTTACAATAGTCGGACCAATCCAAGCAAATTTATTTGTTTCAACAACCGGTACCGATGCTGATTGGATTGTAAAAGTTATTGATGTTTATCCAGACGATGCAAAAGATCCGGACCCAAACACTAATAACATTGAAATGGGCGGTTATCAAAGATTAATCCGTTTTGAAATTTTAAGAGGAAAATTCAGAAACAGTTTCGAAAAGCCAGTGCCTTTTATACCTAATAGAGTAACTGAAGTAAAAATTAATATGAACGATGTTGATCATACCTTTTTGAAAGGACATAAAGTTATGGTTCAAATTCAGAGCAGCTTCTTCCCGTTTTTTGACCGCAATCCGCAAAAATTTGTTGATATTTATAACGCAAAAGAAAGCGATTTCCAGAAAGCGTTTAACCGGGTTTATTATTCAAAACAGTATCCATCTAACATCTCTTTTACTGTTATGAAATAAATTTTATTCTATAAATTTTTTGATTATGTTATAATAACCAAACTTGGAGGTTAGAATGAAAAAGTTGTTTTCCGTAGTAATGTTAATAATTATTGCCGGAACAATTAACGCTCAAAGTGTAGCCATTGGTGTTCAAGGAGCTTATGTAAAATCTCAAGATGCTGACGCTGTGACAATGCCGGCAGCAGCTGTAAGAATAGGCTTTGGCGGATTAGAGGTTGAAGGTTCTGTTGGATATAAATCAGATAAGTATATGGACGGCGCTATCAAAGCAACTACCTACCCGATTATGCTTACAGGTTTTCTTGGCTTATTACCATTAATACATTTAGAAGCCGGAATAGGTTGGTATAATACAAAAGTTGAATATAGCAGTTCGATTACCTTAGATGGCAAATCTTATTCCGAAACTTATAGTGATATTGGCTACCACGCCGGTGTTGGTGCTGAAATTCCTTTAGGAAACGTAATATTGACCGGTGACTTACGTTACGTAATGGAAAAAACTAAATTTAATAATGTTAGAACTACTTCTGATTTAAAAAGTGATTTCTACATGATTGTTGTTGGATTAATGTTTAAGCTCTATTAAAAACTTATTAATTTCAAAAAATAATTCTTGAGGTTGTATGGTTTTCGATCGTTTGAAAAATGCTAACCAATATTTTCCACTTGGTGAAGGAATTACTAAAGCTCTTCAATATTTATCACAAACCGATTTTACAAATTTAGAACCCGGTAAGTATGAAATTGACGGCGAAAATATTTTTGCGCTGGTTCAAACATATAACACAAAACCATTTAGTGCCGGTAAATGGGAAGCACACAAAAAGTATATTGATATTCAATACATTCTTTCCGGTAAAGAAAAAATGGGATTTACGGAGACGACAAAAGTTATTGTTATGGAAGAGTACAATGAAGAAAATGACTACGCTATATATAAAGGTGAAGGAAATTTTCTAATTGCCGATGAAGGACATTTTGCAATATTTTTTCCTTCCGATGTGCATATGCCAAGCATGGCAATTAATATTCCGAAAGAAGTTAGAAAAGTTGTTGTAAAAGTCAGAGTGAATGGAACGGAAGAGAATCACAAAGAAGTAATTGAAAACATACCCGCATAATAATTTTGTTAGTGTTATTGGTGATTAGATTTTTACTAATCACCAATCACTAATAACAAATCACTAATAACTATTTAACAATTTCTAAAAGCTCAATTTCAAAAATTAATACAGAAGCAGGTGGAATCATATCACCTCTTCCTTCTTCACCATAAGCAAGCTGATATGGAACAAAGAATTCAAATTTGTCGCCAACGTGCATAAGTTGTAACCCTTCTGTCCATCCTTTAATTACTTGGTTCAGAGGAAATTCTGATGGCTGATTACGTTTGTATGAACTATCAAATTCTTTTCCGTCTAACAAAGTGCCTTTATAATGGACTTTGACTTTGCTAGTATCTTTCGGAGTAGACCCGGTACCTGGTCCTGCAACGAGTACTTTATATTGCAATCCGCTGGTTGTGGTTTTAACACCTTCTTTATTTTTATTTTCGGCAAGGAATGCATCACCATCTTTTTTATTTTTTTCAATGATAGGAGCCATCTCAGCTTTTTTCTTCTCTTGTTCGGCTTTCATTTGAGCAGCTTGTTTTTCCTGCATCTTCGCCTGAAATGCAGTTAATACTTTAATAATGTTTTCTTTCGATAAATCAGATTTATTTACTGATCCATCTTTTATTGCTTTAGCAAGCATGTCTATATTCAGTCCTAAATCTTTTAACTGTGAATAAATATTTTGCCCTACAGCATAACTGACCGAATCGTTCTGAGTTTTGATCTCTGAACCTTTTTGATCTTTCACTTTAGATTGATTTTTATTTTGTGCAAATGTTACAGATAATCCTAGAAGGACAATCAAAACAATTTTTAATGATTTCATTTCTTCTCCGATGGTTCAATTAGTAATTATGGGTGTCGAAAATATAGGCAATCGTTTAGAATAGCAAATGGAATTTGAATGGTGGCGAGTTAAAAAGCAACTTGTAAAAACAATAAATATATATTTCTATATATTAGAAATAGAATCATAAGCCTCTGAAAAATATTCAGCAAGATTTATATCAGTGGTATTTTATATTATTTCATCAAGCACTATAACATGATATTCTACACGAGGATTCTTGCTTCTTTCAGTGGAATATTCTAATAATTTATAGTTGCCAACATTATTATTACCATGTTGAATCAATTCAAAAATACCTCCTTTACCTTTCTTTTTTGCCCCAATTCTCCATTTCCCGAGGGTCCAAGTTATAACAAGTTGAACATCAATCTTTTCATTGTGATCGAGGAATTCAATTAGTGTAGGTTCTAATTCAGTATAAATAAATTCCATTCTTGAAGAGTTATATATCATACAGTCAAAGGTCGCTTGATCATTATAGTCAATGAGTTTATAATTTTTATCAATTTTTTTTATTACTTCTTCTTGCGCAAGAAGAATTGCTAATTCGGCATCAGTTTCTGGCTTAAATAAAAAACCGCCAGTAATTCCTTTAATTATTACGCCTTTATTATTCTTAACTCTCTTCTGTGCCAACTCTAATCTTTGTTTTAGTTTGATACTATCAATCTTACTTCGTTTGGTCCTAATTTTTTCAATTTTTGGTCGAACGAATTTCCCAATAAGTCTGCCTATTAGTGCTTTAAATTCTTTCTCAAGTTTTTCATTTGAGAATTTTATACCATCTCTAGAAAGTGTTACTTGATTTCTAAGCCAGTCAACGGATAACTCAACTCTCATACCATGCTTAAACATTGGATATTTGCTAATTCCATAGACATATTTATCCTCAGAAAAATTATGTTTTAAAAGGCGGCCATGTACTCTAACATAAATTCCACGTAAACTTTCTTTTAAGGATTTTACTTTATCACTTTGCATACCAGTAAAGTAAATTTTAGCAGATACCGTCTTATCATCTTTATCTTGTAAATCTATTACTTCGCATTCATCTAGTTCAATATCATAAGAACTTGAAGCAAGCTTTAATTTGCCTTTATCATATAATGAAGAAGCAATGGCCGCTAATCCCTTAAATGTTTTCTTAAAACTATTAATCTCGTTATTTGCATCTTCATATAATCCATAATAACATTTGAATTTACCCTGGTCCGTAGGAAGATTACTTAATACTTTACCAAATGCATCAAGATGTATTTTAGTTGTAGGACCGGTTTGAAAAAGTTTTATAATACTACCATTACCGTTTTCGTCTGGTTTGTCTTCTCTTTTATATGGGTATCCCTTGAAGGTCGATTTCAAAGCATCATCAAGAATTGTCCAATCAATTTTGGCATCATATATTCCATCTTCAGATGATGAAATTATTTCAATTTTGTTCGCGATGTTTAAAGTTGATTTGAGACCATATCCATAGCTTCCTAAATAAACTCTATCACCTTCGGAGTATGGCCTTAATGATTTATCTCCACCTCCAAGAGTAGTCACGTCTTTTATCGATTCATCATTAAACCCCTTACCGTCATCAATAACATAAAGAATATTTGATCTTCCATCTAACAATACTAAAACGGTTGTAGCGTTTTCATCATAACTATTTGCAGCTAATTCTTCAATCACTGTTTCTTCTGTATAATCCTTAACTGCAGTTCTAAATCCTTTTGCTGTGATAGATGGTTTTATTGTTTTCATTTTTTGTTGATCGCTCTTGTTTATATAAATAGTAATTAAACTATTAAATAAATTATTACTAACAAATATAACAATGTAAGACTCGACATTTGTTATCGTTTGTTTTCAACTTGGTAGAAATATACGAAAGTTAATTAAATATTTACTCACATTAGTAAATTCTCATGCGGTATTGATGTGATAGATTTATTGATTTATTTCCACAAATACAATAAAACGTAATGAATACCTATTCAATTTTCAATCCTTTCTATTGTTGGTTGATAAGAAATAATATAATTTGATTCTAGATTTCGGAAAGGAGATAAAAATGAAATCGAAACTAAACTTGAAACTATTCTTAGTTTTACAATTCGCAACCTGCCTGCCGGCAGGCAGGTTCTCAATTATTAACGCTCAAGTCTATAAATCAGATTCCCCTTTTGCTCACACTTATTCCATCGTTGCTTTTGATGAAAAAACCGGAGATATGGGTGTTGCGGTTCAATCTCATTGGTTCTCAGTTGGAACAATTGTAACGTGGGGCGAAGCTGGAGTTGGTGTTGTTGCTACACAATCATTTGTTAATCCTGCCTTTGGTCCCGGTGGCTTGGATTTATTAAGAAAAGGAAAAACACCACAAGAAGCGGTTGATGAATTATTAAAGAGCGATGAAGGCAGAGAATTCCGCCAGCTTGCAATACTAGATTCAAAAGGTAATGCCGCATCGTATACAGGTAAATTATGTATTCAACCAGCTGGAAATATTGTTAGTAAAAATTTTTCCGTGCAGGCAAACTTAATGTCTAATGATAAAATTTGGCCAGCAATGGCTGAAGCATTTCAAAAATCAAAAGGACCTCTTGCCGAAAGAATGCTTGCTGCACTAGAATCAGCAGAAAAAGCCGGCGGTGATGTGCGCGGAAAACAATCCGCTGCTCTACTTGTTGTACGTGCGAAATCAACTGGCAAAGTTTGGGAGGACCGTTTAGTTGATATTCGAATAGATGATAGCTCAGCTCCACTTCCTGAATTAAGAAGGATTCTAAAGGTTCACCGTGCTTATGATCATATGAACAAAGGTGATCTGGCTGTTGAAAAAAATGATATGGACTTAGCTATGAAAGAATATTCTTCAGCAATGAAAATGTTTCCGGATAATTTGGAAATGAAATATTGGACTGCAGTTGCTCTTGCAAATAAGGGGATGATGAAAGAAGCAATTCCAATGTTCAAAGATATTTTTAAGAAAGATAAAAATTGGAAAGATTTAACTCCGCGCTTGTTACCGAATGGTTTATTAAAAGTAAATGGAAAACAACTTGAAGAAATACTTAACTAATTATTTCATGATGCAGATTAACAAATGACAAACAACGACGCTTATGCAGCGTTGAGAATAAAAGATTACCGCTGGTTTATCATTGCGCGCGTAACGCTCACGTTTGCAATTCAAATTCAATCCGTTATTGTTGGATGGCAGGTTTATGAATTAACACACGATGCGCTTTCGCTCGGCATGATCGGATTAGCCGAAGCGATTCCATATTTATGTATCGCATTGTTTGCCGGTCATGTAGCAGATATAATCAACCGGAAAAAAATTATTCTTTATGCAGGGTCAATTTATTTACTCTGCTCTTTATTACTATTTCTTGTTTCTACAGAATTTCATCCTATACTAACTAAATTTGGTGTGTACCCAATTTTTACAATCATCTTTATTACAGGATTAGCACGCGGATTTATTTCTCCGGCGTTAAATGCTTTTGCCGCCCAGCTTGTACCAAGACATTTATTCGGTAATGCCTCGACATGGAATAGTATGTTATGGCAGACTGCAGCTATTACCGGTCCCGCATTCGGCGGTTTAGTTTATGGCTTCTGGGGAATTGGTCAAGCATACTTCTTTGTTATTTTCTTCAGTGCGCTTAGCTGGTTTTTCTTCTTTCTAATCGAAAAGAAACCAATGCCTGAAAGAACAAAAGAGGAAAACATCTGGCAAAGTTTATCAACCGGATTAAAATTTGTATTTAAGGATCAAGTTATTCTCGGTGCAATTAGTTTGGATATGATCGCTGTTTTTTTTGGAGGTGCAGTTTCCATACTACCGATATTTGCACATGATATTTTACACACAGGTGCAGAAGGTTTAGGATTGCTGAGAGCGGCACCTGCAGTCGGTGCTTTGATAATGTCGTACGTTCAAGCACACAATCCACTATTTAAGAATGCTGGTAGATATTTACTCGTTTGTGTTTTCGGATTTGGTGTAACAACAATTCTCTTTGCATTATCAGAGAACATTTATCTCGTTTTCTCTTTGCTGATGTTGGGCGGTATGTTCGATAATGTAAGTGTAATCATTCGCCAGACAATAGTTCAATTATTCACACCTGATGAAATGCGCGGACGTGTTTCTTCTATCAATGGAATTTTTATTGGTTCTTCAAATGAATTGGGTTCTTTTGAATCCGGTGTTGCAGCAAAGTTGATGGGTTTGATTCCCTCAATTATTTTTGGCGGAAGCATGACGATTATTACAGTTGGAGTTACTAGTTATGTTGCACCAAAATTGAGAAGACTACAGATGTGAACTTGCTATTTCTAGTCCAGGTTTTAGCTGTGTGGGAGGAATATTAAAAATTTTGATTGACAGCAATTTACAATTCAATTAATTTAATGAAGTGCCAAACTGACTTCTTGAATTGGGGTACTTTGTTTTGAAAAACTGAGAACAAAAAAAATAGATTTGCCTTTACTGAATTCTAATAAGTAATATCTGATAGCGGTATCTCAAGCCGTAGGCTGGTTAACTAATAGTTAGGCGTATATCAATAAAATTAAAAGGTAGCCAATGGAAATCATTAATATTATTGCCATTCTTCTTAGCCCTGTAATTGCTGTATGCATTACTCTTTGGTATCAAAATTATAGATCTAAGCGTAATGATAAGATGAAACTATTTCTTACTTTAATGGCAAACCGAAAAACTTTTCCTCCTCCTTACTCTGTTGTTAATGGCTTGAATACAATTGATGTCGTATTTCATCAACATTCGTCTGTTCTAAATTTATGGCATCTGTATTATGATAGTCTACATCAAAAGGCTGAAGTTGTAGATTGGGAAAGACAAAACCACATATATCTTGATATGCTAACCGAAATGGCACGTGTTCTTCATTATAAAAATCTAAAACAGACAGAAATCGATAAGTTTTATACTCCAATCGCTTATGGGCAACAGTACGTAATATCTCAAGAATTACAAAACGAACTTCTGAGAGTTTTGAAAGGAACTTCACACTTTTTAGTACACCAAAAAGAATGGCAAGATAAAACTGAAGATACCGATAGCCAGAATCATGTTCAAAAATAAAGTTGCATTGAAAATGTTGCATTGCTGTTATGGGCGGCGACGTGTTATTAAATATATATCTTGAGGTATTATGTCCTTATTTTCAAAGAAGATTAAAATTAGTTTAGTTGAATATTGCAGTTATTATTATGATGAATTTCTATTAAAACATCGTGTAGAAAATGGAATAATATCAGATGAAATTTTGGGAGGTTTCAGGAATTCAATCATTGAAAAGGATATACGATTTGAAAAAGTTTCTCCTCAAAAATTCATTGACGAATTACTCCCATTACAACTTGAATTATTTGCACTAGTATGGCTACATAAATATGGAGATAAATCTGCCGTCGCACAAAGTATGTTTACAAAAGAATATTTGTATAATAAAAAATTAGAAAAAATTTGGTTGGGTATGGAAAAATATAATCAATCTATAAATCGATCATCTGTTGTAGGCTTAGATAAACCGCAAATTGTATTAAATAATAAACGGAAAGCAGATTTAGCTAACACTTATATAAAATTTTTTCGAATAAATAATATAGAACTTGATGAACGTTCTGGCAGACCGATCAATCGTCTTTTTACGGAGAACGCATGGGCAAAAGGAATAACACCGGGTTTTCTTATGCTGGCTTTTAGTAATACCTTAGAAATTGAAGAAGATTTTCAACCAAAAGAAGATGGGCAATTATACTTGATAACGATTTTAATGGAAATGTATAATATAATAATGCATTCATTAAACGAAGTCAAAATTGTAAATTGATACATTACCTAATTTGTAAATCAACCCGCCTGTTTCTTCAAATAGGTCGTAGTAAGTTCTTCGAATTTGGTTATAGAAAGTAACTTGTTCTTAAAAATATTTTCTCTGTTGTCAAGGACTACTCCTTGACAGAATAATACTCCGTTCAAAAAGTTTAAAACGGAAATTCTTCTTTGTAATTAACCTTCTCTTGTTTTTTCTCCTCAACATTTTTCTTTGCTTGTTGATGCACACGGTTACCTTCAACATAAATTGCTTTGTTGGGTTTGGTAGGACAAGCAAACTCACAAGCGCCACATCCGATGCAATAATCATCCCGTGTTTCGGGAATAAATAAATTTTTCTCAAACGGAATCATATGAACAGCTTTTGTCGGGCAATGTTCAGAACAAGCACCACAATCTGTTTTTTGTGTTTGAACAATGCAATTGTCTCTTACAAATTTTGCTTTACCAATCTGCGTAAGTTTTTTCTTTTCAAGATCAATAGGAAGAATTGCACCGGTGGGACAAACATCACTGCATATTTTACATTCGAAATTACAGAAGCTTGCAATGTTATCCATTCTTGGCTGCATCATTCCGGTAAAACCGTATTCTAAAAATGAAGGTTGTAGTACCTGTGTTGGACAAGCACTCACACATAAATGACACGCTGTACATTTGCTGTTAAATCTTTCTACACTAATTGAACCCGGGGGTGATACTGCGCTCTTTCTAAAAATTGGAATCATGCTTGGTTTAGTAACAACGATTTTCTTTTTGACTTGAGCAGCAATCGTAGATAAAGAAAAAAAGTAGAGCGAAGATTTTACAATAAAGTTGCGTTTGGAATTATCAATTACTGATTGATTGGATGTTTGAATGCTTGGCTGTTTGTTATATGAATAACCGTATTCAATTCCATCTGTAGGACATGAAGTAAGACAATCGAAACAAGCAACACACCTGCTCATATCAACAGTTTTATTTTCGCTATCTATACAGCTTGCCTTACATTCTTTGGAACAGATTCCACAGCTTAAACAATCTTCTTCTTTTATAATAATTTTGAATAGGGAAAATTTTGAAATGTATCCAAGCAATGTTCCAACGGGACAAATAGTGTTGCAGTATAATCTTCCCATTTTCCACGACAAGAAAACAACAACCACAAAAGAAGTTACTGCTATAATGAACGGATAAATGTTGAACGCTTTTAGATCATAAGGATAAACGCTATAAAGTTTGAAAGACTTAAAAATTACAGCAGCAAGATTGTTAACATCAACTAAAACTGGTCTCAAAAAATTTCCAGCAAATCTTCCGTACATACTATATGGGTCTAAAAAATTTATAAGCGTTACACTTCCGAAAACAAAAAACAATATCGGAATAATAAGTAATACTATTCTTAAAATTTTTTGTTCACTAAGAAATTCAAACCTGGATTTCTTTTTTCTCTTAGTCTTTTTCGAAAACCAATTAACAACATCCTGTAAAAATCCAAGCGGACAAATACTTGAACAGTAAACTCTTCCGAACATTAATGTCATCAAGAGTACAATTACGAATCCGGTTGCACCGAATGATATTGCAGCAATGAATTTTAAGGCTGATGGAACAAATTGAAGAAATAATATTTTTTCTGAAATAAAGGGAGGAATAAAACCAAAAAGATCAGCGAACAAGAATGTTGTAGGAACAATAAAAATTATCGAAACAATGATTCTAATATTCCGTAATTGAGAGCCGCTCATTCCTTTACATGATTATACGTTTAATGTTTAACGAACTTAAATCTTTTTTCCCTACTCCCATTTCACTTGCAAATTTAATGTGCGGAATATCATCTGGTTCAACTCCAAATAGTTTTGCTGCGGCAGCATCGGCAACAACCATATTAGTAGAAATCAATTGTGACTTCATTGTAGCCACATCATTTACAGAAACACCGCGCGGGCCGTTGCGCTTCATAACTAAATATGCATCAACAATATTAAGATGCGGTTTGCTGTACGTAGCACAATCTGCAATACATTGGTGAAGATCGTTCCTATGCCAATAACCACGGTCCCATACTATGCCCATCATATTTTTCATTGATGCAGTAAGACGTGTAGAACTATGATTTTTTAATATTGGAATATTAATAAACACATCGCTGTCAAGTAGTACTTCATGAATTTTTGCCTGAGTTAATACTTTTCCTGAATTAACTTTTACCTCTTGATAATAATTTTCGGTATCTGCAGGAACAATTTTACCACCGGCATCTTTAACTGCTTTTTCAATTCCGCTGTTTGAGTAGCAACGTTTCCAATCATCGCAGGTATGATCAAAAACATATACATCTTTTGCCCCGGCTTCAAAACAGTGTTCAATAACCCGTTTAACTAATTTTGGATTTGTGTTTCCGCCGCGTTCGGGAGTTACATCCCAGCCGATATTTGGTTTCAAACAAACTTTCTGATTCTTTTTTACAAAAGCTTTCATTCCTCCAAACAGTTTGATGGCTTCATCAAACATTGCTTCCGGTTCACCGCCTTTAATTGCAACCAAATCATATGCACTTGGTAAGGTTCTGCTGCTCTTTGCAAAATAATTCCCATAGATGCCCGGAAAAGTAACAGCTGCGCCTGTGAGTAATCCTGCTTGAAGACTTTTTCGAAAAAAATCTCTTCGATTCATTTTCGTCTCTGCTAATTTTGTTTAATAAATTTAACAGAGTAAAACTAACCAATATATTATATTGCATTCAACATAATTATCGGGAGTAAAAATGTTCTCGATTTTTGAGACAGAAATAAATGTCCGTCCGGACGATATAGATATGAATAATCATGTTCACAATTCAAAATATTTAGATTATTTACTAATGGCACGCTATGATCAAATGAGAAAAGATTACAAAGTACCAATGGAAGTCTTTGTTGAACGCGGATTTTCCTGGGTGGCTTCTACAACGCATATTGATTTTAAGAGAGAAATAAAATTAGGTGATAAAATTGTAGTGAGGACACAGGTAAATTCTTTTGAGGGTGCACAAGTAAAAGTAAATTTTTGGATTATGAAAGTAGAAACAAATAAAGTAGCAGCGGAAGGATGGTCGGTTTACACTTTAGTATCTGTTGCAACCGGAAGACCGTCAAGAATTCCCGAGGACATAATTAAACATTATACTGTTTAAAAACTGAAAAATTAAAAACTATATCCAACTGATAAACCAAATCCTTTTTCAACAAGCATAGGCATCACATTTAATTTTTTACCTGCAATTGAGTTTGGTATTCCTTCCGGATGAGCCGCTATCATTCCAAAAGTATAACCCAATGCGATGGCTAA